>ENA-ORVG01003981-ORVG01003981.1-human-gut-metagenome-genome-assembly--contig:-NODE-3981-length-10689-cov-2.537051_pt1 | contig 10689 bp, 7 predicted proteins | sample MGYA00242091_ERZ509233 | MGnify/ENA primary metagenome ERZ509233 (study PRJEB26280, sample SAMEA2338840) | human gut metagenome | biome: human gut; feature: human-associated habitat; material: faeces... | reverse complement strand
TGCCCTGTCCGTCTCTCCGGACCAGGGCCGTTATGTAGCCCCGGCGCCCATCATTCTGGCCCGGGCCTATGCCTACCGCCGCCATCGGGCAAGCGCCTGGGGCGTTTATGACGGCTGCCGTATGGTGGGCCTGGCGCTGATGGAGGATTTGGACGAAGAGCCTGCCTGCTACCACCTGTCGGAGCTTTTGATCGACGAAAAAGAGCAGGGCAAAGGCTATGGACAGGCCGCTCTGGCGCTCCTCCTGACCCAATGCCGCCGGGAAGGGAAGTACCGGAGGGTGGAGGTCTGTGTCAAAAGGAAAGACGTGGCAGCTATCCACGTCTATGAGAAGGCCGGGTTCCGGGATACGGGCTACACCGATCCGGACACGCCAGACAGCCTGTGCATGGCCTGGAACCTCCCGGAAACCTGGAGGGGGGACGTGGAACTTCGTCTGACCTGTGAGGCAGATTTGGAGCATGTGCAGCGCCTCTGGGCTACCCCATCTGTGATGCATTACGTGGGCTTTCCAGAGGGACTTCATGAGACCATGGCCCATCTGCGGGAGAATTGGCTCCCCTGGGTTCAGCAGCCGCCCAAGCGGCAGCATTGGTCTGTGTACGCGGAAGGTGTGGGCTACTGCGGAGAGACGTACTACAATGTGGACGAAACTGGGCTTGCCTGTATGGATGTGAAGCTTTTGGACTGCGCCAGAGGGAAGGGCATTGGCTACCGGGCCCTGTCCCATGCTCTGAATGCTGCCTTCCATGTAGGCGGCGCAGACCGTGCTTACGTGGACCCTCATCCGGAAAACGGGAAGGCTTTGGCCCTTTACGCCGCCCTGGGCTTCCTCCCGGCGGTGCGCCCCAGTCACCTGGAGCCGTGGGACAGCACCTACTTTGAACTGACCCGGGAGAATTGGGAGGCGCGCCATGGAATTTAAGTTCCGGAACGTGGTCCTGCGGGACATGGGGGAGGCCGACATTGAGGACGAAATCCGCTGGAACACGGTGGAGACCCAGTGGGCCCAGTGGGACGCCCCTTGGGAGAGCCTGGAGGCGCTCAAATCCTTTGACCCGGCGGCCCATCGCCGGACAGAGCTGGAGCAGCTGAAAAAGCCGAAGCCAGAGATTCGAAACACCCTGGAGCTGGATACGGAAGATGGTGTCCATATCGGTTCGGTTGCTTCCTATTTTGTGGACCAGGACTTCAACTGGATTTCAAAAACCCAGCCCGGGCAGACCCGGTTTCGTGCCCTTGGGCTGGACATCAGCGAGAGCCGTTACTGGGGAAAGGGGCTGGGAACCCAAGCCCTGACGGCTTGGATTCTCTATTTTTGGGAGCATGGGGAGCGGGAGCTGTACCTGCAGACCTGGTCCGGGAATACCCGTATGATTCGGTGTGCCATGAAGCTGGGCTTTCAGGAGGTTTGCCGGAAGCCCGGAATCCGACAGGTGAGGGGAGAAACATGGGATGGTCTGACCTTTTGCCTGAACATGTGCGCGTTTCAGCGGTACCTCCTGGTAGGGAATTTGAAGGATCTGGCTCTCACCTCAACCGCTCAAGAGGCAGTATTGGGCGCTTATGACGCCAGGCCCGGATTTTACGAGGCTGCTGCGTTGACTTCCTATGAAGGGGAAGGCCCGGAGTTTCCCATTTGCAGGAAACGTCCTCTGGACCGGCTGGTTCTCTGGTGCTGCCATATGACTTGGGCGCGGAGGCAATACGAGGCACGGGGAGTTTCTCACCAGGTGATCCTGGATACCTGTTCCGATATTGCCCTCCGGGCAAAGCTGTATGAGGCGAAAACCGGAAAACCGGGGCTGTCCAAAGATGATGTGATCTGGTTCCGGCACATTCACCATGCCTCCATATTCCGGTTGGGCCCTTTGCAGTTCCAGCGATTTGAAATGGTCTATTTGGATGAGGAGGGATGCGGGCAGGCGTACATGACCTTTGCATCGGAGCAAAAAGCACACCTGCCCCAGGGAACGCCAGTGATCAACCTCCATATTCCCAAAGACGCCAACTTGTCCCCAGCAACGGTAGCAGATGCCCTTGACCAGGCAATGGCCTTTTTCCCTCAGGTCTTTCCGGAACACCGCGCAAAGGCATTTCTATGCTACTCTTGGCTGCTGTATCCCGGACTTCAGGCGCTTTTGCCGAAGGAAAGTAACATTTTGCAGTTTGCCGCCCGGTTTCAGATCATTGGACAGGCCAGGGACCCGGCCGAGTCCATACGGCGGATCTACGGAAAGCGTTTTCCCAAAAAAGAGAACTATCCTCAAGATACGCAGCTCCAGCGTCAAGCCCTGGGCCGGTTCTCCTTTCTTGGGGAAGCCTGCGGAATCTTGGAGATCCCCGCCTCACAGGCACCCCAGGTGGCCCAATCATCACAAACTTAGTACGGCTGCCAGCTTCCCCAAGGGGGTGTGGGCGTACTGGTAAGGTGAACTCTGGGAATGATCCATATGGACGGCGTAGGAAATGGCCTTGGCCGTTCCGCCTCTCACGCCCAGTTCTCCCGGAACACGCACCAGATCCCAGGTAGGGGCCGATGCCCCGGGGGAAAGCCTGGGGTTCCCGTGCCGGTGCAAACCTTGCTGGAGGCGAGAATATTTCTTGACATTCCATTTATTGTTTGCTAGAATACGCCCATAGTGCATGATACGCATTGAAGGGATGAAGTACCCGGCTCCCCGTCTTCAGAGAGCTTCCGGTTGGTGCAAGGAAGCAGGCGGTCCCGGTGAAATACCTCCCGGAGCGGCCTGCCTGAAGGTGCAGTAGGGCAGGACGGGTCGGCCCGTTACAGCCCAGGCATTGTCAGATGCCGTGAGGGTCTCGCCGTGAGGTGTGACCGAATCAGAGGTGGTACCGCGTGTTGACGCCCTCTGTCCCCAATGGGGACAGAGGGCTTTTTGGGTAAAAGGGGGAGTTTTATGATTGAGAAGTTTTCCGTAGACCATTTATCTGAATTGGCGGCCTATGCCTGCCGAAAAAACGCCAGCCGGGAAAGGGGATCGGCCTTTTGCTGCCAGACAGAGGCCTCAATCCAGCGGGATTTTTCGGAAACCCTGGACTTCGGCTTTGCCTGCCGGGAAGGGGATAGGCTGTGTGGACTCTTAAGCTGCTTTCCGGACTTGGAAAAGGGAAATGTAGACTGCGCCCTTCTGGCGGACCGTGAGAACTACAGCGCCACTGCCAGGCAGCTACTGTCTGCTGCTCAGGCGCAACTGGGAAACCACTTGCGCTACACCTTTTTCTTTCCCAAAGAGAATGAAGCATGCGCCGCCTTTTTAGAAAGCATTGGAGCCTGCCGCCGGGAAAACGAATACCGCATGGTGCTGCGCCGGGACGATTGGCAGCCCCAGGAGGGCTTGCCGGTGCCCCATCCTTTGGAGGAAGCCGCCTATGCTGCATTTGTAACGCTGCATGACCGTGTCTTTCCGGATGTATACGTCTCCGGCCGGGATATCCTGGAAGACTTAGGGAAAAGCCGGTTTGTTTATACCCTGGAGGAAGCCGGAAGTCTTGCAGCCTATGGTGTGCTGCATAGGGCTGAGGACCGATTCACGGCCGAAATCTTGGGTGTCCGGCAGGAGCTGCGGGGGCGGGGATTTGGCCGGGCCATTCTGAACTGCCTGGCAAAGGAGACGTTTTGCAGACACGGCGCAGCGGAGCTGGATCTGATTGTAGATGCAGACAACACCCAGGCCCTGAGCCTATATCAAAAGACTGGCTTTCAAATCCTAGAAGAAAACCGATGCTATATTTCACAATCAAAAATTGCAGCTGACGGAAGCTGTATGGAAAAGGAGAACTCAGTATGAAAGTATATGACGAACTGGTGGCCCGTGGCCTCATTGCTCAGGTGACCAACGAAGCAGAAATCCGGGAAATGGTGGACAACGGCAAGGCTACCTTCTACATTGGCTTTGACCCCACGGCAGATTCCCTCCATGTGGGCCATTTTATGGCCCTGTGTCTCATGAAGCGGCTGCAAATGGCGGGAAATCAGCCCATTGCCCTCATTGGCGGCGGTACCGCCATGATTGGCGACCCCTCCGGTCGGACGGACATGCGCTCCATGATGACCAAGGAGACCATTGAACACAACTGCCAATGCTTCAAAAAGCAGATGGAGCGGTTCATTGAGTTTGGCCCCGGCAAGGCCCAGATGGTGAACAACGCCGACTGGCTTCTGAACCTCAACTATGTAGAGTTTATCCGGGACATTGGCGCTTGCTTCTCGGTCAACAACATGCTCCGGGCAGAGTGCTTCAAGCAGCGGATGGAGAAGGGCCTTTCTTTCCTGGAGTTTAACTACATGCCCATGCAGTCCTATGACTTCTACTACCTGTTCCAGCATTACGGCTGCAACATGCAATTCGGTGGCAACGACCAGTGGTCCAACATGCTGGGCGGCACAGAGCTCATCCGCCGGAAGCTTGGCAAAGACGCCCATGCCATGACCATCACCTTGCTTCTCAACTCAGAGGGGAAAAAGATGGGCAAGACTGCCAAGGGCGCCGTGTGGCTGGACCCCAATAAGACCAGCCCCTTTGACTTTTATCAGTACTGGCGGAACATTGAGGATGCGGACGTGCTCAAGTGCATCCGGATGCTCACCTTCCTGCCCCTGGAAAAAATCGATGAGATGGACACCTGGCGGGACGCTAAGCTGAACGAAGCCAAGGAAATTTTGGCCTTTGAGCTCACCAAGCTGGTTCACGGGGAAGCGGAAGCCCAAAAGGCTCAGGCTGCTGCCAAGGCTCTCTTCTCCGGAGGCGGAGACGACAGCAACATGCCCACCACAGAGCTGGGAGAGGAGAAGCTGACCGATGGGAAAATCGGCATTTTGAACCTGCTCACTGCCTGCGGCCTCACAGCCTCCAACGGCGAAGCCAGGCGGCTGGTGCAGCAGGGTGGCGTATTTGTAGACGAAGAGAAGGTGCCGGGTATTGACTTTGCCGTAACCGGGGAGCAACTCCGCCAGGGTGTCAAGATTCGGAAGGGCAAAAAGGTTTTCCACAAGGTGGTGCTGGCCCGGTGAGCTTGGAGGTGCGGTTTGAGGCCGCAGAAATGGGAGACTTTGCCGCTGTAAACCGGCTGGCGAGACAAGTCCACGAGCTCCACGTGTCCTGGCGGCCAGATATTTACCGAAAAACGGAGTTTCCCATTTCCCAGGAGGATTTCCGAAACCTGGTAAGCCGGCGGGAGCTCTATGTCCTGCGGGACGTGGGGGGACCGGTGGCCTATGGACGGATCTCCACCTTGTCGATGGACCGGCCAGGCTTGGTTCCCCGATCCATTTTACGCCTGGAGGAGCTATGTGTAGATGCTTCTCACCGCCGCGCCGGCTTGGGCCGGCTGCTGATGGAACGTCTCTTTGCTTTGGGCCGGAGCTTTGGCTGCACCGATGTACAGCTCACCTGCGACCCTCACAATGCCCCAGGCATGGCATTTTATGAGAGCTTGGGGATGGGGGTTAAGACGGTGCAGTATCAGATGAAGCTATCGTACCAATCCTGTGAGCCAAGCAAAAAAGCCTGCAGCCCGCCCTGGTCCCCTTGCGCCCTGCCTGCCGAAACATAGCCAGGGGGCGGCTTAGCCGCCCCCTGCAATGGAGTTTTACCAGATGCGGTACAATGTGCCTATGCTGTGGTATTCACTGCATTGTCCCTGACCTGGCGGATGGCCTCTGTGATTTTGGGCCTTAAGCGGGAATCAAAGAGCTTAATAAAGCTGGCGGGCTTGTCAAAAGGAGGCTTTTGCAGCTCGGAAATCTCCATATAGCCATTCTGCTCTATATAATTTATAATTTTTATAATAAATGTTATTTGCTTCTGATTTAATGACTGGTCGTTTATAAACGCAGAAAACGCTTCCATGGCAGCATCATGATCCAGCTTAGCAATTTGGCGGACCAGCAGGCCACAAGGCGTATCGCCAAATTCTCTCTGGTAATCTTCCTGGCTTCCAAGTTCCTTGGTTAATATCCGCTCCAGCTCACAGTAATCTCCGGGGGAAAGGGGAATGTTGTGGGTGAGCTTGTAAATGGCGAGAGTATCGCCGTGCTCGTTCACGTAGCGGTTGACTTTGCCCCGATAGTCTTCAAAGCTGTAGGCTACCCCCAGCTGGACACCCTCCTGCTGATCGGTGATGGGGTCGGTCAACCTGGTCAAAATGGGTTCTTTTCCTTCGACTATGTCGTCTAAGAATTTGATTAACTCCCGCAGCCCTTTCCGTATTTTTTCAAAGTGTAGCAAATCGGTTTGAGTCTGCGCATCGGACACGCCAATCTCTTGGATGAGGGGCAGCTGCTCCTTGATTTGGGGGATGCTGCTCTTACGTAGCAGAAGCAGGGCGATGCCGGACAGCTGTTTTTGCGCGTTGGGAAGGGAGGGGAGTCGCTCTATGCTGGCCAGCATCAGGCCATACATAAAGTTATCAAATCGCTTGGCGCATTCATCCGGGTCGTTCAGGTCCACAAGGGGCGCCAGTTGCTGCAACAGCTCCCCTTGGTCTCCCTCGCTGATATGGGAAAAGGAAGAAATATCCTTATATTTATCCACAAATTGCATGCGTTGGCGCACCGCAATTTGGCTGACATTCAGCTCTGCGACCTGACTTTGGCAGGCTTCTACCAGTTCCTTCCGCCATTCCTGGAAGCAGGAGGCCGCATAGGAGGCTTCCTGCAGGTGAACCGCCAGGCAGATCCGCTTGCTGAAAATCTTTTCCGAAAGGGTTTTCGTTTCTTTGGATTCATAACCGTCCACATGCTGGCGGAAATATTCAAAATTGCCGCAGTAATCAAAAATCAGAAAGCGTCGTTTGCCGGTGTACTCGCCGTCTATTTGATCTACGCAGGTCAATCCCGGACATAGCCGGGTACCCCGGCCAATCATTTGCCAGAACTTGGCTTTGGAGCGCACTTTTTTGAAAAACACCAGGTTAACACACTGGGGTACATCGATGCCGGTGTCCATCATATCCACAGAAACGGCAATGTGCGGCTCTTGCTCCGGCCCTTTAAATGCATCAATCGCATCCTGGGCATAGGTATCCTCGCAAATGACGCGTTGCGCAAAAGAGCCGTGATATTTGGGGTACAGCTTGTTGAACCGCTCCAAAATGAATTCCGCATGGCGTTTGGTTTGGGCAAAGATGATGGTTTTGCCGATGCGGTCGCCACCGGCAACCTTGATGCCACGGGTCATCAGATCCTGCAAAACGGTATCCACGGTGATTTCGTTAAAAACGAACCGGTTTAGCCGCTCCGACGGGATAAAATCCGGGACGGTTCCGTCCTCAATAAAGTCTTCCTCGTACCGCTGTTTGTCCTCCTCAGACAGATCCTTATAGGTGATCCCTTCGTCCAGGAATTTGGTCTTTACTTCGTAATTATAATAGGGCACAAGCACATGATCCTGGTAGACGGCAGTTTCATAGTCATATGCGTACGTAGGGACGCCATGTTCCATTTCAAAGAAATCGTATGTATTACGGTCTACGTCTGTTTTCGGGGTGGCAGTGAGTCCCACCAGGATGGCATCAAAATAGACGAAGATTTCCCGGTACTTTTTGAAAATACTTCGGTGGCTCTCATCAATGATGATCAAGTCGAAGTGAGCAGGCGTGAATAGTGGCTGACTGCCTTTGGGATTTTGAATGGCATTCAGAATGGTGGGATATGTGGAGAATACAATCCGGGCATTGCGGTCATCTTTATTGGTGCAGAGGTTGCACAGAGACATGTCCGGCAGATAGTTTTTAAACCCATCTTTTGCCTGCTTTACCAACGCTGTACGGTCTGCCAGGAACAGAATGTTGGTGGCATGCTCCCCACGGCTGAGCACATCTGCCAGGCTGGCTGCGGTTCGGGTTTTCCCGGTGCCGGTGGCCATAACCAGCAGGTGCTTCCGGAAGCCCTGACCAATCTGCTCACATACAGCCCGGATTGCCTCTTTTTGGTAATACCGGTCCGTGATCTTATCGTCAATTGAAACAGTCAGTAAATCCTTGCGGGCCTGCCTGCGATTCATCAACTTCTGTAAATCGTCCTGGTTGAAAACGCAGTACACCTCCCGCTGGGGGCCGGTCTGGTCGTCCCAGAAATAAGTCTTTAAGCCGTTGGTGGTAAAGATCATGGGACGCTGCCCAAACTGCCGCTCCAGGCAGTCTGCGTACCGTGTAGCCTGCTTGCGGCCGGTATTGGGGTCTTTGCTGGACCGCTTGGCCTCCACCACAGCCAGCGGCAACCCGTCCCGGCCGAACAGCACGTAGTCCACATACCCGGTTTGGCCCGGAATGCCGCCCATCCCGTCCACAGGGAACTCCTCCTGGACGTCGATGCCGTTGAAGTTCCAGCCCATAGTCTTTAGATCTGTATCGATGTAAACCTTTCGGGTTTGGAACTCGGTGAGGTCCTCAGGCGTAAAGGTACGCTGCTGCTGATGCTGGGTTTTCTCTGCGGTGAACTGGGCGGACATTTTTTCAATCTGCTTCCGCAGGGCCTCAATTTCTGCGTCTTTCTCCCCAAGCAGGCTTTCCTGCTCCTTGATTTTCCTGGTGTCAACCACAACTTTTTCTACCGGGATCAGCTTCTCGTCAAATTTGCGCTCCACATAGTCGGAGCCATAGCAGTAATCCACCCACTGGATGAATTCAAAAAGTCCCCGCAGGGAGACGAGGGCATCTCTGGCTGCAATGTTTTTTTCGGTGTGTACAGCCAGATTGCCAAGCTTAATCAAAAGGGGCAGCTTTCCCCAAGTTTGATTGTCCATTGCAAAACGAAACGTGGGCTCATGGATCAGGGCCTGTAAATTATCTTTGTAGGGAAGACACATGGTGTTGTCGGCAGAATACACCCACTTAACTGCCAGTTCCAGCGCTTTTCGGCAACCAACCGCGCACATGGCAGGAGCAGAAGCATAGACCTTCTCTGCCTCTATGGCGGCGGAGGCAAAGAGGGCGTATTCCTTGATTCCTCTTAAGAATTCGAAGTTTGACATGTCATCCACTCCTGTCTAAGAAAATTAGCTGCCTGACGGCAGACTTGAATGCTTGCGGCACTGGAATATTTTGATTTGTCGGTCTGGGCGACGAAGGCGGCAAATTGCTCCTGCAGTTCCAGTGGAGGCACAGAAACGCGGTAGTTCTCCAAGAAGGTGGCAGGAACTCTGCGTTGGCCTGCGCTGCCTGTCATGTTGTTGGCTGCATCCACGCGGAATTGGGAAAATGCCGTAAGCGTGTACAGCCAATATGGATTTGTCACACCACTGATCGGGCGAAGCACATGGAACTCAGTGGATCCAAATCCTATACCGTTATGGAGTCCTTTTGCGACTGCGCCTTTTCCGTTTTCCATGCATGGTGTGATTTTTGCAAACAACACATCGTTCTCGGCAAAGTATGTGAAACCTGTTTTGACTTCGTCATATTTCTTTATGACGGTCGCATCGATTTCACCATGCTCGGTTACTGCTGGCATTGGCACAAATGACACCTCGACGCCGCTGCCGAGTCGTCTATCCTGTCCTTTTTTGGGGTTGATGTGGCATGCGCTTCCAAGTGCAACAAGCCCCCAGCCAAACTCATTCGACCCCGGCATGCCAAACAGTTCGATAAATCGGGATTGGCAGTCAACCGATGAATTTCCTGTGTGAGATCTTGACATTGTTCTGATTTACCATAGCGTACTGCATGGTTGTGTCGATTTTGGCATGTCCCAGCAGCTGTTGCACCTGCTCAATGGGCATTCCTTTGTCAATTGCCCGGGTTGCAAGAGTGCGCCGGAATTTGTGGGGGTGGACTTTGGGAATTCCCAGTCTTCGGCCCAGTTCCCGCAGGCGGATTTCCACCCCGCTGATTTCCAGCCGGTTGTAGGGGCTGAGGAGAGAGACAAAGAGGGCGGGATTGTCGTCGGTTCTGCTTTCCAGGTAGTTTTTCAGATGGATTTTTGTACGCGCATCAAAGTACACTGGGCGCTCTTTGCTGCCTTTTCCAAATACTACGCACTCCCGATTTTCAAAGTCGATGTCCTCCCGGTTTAGGTGGACCAGTTCCCCCACACGCATGCCTGTTGAGGCCAGCAGGTCAATGAGCGCCAGGTCCCGCAGGCAGCTGCATTGATCGCGCATGGTCTCCAAAGACTCGTCAGAGTAGGTCTCTTTCACTGTTTTGCTGGTCTTAATCTTGTGGATTCGCCGGACCGGACTCTTCAAAATGTAGTTTTCGTCTTCCAGCCAGGAGAAAAAGCTGGAGAGGATCCGGCGAATGTTGTCAATATTCCCTTTGCTGCACTGGCTGTTCTGCTGATAGTCTGAGAGGTAGTTTCGCAGCGCATCGGTTTGCATGTGGGTTACATGGCAGTCCACAGACGCAAACAGCCGGCGAATGGAGGCCTCGTAATACCGCAAAGTCTTCTCGCTGCACCCTTCTACCCGCTTGGCGGAGAGGAACATGTCCAGCAACTCGCCGTTCGTCTCCTGATTTGTTTCCTGAGCAGCTTCCGGGGACTCCGTCACCTCCACATTCCAAAGACAATGACGGAGCACATTCTGCAGTTGCTCAATTTGAGCATTGTCCAAATGTGGAAGCATTTGACGGGTAATCTCAGCAATCAATTGATTTTTCATAATGGTACACCTCATCTGCAGTTGTGTACCACCATCCTGCACCAGCTTTTCTTAGCCAAAGTATTGT
>ENA-ORVG01003978-ORVG01003978.1-human-gut-metagenome-genome-assembly--contig:-NODE-3978-length-10699-cov-136.949737_pt1 | contig 10699 bp, 6 predicted proteins | sample MGYA00242091_ERZ509233 | MGnify/ENA primary metagenome ERZ509233 (study PRJEB26280, sample SAMEA2338840) | human gut metagenome | biome: human gut; feature: human-associated habitat; material: faeces... | reverse complement strand
GCAGCCGTCGGAGCGGTGCTTAAGCCGTAAGGCGGGAATTGTGCGGTGTTGCCTTCGTTGGGGTTATGCAGCGGGGCAGGCGTTACGCCTTGGCAAACTGGCTTGCATACAGGTTGGCGTAAAAGCCGCCCCTGGCCAGCAGCTCCTCGTGGGTGCCGCGCTCAATAATGTTGCCGGCTTTCATCACAAGGATCTGATCGGCGTTTTTGATGGTGGAAAGGCGGTGCGCCACAATAAAGCTGGTGCGGCCTTTCATCAGTTCCTCAAAGGCATCCTGAACCAGCACTTCGGTACGGGTATCAATGCTGGAGGTTGCTTCGTCCAGAATCAGGATGGGCGGCTTGCGCAGCATAACACGGGCAATGCAAAGCAGCTGCTTCTGGCCCTGGCTGATGTTGCCGCCGTCCTCGGCAATTACGGTATCATAGCCCTGGGGCAGGCGGCAGATAAAGCTGTGGGCGCGGGCACGCTTGGCGGCGTCGATGATCTCCTCGCGGGTGGCGTCCGGCTTGCCGTAAGCAATGTTATCTGCCACAGTACCGGCTTTCAGCCAGGTTTCCTGCAAGACCATACCCAGGTTGCCGCGCAGCGAATCCCGCGTTACGGTGTCAATGGGGTGGCCGTCCACCTTCAGGGTGCCGCCGTTGATCTCGTAAAAGCGCATCAGCAGGTTGACCAGGGTGGTTTTGCCGCAGCCGGTGGGGCCGACCAGGGCAATGCGCTGGCCGGGCTGAACGCGCAGGTTCATGTCTTCAATCAAGGGCACATCCGGTACATAGCGGAACTTGACATGATCAAACTCCACACTGCCTGCACCGTGGGGCAGGGTAACGGCATCGGGGGCATCGGGCAGGATGGGGTCTTCGTCAATAAAGTCGAACACACGCTGCGCACAGGCCAGGGCGTTCTGCAGCTCGGTCATAACGCCGGAAATATCATTGAACGGCTTGGTGTATTGGTTGGCATAGTTCAGCAGAACCGAAAGCTCGCCGACCGTAATGCCGCCGCCAATGGCAACCAGCGCGCCCACCACGCCGACCGCCGCATACACCAGCGCGTTGACAAAGCGGGTGGCAGGGTTGGTGATGGAGGAAAAGAAGGTGGCCTTTACGCCGCAGATCTGCAGATCGGCGTTGATCTTGTCAAAGCGCTCCTCGGCGCGGCTTTCGTAACCGAAGGCGCGGACAAGATGCTCGTTGCCGATCAGCTCGTCCACCAGACCGGTCAGCTCGGCGCGGGTCTCGCTCTGTACGCGGAACATATCATAGGTATGCTCCGCAATGAACTTTGCCACAAAGATGGAAAGCGGGGTGAGAACCACAACGATCAGGGTAATGCGCCAGTCAATGGAAAGCATAAAGCCCAAAGTGCCCACAATGGTCAGAATGCCGGTGAACAGCTGGGTAAAGCCCATCAACAGGCCGTCACTGAACTGCTCCACATCGGTGTTGATGCGGCTGATGGCGTCGCCGGGCTTGTGGGCATCCATATAGCTCAGGGGTAAAATCTCCATGTGCTGGAACGCCTGCACGCGGATGTCGCGCACCACCTGGAAGGTGATGCGGTTGTTCACCATGTTCATCAGCCACTGGCAGATGGAGGTGACACACACGGTAACGCCAAACTGGATGGCAATCTTGCCCAGGGCAGGGAAGTTGACATTGCCCTGGCCCACAATCAGGTCCACGCCGCGGCCCGAAAGAATGGGGGCGTACAGCGTGGTAAGAACGGTAACAGCGGCAAGCAGCAGGGTGAACAGCACCAAACCGCGGTACGGCTGGATCAGCTTTAACACGCGCTGAATGGTGCCTTTACTGCTCCGCAGGGAAACACGCTTTTTCTTTGCATTGCTCATAAGGTCTTTTCCACCTCCTCGCGGCTCAGCTGGCTCAGGCAGATCTCGCGGTAAACATCGCAGGTTTTCAGCAGGTTGGCATGGGTGCCGCTGCCCACCAGATTACCGTCATCCAGCACCAGAATGCGGTCCGCACGCTGCACAGCGGAAGCACGCTGGGAAACAATAAATACCGTCATGCCATGGGTCTGCTCTTTCAGCGCTTTGCGCAAAGCAGCGTCCGTGGCAAAGTCAAGTGCGGAGGAACTGTCGTCCAAAATCAGTACCTGGGGGTGAGGCACCAGCGCGCGGGCAATGGTCAGGCGCTGGCGCTGGCCGCCGCTGAAATTGCGCCCGGCGGTCTCCACCGGTTCATCCAGCCCTTTGGGCTTGCCGCGCACAAAGTCCGCCGCCTGGGCAATCTCCAGGGCTTGCCAGATCTGCTCATCGGTGGCATCGGGGCAGGCCCATTGCATGTTGTCCCGGATGGTGCCGGTAAACAGCACGGCGCGCTGCGGCACAATGCCGATCATCTGGCGCAGCTGGGCAAAACTGTACTGCTGCACGGCATGGCCAAACAGTTCAACGCTGCCGCTGGTGCAGTCATAAAAACGGGGAATCAGGTTGATCAGGGTGGATTTGCCGCTGCCCGTGCCGCCGATCACGCCGATGGTCTGGCCGTTCTGGGCGGCAAAGCTGATGTCCGTCAGGCTGGGGGCACCGGCACCGTGGTAGGTAAAGCCCACATGGTCAAATGCAACGGCCGGGGCGCCCGCTGCCGGGGCAAGGGCGGCCGCGGCGGGGTCGGTCATCGTGGATTTGGTGTTCAGAATCTCCGAAACACGGATGCCGCTGGCCAGTGCGCGGGTGACAGAAACCACCAGATCGGCAATGCGCAGCAGGTTGATAAGGATTTGGTTCATATAGTTGATTAGGGCAATGATCTCGCCCTGGGTCAGCGCGCCGCTGTTTACCTGCAGCCCGCCGCGCATCAGGATGGCGATCACGCCCAGGTTGACGATGAGATAGGTCAGCGGGGTCATCAAAGCGGAAATGCGCCCGGCGGTCAGCTGGAAAGTTTTCAGTTTGTCGTTCACGGCGGTAAAATCCGCAATTTCGTCATCCTGCCGTGCAAAGGCGCGCACCACGCGGGCACCCACATAATTTTCGCGGGTCAGCAGGGTCACTTTGTCCAGCGTATTCTGGGCGGCGCGGTACTGGGGCACCGTCACCCGCATGATCAGCCAGACCACCAGCGAGATGGCCAGCGTGACCAGCACGAACCAGAACCCCATGGTGGGGCTGATGACAAACGCCAGAATCAGCGCGCCGATAACAATAAACGGGCAGCGCAGCAAAAGGCGCAGCGTCATGTTTACGCCGTTTTGCAGCTGGTTCACATCGCTGGTGATGCGGGTGACCAGCGTGGGCGTGCCGATGCCGTCCAGCTCCGTGTAAGAGAGGGTATCAATGTGGCGGAACAGCGCCCCGCGCAGCGCCGTGCCATAGCCCAGCGCGGCCTTGGCGGCAAAATACTGCGCCGTCAGGCTGGATGCCATACCCACAACCGCAAGCAGCACCATCAAGCCGCACTGCTTGCCAATATAAGCCAAATCCCCATTTTTGATGCCCACATCAATGATGTTGGCCACCACAAGGGGAACCAACAGCTCAAAGCAGGCTTCCAGCATTTTGAACAGCGGGGCAAGGATGGATTCTTTCTCGTATCCTTTCAAAAACCGCAGCATGTTCCGCATGAACGCACCAACCTTTTTGTAATATCAAATTATATGCCTAAGGCAACACCGCACAATTCCCGCCTTACGGCTTAAGCACCGCTCCGGCGGCTGCGGCACGGCATCTGCGTTGCCAAAATGCTCGATAATGTCGGGTTGCGGTACCCGCATCGTGCTTCGGGGGCAAAAGCCCCTCGCACTCTGCGACCGCTGCCCCTGCTTCGGTTCGCTGTTTCCGCCACTGGCGGCGCTCACCTTTGCAGCATCCAGTATTATCTGCGCTTTTGGCTTGGCATCTGCCGCACCTCGCTCGCCGTATCGGCACTTAGAATTATGCGGTATTGCCCTAAAACAGAGCATACTTTTTAATCATACAACAGATGCGTCTAAATGCCAAGTTGAAAAACGCAATACAACCAATGAAACCAATATTTTTTGCGGCCAGCCACAAAAACAGGCCGGATGGCAGCGCCTTGCCCGGTTTCGATGATTATTTGCACCCTGCCCGCCTATACTTGCAGTGGGGTAACCCGCAACGCTGCAACATGTAGGAGGGCAGAGGTCACTATGTTTTATTATCATAAAGGTTTAACCCGCGCCGCACGGCGCACCGTCGCCACCGCGATCACCATCGCAGGCCGGCAGGGGTGTACGGCGGTGGATACCGGGCACCTGCTGCTTGCCATGCTGCAAACCGGGCGGGGCACTGCGGTGGAGTTTCTGCGCCGCAAACAGATCACGGTAACGGCACTTTCGGCCTGTGCCTCCCAGCGGGCCTGCACGGGCCGCCCGCTGCACCTGCGCGGCCGGGACCTTGCGCCCGAAAGCCGCAAGGCGCTGGAATTCGCTGTTCTGGGGGCCCATGCCGCCCGCGTGAACAAAGCGGAGAACGAACACCTGCTCTGTGCCATGCTGGAAGATACCGCCTGCACGGCCAGCGTGTGGCTGGCGGGCCTTGGGCTGGAAGTTCCACGCGCCGCGCGGGAATGCCGCCAGCTTTCCGGCCAGCTGGTTTTGCCCAGCAGCCCCCGCATGAGCAGTACCCGCGGCAGCCGCCCCAGTGAGAAATATGGCCGTGACCTGACCCGCCTTGCGCAGGAAGGCCAGCTGGATCCCGTACTTTGCCGGGATGATGAGCTGGAACGCATGATCGAAATTTTGTGCCGCCGCCAAAAGAATAACCCATGCCTTTTGGGGGAGCCGGGCGTGGGCAAAAGCGCCCTGGCCGAAGCCCTGGCCCAGCGCATTGCCGCCGGGCAGGTAACGCCCAGCTTAAAGGGCAAGCGGGTGCTGGCGCTGGATATGGCGTCCATGGTGGCGGGCACCAAGTACCGCGGCGATTTTGAGGAGCGGTTCAAAAACCTGCTGGAAGAGCTTTACCGTGACCGTTCCACCATTCTGTTTATTGACGAGATCCATGTGATCGCCGGGGCCGGTGCGGCGGAAGGCGCGATCGATGCGGCCAGTATCTTAAAGCCGATGCTGGCCCGCGGGGAAATCCAGCTCATCGGTGCGACCACACCGGAGGAATACCGCAAGACCATCCAGAAGGACTCCGCCCTTGACCGCCGCTTTGGCATGGTGAATATTGAGGAACCGGCCCCACAGCAGGCGGAAAAAATTTTAACCGGCCTGATGCCCCGGTATGAGCGCTACCACGGGGTGCGCATCCCGCAGGAGGCGATCCGCGCCGCGGTGGAGCTGAGCGTGCGCTACCTGCCGGGGCGCTACCTGCCGGACAAGGCCATTGACCTGTTGGACGAAGCCGCCGCGGCGCTGCGGATTTCAGGCGGGGAGCAATCCATGCTGCCAGGCAGCAAAATGCCGGTGCTGACCTCGGCGGAAATTGCCAAGGTGGTGGGCAAGGCCAGCGGCGTGCCCGCCGAGCGGGTAGGGGAGGCGGAGCGTGTGCGCCTGGACCAGCTGGAAGCCCGCCTTGCCGCGCAGGTGATTGGTCAGCCGCGCGCGGTGCATGCCGTGGCGGCGGCTATCCGGCGCAGCCGCACCGGCCTGCGGGAAGCTGGCCGCCCCATTGGCGCAATGCTGTTTTTAGGTCCCACCGGCGTAGGCAAAACCCAACTGGCCCGTACCCTGGCCCAAAGCTGGTTTGGCAGCGAAAAAGCCCTGCTGCGGTTTGATATGAGCGAATATATGGAGCAGCACACGGTGGCACGGCTGATCGGCGCACCGCCGGGCTATGTGGGGCACGATGAGGGCGGCCAGCTGACCGAGGCCGTGCGCCGCCGCCCCTACAGCGTGGTGCTGTTTGATGAAATTGAAAAGGCCCACAGCGATATCCAGAATATTCTGCTGCAGATTTTGGAAGATGGCACCCTGACCGATGCCCAGGGGCGCAAGGCGGATTTTTCCAACACGATCATTCTGCTCACCTCCAACCTGGGGGCGCGCTGCCTGGCGGGGCAGGCCAGCCCGCTGGGCTTTGGCGCTGCCGCCGAAGAAACCGCCCGCCGCGGCAAAAAGGCGTTACAGGAAGCCAAAGATTATTTCCGCCCGGAGCTGATGGGCCGCCTGGACGATGTGGTGCTGTTCGACCCGCTTGGCCCCGCCCAGCTGGCCGCGATCGCGGATCGCCTGCTCTGCGAGCTGGAAGAACGCGCCGCCCGCCAGGGCTACACCCTGCGCCATACCCCGGCGGCTGCCGCGGCGCTGGCAGGTGATACCGTACCCGCCTATGGTGCGCGGGAACTGCGCCGCAAGGTGAGCCGCGCCGTGGAGCAGGCCCTGGCCGACCGCATTGCCGCCGGTACCGCCCGCCCCGGCGTGTTGTTTGTGGCGGATGCCGCTCCGGACGGACACATTACCCTGACAATGGGGGATGTGGCGGCGTGCGCATCGTGAGAGAGTGGATAGTGGTCAGTGGACAGGGAGCAGTGCAGGCAGCCCGGCGGACCGATGGCGAGCATCGGCCCCTACAAATGGGGTTTAGGGGTGTTGCAAAATATAATGTGCAGTTGGCAAGGTTTCTCCGCGGCGGGATGAGGGCATCCATCTCCGGCCTAAGAGCCGCCTATCCGAAACGCGCCTGCGGGCGCAGCGCCCTACGGATATTTTGCAAGTTAGCAATGCGCCCCAAAACATTCTGTAGGGAACGGTCTTGACCGTTCCGGAACGCTGCAAATATTGGAAACCAAAACACGAAGAAAAACGCCTTAAATACAATCCAAAAATAAAAACGGAATACACCAACAAAAAATCTGCCCGCTTCCCCGCATCATACCGGGAAAACAGGCAGATATTATTATTTTATGGGATAATAGCGTCTATATAGCGATAACGGCATGGTGGCGCAGCATAAATTTTACGCCTTGCCCACCATCATATCACAGGCTTTGTACAGATCGCCGCAGCTCATGCAAACCACAAGGTCGCCTTCGCGGGCGTTCTGCTTGACCCAGTTGGCAGCGCTTTCCAGCCCGTCAACCACAATGCTGCCGGGAATCTTGGCAGCCAGGTCCTCGCTCTTCACACTGCCGTCGTCAACCTCGCGGCTGCCCATGATCGGCAGCAGCACGCACTGGTCGGCCTGGCGCAGCACGGCAGCAAAGTCATCCATCAGGGCCTTGGTGCGGCTGTAGGTGAACGGCTGGTGCACAGCGATAATGCGCTTGTAGCCCATCTTTTTGGCGGTTGCCATGGTGGCGGCAAGCTCGGTGGGGTGGTGGGCATAATCATCTACCACGGGGGCACCGTTGCATTCGCCCTTAATCTCAAACCGGCGGCCGGTGCCGTGAAACTCTGCCGCGGCGCGCTCGGCATCGGCGGGCTGCAGGCCCAGCGGGCGCGCGCAGCAGCACATGGCCAGCGCATTGTAAATGTTGTGGTAGCCCGGAACACCCAGCTTGATGTGGGCAAACTGCTCGCCAAGCTCCAGAACGTCAAATTCATAGAAACCGGGGCGGTATTCCTGAATGTTCACTGCGCGGAAGCGGGCTTCCTCATTGATGCCGAAAGAGAACACCGGGCGGTCAATGGAGTTGACCACATCCACCGTGTTGCGGTCGTCCATGTTGAACACGACCGTGCGGGAAAGCAGGGCAAACTTCTGGAACGCCATCTTCAGGCGGCCCATCGTGCCGTAATACTCCAGGTGATCGTTATCAATGTTCAAAATAACGCCCATAAACGGGGTCAGATGCAGGAAGGTCTCACTGTATTCGCAGGCTTCGATCACAACGTCATCGCCGTGGCCAGCTTTGCCGTAACCGCCGATCAGTGGCAGCTTGCCGCCGATTACGGCGGCGGGGTCTTTGCCGGCCAGTTCCAGCATGGTCGTGATCATGCCGGTGGTGGTGGTTTTGCCGTGGGTGCCAGAAACGCAGACGCTGTGGGAATACATGCGGCTGACATAACCCAGCATCACGCTGCGCTCCACGGCGGGAATGCCGCGGGCGCGGGCAGCTTTCAGCTCAGGGTTTTCATCATGGATGGCGGCGCTGTAAACCACCAGCTGGGCATCGCCCAAATGGGCGGCGTCATGCTCCAGATATACTGTCACGCCCATGGCGCGCTCGGCCTTGGTGATCTTGGTTTCTTCCACATCGCTGCCGGAAATGGTCAGCCCGCGGCTGTGCAGGATCTGGATCAGGGGATAGGTTCCGGAACCGCCGCAGCCGATAAAATGCACATGCTGCACACCATCAAGCAAATGGGGATTATAGCTGTCGATAAAAGACATAAGTTTCACCTCAAAAAAATCAGGCGCAGCCGCAGCTGCCAGCCTGGCAATCAGTTCGTTTGGCGCATGGCGCTATGATTTTTATATTATAAAGGTTTTTCGCTGCAAAATAAACACTTTTTTGAAAATTTCTGCTATAATAACCAAAAATGTCAGCCCAAAGGCATCCAGGAGGTACCCAATGAAACATCACCTTTTTGTTTGGGGCACTAACCCGCAGCCGTTCCGCAGCAAGGCGGACAGCAGCATCGTGCTGCCCATCAGTGTGGAAGAAATGGCCCGCATTGGCATTCCAGCGCGCAAAATCCCCCGCGTGCGGGAAGAATTGCAGCGCCTGATTGCAGCGGACCCCGCGCTGCGGGACCGCAAAATGGTGCTGCAGCTGGCCAGGCAGATTGCGGCTGAAATTTTGTGACGTGCAGAGAGCATTGATATAAGGCAACACCGCACAATTCCCGCCTTACGGCTTAAGCACCGCTCCGGCGGCTGCGGCACGGCATCTGCGTTGCCAAAATGCTCGATAATGTCGGGTTGCGGTACCCGCATCGTGCTTCGGGGGCAAAAGCCCCTCGCACTCTGCGACCGCTGCCCCTGCTTCGGTTCGCTGTTTCCGCCACTGGCGGCGCTCACCTTTGCAGCATCCAGTATTATCTGCGCTTTTGGCTTGGCATCTGCCGCACCTCGCTCGCCGTATCGGCACTTAGAATTATGCGGTATTGCCATAATTCAGCAGTTGTGCCAAATTTGTTCCGGCTTTTTTGGCGGCAGTGTTGCCACTGCCCGCGGCCCGTGCTATAATAAAGGCCTGACGGCGCACCGTGCGCCGGTTAAATCGCTTTGTGTGGCAGCCAGCCATGCGGAAGGAGTTAGAAAATGAAGAACAGCGAAAAGACCCTGGACATGATCGTCAACCTGTGCAAAAACCGTGGTTTCATCTACCCTGGCAGCGAAATTTACGGCGGCCTTGCCAACAGCTGGGACTATGGCCCCCTGGGCGTTGAGTTCAAAAACAACGTCAAAAAAGCATGGATGAAAAAGTTTGTGCAGGAAAGCCCCTACAACGTCGGCCTGGATGCCGCTATCCTGATGAACCCGCAGACCTGGGTCACCACCGGCCATGTGGGCAACTTCAGCGACCCGCTGGTGGACTGCCGCGCCTGCAAGAGCCGCAACCGTGCGGACAAGCTGATTGCCGACTGCGAGCAGGGCCAGAACGTGGATGTGGACGGCATGACCTTTGACCAGATGGATGAATTTATTGCCACCCATCCTGAAGTTGTCTGCCCTGTGTGCGGCAAGCATGACTTTACCCCCATCCGCAAGTTTAACCTGATGTTCAAAACGGCCATCGGCGTAACCGAGGATTCTTCCTCTACCTGCTATCTGCGCCCCGAAACCGCACAGGGCATTTTCGTCAACTTTGCCAACATCCAGCGTACCACCCGCCGCAAGCTGCCGTTTGGCGTCTGCCAGGTGGGCAAGGCGTTCCGCAATGAGATCACGCCGGGCAACTTCACCTTCCGTACCCGCGAGTTCGAACAGATGGAATGCGAGTTCTTCTGCAAGCCGGGCACCGACCTGGATTGGTTCGCCTACTGGAAAGATTACTGCGAAAAGTGGCTGCTGTCCTTGGGCATCAACAAGGAAAACCTGCGCCTGCGCGACCATGAGCCTGCCGAGCTGGCTTTCTACAGCCGCGCCACCACCGATATCGAGTACGCTTTTCCGTTCACCGACTGGGGCGAGCTGTGGGGCATTGCAGACCGTACCAATTACGATCTGGGCCGCCATCAGGAAGCATCCGGCAAGAGCCTGGAATATTTTGACCCCGAAACCAACGAGCATTACATTCCTTATGTCATTGAGCCTTCCCTGGGCTGTGACCGTGTGGCACTGGCTTTCCTGTGCGAAGCTTATGATGAAGAGCATCTGACCGACTCCAAGGGCAAGGAGGATGTGCGCACCGTGCTGCACCTGCATCCGTTCCTGGCACCGTTCAAGTGCGCTGTGCTGCCTCTGTCCAAAAAGCTGGGCGATAAGGCCATGGAGATCCGCAATGAGCTGGCCAAGGACTTTATGGTGGATTACGACGATGCCGGTTCCATCGGCAAGCGTTACCGCCGCCAGGATGAGATCGGCACCCCGCTGTGCATCACCGTGGACTTCCAGACTGTCGGCGATGACAAGGTGGAAGCCGATAACTGCGTGACCGTGCGTGACCGCGACACCATGGAGCAGATCCGTATGCCCATCAGCGAGCTGAAAGAATACATTGCCAAGAAGGTTGCTTTCTAAGCGATTTAGGGCTTAACACTGCTGAATCACCAATAAAATGCAAGTACCCGTACAGCCTGAAAGCTGTACGGGTATTTTTGGTATTAAGGCAACACCGCACAATTCCCGCCTTACGGCTTAAGCACCGCTTCGGCGGCT
>ENA-ORVG01003977-ORVG01003977.1-human-gut-metagenome-genome-assembly--contig:-NODE-3977-length-10701-cov-2.179880_pt1 | contig 10701 bp, 9 predicted proteins | sample MGYA00242091_ERZ509233 | MGnify/ENA primary metagenome ERZ509233 (study PRJEB26280, sample SAMEA2338840) | human gut metagenome | biome: human gut; feature: human-associated habitat; material: faeces... | reverse complement strand
GGCAGCAACACCAATCACAATTCAAGGAGACAAGCTTCATCACTTGGTGGACCAGGTGGATAAGCGTGATATGGTAGATCTGGTTGCGCTTCCAAAGCTGGTTAGATTTGCAGAGCAGGAAATATTCGATCAGGATCAGATCGTGCCGTATCTTAAGGAGGCGCTGAAGGATTATCCATTAGAGGAATATAAAGCATTTGTCCTTGGCTGTACCCATTTTAATTATTTCAAAGAGAGCTATCAGGAGATTTTCCCGAATAAGATAGAATTTGTAGATGGAAATGAAGGAGCACTTCGGGAATTAATCCGTAGAATGGAAAAAGAGTGTGATACAATCAGTGTGAAGAATAGGGCTAATGATGCAGAGAAATTTTCAAAAACTGATCGGGTTACATATTATTTTTCTGGTAAGCAGATTTCAGCGGCAGACCAGATACGTATTGACAAATATATGTGTCAGTTAGACCGAATGGCACTTATATAAAATCCCATATAAAGGAGGATGACAAATATGAGGTATCAGATTCAGGGAGATACTCTTCCGGTTGTGATCTGCCAGCTTGAAGCGGGTGAGCGGATGATTACGGAAGGAGGCGGTATGTCCTGGATGTCTCCGAACATGCAGATGGAGACTACAAGCAACGGTGGAATCGGCAAAATGTTTGGCCGCGCTTTTTCCGGCGAGAGCATGTTTGTCAACCGTTACACAGCAAGAAACGGAAACGGACTGATTGCATTCGCATCCAGTTTTCCGGGATCTATTCGTGCATTTGAAATCGCACCGGGACAGGAAATGATTTTACAGAAAAGTGCATTTTTGGCAGGCGAAGTCGGTATTGAAATGTCGGTATTCTTCAACAAAAAACTGGGAACCGGCTTTTTCGGTGGTGAAGGCTTTATTTTACAGAAGCTTTCAGGTAATGGTATTGCTTTTGCAGAATTTGATGGCCATGTCATTGAATACGAATTACAGCCTGGTCAGCAGATTATTATAGACACCGGACATCTTGCCGCTATGACAGCAACTTGCCAGATGGATATTCAAACTATACCCGGTATAAAAAACATGTTCCTCGGTGGCGAAGGATTGTTTAACACTGTTGTTACAGGTCCGGGCCATGTATGGTTACAGACAATGCCTATTTCCAATATGGCAGGAGCTCTTATCCCATACCTTCCAACGTCAAATAAATAATTGAAGTATTAGTATTCTATTATTCAAGTATGTTTAATTAATAATAACTTGCGACTTTGATTACATTAATATGATAAAAAATCCCCCAGTATAATGATTTCAACCACTATGCTAGGGGATTTTCTTATTTTATTAGTATTTGTACCATATATGAATATTCTTCTCTATATGGTACAGATTTTAAGTCTGCTACAGCTCAATTTGCTTATATTTGTACCATATTTGCAATTTTTTCTCTGTATGGTACAGATTTCAAGTTTCTTGCATTTCAACTTGCTTATATTTGTACCATATACACATTTTCTTCTCCGTATGGTACAGATTCCAAGTTTCTTGCTCTTCAACTTGCCTATATTTGTACCATATACACATTTTCTTCTCCGTATGGTACAGATTTCAAGTTTCTTGCTCATCAATTTGCTTATATCTGTACCATCTATACACTTTCTTGCCTATATGGTACAAATTCAAGGTTTTCACGATAATTATTCCGCATACACCACAACATTTTCAATTATTCGATAATTTTGTGGTATATTTTTAATTTATGTCAACCAGTTTCTTGTCTCTTTTTATATGAATCAACAATTTTATACCACAACAATTGCAATATTCATACTAATTTGTGGTGTAAATTGTTTTATGCAAACCATATAATCACATATTTTGTTTAAAATTTGCCTTTACACACCACAACAATATTGAATTATCTAATAAGTTGTGGTGTTTCTTGTTTTTCCAGTTTACATAACTTTTATTCTAATCGTTATCAACTTACATAACTTCCATTCTAATTATCATTGGTTTACATAACTTTGATTTCTATTATCCAAGTTTGTATAAATCTCAATTTTAACCGCTACTAGTTTACATAACTCCAAAGCTCAACTTTCCCAAATCTTAACAGCTCTCCAAGTCTCAATTTCAGATAAAATTGTCTTTCAATCATTTGCATAATTTCATCTCGCATCTACTCTGCCACTTCTTTTCCTGCTGTAAGCACTTTTATGCCCACAACTGTTGCTACCATAAGTATAATTCCAATTGGAAGTGCCAGCCAGCCAAGTCCTGCTGCTTTCTGCAATGCACCTGAGATAATATATGTTATAAATGAAATAACCGCAACTGTTGCAGCGTAAGGTATCTGTGTTGATACGTGGTTTGTATGTTCGCACTGCGCTCCCGCTGATGACATAATTGTTGTATCTGAAATTGGTGAGCAGTGGTCACCGCATACTGCACCTGCCATACATGCTGAAATAGCAATAATCATCATTGCAGGATCAGTTTTCTGGAACGCCTGAACAACAATAGGAATAAGGATACCAAATGTTCCCCATGAAGTACCTGTTGCAAAAGCAAGTCCACAACCTACAACAAATATAACTGCGGGAAGGAATATTGCAAAACCTGTTGCACTATGTTTCATAATTCCACCAACATATTCTGCTGCACCAAGGCTGCTTGTCATATTCTTCAATGTCCATGCAAAAGTAAGAATAAGAATTGCAGGTACCATAGCCTTAAATCCTTCAGGCAAACAATCCATACACTTCTTGAAGCTTAAAATTCTTCTTACAACATAGAATACAATAGTAATCATTAATGCAAAAATACTTCCGATAGCAAGTCCAACTGAAGCATCACTTTCAGAAAATGCCTTAACAAAGCTTGTTCCTTTAAAGAATCCACCTGTATAAATCATACCAATAATACAACAAATAATAAGAGTAACTACAGGAACTACAAGGTCACAAACCTTGCCTCTCTTTTCTTCAACCTGTTCTTCCTCTTTGTAAGTCTTCTGACCTGTTGTAAACAAGTCTCCTTTTGCCGCATTGGCTTCATGCTTAGCCATTGAGCCAAAATCAACTTTTAACAATACTATTGAAATCATCATAACAATAGTAAGCAAAGCATAATAGTTGTATGGAATTGACTTAATAAATACTACAAATCCATCCTGTCCTTTTACGAAACCTGTTACCGCTGCAGCCCATGAAGAAATAGGTGCAATAATACAAACAGGTGCTGCTGTTGCATCAATAAGATATGCAAGTTTTGCTCTTGAAACATTATGCTTATCTGTTACAGGTCGCATAACACTACCAACTGTAAGGCAGTTAAAATAGTCATCTACGAAAATAAGACAACCAAGCGCAATAGTTGCAAGCTGAGCACCAATTCTTGTTTTGATATGTTTAGATGCCCAATCACCAAAAGCTGCTGAACCACCTGCTGTATTCATAAGTGCAACTATTGTTCCAAGAACAACAAGGAATACTAATATTCCCACATTATATGCATCAGATAGTGAACCGATTATTCCGTCCTCTAATACATGTTCAATTGTTCCCTCAAATGAGCCTCCTGAATAAAAAATTCCACCAATTACAATTCCAATAAATAATGAACTGTAAACTTCCTTTGTAATAAGTGCTAATGCTATGGCTACCAGTGGTGGAACCAGTGCCCAAAATGTTCCAAACAACTGTGGAACATACTTAGCCTCTTCGTCGGCACCAAAAACTGTTGTTCCAATAAGAATAACAAACATTAAAGTAAGTACCGCGATAATTCTTTTGTTTCCTCGTTTCATTTTTTCTCCCTTTCCTTATATTTAATTACAGTGTCTCAAAGTCTCATCCCACCTGTGCTTGCACAATGGTGGGATAGTGACTTTGAGACACGCCCCTATATGAGCATAAAAGTGGAGCGTAAGCTTCACGATATGCGAATATTGGGATAGGATTGTGAAAGTGCGAAGCACGTAACAATCCGTGTAATTATTTTTTTAGTTATAATTCAATCTGTGTAATTATTTTTCTCTAATCCTACTTTTCAAGAATAAACTTCTCGATAACGTGAGCTATTCCATCTTCATTATTAGATTTTGTAATGTAATCTGCGTTCTCCTTAACCACGTCTGTGGCATTGGCCATAGCAACACCAACGTGTGCGTACTTAATCATCGTAAGATCATTAAATCCGTCACCACAGGCAATGGTATTCTCTTTTGGAATTCCAAGATGATTAATAAGAACTTCTATTGAATGTGCTTTATCAATTCCCATTGGCAATGCTTCTATAAAGAATGGCTCTGAACGATATATGCTTATTCTTCCCTCAAACTTCTTTGAGAGAATCTTTTCATGTTCTGCTGCAATCTCGCCCGGTGCCGTTAACAGACATTTGTTAGGATTGTAATCAACATACTCAACAAGATTTTTCTCTTTAAGAGGCAACTTGTTAATAAATGATTCCAATTCAATATATTCATCTATTGGAGTTCCAACAACAATGCTATCGTCATCATAAGTAATAAGACCGATTTTGTTCTCTGTTGCATAATCAACTAATTCAGGTATATATTCTTTTGATAATGCGTTCTCATAAATAACTTCTTTTGTTTTCCAGTTGATTACTTTTCCTCCATTAAAAGAAAGAACATATCCACCGTACTTATCAAGCTCAAGTGTTTTTGCAACCTGTGCTACTCCCGGCGTTGGGCGTCCTGATGCAAGCGCCACAATATGTCCTTCTTCCATTATTTGCTTCAATGCCTTTAATGTTTTAGGTGTAACTTTTTTGTCATCATTTGTAAGAGTTCCATCTAAATCTAAAAATATTACTTTTCTATCCATGCTTTATCTCCTGTTTTGTAAAAATGATCAGTATGACTGTGATCTGCGCATAAACAGAAAAAAAGCTTGATTTCTCAAGCTTTCTTTATGCCGAATATTGATTTGGAAGCCTTAAAGAATGCCAACGATCTGAATATGTTTGCTCAAGGTACGGAAATTAATCCGGAGCAACTAGCCATTATCCAAAATCTGGTAAAAACCATTGATCCCATGTTTATCCTGAAATTCGTGGGTGCCTTCTTATTCTATTTCATCGGAGGCTATTTATTATACGCATCATTGTTTGCAGCCATTGGAGCTGCCGTTGACAATGAAACGGACTCCCAGCAATTCATGACCCCGCTGTCAATCATTCTGGTTGTAGCCCTTTACATTGGTATCGCCGCAATGAAAAGTCCCGAATCTCCCATGGTTTTCTGGAGTTCACTGATCCCGTTCACCTCTCCGGTCGTCATGCTTGTGCGCATTCCTTTCGGGGTCCCTGCTTGGGAAATTATCACTTCAATGGGATTACTCGTCGGTTCCTTCCTTTTCTTCACTTGGTTATCCGGCAAAATTTACAGGGTCGGAATCCTGATGTACGGGAAGAAAGTCACCTGGAAAGAATTATATAAATGGCTTCGCTATAAAGCATAAAAAAAGCGACTCTTTTCGAGTCGCTTTTTTATCGAGATTAAATCTTCTGATTAGATCTTGTGAATTACCATTCCTGAACGAAGTTTAGGCTCAAACCAAGTTGTCTTCGGAGGCATGATATTACCAGTATCGGCAATATTGATCAATTGCTCCATAGAAACAGGATACAAAGCGAAAGCCACTTTCATCTCGCCATTATCAACACGACGTTTCAACTCACCCAATCCGCGGATACCTCCCACGAAATCAATCCGTTTAGAAGTACGCAAATCTTGGATGTCTAAAATATCAGCCAATACATGATTAGAAAGGATCGTTACATCCAATACCCCGATCGGGTCATTATCATCGTAACTTCCCGGTTTAGCCGTCAATTTATACCATCTTCCTCCCAAATACATGCTGAATTCATGCAATTTAGCCGGATGATAAATCTCCGCACCCATATCTTCAACCGTGAAATGTTCGCCCAATTTAGCCAACAATTGCTCTTCGGTCAAACCGTTCAAATCTTTTACAACGCGGTTGTAATCAATGATTTTCAACTGATGATCCGGGAAATGAACAGCCATGAAGAAGTTATATTCTTCCGTACCATTGTGGTTCGGGTTCTTTGATTTGAACTCGGCACCGATACGAGCAGCAGCAGCAGTTCTATGGTGTCCGTCAGCAACATACGTGTAAGGAACTTTCGTCGCGAATAATTCCTCTAAACGTTTGTTTGTCTCCGGGCAGTTGATTGCCCAGAAATGATGACCGAATCCGTCGGGAGCCGTAAAATCGTATTCGGGTTTCCCTTTGACCGTTTCGGCAACGATGGCATCGAGTTCTGCATTGTCGGGATATGCGAAGAATACAGGTTCGATATTGGCGTTGTTGATGCGGACATGTTTCATACGGTCTTCTTCCTTATCGCGGCGGGTCAACTCATGTTTTTTGATGACGCCGTTGAGATAGTCTTCTACATTGGCACAAACGACGAGGCCATATTGCGTACGCCCGTTCATTGTTTGAGCATAGACATAATATTTTTCGGTGTTGTCTTGTACGAGCCAGCCTTTTTCTTGGAAAAGGTTGAATTGCTCTACCGCTTTGTCATAGACTTTGGGATCGTGCTCATCAGTTCCCGGTGCGAAATTGATTTCGGGTTTGATGATGTGGTAAAGCGATTTTTCATTTCCGGCAGCTTCTGCACGGGCTTCTTCCGAGTTGAGCACGTCATAGGGACGAGAAGCGACCTCTTCGACCAGTTCGCGAGGGGGTCTTATTCCTCTGAAAGGTTTTATTTTTGCCATAATAGTCGGTTTATAAAGAAAAGAGGGTGAGCTATTGCACAGCAAGCGATAGTACCACCCTCTTTATAAAAGAGTTCGTTTTTTATTTGTTTACTCTGAATTTGTCTATGCCGTCTTTGAGATAACCTACCGATTGTTTAGCGGCAGCGATACCGGCATTGATATTGGCTTCGGCTGTTTGTGCCCCCATTTTCTTTGGGGTGAAGAAAAAGCGACCTACAAGTTTCTCTGCAAATACGGCGGCATTGGCTGGTGCGATATCGGAAATGTATTTGAAGTCGCTGCGTTCTTCCATTAGTTTTACCAATTCCTCTTCGTCGATAACTTCTTTGCGGGCTGTGTTGATGAGTACTGCGCCTTTGGGCATTTGTTTCAGCAAATTGTAGTTGATCGATTTTTTCGTTTCGTCTGTGGCGGGAATGTGCAGGGAAACAAATTGGCAGGTCTTGTACAACTCGTCGATATTTTCTATGGGCGTTACTCCGGCTTCGGCAATGACATTCGACGGACAATAGGGGTCGAATGCATAGACTTCCATACCGAACCCTTTGGCGATACGGGCTACGTTACGACCAACTTGTCCGAACGCATGAATACCCAACTTTTTGCCTTTGAGTTCGGTTCCTGAGGTCCCGTTGTAGAAATTGCGTACCATCATGACGGCCATACCAAAAACCAGTTCGGCTACTGCGTTCGAGTTTTGACCCGGCGTATTCATGACACATACGTTATGTGCGGTTGCAGCAGCGAGGTCGATGTTGTCGTAACCGGCACCGGCACGTACGACGATTTTCAAGTTTTTGGCGGCATCCAATACTTCTGCGTCGATGATGTCGCTGCGTACGATGAGACCCTCTACATCTTTTACAGCGTCAATCAGTTTGGCTTTTTCACCATATTTTTCAAGAAGCACCAGTTCCATACCGGCGTTTTCTATCTCTTTTCTGATACCTTCTACGGCAACGGCTGCAAAAGGTTTATCTGTTGCTACTAATATTTTCATGATGTGATAAAATTAGTGTTTTCTTTCGAATTCCTGCATGGTGGCGATGAGGGCTTCGACGCTCGATTTGGGTAGGGCGTTGTAGAGAGATGCACGGAATCCTCCTACCGAACGGTGTCCTTTTATACCCACCATACCTTGACTGGCGGCAAATTGAGCAAATTCTTCTTCGAGTTCTTTGTATTCATCGTTCATGACAAAGCATACGTTCATGATCGAGCGGTCTTCGGGTACGACAGTGCCTTTGAAAAGCTTGTTGCGGTCGATTTCTTCGTAAAGAAGAGCGGCTTTTTCGATGTTCATTTTTTCGAGCACTTTTACGCCACCCAGTTCTTTGTAATATTTGAGAGTTTGCAATGCTGCGAATACCGGCAGACAAGGAGGTGTGTTGAACATCGAGCCTTTTTTGATGTGGGTGCGGTAGTCGAGCATCGTGGGGATAGCTCTTTCTACGTGGCCGAGAGCGTCTTCACGTACGATGGCGATTGTAACACCGGCGGGGGCAAGGTTCTTTTGTGCGCCTGCATAGATGATATCGTACTTGGAAACGTCTACGGGACGAGAGAAAATATCGGAAGACATATCGGCAACCAAAGGTACTTTCACATCGGGATCGTAACGCATTTCGGTTCCGAAGATGGTATTGTTGGTCGTGATATGGAAATAATCGGCGTCTTCGGGTACGGTGTAGTTTTTGGGAATATAAGTGAAATTGGCTTCTTTCGAAGAGGCAACGACATCGACTTCACCGAAGAGTTTGGCCTCTTTGATGGCATTTACTGCCCATGTTCCCGTTTCGAGATAAGCCGCTTTCTTTTTCAGCAAGTTGAAAGGCACCATGCAGAATTGCAGGCTGGCTCCGCCGCCGAGGTATACGACATCGTAACCGGCCGGCACATCTAATAATTCTTTGACCAAAGCACGAGCTTCGTCCATGACAGCAGAAAATTCTTTACTGCGGTGTGAAATTTCCAGCAAAGAGAGTCCTGTTCCAGCAAAATCCAGTACAGCGTCGGCTGTATTTTTAATGGTGTATTGGCTCAGAATAGAGGGGCCTGCATAAAAATTGTGCTTCTTCATTTTTATTATTGTTTTTTAGTGTATTGATTCTGAAATAAACATCCTATACGGAGATTTTTTGAGGGAACAAATTTATGTTTTTTTTTATCCCTTGCCAAGAAAATGTCAAATAAAAAGGCCGTAATAGAAACATATTTTTCCGTTTACGGCTGTTTTGGCATATCGGCTTTACAAAATCTCCTTTTGTTTCTTGTCGGATTTGTTTTATTCTATTTGTATTTATCTCCCCACAAGTTTTTGAGATGTTCTTTGTGCCGTTCTTCCGCTGCGTTGGTTTGAGGATGCCATATCGACGTATTTTTCAGTTCGTCGGGCAGATATTGTTGTTTTACGAAATTCCCTGTAAAATCATGGGCATATAGATATTCCTTTCCGTACCCCAATTCTTTCATCAAGGAGGTAGGGGCATTGCGCAGATGCAAAGGAACCGGAAGGTTTCCGGTACGTTCTACACAAGACAGTGCATCATTGATAGCCTTGTATGCCGAATTGCTTTTGGGGCTGCAAGCCAAGTAGATGGCAGCTTCCGATAATACGATGCGACCTTCGGGCCAGCCGATGTTTTGGACGGCCTCGAATGCAGCATTGGCGATGAGCAGGGCGTTGGGATTGGCAAGGCCTATGTCTTCCGAAGCCGATATGACCAGCCTTCGTGCGATGAATTTCGGGTCTTCTCCGCCGGCGACCATACGGGCCAACCAATAAACAGCTCCGTCGGGGTCGCTGCCGCGTATCGATTTGATGAACGCCGAAATAATATCGTAGTGCATTTCTCCCTCTTTATCATAGGCCATAGGGTTTTGCTGCAAACGGTCGGTTACGACAGAGTCGTCTATGACAAGAGGTTCATCGGCAGGAGTGGCATTGGCTATCAGGTCGATGATGTTGAGCAACTTCCGCGCGTCGCCGCCGGCATAGCGGAAGAGAGCCGTTGTTTCCCGTATGTCGATATTTCGTTTTTGCAACTCTTTGTCGGTTTTCACCGCACGGTCGAGAAGATGTTGCAGATGAGGCGCATCAAGGGATTTAAGTATGTAAACCTGACAGCGGGAGAGCAACGGGCGTATGACTTCGAACGAAGGGTTTTCGGTCGTTGCTCCGATAAGAGTTACCGTACCATTTTCGACTGCTCCCAACAGAGAGTCTTGCTGGGACTTGTTGAAACGGTGTATTTCGTCGATAAACAGAATCGGTCGGCTCTGTTGGAAAATACTCCCGCTTTTACATTTGTCGATGACTTCACGTACCTCTTTTACTCCCGAGTGTATGGCACTCAATGTATAAAACGGCGTTTTGAGTTGAACCGAGATGATACGGGCCAAAGTCGTTTTCCCGACACCGGGAGGCCCCCATAAGATAAATGAGGAAACCTCTCCGCTGTCGATCATTCGTCGCAAGACGGCACCTTTCCCTACAAGATGTTCCTGCCCGATGTATTCATCGAGTGTTTTAGGACGTAATCGTTCGGCTAAGGGTGCTAACATAGGATAATCTGGTTTTCAGATATTAGTCGTTTTCGGTATAGCGTTCTATCGTTTGCTCCCTATCGGGACCTACCGATACGATTTTGATGCGAACGCCCAATTCTTCTTCAAGGAAAGAGAGGTATGCGTTGAATTCTTCGGGAAATTCGTCTTCGCTTTGCATTTGGGTCATATCGCATTTCCAGCCGGGCAGTTCCACATAAACAGGTTCGATTTTATCATCGATTTCAAAAGGAAATTCATCAGTTTCTTTTCCGTCTATGCGGTAAGCCACGCAGGCTTTGATGGTCTCGAACGTATCGAGTACATCGCTTTTCATCATGATGAGGTCGGTAACACCATCGACCATGATTGCATATTTCAG
>ENA-ORVG01003957-ORVG01003957.1-human-gut-metagenome-genome-assembly--contig:-NODE-3957-length-10740-cov-2.683669_pt1 | contig 10740 bp, 6 predicted proteins | sample MGYA00242091_ERZ509233 | MGnify/ENA primary metagenome ERZ509233 (study PRJEB26280, sample SAMEA2338840) | human gut metagenome | biome: human gut; feature: human-associated habitat; material: faeces... | reverse complement strand
TTGGTGCTTCTGTTGTTGTCACTGATGTTGTTGTCACTGATGTGGTTGGTGCTTCCGTTGTAGGCACTTCAGTTGTGGTTTGTGCTTCCGTTGTAGGCACTTCTATAGTTGGATTCTCCACTTTGTTCTCCAATTTTGTGTATACCTTTATTCTTCCTACATAATTTTTAAGTTGTGTCCATCCACTACCGTTGTTTATATATGACATTTCCCTGCCATTTTTATATGAAGTCATTATTTTGGCGTCGCCATTTTCATTTGAAACACTTACTATTGCAGAGAACCATTGGTCTTTTTCAATCTTTACCGGCTGATTCAGTTCTATTGTTACATATCCACTGTTTTCAAAATGCGCCGTTGTAGTATTTGCCAGGTAACCACCTGAAACTGGTACATTGTCCTGTCCGCCATAAGGATAATCTACATTTTTGTATATCTCCACTTTAGCGGTTACATTTTCACCACCAATAGCCACATTTACTGCTTTTATATATTCATCTTTTAAATCATCAGATTTTTTTGCTTTAAACACATTTGCCACTGACTTATCTTTTCTTAATGGGAAATCGTCCATGCTTCCATCATAGTAATAATTAAAGTCATACTTGTCCTTTGGTGCAAATGAAAATGCATAAGAACAACTGCTTGTATTGTCATATGACAGCCAAAAATACTCCAATGATTTGTAACTGTTTTTTACAAGCCAGCCACCCTTTTGGGTAGCACCATTTGGCACAAATTTGTCTGATGGAATATTGTCATCCCAGCCAATGATTGTGCATGCATGTGGAGAAATTGTACTGCCCTGTTCATTCTTTGGATTGTAGTATAATGTTTCTCTTGCATTGTTGTACTGAAATGTTACTGCCCCATATTTTGCTATGGCTTTTTTTATTGACCTAATGTATTCTTCCGGATTTGATTTGTTTTCAGGTATATGAATTGCATTTTCAAATCTATATGATGGATTTTCATATGGGTTTGTGGTAACCACATTACCCGATACCGGTGCCCACCACATTGAATATAACTTGGCAATTTTTAGTGGGTCTCCTGACTGCGTCAAATAATTTACTGATTGCCAGTCTCCATCTGTATTTCCCAATGGATCGCTTTCTCTCTTAAAAACTCTATAAGCTGCCGCCATCGGATTTAATGATAATGTATCTTTTGTTACTGTAGGATCAATTCCACTTTTCAAAATGGATGATTCTGCTGCTGCAATGCTTGAATATGCCCAACACAAATTGGTATCTCCCTGATCTTTTACTGGTGTTACTATGCCATCGTCCCTTCCATCATATTTTTCCCTGTCTGAGATTTCTTTAATTTCAGTCTGTTGTTCTTCAAAATCACCTTCTATTTTAAATGTTAATTGATTATCAGTTATGTTTGTGACTTCAACATACATATCATCGGTTATTTCCAAGCTCTGATTCAGTTTTAATGGTGCGTCAGATTTTGTTGCATATGTGCCACCTAATGTTTCATAATTCCACTTTCCTGCAACGCATCCCATATTGTTTGGGAATTTTGTGTCTTTGTCCACCAAATAACAAACAAGTCCTGAACCAATTATCAATCCTTTTAGCTTCGTTCCATCTGTTTTATACAATTCTTTTGACTGACAATCATACTTATTACCACCTGTGCCAAAATTTCTATATTCTAAGTACAGTGTTTTATTGGTTCCTTTTAAATTTAATTTGTATCCTACTATCTGTGAATCTCCTCTAGTCGATGCTTCCTTTAAGGTATACTGTCCATTTTGATAAATTGTTTTAACATTGTCAGATGTAAGCCACCCCTTTGCTTCTCTTTCTTTTACAGATATAAACTGTGGCACAGGTGACATATGCTTTGCCATTGCAGACATATAATATACCGGCGAACTATTTGAACTATTGTACAAGTCCTTAAATCCTAAAATGTGCCCCATTTCATGAGTTGCCACTGCCATAGGCAAAATCACGTTTTCCCGATTATCCTTGTATAAATAATTATAGGAATTTGTCACCTGTACATAGTTTTTACTTGTAATTGTTTTTCCATCTGCATTTATTTTTACGTAATCTGCATAATCCCTATAATTCCACAAAGGTGAGGACCAACCCACAGAGATACTCTGAGTTGTATTTTTATAAATAATGGTGATTGCATCGATTACCCCATCATTGTTTTTATCAAGTTCAGAAAAGTTGTACTTTTTTGTACCATCATAATTTGTAATCACATTACCCGCTGATATAGCTCTGTTTATAGATTCAGACCAGTCTGTTTTTAATTCGTACATACGCTCTGCTCTCTCTCCGTTGTCCCTGTAACCTTCAGGATTCTCTTCACTATACTCTGCATAGTATCCTCTTGTATGAGATAACTGCACTGAACCACCTTTATTAAACAAATACACGCTATTTATCTTAAGACTTCCCCTTGACGCAATTTCATAATAATCCGAAACATTAAAATATGCACTGTTATAAGTATTATCTGTAATTTTTCTAACAGATTCCCCATTATAAGAATTATCTATAAATTCATCTTCATCTGAAAATCTTGCAAATACTATAAGATTTGTAAAATTACTTTCTTTTGTTTTATTTTCTGTATTTTCATTCGTATCATCAGCAAAAGTTACGCCACTAAAAAGCATTGTCATAACCGTAACAAACACCATGATTATACTAAACCCTTTTTTCATAAAATCTCCTTTTCATCATTTATTCTTTTAAACCTTAATTATATATTCATTATAGCATTTACCAGATTAAATTTGTGTTCTAATTTTTTAGAATTATAGGCTCATCATACCAGACATTATACAACCGCCTTTGGCACCGCATTTGATTATTTCATCCATTTGTACATCTGAAAGTTTTATTCCTCCAATTGCGTAAACTGGAATTGTAACGCTATTGCAAACCTCTTTTAAAAACTCCAATCCTCTTGGTGGTAAATCTTTTTTGTAATCAGTAGCAAATATATGACCTGCACTTATATAGGTTGCTCCTAGTTTTTGTGCTTCAATCGCCTTCTTAAATGCTTCTGCCATCACCTGAACATCTCCTGCTGTTGCAATTGCTGTATTTGCCATTACTGCTTTTGCTCCCATTTCCATGGCTTCACATGCCTGAGATGGACGTCCAATTCCCGCATCAACAATAATTGGTAAATCTATTTCATCTATAAGAATTTGAATAAAATCTTTGGTTGCCAATCCTTTGTTTGAACCAATTGGGGCACTTAATGGCATTACGCATGCTGCTCCCACATCTGCTAATTCTCTTGCCGCATTTAAGTCAGGATACATATATGGCATAACAACAAAACCTTCTTTTGCCAAAATTTCTGTAGCCTTAATTGTTTCATAATTATCAGAAAGTAAATATTTTGAGTCATGTACTACCTCTAATAAAAACATGCTTTGCCTATTCAACTCCCTCGCCCCTCAATCTTGAGGGGTGGGCTTTTCTTTTGCTTCATTTTTCTGCATAATAGACATATGAATATCTTACAAAGAATCTTTACCGACTATTATGAAGAAATTAAATATACTCTTCATCACAGATCTTCTGAGATGGAAAATATCGAAAAGATGATAAACTGTGGTGATTCTTCTTTTGGTGGTTCTATGTACGGCTGCCCACACTGTGGAAATCTTAAGTTCATTCCTTTTCGCTGCCACAGCCGTTTCTGTCCCTCTTGCAGTAACAAGTATTCTATGGAACGTACTACATCTATGTCTTTTAAACTGGTTAACGTTCAGCACAGACACTTCTGCCTGGGCCTCGTAAAATCGATTCATATTTTCTTTAATTTCTTCCATTCTTCTATCGTCACATATTTTCCCTCTTTGTTCTTCACCTTAGTCAAATATACGCCCACATAAAAATGCTCTTTAATATACATAATAATATCGGTATACTTATGCCAATCTTTGACTTTCTCGTCGGATACATACGTAACTCTAACTACATGTTCACTTATGAAATGTGCATTACAAATTATAATATCTTTTTTGTTTAATTCCGTATAGTTACTGACAGCATCTAAAATGTTCTCTGCAATTTCCAGCTGTTCAATTTTCTTAATTTGTTCCTTCGATTTTTTTCTTTTTGGGAACGATGTTTTTTATATTCTTTATCATCCTTGACATATTCAGACAAATTTCTTTCTATTTCTGGTGATGCTTTCATTACTGTTATGAGTAACATATCTGAAAAAATATAAAGACTACCTGCATAATAACGCATATTATTTGCGGTGCCATATCTTAGAAATTCTCTATTCATCCATAGATTCAATTCCCCCATTGTATCTTTATGCTGAATACCATTCTCGAGAACTTTTTTTGCATGTTTTTTTGCAACACCTCTTGTTACTCCAATACGCTCATGCATTCTTCTTATAGAATGATTTGTTAAGTTAGGCATATAAATCCTTCCCGTAAATATTATTCTTCAAAATCCACTCTCATTTTCGCAAAACTTTCTATACCCAAATATGTTTCCAACTCAAAATTGAAATAATTTGTTCCTATGCGTTCAATTATTTCTTCTTTGGATATTTTATTAATTATAGTAGGGATTCTGTAGCAAATCTTTCGACTTCACCGTTTCATTGTAAGGAATTGGGAAGAAGTACATAGCCGGACGCCATACATGCGTGCGTACATCAAATTCTTTCCAAGTCTTTGTTCCGTCAGTGGCGCGAGTGATTTCAATGCCATGCATGGTTTTGCTTTCGGTTTGTGGAGCAATCATCCAGCGGCGTACATCAAAGAAGCGATGTCCTTCAAAAGCAAATTCAAGGCGGCGTTCTTCCTGAATGGCTTGGCGCATCTGTTTTTGTGTCATATTCTTTTCAAGTCCATACATACCATCTGCACCGGGCTCGATGCCGGCACGCTTGCGAATGAGTTTTAATATAGGATAGCAACCAAGTTGTTGTCCGCCTAGTGTTTCTTCGAAATCGGGACCATGATATTCATTGGCTGCTTCAGCATACATCAGTAAAATGTCGGCGTAACGTATCAGTGGATCGTTGTGACGGCTTGGGTTCCATGTACTACCTTTACATAAGCGATCACATCCCTTGCGTACATAGAAACCGGTGGCAGTGCCTTGGTATACGGCATCGCTTGTCTGCCCTACGCCAATCCATGTGTTAACAACTGTGGTAGCACTGTAAGTATCGTCGGCAGGGACCAAAGCACCATCATAAATCACGGTGTTGTTGAAACGTGGATCACGATTTTGAGCGGGATTCAGAGGATCGAATGTGTATTGGCTGTTGTCAATGGGTTTACCGTCAATCATAGGGAAGGCATCTGCCAATTCTTTGTATATGTACCCGCCGTGGCGTGTTCCGGAGTGACTGCCACTAGGTGGATAGTAAGCAGCTTCATGTCCGGACTCACGTTGATACTTACGGTCGAGGATATTGCCGGCAAAGGCTCCGTTATTGTTTTTACCATCATCATCGGTCAAATTGGCATTTCGTGTATCACCGGCTTGGAATACGACGTAGAATCCGAAACCTGGTTCGGCTTTGCCGTTCAAATCTTTACTTCTAATAAAGAGATTATAGGTTCCTAGGTTGATTACTGCGCGGGCAGCATCCATTGCCGTTTTCCAACGTTCTTTATCATAAGAGGGATAGCCTACTAATTCTTTGGTATCAGTAGGAGCGAAATCACTTCCATTGAATAATGGACTAGCTGCATAGAGGCAGACACGGGCTTTAAGACCCAATGCCGCTGCCGATGAGGCGCGACCGTTTTCTTGACCTGTTCGTCGCACGGGAAGTACATTGAGTTGAACGATAGAGTCACATTGATGGGACACATACTCTACACATTCCGCCCATGTGTTGCGCGAGGTTTTCATTGTCGAAGTAGCATCATACACGTTATTACCGATAATAGGTACACCACCGTAGTGTTTCATCAGAATGAAGTAGTACCAGGCACGCAAGAAAAGTGCTTCGGATATGTATTGAGCTTTCCGGCTCTGTACCATCGGTGATCGGTCGATGTTGGCAAGGAATACGTTACATCGGCGAATGTTAGTGTAGCATTTCGACCATGCATCATCACTCACCGTAACCGGATTAACCGTACCGGTAGCAAACATCATGTTTGTCCAGATGGTTGACGAAGGATAAAATTCAGCTTCGTCACAAGCGCTTTGCAGCCCACCACCATTAGCCAAAAGGTATGTCCATCGGTTGTAGTTGATATCAAACCCGATATCGGTATAAATTCCGGTCAGGAAGTTGGCGGTATACGTACTATCTGCAAAAACGGTCTCACGATTCAAATCCGAAGTTTGGGTTTGATCGAGGAAACTGTCATTACAGGACGCAACTGTTCCTAAAAATAGGAGTAGCATTAATGATTTCATGTACAATTTCATAGTAAAACTTATAAAATTAAAATTAAACAATTTAAAGCCAATAAGCCGAGACTAATTCACGACTTGAATTTGTATTAAGACGATTGACAAGATATACACCACTAAACACAATATTTTTTTTTCACGTATTATTATTCAGTAAAAAGGTCATTGTATTATTCGAGCAATGATAGTAAATCAAATACATCTAAAGAAAGAGTTATCCGAATTAGTGGTTTTTCATTCCTGAATCGTCTTTATCCTAAACTCTAATAGTATAACATTATGAGACGCATCTTTTTGTCAACCTTTATGGCTTGTATTATCGGCTTTACAGGTGCAGAAACAAATTAAATAATCTTAAATATCTTATTAAACATGAAACCAATTCATCTTATCCTAAGTATCGCACTCCTCGCCGGAGGAGCATGTGGTGACCAGCAAGAACCTTATTACGGCAATTCAGAAGTGAAGATGCCTCAAATTGATTCCGAATGGAATCTCGAACTAATGCCAAATCGATCAGGACAATATTGGAAAGTGTTCGTCTACAAAGACTTGAAATACAATGCCCTTTTCACTCGGTCGTTGGGCTGGAATGGAGGAGACGGTGTGTTCACCACTGGTTTGCCTGACGGGAATATATTTTGGTCGTTCAATGATAGCTTCTATGGCGTAATCAATGAAAATCGTTCACGAGGTAATTGTAGTTTCCCTCGTAACAGTATTATGGTACAAACACCTGGTGAGAAGGATGAAAATCTTGTTTGGTTAGCTGATTACGTACAAACTAACGATCCTAATGCGGATAGATACTATCAGGTACGTACTCACATTCGTCATCCGAAAGCTACACTATCGGATGAAAAAATACAAGCTGGAGAAATCGATCAGGATTATCTTTATTGGGCAGGAGATGCTACGATATATAACAATCAGATGCAAATGTTGTGGGGAGCCGTTGATAATACCGATCCGAACAACCTGATGCGCCGCTTCGGTACTTGCTTGGCTACTTATAGCTTGGAAGGAAAGCCGGGTGATGCTACTTATATGAAACTTATGAGTCGTAATGATAATTTTAACGACCACACTTTAGGTTATGGCGACACTATGTGGGAAGACGAAGACGGACATATCTATCTTTACACAACTTCCAATTATAAGGTGGCTGTGGCACGTACCGCTACACGCGACCTTGGCAGCCAGTGGGAATATTATGTGGCCGATCCGCAAGGACATTTCTCGTGGACAACGCAGTACCCCTCAACCCAAGATGCTGAAAACTCTACAATTATCCCTTTGGAAAGTGCATGCTCTATGCCTTGGGTATTTAAAAAAGGTGATACCTATTACATGATTGGACAATCCATGTGGTTCGGGAGAGACGTGCTGATGTTCCGTAGTAAGCACCCTTATGGGCCGTTTGTCGACCAAAAGACTCTCTTTACATTGCCCGAATTTCTTGATAAGATTGGAGAACAACGTTATCAACATGTTTATATGGTAAATATTCATCCGGCTTTATCACGTACCGGTGAATTGGTGATCTCTACCAATACAGACTGTTCCAACTTTTGGGATAATTTCAATGCACCGGGTAGTGCTGACTTCTATCGTCCTTATTTCTACCGTGTATTTAATTGGGAATCATTGTACGATAACGATGCTCCACTTGAGTAAAAGGATTTACTATCTCTGGCGTTGATCATAAGTTTCACTGGGCTGATGCTGTGATTGATGGTAATTCCATCATCGTCTCATCTCCTTAAGGTAATAAATAGATATAGTTGTTTCGATTTGCCAAGTGAAATAGATGTAACACATAAAAAAATAACCATGAACAAGCTCATTTATTTAGTGATCTTCTCTTTCTTATCAACAGGTATATATGCCCAAATGAAAGACCTTGTGCAATATGTCAATACACTGCAAGGTACCGACTCTCATTTCGGATTAAGTTATGGAAATACATATCCTACTACAGGTATGCCTTATGCTATGCATACGTGGTCTGCCCAGACAGGGAAAAATGGAGAAGGCTGGAAGTATCAATATGCAGTAGATAAAATCAGAGGATTCTGCCAATCCCATCAATGCAGTCCGTGGATGAGTGATTATGCGGTGTATTCCTTTATGCCGATGGTAGGGAAGTTAGTCGTTAATCAGGAGATGCGGGCAACGAAGTTCAGCCATGATAATGAAATGGCCAAGCCGCATTATTATAAAGTGATGCTGGATAATGGAATTACAACCGAGATGGCTCCAACTACTCGTGGTGTACATTTACGCTTTTCTTATCCCTCTACCGAAGACGCCTATCTGGTAATTGACGGATATACAGATATGAGTGAAATCAAGATTGATCCGGCTAAGAGACAAATCTCCGGTTGGGTGAATAACCAACGTTTTGTAAATAACTCTAAGACATTCCGTAGTTACTTTGTAGTGCAGTTCGATAAAGTATTTGAGGATTACGGTATGTGGGAAAATCAGAAAGATGAGATTTTTCCTAAAAAGTTGGAAGGAGAAGGCAAAGGCTATGGCGCTTATATCAAATTTAAAAAAGGAACGAAAGTACAGGCAAAGGCTGCCTCTTCTTACATCAGCGCAGAGCAGGCTGTGATTACACTGAACGACGAACTGGGTAAAGATAAGAATTTGGAAGCCACCAAAATACGTGGACATAAAACGTGGAATGAATTATTGAACAGAATCCAGGTAGAAGGTGGAACAGACGAACAAATGAAGACTTTCTATTCCTGCCTGTTCCGTGCCAATCTCTTCTCACGCAAATTCTATGAACGTAAAGCAAACGGAGAACCTTATTACTATAGTCCTTATGACGGTAAAGTCTATGACGGATATATGTACACTGATAATGGATTCTGGGACACTTTCCGTTCTCAATTTCCATTAACTAATATTCTTCATCCTACCATGCAGGGACGTTACATGAATGCCTTGCTTGCCGCACAAGAACAATGCGGATGGTTACCTTCCTGGTCAGCTCCCGGAGAAACAGGAGGAATGTTGGGCAATCATTCCATTTCGTTGCTGGCAGATGCGTGGGCAAAAGAGATTCGGACTTTTGATCCGGAGAAAGCTCTGAAAGCCTACGCGCACGAAGCCATGAATAAAGGTCCTTGGGGAGGTGCCAACGGACGTGGTTTCTGGAAAGAATATTTTGAACTGGGATATGTTCCTTATCCGGAATCAATGGGATCGAGTGCACAGACAATGGAATATGCATACGATGATTTCTGTGGCTACCAACTGGCTAAGATGACTGGAAACAAACACTATCAGGAAGTTTTTGCCCGTCAGATGTATAATTATAAAAACGTATTCGATCCGTCTATCGGTTTTATGCGTGGAAAAGGCGTCGATGGTAAATGGCAGGAACCGTTTGACCCGTTGGAGTGGGGTGGACCTTTCTGTGAAGGTAATGCCTGGCATTATACCTGGTCCGTATTCCATGATGTAGAAGGATTAATAAACTTGTTCGGAAGCGACCAAAGATTTACGACCAAAATGGATTCGGTATTCGCCCTTCCCAGCACTATTAAACCGGGAACTTACGGAGGAGTGATCCATGAAATGAAAGAAATGGAATTGGCGGGTATGGGACAATATGCACACGGCAATCAGCCGATTCAGCACATGCCTTATCTGTATAGCTATGCCGGTCAACCGTGGAAAACCCAGTATTGGGTGCGTCAGATCGTTGAAAGATTGTATAATTCCACAGAAAGAGGATATCCAGGAGACGAAGACCAAGGCGGTATGTCATCATGGTATATCTTGAGTTCATTAGGCATTTATGCCGTTTGTCCGGGAACGGATGAGTATGTAATTGGTAGCCCGTTATTTAAGAAAGCTACTATAACGATGGAAAACGGCAATAAATTCGTGATTGAAGCGAACAATAATAGTAAAGAGAATCTCTATATCCAGTCTGCTACCTTAAATGGACGTGTGTTGGATAAGAATTTTATCAGATACGACGATATAGCAGACGGAGGAATCATCCGCTTCGAAATGGGAAGTCAGCCGAATAAAGAACGATGTACGTCGAAGTATGCCGCTCCTTTCTCTTTGTCGAAAGAATAAGAAACTAAAAAGTGTAACGAGAATACAGTATGAAAAATAAAGTTTTAACAGGTTTATTATTGGTTTTGATTGGAGGGTGGGGGAGTCTCTCGGCGCAGAGCGCCGGGAGTAATTATTCCCGTCAGGTAAATACCCTGATAGGAACGAAGGGCGTGGGTTTGACTTCGGGATATCTTTATCCCGGAGCTACCTATCCTTATGGAATGGTGCAGTTCACTCCCTCTTATTTTTC
>ENA-ORVG01003956-ORVG01003956.1-human-gut-metagenome-genome-assembly--contig:-NODE-3956-length-10741-cov-4.112952_pt1 | contig 10741 bp, 12 predicted proteins | sample MGYA00242091_ERZ509233 | MGnify/ENA primary metagenome ERZ509233 (study PRJEB26280, sample SAMEA2338840) | human gut metagenome | biome: human gut; feature: human-associated habitat; material: faeces... | reverse complement strand
TATCCGCGGGGATCTCGCCGCCATTCTCGATGATGGCCACCATGCGACCGGAGTAGTACGTTTTGCCGTTGACGGTCATGGTGTCGCCGCTGGCGGAGATGCCGTTGAGCAGATCGGCATTGGCGTGCTCGTGTTTTTTGGCCACGGCGTCACTGACGTCGGTCATCTTGAGGGAGCTGTCCTTGGCCACGGTGCCGGACGCGCCGTCGAACGCCATCAGGTTGCCGTCCGTGGCGCTTTCCGGGCCCTTGACGGCGCGCACCACGTTGTTCTGGATCACGGTCCAGTCGGTGTCAGCAGCGCCTTCCTCGGCGTAGGCCTTGACGCACAGGATCAGGTCGCCGGGCTCACAGACCTGGCTGGCGTAGGTGCCAGCCGTTTTGACCACATACATGTCGCCCAGCTGGTAGCTGTCGGCGGGCAGGGTCTCCACCGTGCCCTCGGTGCCCACAGTACCGAGCAAGCGGGTGCCGGCGGCGAAGGCACTTTCCAGGGATTTGATCTTGGCTTCCACGTTGCCGCCGCCAGCCATCGTGACCTGGTCGGCGCTGGTTTCGGGCAGGATCTGGTTCTTGTTGACGTCGAGCAGTTTCATTTTGAACAGTTCAGCCATGATATTTTTCCTCATGTGTTGGTCAGTTCTCTACATAGGCCACGTTCGCGGCCACGTCCTCGAGGCGTGTCTCCAGCGCGTCCACGCGCTCGGCGATGCCTTCCGGCACCTCCACGCCCTCCAACTTCGGCTGGATGCTGTAGGCCCGCACCAGCACCCGCATCTCGCTCCCGGCCGGAGCAGCGAAAAGCAGGCGGATTGCGGTCGATTCCAGCGCGTCAGCCGAAGAAATCTCTTCGTATTGCTGGCCCGGATAGCAGGCCACGCCATCCCAAAACACATCCAGCAGATGCTCTCCGGGGAGGTATGCCACCCCCTCCGGCAGAGTGAGCGTGCCGCCATCCTCTACGGCCTCATCCAGCGTCCAAACGGCCTCCCGGGGATGACGCAGATCCTCCACCACGCCCGCGATCTGGAGCAGCTCCAGCCGTGAGGCATAGCCGCTCTCGCTGACGATGATCTGCACCTCGGCCGTGCCGGACATGATGACCGGCACGGAAAGCTCGTGCGTGGTGGCCTGACCCAGCACGCTTTTGGCCTTGTAGAACGGGGCGTGGTTGCCGTAGGCGAACAGCACGGGCTGGCCGTCCTCTTCCAGCGGCTCGGCCCAGACGCCGAACTCGCGTATCCAGAAGCCGCCCTCCGTGGCCGGGATGACGATATGCGCCCAGCAGATGTTGGGGTCCTCCGCATCCTGGCTCAGGCTGTCGATGGGGCGGCGGTAAACCTCGTGCACGAGATCCACGGCACCGTCGGCAGGCACGGGGACCTCGCCGTTGCCGTCGCCCACCGCGATGACGCTGAGGCGGATGGGCTTACCGGCAGCGTGGGCCGCGGCCTCCAGCACGGCCCCGGCTTGGGTGAGCAGGCAGTAATACGCAGGGGTGTCGGTGGCGACACCGGGAACGGTCTGGCTATCCTCCAGACCGCCGGGAACAGTGGCTAGAACTTGGGGCATACGATACTCCGGCTTTGTGAGATGATGGCAAAAGCGATCCGTCCGCGCAGGTCAGGGACAGGCCGAGGCGGCGTCCAGGGCCGGATGACGCTCCGGGAGTAGCGCGTGCTGCCCAGCCCCACATGGACGCGTCCGGACGGCACCGGCCGGGGCGGGAACCAGAGGCGCACCCGGTTCATCGTCCGCATGATCCCGGCCACAGCGATGCTGACAGGCAGGGGCCGGGTGGTGACGGTCTCCAGACAGTCCAGCCAGCTGCGCGTGTTTTTGTAGTCAAAGATCAGCCGCATGGCGTCGGTCACACCGGTCTCATCCAGACCGGCCTCACTAACGTCCAGACGCACGCGGAAAAAGTACGGACGCCCCTCATACTCCCACCACTGGCGGATGACCGTGGGCAGGCGCAGGGCCGTCTCCAGCGCCGTGCGCACAGCCCAGGGAGTACCCCGGCGCCGGTGCAGCAGCAGGCTGCCCGCGATGAGCTGGCGCTTGGCGGCCACGTCCACAGCCGCCTCGTAGCCCTCCACATGGAGCTGCCATGCCAGCAGGTCCAGCACAGGCTCCGGGAGGCTGGCCAGACCGCCGGACAGCTCCGACAGTCTGGCCAGAGGCGGGAGCATGGCCACGGGCTCCACAAAGCCCGTGTCATGCGCGAGGCGGGCGTACAGCAGCACACCCGGAATGGCGCGCGTCGTCGCATCCAGCACGGTGTCCAGCGCGGCAGCGGCGGCGCGGATGGAGGAATCGCCGCTCAGGGAATCGGGCAGCAGCTCGCGGAAGGCAGTGGAACCGAGGCGGCGGGCCATCACTCATCCTCCAGCCCGCCGAACAGCAGGGAAATATCGGTCTCGCGGGCCACCTGCGTGGCCTCCAGTGCGCGGAAGGCCGGGGCATCCAGCTCCACGCGCTTGGCGCCGGCGGCCTGCACGGCGGCGATGAGCCGCGTGGGGTTGATGTCGCGACCGGGCTGGGAGCGCTGCCACAGCCGCCAGTCCTCAACAGCCTGGGCCACAGCGGCCGTCACCCCGGAGAGCAGCACGGCATCGCTGCGGCGCAGATACCAGCGCCCGGACACGACATAGTCCACGGTCTCAGGCGCGGCCACATCCACCCTGTCGGTGAGGGGCCGCACGGTCTCGTCGGACAGGGCCTCGCGCACCATCGAGATCATGGCCTCGTCCGGCAGCTCTCCACCGGCCAGCACAAAGCGCACGTCCACCACGCCCGGCTCCGGGGAGGTGACGGACACGGCCCCGATGTCGGCGCTCACGGCCAGCACGCGGGCCTCGTAGGCACCGGTGCTGCCCGCCACGGTGTATGTCTCCGGGGCAAGGCGGATGCGCTCGCGCAGGCGCTCATCATCCTCGATGTCGGCCCCTTCTACCGACGTGGTGGTGTTGCTGACACTGACCACATAGGGGATGGGGTCCACCAGCTGCGTCACCTGCCCGGGCACGAGGCCCGTGGCCTGCGCGCCGGAGGTGGTACACAGGGCCGCCACATCCACCTGCAGCTCACCGGCGGCGATCTCGCTGTCCGCGATGGTGGCGAACGCGATCTGGCCGTCCTTGGTGGCCACACGCGTGCCCTCCGGGATGGGCACGGCAAAGCCCAGGGGCTCGCCCAGCACAAAGCGCAGACTCAGACGGGCGGACTGCGCCGGGATGCGGGCCACGCCCATGAGCGCGCCCAGATGGTCGAGGTGCGCGCCCTGGGCATAGGCCAGCAGGCCCTGCTGCCCGGCCAAGTTGAGCAGCCGGTTCTGGACGGACAGCACATAGGCCAGGGCCTCCAGAAAAAGGCGTACCGGATCGCCGGGCTGGAGGCTCACGCCGGTCAGACCTTCGTAGGTGGTCAGGATTGATGCCTCGATGTCGGCCGCGGACAGGGGCGCGAAGCTCACGGAAGGCAGGGCGCGCAGATCGACGCTACTGGAAATCGCCACGGTACTCCTCCCTGATCTCGACGGTCACGCGGGGGATGAGCTGGCCCTCCACCGCATCATTACTGGAAAACGAGATGTCCCGCACCCGGATGCGCGGCACATAGCGCTCCAGCTGCTGGCCGATCTCGGCCACCATGTACTGCATGGCCTCGCCCATCGGCCTGTCCACATGATCCCAGCTGAGGCCGAAATCACGATCCAGCGGCACGGAGCCCTTGCGCGTGGCCAGCACCATGCGGATCTCCTGCGCCAGACCGGCCAGACCGGTGGCACCGATCTGGATGTTCTGGCGCTGCGCCATGTCCACGGTGAGCATGATGGGGGGCATCAGTTGTACTCCTGCAGGGCCAGCTGGACCTCGGCGGAAAGCGTCACGCCGTAGTGCAGCTGGCGGTGGGTGATCTCGTAGGATTTGAGCACATACAGGCCGTAATACTTGAGGCCGATGACCAGGGCCATCTCATCGCCGCTGGCCGCTACGCTCTCCAGCAGGCGCAGACGCAGGCCCACGGTGGAGACGGGCGTCAGGGGCACGATCTGCACGGTCAGCGATACCGGGTCGAGGTTGCGGCCCATATGCTGCAAACAGGGGATGCCGGCCAGCACCCGATGCTCGGCATAGACCTGCTCGCGCGAAAATTTGAGGTCGCGGAAGGTGCTGACCTCTTGCTCCAGCACAGTGAACGGGAACGTACCCAAAAGCCCCTGGTACATCAGTGCGGCTCCCCTGTCTGACCGCCGTGCGGGCAGTCGTGGACGTGATGCAGGAAGGAAACGCCCTCCACGATGATGTCGCCATGCTCCAGCCGGAACGTGCCCTGCATGGTCGCCTGGGTCGTGCCGCCACCGGTGCCGCCCAGCTGCATGGCCGGAGCCATGAGCGTCAGGCTGGCCGCGCTGGAGACGCTGACATCGCCGGTGGCCTCGGCCTGCACACTGCCGGAGGCCGTCACCATCACATCACCCTGCACCTGGGCCGTAAGCTTGTGCGCGGCCCGGTCGTACTCCAGCACCGTGCCGTCCTGAAAACGGCGGTGCCACTTGTCCCCGCTGGCCACCGGCGGGCTGGCCTTGCCGTACATGGCGCCGACAACGAAGCCCTGCTCCAGCCCGTAGGGCAGGAACAGGCACAACACCTGATCGCCCACGTCGGGCAGGTCATAGACCAGATCGCCGGAGGCCCGCGGACAGAGTACCGGCAGCCATGCGGAGGACAGGGGCTGCGTCACCGTGTCCTTCAGCTCCACCTTCACGCGCATTTTTTCCGGCTGGCGGGCCGTCACAAAGCCCACACGGATGACCTGGGCCAGCACGTCCTGCACATCACTCATGGCAGTACCCCCACAATTCCAAAGCCAGCCAGCAGGCGGCGGGGAGAAACAGTAACCACGTCAGGAGGATGCACATCAGCACCCCGCGCAGCCCTCGCCGCGCCCTCTGCAATTCCTGCGTCTGATCCATGTCGCCCCCTAGTAGCCCAGCGCCTTGACCAGCTCTACGCTGGTGCGGTAGCCGCTGTCGCGGCCCAGGTTGTGCGTGGCCTGCTGGATCATGTAGTCCGTGTCAAAATTGCCCCAGCCCGTGAGGCGCAGCACCGTGCCCGCCCGCAGGCGCGTATCGCCCATAGTTTCGAGAGAGCCTGTCATCTCCTGACAGTTTTTGGCCCGCAACTCCGCGATGGCCACGCGCTCGGCCTGCGCCGGATGCTCGATGCGTTTGTTGATGGTCAGCACCCGGCCCGTGGTGGGCGGCAGCTCCGGCTGGTAGCTCTTTTCCGTGGTCTCGGAGCTGGCGGCGTCGGTGTAGCTCACCACGCATTGCGTGTAGACGCCGTCCAATGTGCGCTTGAATCCGGCCCGCTCCACGGCCAGTTCGCCGCGCTTGAGTTCCAGGGGCTCCAGCTGGTCGGCCGCCTGCCCGGAGTAGATGACGCAGAGATTTTTCTTCACGGCCACGCGCAAGCCCTGCTCCTTGCAGATGCGCTGGAGGAAGGCCAGGTCGGCTTCCTGCCGCTGCTCCACGCGCCCGTAGACGATCTCCGGGGCTTTGTAGAGCAGATCGAGCCCGGCAGGCCCCACCACGTCCGCCGCCACCGTGGACAGAGGCACGTCGGCCCAGGCCCGCGTTTTTTTCTGCAGCATGAGGCTGGACTTGACCGCCGCCGGCACGCCCTTGATGGTCACCACGTCGCCACCGTCGCGACTGGATTCCAGCGTCAGTTCGTCCACCTCAAATTCCCCGCAATCCAGTTCTTCCTCTCCGGGGGCGCGGAAATTGCTGGCCACGATGGTCACGCTGATGATGTCCCCGTGTTTGGGCAGCCAGTCGCCCTGCCAGAGCCCCTCGCGGTCTTCCAGGGTAAGCTGGAGGTCGTCCAGCTCATCGTCCGCCTTGTCCGTGTAGGAGAGGGACAAAAGGTGCGGCCAAAGATCCATGCTCACGTCCTTGCCCTGGATGCTGATCTCGACGGTGGCGCGACGCATCACATACGCTCCCACGGCGGAAGGCTGCGCACCCGCTCGGCAGCGGCCTGCTCCGGCACGCTGATGTGCGTCTCCCCGGAGAGCAGCAGAGCGTCCAGCTCATCCACGTTAAGGGCCAGCACATCGCCCATCTGACGCTCACCGGAGAGGCGGGCCAGAGCGATCTGGTCCCATGCCTCGCCCTGTCGGCTGACGTACTCACTAGGCATAGGCCGTCCTCCTGCGGTCGGAGGCGATCTTGTCCAGCGCCCGGCGGATGAGCGCCTCCATGTCGGGCTTGATGCTCTCCAGCACCCGGCGCACCGCGCGCGGGTCGGACGACATAAGCGAAAAATTCTGGGTCAGATCCACCATGATCTGGCCGTTGCTCCCCGAAGCCTGGGCTGTAGAGCCGCCACGACGGGCCAGACGGGCGGGCGTCTGCGGCAGGGCTGTGGGCATGCCCACACGGCCGGATGTCTGGATGGCCGTGCCCGTGGTCGTGGACAGGCTGCTGCCCGTGCGGCTGCCCGCCGGGATGAACAGGGTCTGCACCTGGGAATTGTCCCCGGCCAACGTGACCACGGTGGTGCCGCTTGCAGAAGCGCGGGAGCCACCGCCATTTTTGCCTTTTTTCTTGGCCGCCTCTTCAGCTGCCATAAAATCATTGAAGCTCTGCCGCTGCTGATATTTGGGGGGATCGGCGACCTTGGCCGCGGAACCCTGCGCGGCTGTCTTGGCCGCTGAAGATGTCGTGGCTTTCTCGGCTGTTTTCGCCGCGTTGTCCGCAGCCTTTTTGTCTCCATCTCCGAAGGCCTTGTTCCAGGCATCAGAGACAGCACCCGTCACGGCGCCCACGGCATCGCCCACCGTTTCGATGGCCGAAAAAATCCACTGGAAATTCTCGCGTAGCCAGTTGAAAAATCCAGCGAATATCCCCGTGATCCCATCAACGATGGATGCAAAAAAGGCCGCGGCCCCAGACCAGATGCCGGCGATACCATTGTAGGCCCAGGACCCGAGCTCCATGACATAGCTCCAGGCCGTCAGTGCGCTTTCCGTCACACCTTGCCAGATCACGGAAAAAACAGTGCTGATCGTGCCCCAGACAGACAGGACGGAATCATACGCCCAGTTAAAGGCCCCGATCACACGATCAAGAGCCGGCTGGGCCACCGCTGCCAGATTGTCAAGCAGTGCGGCAAAAAAAATCCGCAGGCGGTCCCAGTTATCCATGACCCAATTGGCCGCGAACCCCAGGCCCACTAACGCTATCCCCGCGCCACTGGCCACCAGCAGGCTGCGCAAGCCGCCGGCCAGGATACGTGCCCCCATCCCGGCAGCCTTGCTGGCCGCCCCGAAGGCCAGGCTGGAAGCCGTGAGCCCGGTCGTACTGGCTGTTGCTGCCACCTGGGATGCGACCAGACGCAGCAGCAATCCACGCCAGGAATTGGTCGTGGTACGCAGCACATTGAGCACAAGCCCCAGCGCAACACTGCCAACAGCAAAGGATGCCACTGCCGCCACGGCCGTCATCACGACAGCCGTCAGTCGCGGGAAGCTGCTCGCAAATTCTCTGGCGCCATTAACCACGACGGTCAGACCACGAGCGACAGCTCCCACAACAGGCAGCATGGTCGCACCGACGGTCGCACCCAGGTTGCGAGTGCTCTGAGTCAGCTGGGATATGGCCGTGGCCGTGGTCTTCATCCGGTTCTCGTACTCCTGCAGCACGGAGCCGGAGACGTCACTGTTGGCGATATCGAACGCTTTGCGCAGCGTGTCGATCTGGGTCAGCAGAGGGGCGATGGCCGCAATGGATTCCTCGCCGAACAGCCGGCTCATGATGGAATTCCGCTCTTCAGGGCGGACCTTTTCCAGGGCTTCCAGGACCCGCATCACGGCGCCCTTGGCATCCTGTTGCAGCTCCTTCTGCAACTTGTTCGGATCGATCTTCAGGTATTTATAGATGGCGGATTTTTCCGGTGTGAGCCCGGCTTCACCGGCGGCCATGACCTTGACGAAATTTTTCATGGCCGTGCCGCTGACTTCGACTTCAGCACCGGCAGCCTTGAAGGCCGTGGCCAGAGCCGCGATATCCTGCGTGGCGAAACCGGTCCCCTTCATAAGGGGGCCCATGCGGGTGAATATCTGGTCGATCTCGCCGGCTTCCGCATTCATGGCGTTGGACAGCGCATTGATCACGTCCGCCGTATGCATGGACTGTTCGGAGGTCAGACCCATAGCGGCCTGCCAGGTGGCCAGAGACTTGCCTGCCTGTTCGGCGCTAACGCCCCAGGCTATGGACATCTTGACCGCCTGATCCGCCACCCCCAAAAGTTGCTCCCGGGTGGTGCCCAAGCCGGCTTGGGCCGCGGCCGTCATGATGGTCACCACATCCTCAAAGCTTTTTCCGGTACGGTTGGACATCTCCTGCGCATCGGAAAAAACTTGCTGCATGACGGATTCCGGCGCGTCCATGACTTTGCGCAGATCCGCGAACGTATCTTCGGCGCTGATGGCCAGTTTGACCGGAAGAGCCACCGAGGCTCCCACGGCCGCAGTACCCAGCAGACGCCCCTGCAGATCGGCACGCTGCGCCTGCAGGGCGCCGGCCTGGCTCCGGTTGGCGGCCATCGCCGTCTGGACTGCCCGGGCACGCTCAAGCTGGGCGGACAGCTGGGCGTAATCCCTGGTCAAGGCACGGACGCTGCCGCTCGTACTGGCAGCCTGAGCCACGGTCTCCCGATAGGTCGCCGTCTGTCGGGACAGGGCCCCGGACAGACGGCGCACCCGGGCTTCGGCCTGTTCTATCTGCCTGGCCATGACCGTGGTCATGGTCCCGGCCTGTGAAGCTCGTTGCCACAGACCATCAAGCTCGCCGCGGGCATCCTTGAGGGTGCCAGAAAGGCCGCGAATCTTTTCCTGCTGGGTGGACATGGCCGCCCCGATCTTGCCCACAGGCGTCCGCTCCATATCGCGGATAGCCTGCGATACGGCTTTCGCCTGGCTGGACGCAGACTGAAAAGCGGCAGTGAACCCGCTTTGCAGTCTGGCCCCCAGGGCAAAGGAAAGGGCGATCTCACGCGCCATGCGACATTTTCTCCACGGCCTCTGCGGCCTCGATATAGGCCCCGAATTCTTCCGGGGTCATGGCCCTCAATTCACTGCGTGACCACTGGCTGATTTTCCCCAGGGCCACCATCCCCCGCCGCAGTTCAGCTAGGCCGGCTGCGACATCCCAGCTTCCGTCTCCGGAGGCGTAGGGTTTTCCGAGCCACCGTTACCGGTACCATTGAGCGCGTTGAGCGCGTCGCGCAGTTTGCCGTAATCAGCCCCGCGCATACCCCTGATTGCGTCATAGGGCAGGCGGGTAACGATGGAGAGCAGGGAGACCTCGACGGTCACCGGATTGGTGCCCCGCTTCATGTCCACCGCCAGTTGCATGGCGTCTTCCTCATCGCCCACGGTGGAGGCGCGCACGACGACTTCAGCAATGGTCTTCCCCCCTACGTTCAGGGGCTCATTCAGCACAACGGTCTTGCTTCTTTTCATGGTCTCTCCCTAGACGTTCAGGCCCATTTGGGAACGCACTGTGGCCAGCAGATCCGTACCCTTGACCTTGTGGATGAAGTTGAGCTTGTCGAACAGGAACTCTTCCTCGCCATCGAGCAGCACTTCAAGGCGGGTCACTTCCAGTTCCAGCTCGTTGCCATGTTTTTTGCCCTGCTCCAGCGTGCCGATGGGGAAATTTTTGACACGCCCGAGGATATTGATGCGGTAGGGCACGCTGACGCGCTTGCCGGTAGCATCATCCGTGACCTGCAGGGCGGAGTAACATTCATACAGAGAGCTCTGTGTCCAATCGAGCGCGTTGAAGATCTCGGGGGTCACAGAGGTGAAGGTGAGCTTCACCGACATGGACTCGACCATCCCCAACGTGGGATTCTCGATTTCTCCGGCCACACCGGACCCCGAGATGGTCTCGGTCATGTAGGCGATCTCGGGAAGATCGATGGTGGCCACGCCGATCATGTCCGTACCGTCGTGGTACACTCGATAGGCGATAGTTTGTTCAGGACGTCTGGGCATGCTTCCTCCTTAACCAAACAAAGCGGACAGGTTGTCGGTGTCAAACTCGAAGACGGCTTCAATATCCCGGGCAGCAGGAGGCGGCGTGATACGCAGGTGGAAACGCATGATGCCGTCGATGAGGTCGGTCACGGGGTTCTCGGACTCATCAAAGGTGATGCTGCCGCCCAATATGATCTCGCGGGCGGCATAGCCGTCCAACTTGATCTGCTCGCTCTTGAGGAATGTCTGCACCAGGCGGCGGGTCAGCGGCTCGTCGACCTTGGCGAAATAGGTCAGGATGAACTGCGCCTGATACCAGTTGAAGAAGCGCCGGATGCTATCCTGCGCGTCCTTGGGGTCGGTATTGGACGGATAGCAGGCCATGCGGCCACCCCAGGTCTTCATGCCGCCATCGAAGTTGCTGACCGTATAAATTCCCTGCCCATTCAGATAGTTTGCCTTGGTCAGGTCGAGCCACAGCTCGTTCCACTGGCCGTCAGCGCCCACATAGCCACTGGAGGTGATGTCCAGACGCTTGTTACTGGGGCTGGCGTAGGGGATGCCGTCATGATCGCCGTCCGTGGCCGCCATGACCCCGGCCAGATGCGTAGCGAGGCCGTACACGTTATCGCCCAGCTTGACCTTGGGCCAGCAGACGACCATCAGACCATCGGTGAGATTGTGCTTCT
>ENA-ORVG01003955-ORVG01003955.1-human-gut-metagenome-genome-assembly--contig:-NODE-3955-length-10741-cov-4.353266_pt1 | contig 10741 bp, 9 predicted proteins | sample MGYA00242091_ERZ509233 | MGnify/ENA primary metagenome ERZ509233 (study PRJEB26280, sample SAMEA2338840) | human gut metagenome | biome: human gut; feature: human-associated habitat; material: faeces... | reverse complement strand
TCCTCGACGCGCGGCAGGGCGCGTTCCAGAATGACATGCTCCGCATAGGGAATCATGGACTGGTGCATCACGTCCTCGACGGTCGTTTGCAGGATGCGCGACGGGTCGTCCTTGGGAATCGGGCGGTTATCGCTTGTTTTCTTTGCCATCGCTTACTTCGCTCCTTCCCGCTGACCTTCGGGCAGTTCAAAATTATCCGGCTTGTTGAAGTCGGCGTTCTCGATGATGTAGTCGCGGCGCGGCTCGACCTTGTCGCCCATCAGGATGGTAATGCGGCGGTCAGCCAGCGCTGCGTCCTCAATCGTCACCTGCATCAGTTTGCGCTGGGAAGGATCCATCGTCGTTGCCCAGAGTTGTTCGGGGTTCATTTCGCCCAGGCCTTTGTAGCGCTGGAGCGTGTAGCCTTTGCCCGCTTCCTTGATGCACTTCGCCAGCTCCTTGTCGTCGTAGGCATAGAGGACTTTGCTGCCCTTTTGCACCTTGTACAGCGGCGGCATCCCAATATACACATGCCCCCCAGTGACGAGCTCCTTCATGTAACGGAAGAAGAAAGTGAGCAGAATGGCGCGGATGTGCGCGCCGTCCTGATCGGCATCGGAGAGGATGATGACTTTGTTGTATTTGAGGTTGGCGAGGTTGAAATTCTCGTCGATGGATGTGCCGAGCGCGGTAATCAGCGAGCGGAACTCCTCGTTGCTCAGCACCTGATCCAGCCGCTTCTTTTCGGCATTGAGGGGCTTGCCGCGCAGGGGGAGAATCGCCTGATAGCGGCTGTCGCGCCCCTGCTTGGCGCTGCCGCCAGCGGAATCGCCCTCGACGATGAACAGCTCATTGTCCTCCGCCTTTTTGCCGCGGCAGGCGCTGAGTTTGCCGACCAGCGGCGCGGCGTCAAGCTGATTTGCTTTGCGGGCGTTGTCGCGGGTCTTGCGCGCGGCTTCCCGCACCTGCGCGGCGCGAATCGCCTTCTGCACAATCTGCTGGGCAATCTCCTGATTCTTGAGGTTCTCCAGCCAGTCCGTCAGCTGCTGGGTGATGATGCCCTCCACCGCGGGGCGAACTTCGCTGTTGCCCAGCCGCCCCTTCGTCTGCCCCTCGAACTGCGGATTCTTGACCATCGTCGTCAGCACGCAGCTCAAGCCTTCGCGGAAGTCCTCGCCCGTCAGGTTGCTGTCCTTTTCCTTCAGGAAGCCGTTGCGGCGGGCGTAGTCGTTGAACATCTTCGTGAATGCCGCCTTGAAGCCCGTTTCGTGCGTTCCGCCTTCGCCTGTGGGGATGTTGTTGACATAGGAAAAAAGGCTCTCGGTATAGCCGTCGGTGTACTGGATGGCGACGCGGCAGATGACGGAATCCTTCTGCCCTTCGAGGTAAATCGGCTGATCGTGCAGGACGGTTTTGCCGTCGTTCAAATACCGCACATAGTCGATGATGCCGCCCTCGTAGTGGAAGGTCGTTTCGCGGCGGGCAGGGTCGCTCACACGCTCGTCGAGAAAGACGATTTTCAAGCCCCGGTTCAGGTACGCCAACTCCTGCAAGCGGCGGAACACCGTGTCGTAATTGAAGCGCACATCCTCGAAAATCGCGTCATCTGGAAGAAAACGCACGAGTGTGCCCTTCTTGCGTGTGTTGCCGACTTTTGCCAAGGGCGCGTCCGGCTTGCCCGCGATGACCTTGCCTTTCTTCTCGTCGAACTGACTTGTGAAGCGCATGGCATAATGGCTGAAATCGCGGTAGATGTCCACGGTCAGCCACTTGCTCAGCGCGTTGACGACCGACGCGCCCACGCCGTGCAGACCGCCGGAATAGCTGTAATTCTCGTTGTTGAACTTGCCGCCCGCGTGCAGCACGGTGAAAATGACCTCCGCGCCGCTGACGTGCATGGTCGGGTGCTCATCCACAGGCATACCGCGCCCGTTGTCGTACACCGACGCGGAGCCGTCCGTGTGCAGCGTTACGCGCACCTCATCCGCAAAGCCGTTCGACGCCTCGTCAATCGCGTTATCCACAATCTCCCAGAGCAGGTGATGCAGACCGCGCGTCGAGGTGGTGCCGATATACATGCCCGGACGCATCCGAACCGCTTCCAGCCCTTCCAGCACCTGAATATTGCCCGCATCATAGTGATTTGCTTGATTTGCCATGAAAAAACTCCTCTTATAATGAAGGAAGTATATCAAAATCGCAACGGTGACAAAGCACCAATTTTCATTATATCACAATTCCGCCGATTCATCAAGGCGAACAGCAAAATGACGCTCGGACAGCAAAGCGGCGCGAAAAATTTTCACCCGCTCAACAAAAACGTAACATTTTATCAAATATCGGAAACATGTTCATGGGAAAACAAAAATAGATATTGAAAACGGGCAGATAATTGCCGAATCAAACAGGGGAAAATCCGCGAAAACGCCGCAGAATTTACAATTCACAGGGAAAAAGCCTCTTGACAATGAAACAATTTTGTAATAAAATCAGGCTGTACGGAAAGGAGTGATTTCCCCATGATGAATTCCGGTCTGCGGCGGCTTCTGTCCGGCGCGGTGGCGCTGATGCTGCTGGGCTGTTCCTCCGCCTTGGCGGATACGGCGACGGTCACTGCGCGCAAACTCATTCTGCGCGAAAAAGCATCCTCGACCAGCGATGCCCTGCAAACCCTGCCCAAAGGAACGAAGCTGGAGGTTCTCGGCAAAAGCGGCAGCTGGTATAAAGTGACTTACGGGAAATACACCGGCTATGTCTATACCATTCTCCGAAACTTTTCCCACGGCACCCTGCCGCAGGAGGACCTGGAGGAACTGACAGCAGATGTGTTCCTGCGGCTGTGGAACAGCCGGAACCGTCTGCGGGACGGCAGCGACCTTGCCCCGTATCTGGCGGCGATCGCACGAAATGGTGTGAAAAACCGCTTTCGCATGCTGGGAAAACAGCCGCCGGTGCGGCAGTCCTACGAAGATCTCACACTGTCCGATGCCAAAGATCTCTGCGGCGATGCAGAAATGGTGGAGATGATCGCCTGTCTTCTCCGTGCACTGGACAGCCTGTGCGAACCGGATCGTTCTCTGATGATACGGTTTTATTTCTATGGAGAAAAAACCTCTGCACTTGCAAAGGCATATCACATGACAGATGCCGCGGTACGGCTCCGGCTGCACCGCAGCAGAGGGAAACTCCGGAAGCTGATGACAGAAAGGGGTTTTGACCATGTCGAATGAAACCAACTGGCTGAAAGACTTACCGCCATTCCAGCCTGACGAAGACCCCCAGCGTGCCGAACGCGTGCAAACGCGTGTGCTGCAAAAGCTGGACAAACCTGTAGAAAGTGAGGAAATCGCTATGAAACCGAAAATGACATTCCACCGTATCCGCCCTCTGATCTTTGCCGCCGCTGCCGTGGCTGTGGGAGCCGTGTCCTTGATTACCGCAAATGCCGCCACCGGCGGAGAACTGTTCTCGAAGCTTTCCATTTACCTCAACGGCGAGAAGCAGGACTATGATGTGGAGCTGGTCAGCCAGGACGACAGCCAGCTTACCTACAAAATCAAAGACGAAAACGGCAACGAATACACCTATCAGGAGAACAGCAATTCTGTAGAGATTCAGGCTGACGGCGATGTTGCCGACGGCGAAGTAGAGGTAGAAGTCAGCGGCAACGCGTCCGACCTGCCGGCAGCTGATACAGCGGAATAACGACACCGGACACACTTTAAGGAAACAACAAAAAAACCGGACTGCACCACACAGTCCGGTTTTTCTTGATTGAGAAGTTTTAGGGCAATATCGCACAAAGATTGTGCGGTATTGCCTTACGCATTTTGCTGCATGCCCGTGTACAGCAAGTAGTATCTGCCCTTTTCCGCCATGAGTTTTTCATGACTGCCCCGTTCGATAATTCTACCGTGATCCAATACCATGATCACATCGGAATTCTGAATGGTAGACAGCCGGTGGGCGATAACAAACACGGTTCTGCCGTGCATCAGAGCATCCATACCTGCCTGTACAATGCGTTCCGTGCGGGTGTCAATGGAAGATGTCGCCTCGTCCAGAATCATGACCGGCGGGTCTGCAACGGCGGCTCTGGCAATGGAGAGCAGCTGCCGCTGTCCCTGTGACAAGCCGGAGCCATCACCGGACAATACCGTCTGATAGCCGTCCGGCAGCAGCATGATAAAGTGATGGGCGTTGGCACGCTTTGCCGCCGCGATGCATTCTTCATCTGTCGCGTCCAGTCTGCCGTACCGGATATTGTCCATGACCGTACCGGTAAACAGATTTACGTCCTGCAATACGATACCCAGCGAACGCCGCAGGTCTGCCTTTTTGATTTTGTTGATGTTGATGCCGTCGTAGCGAATCTTGCCGTCTGCCAGATCGTAGAACCGGTTAATCAGGTTCGTGATCGTGGTCTTTCCGGCACCGGTCGCCCCGACAAACGCCACCTTTTCGCCGGGCTTGGCGTACAGGCTCACATCATGCAGCACGATTTTTTCCGGCACATAACCGAAATCCACGTCAAAGAACTGCACGTCCCCTGCCATACGGGTATAGGTGACCGTGCCGTCCCCGTGAGGGTGCTTCCACGCCCACACGCCGGTGCGGTGGTCGGTTTCTGTCAGCACGCCGTCCTGCTCCTCGGCATTGACCAGCGTGACATAGCCCTCATCGGTTTCCGGCTCCTCGTCCAGCAGTTCGAAGATGCGTCCTGCTCCTGCCAGTGCCATGACGATCGCACTGGCCTGCTGGGAGATCTGGCTGATCGGCATGGTGAAGCTGCGGCTCAATTGCAGGAACGCGGCAATTGCACCCAGTGTCAGACCGCCTACGCCGTGGAACGCCAGTGCACCGCCCAGCATTGCCAGCAGCACATACTGGACATAACCCAGATTGTTCATGATCGGCATGAGGATATTGGCGAAGCTGTTTGCCCATGCGGCGTTCTGGAACAATTCGTCGTTGTGCTTGTCGAAGTCCGCCTTGGTCTGTTCCTCGTGGCAGAACACCTTGATCACTTTCTGTCCGTGAATCATTTCCTCGATATAGCCGTTTACCGCACCAATGGAGTTCTGCTGCTTCACAAAGAAAGCACCGCTTTTGCCGCCTACAAACTTGGTAACAAGCATCATCAATGCTACAAACGCCAGCACAAACAGCGTCAGCCAGATACTCAGCCGCACCATTGCCACGAACACTGCAATGACTGTGACGATCGAAGAAAAGATCTGCGGGATACTCTGTGCCAGCATCTGCCGGAGCGTATCGGTATCATTGGTGTACAGGCTCATTACATCGCCGCTGGCGTGGGTGTCGAAAAAGCGAATGGGCAGTGTCTGCATATGGGAGAACATCTCGTCCCGAATGGTTTTCAGAATGCCCTGTGCCACAACGACCATGAGCCGGTTATAGAACAGCGTACCCAGAATGCCGGCGGCATACAGCACGCCCAGCTTTGCCAGTGCCCCTGCCAGTCCGGAAAAGTCACGGCTGCCGTTCAGCAGCATGGGAGAAATATAGTCATCGATCAGCGTTTGCAGGAACGTAGAACCTGCCACGCCTGCCACAGCACTGACCAGAATGCAGACAAACACCAGTATCAGCTGCATCCAGTACCGTTTCATATACGAGAGCAGCCGGACGAAGCTTTTTCCGGCACCCTTAGCTGCTCCCGGCACCATCACACCGCGGGGCGGCGGTCCCTGTCGTCTTTCACTCATTGCGGCACACTTCCTTTCTGCTGTGATTCATATACTTCCCGATAAATGGCGTTATTTTTCAGGAGCTCCTCATGGGTACCGATACCGTCTATCCTGCCCTCGTCCAGCACAATGATCTGGTCCGCGTCCATCAGAGAAGTAACACGCTGGGCAATGATAAACTTAGTGGTATCGGGAATTTCGTCCCGCAGTGCCTGCCGGATACAAGCGTCTGTGTGAGTGTCCACGGCACTGGTGGAGTCGTCCAGAATCAGGATCTTCGGCTTTTTCAGCAGTGCCCGTGCAATGCAAAGCCGCTGTTTCTGTCCGCCGGAAACATTGGAACCGCCCTGTTCAATATAGGTGTCATACCCCTCCGGAAAGGTCTGGATAAATTCGTCTGCATGGGCAAGCCGGCAGACACGTTCCATTTCCTCGTCGGTGGCATCAGGATCACCCCAGCGGAGATTCTCCTTGATCGTGCCGGAAAACAGCACGTTCTTTTGCAGCACCATTGCCACTTCCTTCCGGAGCGTTTCCACGTCATACCGGCGAACGTCGATACCGCCTACCTGCACTGTGCCCACTGTAGCATCATACAAGCGGGGAATCAGCTGCACCAGCGAACTCTTGGCACTGCCGGTTCCGCCCAAAATACCTACGGTCATGCCTGCCGGAATGTGCAGATCCACATCTTCCAGACAGCATTTATCTTCCCGCTTGCTGTAGCTGAAGCTGACATGGTTGAAATCCACGCTGCCGTCCGGCACCGCGGTCACGGCATCTGCCGGACTGGTAATGTCACTCTCCTCGTCCAGCACTTCCACAATACGCTCGCAGGAGGCACGGGACATGGTGATCATAACGAACACCATAGACAGCATCATCAGGCTGGACAGAATCTGAATGGCATAGGTCATCAGGCTCATCAGTTCACCAGTAGTCAGTGTCCGGCTGACGATCATTCTGGCACCGAACCACGATACCAGAATCAGACAGACGTACATGCAGAACTGCATCAGCGGCATGTTAAATGCCAGCCGCTTTTCTGCCCTGGAAAAGTCCTGATAGATGTTCTCCGAAATGTCGGAAAACTTCTGGATCTCATGGTCTTCCCGCACAAAGGATTTCACCACGCGAATCCCGTGCAGGTTCTCCTGTGTCACGTTGTTCAGCTTGTCATAGGTTTTGAACACCCGTTCAAAAATGGGGTGCACCCGTGTCATAATGAAGTACAGCCCTACTCCCAGCACCGGAATGGCTGCCAGATAGATCAGAGCCAGCTTCGCACTCAGGTGAAATGCCATTGCCATGGAGAAGATCAGCATCACCGGCGAACGCAGTGCCACACGAATTAACATCTGATAGGCGTTCTGCACGTTGGTCACGTCTGTGGTCATACGGGTGACAAGGCTGGCGGCTGAAAACTTATCGATATTGGAAAACGAGTAGCCCTGTACGCGGTAGAACATATCGTGCCGCAGATTCCGTGCAAAACCGGCAGAGGCAAATGCCGCAAAATGCCCCGCCAGTGCCCCGAAAATCAGGGAGAGCACACAGCACACCAGCAAGATCCAGCCATAGTGCATCACCGCGTCCATGCCGCCGCTGCCGTCAATGCCGTCGTCGATCAGCTTCGCCATGAGAATGGGAATCACCACTTCCATGACGACTTCCAGCACCACAAACAGCGGTGACAGCAGGGAAAACAGTTTGAATTCCCGAATCGACTGCATCAATTTTCGAATCATTCGCAATCTCCTCCTTTACAGATAGAAATGCCCTGCTTTGCAAGGTCTTCCCGCAGATTTTCCTGCATTTTCTTTGCCACGCGGAGAAAGACTTCCTGCTCCTCCTCTGAGATTCCACGGGCAAGATTTGATTCAAACGCCAGAATGTCCGCTTCGATCTGCCGGTGCAGATCCCTGGCTTTCTGTGTCAGCACGATTCGCTTGAGCCGTGCGTCCTGTGCCACGCTCTCCCGCCGGATCAGCCCGTTTTTCTCCATCAGTTGCAGCGTTACCGTCACCGAGGAACGGCTAATGGAAAACGCCTTTTCAATGTCCCGCTGGAACACGTCCCGTTCCTGATTTTCGTACAGATAGCGAAGCAGATACCCGTGCATGCCGGTCTGCCGGTCTGCGTCCTGATGTGCCGCAGAGTACCCCCGCTGCCGTGCCATCAGCTTTTCCAGCCGGTGCACCTCTAATCCTAAATGCCGCATCTTACACCTCCTGAATTGTTTATCAGAAAACAGTTTAATGATAGACTGTTTAGCTTGGAACTATTTTAGCACATTCCCCGAAAATGTCAAGAGGGATTTTGAGAAGTTTACATTTTTGTCAAACTTCCGCCCATTTGACAAAAACGCATAGAACTGGTATACTATTACTATTGCTATTACTATTAAGGTATCTTAAGAAAAGGAGGCATTCCTTTGCAAAAATATCGGTATTACCTGCCGCCCCAGTCGAAACTGCCTTTCGCTGCCGGTATTCTCTCCGGACTGCTCTGTCTGGACAACATCTATACGCTGATTTCCATGCCCCACTACACCCAGTACTGGGACTACTGGGCAACACTGGCTGCGGCACTGCTGCTGTGTGTGTTCTGCTTCCTGTTCCGGCAGCGTCGCACAGAACTGACACTGATTCCGGCGGCAATTCTGGCACTGATCGCCTGCATCACCCCCAACCTCGTTCACTGGCTGGAGGTGGGCATGTTCTTTCTGCTGCTGCTGCTCTGGCTGCTGCGGCTGCCCAAATGGGTGGGAACACTCTGCCGGCTGGCTGGCATTATCCTGACGGTCATCGGAAGCGGAGCGATTCTGACTCCTATGACAGAACGAATCTCCATGCTTTCCCGCACCGGACGTGCTACTGCGGAATTCGTTGTGCCCTTTGTCATTCGCAGTCTGGGCGGCGAACTGCTGATCCTGCTGACGTTTCTGCTGTTGATTTTCGCTATGCGTCCCCATGTGCTGCCCCGCTGGACAGACGAAAACGACCTGTACGACCGCATCTGGGAATGACAGATATTCCCATGAAAAACAAAAACCGTACCTCCGGCACAGTCTGCCGAGGGTACGGTTTTTTTATTGTTAAGGCAATACCGCACAAAGAGCGTCTGGCGACTTTGTGCGGTATTGCCTTAATCTGTTTTGCCTTTACGCAACGGAATTGACAAACATATCATAGATGCAGCGAATTGCCTGCTCGAAATCGGTTTCCTTTACGGCAACGATTACGTTCAGCTCGCTGGAGCCCTGATCGATCATACGAACGTTGATGTGTGCGTGTGCCAGTGCGGCAAAGATTCTCGCAGCCACACCGCGGGTACGGCACATGCCGCGACCCACTACGGCAATCAGAGCGATGCCGTCTTCGGTTTCGATGCTGTCCGGCTGTACTGCCTTGATGATCTCAGTGCGGATTTCTTCTTCCAGACCGTTCAGGTGAGCCGAATCCACGATAACGGTCATGGAGTCGATGCTGGACGGCATATGTTCCAGCGGAATCTGGTGTTCCGACAGAACATTCAGCACGTCGCGGCAGAAGCCGATCTGGCTGTTCATCAGGTCCTTGTGGATATTGATCGAAGTGAAGTCCTTCTTGCCGGCGATACCGGTAATGGTATACGCAGACAGTTCCTCATCAGTACTGTCCGGAACGATCATTGTGCCCGGTTCTTCCGGAGCGTTGGTGTTGCGGATATTGATCGGAATGCCTGCGGAACGTACCGGAAAGATCGCTGCTTCATGCAGTACCGATGCACCCATATAGGACAGCTCCCGCAGTTCGGTATAGGTGATCGTGCGAATCACTGCCGGATCGTCCACAATGCGGGGGTCTGCCACCAAGAAACCGGAAACGTCTGTCCAGTTCTCGTACAGCGAAGCCTTTACCGCACCGGCTACGATAGAACCGGTCACGTCGCTGCCGCCGCGGGAGAACGTCTTGACATAGCCGTCTGCTCCGCAGCCATAGAAGCCCGGAACTACAGCATGTTCCAGTGTGCTAAGGCGTTCCCGCAGAACGGATTCAGTCTTTTCATCGTTCAGGCTGCCGTCCGGCTGGAAAAAGATCACTTCAGCAGCATCTACAAAGGGGAAGCCCAGATATGCAGCAATGACTTTCCCGTTCAGGTATTCGCCGCGGCTTGCGGCATAGTCCTTGCCGGCACGCTTCTTGAAGTTTGCTGCGATTTCCTCGAACTCATCGTCCAGAGAAAAGGTCATGCCCAGACCGGTGATAATATCGTTATACCGTTCCCGAATTGCCTGCAGGGCATCGGAGAAATCCAGTCCCTGTTCTGCCAGATCATAGCAGGTGTACAGCATATCGGTCACCTTGATGTCCTTGGAGAACCGCTTGCCGGGGGCAGACGGTACCACATACCGCCGCTGCGGATCTGCCTTGATGATTGCTGCTGCCTTCTGAATCTGCTTTGCGTCCGCCAGACTGCTGCCGCCGAACTTTACTACTTTCGTTGCCATATGTTTCACTCTGAAAGAAAACCCGAAGATCTCCTTTCAACTCCTTATCTGCATTTATTTGCGGTCAATCTCAAAAACCGCCGGATTGCACTGCATTCGCCTTATACTTTGCCTTATACAGTGTCACTATATTAGTATATTGGTTTTTCGACAAAAAATCAATAGGGAAATGCGACAAATTTTCCTTGTTTTATTTTGTGTTTTTGGTAAATACGCTTGTATTTATAGGACGGACAAATCTTTCTTCCTGTGGTATCGTTCACATAACGGCGATTTCCATAAATACGACGTACACAACTTGTGCAGGTTGTATATTTCATTCTATGAAAACTGGGGATAATCCGAATTCATAGGTTTTGTATTATTGATTCAGCCCAAATAAATATTGGACGTACCAATTCCACTTGTGGTATACTAAGTGAGGCGAATGACAATACCATTCGTCCGCACAACGACACGATTCTACAAACATCAAGGGCAATACCGCACAAAGAGCGTCTGGCAACTTTGCACGCAATCTGCATACGTCAGATACGAAACAGACTCTCATATTTCACAA
>ENA-ORVG01003942-ORVG01003942.1-human-gut-metagenome-genome-assembly--contig:-NODE-3942-length-10786-cov-3.370329_pt1 | contig 10786 bp, 9 predicted proteins | sample MGYA00242091_ERZ509233 | MGnify/ENA primary metagenome ERZ509233 (study PRJEB26280, sample SAMEA2338840) | human gut metagenome | biome: human gut; feature: human-associated habitat; material: faeces... | reverse complement strand
CCGTACGGCTGTCCTTTTTTATGGCTTTGGGGAAAGCGTATTGGAAAGAGGAGCGACCGGATGCCGGTCGGCCTGTACCCGTTCGTCGTGGACGTTACAGCCTGCAAGAACGGTATTACCCCTGGGAGAGGCCTTTCACGTGAGGAAGAGGGCCCCCCTTGCCGCCTTAAAGGTACAGATGCGGCAGCACCTCGCGGGAATCCAGCCATATGGTCACGGGGCCCCAGTTGATAAGGTGGACGCGCATGTCCGCGCCGAACACGCCCGTAGGCACGGGGCGGCCGCTTTCCTCGCTGACTTTTTGGGTGAAGCGGTCGAACATCTCGCGGGACCAGGCAGGATCGCCGGCATGGGAGAAGGAGGGGCGGCGGCCCTTGCGGCAGTCGGCATACAGCGTGAACTGCGGCACCAGCAGGACATCGGCCCCGCAATCCCGGGCGGAGCGGTCGAATTTGTCGCAGCGGTCTCCTTCGCCGGGGAAGATGCGCAGATCCAGCAGCTTGCGCGCCATGCCTTCAAAAACAGGACTGTGATGGAAGTCCGGGCCGTCTTCGTCACCAAAGCCGGTCATGACCAGCAGGCCCTTGCCGATGGCGCCGGTGGTCTGGCCGTCCACAGTGACGGCCGCTTCGAGGACACGTTGAACCAGGAGTCGCATCAGTCCTCCTTGGCGGTCGCGGCACCCTCCTGCCGGGCGGCGTGACGGGCAGCTTTCTTGGCCTGTTTGGCCATCTCTTCTTCACGCAGGGCGCGGCGCAGGACCTTGCCCACGATGGTCTTGGGCAGTTCCTCGCGGAATTCCACCAGGCGGGGCACCTTGTAGGAGGCCAGGCGCTGGCGACACCAGCCCACGATATCGGCCTTGGTCAGTTCCACGCCGGGACGGGGCACGATATAGGCCTTGAGGGCCTCGCCGCGCACGCCGTCGGGGATGCCGACGCTCACGCCTTCCAGCACGTCGGGGTGTTCCAGCAGGACTTCGTCCACTTCACGCGGATAGACGTTGTAGCCGCCCACGATGACCATGTCCTTCTTGCGGTCCATGATGAAGAAATAGCCTTCCTCGTCCATGACGGCCAGGTCGCCGGTATAGAGCCAGCCGTTGCGCAGGGCGCTGGCGGTCTCGTCGGGCAGGTGCCAGTAGCCCTGCATGACCTGCGGGCCACGGATGACCAGTTCCCCCAGCTTGCCCACAGGCAGGGGGGCGGTGCCGCTTTCGCTGTCCACGATGCGGGCATCGGTGCCGGGCAGGGGCATGCCGATGGAGCCTTCTTTCTGCTTGCTGTCTTCGCGGGGATTGATATGCGTGATGGGCGATGCTTCCGTCAGACCGTAGCCTTCAAGGATGATGGCGCCGGTCAGCTCCTGGAAGCGGCGGAAAGTATCGCGGGGCAGGGGAGCGGAGCCCGAGATGCAAAGCTTGATACAGGTCAGGTCATACTGGCCCAAGGTCTTTTGCTGCAGCAGCGAGCTGTAGACCGCGGGCGCACCGGGGAAGACCGTGGGGCGGTGCTTGCCGATGAGGTGCAGCACGTCCTGGGGCACATAGCGGGGCAGGGGCAGCACCGTGGCGGCCAGGGCGGCCGGGATGGTCAGGCCCGTGGTCAGACCGTAGACATGGAAGAAGGGCAGCAGGCCCACGAAGCGGTGTTCCGTCTCGGGGGTCTCCTGGATGATGCTCAGGATCTGGCGGCAGTTGGTGCCCAGATTGCTGTGGGTCAGGGCCACGCCCTTGGGGATGCCGGTGGTGCCGCCGGTATATTGCAGCAGCGCGGGCGTGTTCTGCGGGTCGGCGATGGGTTCGCTCAGGGGCTGGGCGCCCCTGCTGAAGTCCTTCCAGGCGATGACCTTGTCATCATAGGGGATGGGGACGGCCTTCTGGCGGCCCTTGGTGAAACGGTAGATGAGGTTCAGCGGGAAGGAAAGGGCGTCGGCGATGCCGGTGACCACATAGGTCTTGATGGGCAGACGGTCACGCAACGGCGCCACGCGGGGCCAGAGCATGTCCAGCAGGACAAGGCATTCGGCACCGGCGTCATTGAGGTTCTGGAGCAGCTCCCGTTCCATGTAGAGGGGGTTGACCATCACGGCCACGGCCCCGCATTTGACCACGCCCCAGAAGGCGATCATGGTCTGGGGCAGGTTGGGCAGCATGACGGCCACGCGCTGGCCCGGCCGGATGCCCGCGCGGCGCAGGGCCCCGGCAAAGCGTTCCGCGGCCTCATGCAGGGCCTTGTAGCTCAGGCGGGTGTTCTGGAAGATCAGGGCCGGGCGCTTGGGATAGCGTGCGGCGGCCTCATCCAGCAGGCTGTACAGGGGCTGGTCGAAAACAGTGACGGTACGGGGAACGGACGGTTCGTAATGGGAGAACCAGGGACGGTGCAGCTCGGGGGTCATGCCATTTCCTTGGTGTTGCGCGGGTGAGGGGGAAGCTGGAACGCCGTGGCCACGGCATAGGCCTTGATGCCTTCACAGGCACCGGTAAAGCCCAGCTTTTCTTCCGTGGTGGCCTTGATGTTGACCGAGTCCGTACCCAGGCCCAGCAGGCGGGCCACGTTCTTGCGGATCTCTTCACGATGGGGAGCCAGTTTGGGGGTCTGGGCCACGACGGTCAGATCCACGTGGCAGAGGGTCAGACCGGCATCCCGGAAGCGTTCCAGCACGTCGTCCAGAAGGACAGCAGAGGAAATATTGTCGAAACGGGCGTCGGCATCAGGGAAAAGACGGCCGATGTCGCCCAGGGCCGCGCAGCCCAGCAGGGCATCCATCAGGGCATGGAGCAGGACGTCGCCGTCGGAATGGGCGATGACCTCGGGAGCATTGGGGATGATGATGCCGCCTAGCTTCATGGGGCGGCCGCTGCCGTAGCGGTGGACGTCATAGCCCATGCCCACGCGCGGCACCGGCATGACGGGGGAGCGTTCTTCCAGCAAGGCAAGGTCCTCGGGATGGGTGATCTTGATATTGGCGGCTTCGCCCGGCACCACCAGTACGGGGTGCCCGTGGGCTTCCATCAGAGCGGCATCGTCCGTGGCCGCGCGTCCGGCGGCGCTTTCCTGCCGGGCGGCATCGTGGGCGGCCAGGAGGGGAGGCAGGGCAAAGCCCTGGGGGGTCTGCACGGCGCGCAGCCGGGCACGGGGCGGCGTGTCCGTCACAAGATCGTCGCAGACGACCTTTATGGTATCCGTGACGGCAAGGCCCGGGATGACGGCCACGGCACCTGCGGCGAGCGCATCGCACACACGGTGGACGAGGGCCGCGCTCATGAAGGGCCGCGCACTGTCGTGCACCAGCACATGCGTGGCTTCCTTGGGCAGGGCGGCCAGCCCGTGGCGTACGGAGTCCTGCCGTTCCGCTCCGCCGGCCACGGCCAGCCAGGGAATGCCGGGATCCTCGTCGCGGGCCAGCTGGGCCAGGCGCTGTTTTTCTTCTTCCAGGCAATCCTGGGGGAAGACAAAAACAAGGCCCGCCACGGCCCCGGAACGGGCCAGAGTGCGGGCTGAATGCCAGTAAAGGGGAACCCCTTTCCAGAGCAGGAACTGTTTGGAGTGGCCGCCTGTAGCGGCGGACAGGCGCTTGCCCTGTCCTGCGGCCAGAACGAGGGCCCAGGGACGGACGGGAATTCGTGTCATGCTGTACTCGCAAAAAAAAACAGGCAGGAGTCGAACGATAAGCCGGGTTCTGTTCGCGCCGGGGCGCGCGATCGCCATTCCTCTAGAAGAGCAGTTGCCTGCCCTCTCAAGCAGCCTACCCGGAAGGTATGGCCGGGCCAGCCTCCTTCCCTATTTGGCCTTGCTCCAGACGGGGTATGCCGAGCATGCCGTGTCACCACGGCATCTGGTGGTCTCTTACTCCACCGTTTCACCCTTACCCGGCCGGTACGGGACCGGCCGGGCGGTTTGCTTTCTGTGGCGCTGTCCGAAGGTCGCCCTTCCTGGACGTTATCCAGCGTCCTGCCCTGTGGAGCCCAGACTTTCCTCTCCGGGCCAATGCCCGCAGCGGCGATCTGTCCGGCTCCTGCCTGTTGATTTTTAGTCCACCAGAGTCTTGGGTTTGGCCGGAGCGGCCTGCAGTTCCATATCCGGGAAGTGCTCGTTCCAGAAGATCAGGCGCTGGCAGTTGGGGCAGCTCAGGATCTGCTGGCCGCGCTGCAGTTCGATGAAGGACTGCGGCGGGATGGCGATGTGGCAGCCGGAGCAGATGCCTTCGCGCACACCGACGATGACGGGATGCTCAAGACGCTTGCGGATGAATTCGTACCGCACGAAGACGGGCTGGGGGATGACGCCGGCGGCATGCTGGCGCTTTTCTTCCAGTTCGGCCAGCTTGGCCTGGGCCAGCTGGATCTTTTCTTCCAGGCCGTCGCGGCGCACTTCCAGTTCGGCCTGGAGGGCGCCATGGGTCAGGTCCAGCTCGGCCAGGGCTTCGTTCTGGCGCTGCACCTCTTCCATGAGGGTCATCTTTTCTTCCTCACGGGAGCGGTTGATCTTTTCCATGCTGTCCATTTCGCGCATCATGGCATGGTATTCGCGCGTGTTTTCCACCTGCATGAGCTTGTTCTTGCTCTTCTTGATGCGGGCGGAGTCGTCGTCGATCTCCATGGCGAGGCGCTTCTGCTGTTCCTGCAGGTGGGTCAGCTTTTCCACGATGCGTTCGCGCTGGGCGTTGCTGGCATCGAATTTGGCCTGCAGCTCGTCCAGCTGGCGGGGAGCGGATTCCAGTTCCTGACGCACGGCAAAGATGGCGTCGTCCACTTTCTGCAGCTCGACAAGCTGGCGGATCTGGTCAAGGTAGACAGCGGTGCTCATGAGGTTCCTCCTAAAGAACGCGGGGATGGACAGGCTGGAAAGGGGAGGCCGAAGGCACGAAGACGACTTCGAGCATCGGGCAGGCGTGCTGCAGGTGGATGGCGGCACGCCGCATCATTTCTTCTTCCAGGCTGTGATGGCCCACGTCGAAAAGACAAAGTTGCGTATCCAGCGCCGTATGGTATTTGACGTCGCCGGTGATGAAAATGTCGGCACCCGCGGCGCGGGCCTCCTCCAGCAGGGAAGATCCCGAACCGGTGCAGTAGGCCACACGCCGGATGCTTTCCGGGCAGGGGCCGCTGACGGTGGCGGTGCTCAGGTCGATGTGCGCGGCCAGCATGCCGGCCAGCTGCTGCAGGTCCACGGGCTCGGCCAGATCGCCGGCCAGGCCGAAGCCGTGCGGCAGATCCCCCGTGCCGGGGCCGGTGGGTTCCAGCACGGCCAGATTGTCCAGATGCAGCTCGCGGGCCAGCCAGGACACCGGGCCGTCGCTGTTGACGTCCAGCGAGGTATGCGCGGCGTAAAGCGGCACATCGTTGGTCAGCAGCAGGCGCAGGACTTCGTGGTAATGGTCGATGCGGTTGGGCAGCGAAGGCTTGAGCGCCAGCGGATGATGGCTGAGGATGCACTGCGCACCGAGTTCGAGCGCGGCCGAAACGGAAGCCGGGCTCGGATCGAGGCAGACAGCCAGACGCGTGGCGTCGGTCCTGTGCGCGGCCACCTGCAGGCCCGAAACGTCCCAGGACGCGGCACCCTGCAGGGGGGCCATCTGTTCTATGATGCTAATGATCTCTGCTATATGCATATCGATCCCTCACAGTAAAAAAGCACTTCCCTGAAACCAGAAAAGTGCTTTCAAAAGCAAAGGGCGGCAGGCTCGCTGCAAATGATCGACACCTGTGTCTGCGACCACTGGGGCCGTAACCAGCAAAATGGTTCAAAGAATTTAGCTGGCCCTGAGCCCGCTGTCAAGCGGGAAGTCCCCCCCCTTCCTTATATTAAAGGGCGCGCAGGTAGCGCACGGCGTTGGAGAACAGCTGGGTGGCCGGGGGCACGTCGATGGAGCCGCGGGTCCAGGTGGGATAGTTGGTCACATGGTGGAACGCTTCGGGGTGGGGCATGAGGCCCAGCACGCGCCCGCTGGGATCCGTCAGGCCGGCGATGGCCAGGCTGGAACCGTTGGGGTTGAGCGGGTATTCCATGGTCGCCTTGCCGGTCTCGGGATCGGCATACTGCAGGGCGATGAGGTTTTCATCGGCCAGGCGCTGCAGTGTGGCGTCGTCACGGGCGATGAGCTTGCCTTCGCCGTGGCGCACGGGCATGGCCATCATGGGCAGATCCTTGGTGAAGACGCAGGGGCTCTTGGGGTTGGGCAGCAGGTGCACCCAGCGGTCTTCGTAACGGGCGGAGTCGTTGTGGCTCAGAGAGACCTGGCGCTCGAAACGGTTGTTGTCCAGGGCGGGCAGCACGCCCAGCTTGACCAGAAGCTGGAAGCCGTTACAGATGCCCAGGATCAGTTTGCCGTCGTTGATGAATTCGGTCAGGGACTGGAGCAGGGGAGTGCCCGTGCTGTCCTTCAGATAGCGCCAGCGCATGCTGGCAGCCTGGGCGGCACCCAGGTCGTCACCATCCAGGAACCCGCCGGGGAACACGAGAAAATGGTAATCGCTCAGGCGGACTTTGGCGGCCACGATGTCGGAAAAGTGCACGACGTCAGCGCGGTCGGCACCCGCGAGACGGGCGGCGTGGGCGGTTTCGAGATGGGAATTGGTGCCATAGCCGGTGATGACGAGAGTATTGACTGTGCCCATGCGGCAGAAGCCTCCTTGCAAGCGGTAGCCACAAAGGGCCACTATAGAAATGGAAAAAGAGACTACCTGCAAAGTTTATAATAGTCAATGCTGGTAAAATGATTCGGATTGGTGTAAAACCTCCCGATTGCGCGAGGGCGGTTCGCCCGGGCGCAGCACATGCGGTCCGGACCACGGTCCGCTGTATGTCATCAAAAGGTAGGAGTTCATGAAAACCAAGTTCATTTTTGTTACGGGCGGTGTGTTGTCTTCCCTGGGCAAGGGCCTTGCCGCGGCTTCGCTGGGCGCCCTGTTGCAGACCCGGGGACTTTCCGTCACCATCCAAAAGCTGGATCCGTATATCAATGTTGACCCCGGCACCATGAATCCCTTCCAGCACGGCGAAGTGTTCGTGACCGATGACGGGGCCGAGACCGACCTGGACCTGGGCCACTACGAGCGTTACCTCAACGTGCCCATGTCGCGCAAGAACAACACCACTTCCGGTGCCATCTACAACCACGTGATCGCCAAGGAACGCCGGGGCGATTACCTGGGCGGCACCGTGCAGGTGATCCCCCACATCACCGACGAGATCAAGCGCACCGTGCTTTCCCTGGCCGAAGGCGACAACGCCCCTGACGTGGCCATCATCGAGATCGGCGGCACCGTGGGCGACATCGAAGGCCTGCCCTTCCTGGAAGCCATCCGCCAGCTCAAGTCCGAGCTGGGCCGCGACAACTGCCTGAACATCCATCTGACGCTGGTGCCCTACCTCAAGGCCGCCGGTGAGCACAAGACCAAGCCCACCCAGCACAGCGTCAAGGAACTGCTTTCCATCGGCATCCAGCCCGACATCATCCTCTGCCGCTGCGAGCACAGCATCCCCGAAGAGATGCGCCGCAAGATCGCCCTGTTCTGCAACGTGGATCAGGATGCCGTGTTCTCCTCCGTGGACGTGGGCAATATCTATGAAGTGCCCCTGCGTTTCTACGAGGAAGGCTTCGATCAGAAAGTGGCCATCATGCTGCGCCTGCCCGCGCGCAACGCCCACCTGGAAGACTGGAAAAAGCTGGTTTACGACTGTGCCAATCCCCAGGGCAGTGTGACCATCGCCATCGTGGGCAAGTATGTGGACCTGAAGGAAGCCTACAAGAGCCTGCATGAAGCCCTGATCCACGGCGGCGTGGCCAACCGCGTTTCCGTGAACCTGCGCTACGTGAATTCCGAGAACGTGGACGACAGCAACGTGGCCGCCACCTTTGCCGGCTGCGACGGCATCCTGGTGCCCGGCGGCTTCGGTTACCGCGGCGTGGAAGGCAAGATTGCCGCCATCCGTTATGCCCGTGAGAACCGCATCCCCTTCTTCGGCATTTGTCTGGGCATGCAGTGTGCGGTCATCGAGTTCGCCCGTCACGTGGCCGGTCTGGAAGACGCCAACTCCGAAGAATTCGATCCCCTGAGCGCCCACAAGGTCATCTACCTGATGACCGAATGGTTCGACTTCCGCACCAAGAACCTGGAAAAGCGCGACGCCGAGAGCGACAAGGGCGGCACCATGCGCCTGGGCGCCTACCCCTGCAAGATCATCCCCGATACCCGTGCCTTTGAAGCGTACGGCAAGGAACTGGTGGAAGAACGCCACCGTCACCGCTACGAGTTCAACAACGCCTTCAAGGATCTGCTGGAAGAAAAGGGCATGGTCTTCAGCGGCACCGCCCCCGACGGCTCCCTGATGGAGATCGTGGAACTGCCCGACCATCCCTGGTTCCTGGGCTGCCAGTTCCATCCCGAGTTCAAGTCCCGTCCCATGGCGGCGCATCCCCTGTTCCGCGAATTCATCAAGGCCGCCAAGAACAACCACAAGAAATAGGGCTTTTGTGCAAGAAAAGCCGTTCAGGACGCTCCGCTGGCGCGGGGCGTCCTTTTTTTATGCAATGACTTGAAATATTCCCTTTTTTGTGCTCCCGGGCCAGCCTCCCTTGCCTATTGGTGCAGCATGTGGCATGGTATTTGAAACGTAGAAAATTTTTACTGACAGGATAGCACCCCATGGCATTGGAACTTCGTCAACAACTCAAATTGTCGCAGCAGCTGGTCATGACCCCCCAGCTGCAGCAGGCCATCAAGCTGTTGCAGCTTTCTCGTGTCGAACTTCTGGAGACCGTCCAGCAGGAATTGCTGGAGAACCCCTTCCTGGAAGAGGCCCCGGCCAATGAGCCCGTAGCTCCGCAGGATCAGGAGGAGCCGCGGCACGAGAAGCCCCAGGACGAAGTCTATGACGAAGACCTTTCTCGCAATGCCGACTGGGAGGAATATCTCGGCGAATTCGCCAGCACGCCGCGCACCTCGCAGGGGCGGGAACTGGAGATCGCGGAAGAGATCTCTCCCCTGGAGGCCCGTTACTCGGCCAAGCCCACGCTGGAAGGCCATCTGCTCTGGCAGCTGCATCTTTCTACCCTGACGGACGAGCAGAAGGAGATCGGCGAGATCATCATCGGCAATCTGGGCTCGTCGGGCTATCTGCGGGCCAGCGTGGAAGAGATCGCCGAGATGGCGTCCACCACGCCGGAGGCCGTGCAGACCGTGCTGGAGCGCGTACAGCTTTTCGACCCGGTGGGCGTGGCGGCCCGGGATGCCCGCGAATGTCTGCTGGTGCAGCTGAAGAGCCTGCGCTACGACCGTGACCCCATCCTGCTGGAACTGGTGCAGTCGCATCTGGAAGATCTGGAAGCCCACCGCTACAAGCCCCTGCTGCGCAAGTTCAAGCTGGATATGGAAGGCCTGCGCGAGTACCTGGACATCATCCAGTCCCTGGAGCCCCTGCCCGGTGCCAGCTTCGACGGCAGCGAGCCCACCTATGTAAGCCCTGACGTCTTCGTGTACAGCGTCGGTGACGAGTTCGTCATCCTGCTCAATGAAGATGGTTTGCCGCATCTGCAGCTCTCCAGCATGTTGCGTGATGGCGTTCCCTCCTGTAATGAAAAAGAGAAGGACTACGTTTCGGAAAAGGTGCGTTCCGCATCCTGGCTCATCCGCAGTCTGTACCAGCGGCAGCGGACGCTGTATAAAGTGGTGGAGAGCATCGTCAAACATCAGCAGCCCTTTTTCCGTGACGGCGTCACCAAGCTCGCGCCGCTCATCCTCAAGGATATCGCCGACGATATCGGGATGCATGAATCCACGGTCAGCCGCATCACCACCAACAAGTATGTGGCGACGCCGCACGGCATCTTCGAACTGAAATTTTTCTTCAACAGCGGGCTTGAACTGGACGATGGAAGTCAGGTAGGCTCAGAGAGCGTCAAGGCTCTGATCAAAAAGTTCATCGCTGGCGAAGATCCCAAATCGCCCCTGAGCGACGAGCGGCTCGGCGAGCTGCTCAAGGAACAGTTGAAGGTCAATATCGCACGGCGCACGGTGGCCAAGTACCGCACGGCGCTGAACATCCCCTCATCCTCAAAGCGCAAGGAACATTTCTGATTCCTGCACCACGGGAGGTTCTATGAACATTGCTTTCACTTTCAAGAACTTCGAGGCCTCCGATCATCTGAAGAAGTATGCCCGTCGCCGCATGGAGAAGATGGGACGCTTTTTTGGCAAGGCTTCCGGACTGGAAGTCGGTGTTGTGCTTACTGTGGACAAGTTCCGGCATCGCTGTGAAGTGACCATCGCCGGCGAGGGGCTGCACCTGAGTGCTTCCGAGCAGTCTTCCGACATGTACGCCGCCATCGACGTGGCCGCCGCCAAGGTGGTCCGCCAGCTGCGCAAGTACAAGACGAAGGTCATCGACCGCAAGCTGCGCGCCGTGGACGAGACCATCCGCACCGAGCCCGTGCCGACCAAGGACCTCGACCAGCTCATGGAGGAGCTCGCGGCCGACGAGGAGGTCGTGCGCGTGAAGGAGATCGAGTTCGAGCCGCTGACCGAGGAGGAGGCGCTCGTGAAGATCGACCTCTTGGGCCACGACTTCTTCGCCTACACCGACCGCGACACCAGCATGGTGAACGTGCTCTACCGCCGCGACGACGGCGGCTACGGCCTGCTCAAGCAGCGCGAAGAAGCCTAGCATCCGAAGGGGAGAACGGTGACCGGTTCCAACAGGCACGACGATGCTCGGTCCCCCCCGTTCTCCCCGCCCTGCCCGGGCGGGGCGGAGTATTTTGAAGCCTGACGCTTCACCTTTTT
>ENA-ORVG01003937-ORVG01003937.1-human-gut-metagenome-genome-assembly--contig:-NODE-3937-length-10801-cov-5.536944_pt1 | contig 10801 bp, 8 predicted proteins | sample MGYA00242091_ERZ509233 | MGnify/ENA primary metagenome ERZ509233 (study PRJEB26280, sample SAMEA2338840) | human gut metagenome | biome: human gut; feature: human-associated habitat; material: faeces... | reverse complement strand
GGCAGCTACCCTGTTTCAGTTGATTGTTGATGCTGTTTTATGAGTAGCTACCATCGGCTGTCTCTTTTTTGCTTCAATCCTCGCTTTTCTCCTGCGTCTCATGCAGCAGTTCTTCGACCGGGATGCCGTAGAGCTTCGCGAGCGCGCAGAGATTCGACGTGCTGGGGTCGGACGTGCCGTTCTCCCACTTGCTGACCGCCTGACGGCTGACGCCGAGCGTCTCGGCGACGAACTCCTGCGTCATCTGTTTTTCCGTCCGGTGCGCCTTGAGCGCTTCGCCGAGCGAGCGGCAGACAGCCTTCTTCTCCTCGCGCACGTCTTTTGACTTGATGTACTTTCGCAGCGCCTTGACGAGCAGCACGAAGAGGTAGATGATCGCGCCGTAGATCGCAAGCGCGATTGGGAATAAGATTAGAGTGAGCTGCATAGTTGTTCTCCTTTTCGTTTGATGCGCTCATCATAGCGAAAAGCAGCAGTTGCCTCCACCAACTATCGCGCAACTTCGCGTTGCGATGGGCAGATTTTCACTTCACCACAACGTTTTCCTTGCCGAAGCGCTCTTCCAAGTCGCACACAAGCGAGGTGTGCAGGTCGCAGGTCGTGCCGATAAGCTTGCCGGTATCAAGCACGCGGATGCGGACGTTGTTCTCTTTTCCCTCGAACATATAGAGGATTTTGCGGAGGATCGCCATCTCCGGCCCGTCAACCGACGGCAGGCGCAGATAGAGCGTCTGCCCCGTCCGCTGCTGCGGCGCCTGCGCAGGCGCTGCCGTTCCCGTCGAAAAATTGGCGTTCAGCGGACGGGCAAAGTCACACATGAGCTGTGGCGCCTTTTCATCGCGTACGGACAGCGTACCCGTGACGTAAATGACCTGCCCCTCCTGCAAATAGCTGCCGTACTGTTCAAGCGCGCGCGTGAAGCAGAGCATTTCGATGGCTCCCGTGCCATCTTCGAGCGTCACGTAGGCCATGAGGGTATTTTTCTTTGTCATCTTCGTCTTGCTCGCGGTCACGACGCCCGCGAGCGAAATTTTTTGCCCGTCGGAGAACGTCGTCGGCTCTGCCTCCTGCGCAAAGTCCTCCATCACGCGGCCGATGGCGGCCGCACCGGACGAGCGGACGAGCGAGCGGTAGGCGTCCATCGGATGGCCGGTGAGGTAAAGCCCTGTCGTGGCCTTTTCCATCGCCATGAGCTCCTGCGGCGTGAACTCAGGAATGTCGGGCAGGACGAGCGCGGCCTGCTGCGCGGTCTCCGCGCCCATGCCGAAAAAGTCGATCTGCCCCTCCACGTTCGTGCGGTTGCCCTCGGCGATGCCGTCCATCACCTTTTCGTAGACAGCGATGAGCTGCGAGCGCTTCGCGCCCGTCGAATCGAACGCGCCTGCGCGGATCAGGTTCTCGACCGCACGCTTATTGATCTCCATGCCGTCCATGCGGCGGCAGAAATCCTGAAAGTCGACGAACGGGCCGTTGAGCTCACGCTCCTGCATCATGCGCAAAATGAGCCCGCGGCCGATGTTCTTGATGGCGACGAGGCCGAAGCGGATGCCCTCGGGCTCGACTGTGAAGCGGTCGGCGGAGTGGTTGACGTCCGGCGGCAGGAGCTTGATGCCGCACTCGCGGCACTCGTTGAAGTACTCGCCCACCTTGTCGGACGAGTCGAGCACGCTCGAGAGCAGCGCCGCCATGTATTCTTTCGTATAGTGGCACTTGAAGTATGCCGTCTGATACGCGACGACCGCATAGGCCGCGGCGTGCGCCTTGTTGAACGCGTAGTTCGCGAAGGCGTAAATTTCCTCGTAAATTTCCTGCGCGGCCTTCTCGTCGATGCCGTTTGCCACGCAGCCGGAGATATTGCGCGCGGGATCGCCGTGCAGAAACGCCTCGCGCTCGCGCTCGATGTCCTTGACCTTCTTCTTGCTCATCGCGCGGCGCAGCATGTCTGCCTGGCCGAGCGAGTAGCCCGCGAGCTGCTGGAAGATCTGGATGACCTGCTCCTGATACACGATGCAGCCATAGGTGATCGACAGGATCGGCTCAAGCTGCGGAATAAGGTATGTGACCTTTTTCGGGTCGTGTTTGCAGGCAATGAATTTCGGAATGGACTCCATCGGCCCCGGACGGTAGAGCGCAATCAAAGCCGTGATGTCTTCGATGTTCTGCGGCTTCAGGCTGACGCACACGCCCGTCATGCCGCTCGATTCGAGCTGGAAGACGCCCGACGTCCGCCCCGCGGCCAGCATTTCGTAGGTCGCGGCGTCATTTTCAGGAATACCGGCAAGAGTAAAGTTTTTATCCTTTTCACGGATCGTCTTGACTGCGTCATCCAGAATCGTGAGGTTGCGCAGACCAAGGAAGTCCATTTTGAGCAGGCCGAGCTCTTCGAGCGTCGTCATCACGTACTGGCAGACGATCGTGTCGTCGTTGCGCGCGAGCGGGACATAGTCGACGACGGGGCGCTTCGTGATAACCACGCCGGCGGCGTGCGTCGAGGCGTGGCGCGGCATGCCTTCAAGGGCGCGTGCCGTGTCGATGAGCTTTTTCACCTGCTCGTCGCCCTCGTACTTTTCGCGCAGCTCGCGCGAGATGCGCAGCGCGTCGTCGAGCGTGACGTGCGGTCCTGCGGGGATGAGCTTGGCGATGACGTCACAGTCGGCATAGCTCATATTGAGTGCGCGTCCCACATCGCGAATGACGCCGCGCGCGGCCATCGTGCCGAAGGTCACGATCTGCGCCACGTGATCGTCGCCGTACTTGCGGCGCACATACTCCACGACCTCGCCGCGGCGCGTATCGCCGAAGTCCATGTCGATATCAGGCATGGACACGCGCTCGGGATTCAGAAAGCGCTCGAAAAAGAGGCCGTATTTCATCGGCTCGATGTCTGTGATCGACAGGCAGTACGAAACGATACTGCCCGCCGCGCTGCCGCGGCCCGGACCGACGGGGATACCGACGCTCTTGGCGTAGCGCACAAAGTCGGAGACGATCAAAAAGTAGTCGACAAAGCCCATGCGCTCGATCATGTTCTGCTCGTATTCGAGCTGCGCGCGCTGCTTGTCCGTCCCTTCGCCATAGCGCTGGGCGAAGCCGTCGGCGCAGAGCTTTTTGAAGTATGTGAGCGAGGTGTAGCCCTCCGGCACCTTGAATTCCGGCAGATGGTACTTGCCGAACGTAAACTCCAAATTGCAGCGCTCGGCGATCTTGCCGGTGTTCTCGATCGCCTCGGGATAGTCGGGAAACAGCGCCGCCATCTCCTCGGTCGAACGAAGATAGAAGCGCTGCGGCTCATAGCGCATGCGGTTTTCGTCGTCCACGGTCTTGCCCGTCTGGATGCAGAGCAAAACATCGTGCGCGTAGGCATCTTCTTTTCGAAGATAGTGCGCGTCATTTGTCACGACGAGCGGGAGACCCGTCTCCTCGTGCAGGCGCAGGATGCCCTTGTTCACGATGGCCTGATCGCGGATGCCGTGGTCCTGCAATTCGAGGTAGAAGTGCTCGGGGCCAAAGATTTCAGATAGTGTTAAGGCATATTCCTTGGCACCGTTGTAGTCGCCATTGCGGAGCCTTCTCGGGATCTCACCGGCGAGACACGCCGAGAGCGCGATGAGGCCCTTGGAGTGCTCGCGCAGAAGATCCAGGTCGATGCGCGGCTTGATGTAAAAGCCCTCGACGTGCGCCATTGAGACGAGGTAGGAAAGATTCCGATAGCCCTCCTCATTCTCGCACAGCAGCACGAGATGGCGGGCCTCGCTGTCGAATTCGTGCTGCTTGTCAAAGCGCGTGCGCGGGGCGACGTACACCTCGCAGCCGATGATGGGCTTGATACCCTCGGCCTTGCAGGCGCGGTAAAAGTCGACCACGCCGTACATCACGCCGTGGTCGGTGATGGCGCAGGCGGTCTGCCCCATCGACTTGACGAGCTTGGGGAGGTCGCGGATACGGCACGCGCCGTCGAGCAGGCTGTATTCGGTATGGACATGTAAATGGGCAAACGACATGGCGCGCTCCCTCCTATTCGTTCTCTTCTTTTTTTGCGATCTCCATGAGCTTTCGGATGCGGTGATTCAAACACGACTTCGTCAGCGGCGGGTCAAATGTCGCCGCCAATTCTGAAAGCGTCAGCTCTGGCTGAAGTAACCGCGCGACAGCGACCTCCTGCAATTTGACGGGCAGGTCGTTGATCGCACCGGACTCGGTCAAGCGTGTAAAGGCTTCCACCTGTTCACGTGAGGCCAGCACTGCTTTGTCAAGGTTGGCCGCGTCGCAGTTTACGCGCCGGTTCACGGTGTTTCGCATTTCCTTTTCGATTTTGGCCGACATGATCTCAAGCGCGCGCCCCGGCGCGCCGATGAGCGTCAGCAGGTCTTCGATATGGGTGCTGCTCTTAAAATATGTAATGAGGTTATTCTGCCGCATGACATTTTTCGGCTCAAAGCCCATGTCGCGCAGCAGCGCCTCGACCTCGCGCCCCGCCTGCACGTGCGAGGTCGCAAGCTCTAAGTGATACCGCTTTTGCGGGTCGGTCACGCTGCCGCCGGACAAAAACGCCCCGCGCAGGAACGACGCCCGACAGCACTCTTCTTCAAGCAGCGCAAAGTTCAGGTGCAGCGCAAAATGCGCCCGGCGATCGTAGCCGAGCGCGCGCCAGATCGTGTCGAGCTTGTCCTCCTGCGTGATGCGGAAGACGAGCTTGCCGCCGTCCTTCGACTTGTCAGGGAGTTCGTCAAAGCGCAGGGAAAATGCCTTTTGGAAGAGCTTTGGGAGACGCGCGGCGAATTCGTCATTTTCCGTGACGATGCGCACCTCGTTTGCGGTGAATGCGCTGGCGTACAGCAGCACGCCGCAGCCCTCGGCCACGGCGCAGCAGCTCCGGTTGATCGGAACCTTGCAGAGCTCCGCTTTTACGTCATAGGCGAACGACATGCCGCCACCTTCTTTCGTTTCAAAAACTTGCTTCAGCCGCGCGTGATGTCGCGGTGATTTTCAAACGCGGGATAGCCCAGGGCCGTGAGGTAGGACGCGATGCAGCGCGCGACGGACACGCTGCGGTGGTGCCCGCCCGTGCAGCCGACGGCGATGACGAGCGTGCTCTTCCCTTCCTCTGCGTAGAGCGGAAGCAGGAATGAGAGCATTCCCTCGAGTTTGTCGATGAACGTCTTCGTCTGCGGGAACGAGAACACGTAGTCATAGACCTCACTGTCCATGCCAGTCTTGTGCTTGAGCTCCGGCACGTAAAAGGGATTGGGCAGGAAGCGCACGTCGAATACCAGGTCGGCTTCCAGCGGGATGCCGTATTTGAAGCCGAATGAGACGACGTTCACGCTCAGCTTGCCGCGCGCGCTCTTGTCGCCAAAGAGACCGTAGAGCTCATTTCTGAGCTTGGCTGCGGGCATGAGCGTCGTGTCGATGACAAAGTCGGCGTGCTCGCGCAGCGGGCGCAGCAGCTCCTGCTCGCGGTGCATCGCCTGCTCGATGGTCATGCCGTCAGACATCAGAGGATGGCGGCGGCGCGTCTCCTTGTAGCGCTTGATGATGGTCTCAAGGTCCGCCGTGACGAACAGCAGCCGGCAGATATCGCCGCCCTGCTTGAGCCGCTCCATTGCGTCTAAAATCCCCTGAAAGTTGCCGTTGCCCGAGCGGATGTCGCTCACGAGCGCGACGCGGTCATAGCGGCCGTCGCTCTGCGCGCAGAATTCGGCAAATTTCAAAATGATGTCCGCCGGTACGTTGTCCACCGTATAGTAGCCCATGTCCTCCAGATAGGTGGCGGCGCTGGACTTGCCCGCGCCGGACAGACCGGATATGATCAGAATTTCCATCGTTGTCTCTCTTTCTATTTACCGGATGATCTTGACCTCCGGCTCCAGCATCACGCCGTGCGCGTCGTAAACGGTCTTCTGTACCTTTTCGATGAGGGCGAGCACATCGGCGCAGGTCGCGCCGCCGACATTCACGACGAAGCCCGCGTGCTTGCTTGATACCTCTGCCCCGCCGACGCGGCAGCCTTTGAGTCCGCAGCCCTCGATCAGCGGGCCCGCGTAGTAGCCGGTCGGGCGCTTGAACGTGCTGCCCGCGCTCGGCAGCTCGAGCGGCTGGCTTGCCTTGCGCCGCGCCATCAGATCGTCCATCTTTGCCTTGATGGCGTCCGGATCACCCGATTCGAGCTTGACCTTCGCGCCGAGGACGATGCCCTCGCCCGCGGAAAACACGCTGTGGCGATAAGAAAAATCCAGCTCCGCAGGTGTTAAAACCTTCACGCCGTCGAGATACAGCGCCGTCACTTCGGTGACAACGTCCTTGAGCTCGCCGCCGTAGGCGCCTGCGTTCATCACGACGCCGCCGCCGAGCGTGCCGGGGATGCCGTGGGCAAATTCCAGCCCCGTCAGGCCGTTTTTCCATGCGAACAGCGCGAGCTTCGCGAGCGACACGCCTGCGTCCGCTGCGATCTCGCCCTCGTCCGTCAGCTCAATATGAGAAAGCTCGGCGGACGTGTCGATGACCACAGTGTCAAGGCCCTTGTCGGCGACGAGCAGGTTCGTGCCGTTGCCGATCAGCAGTGGCTTGACGCCCGCGTCCTGCAAAAAGCCCATCAGCACAACGAGCTGCTCGCGCGTTTTCGGAAAGGCCATGCGTTTGGCCGGCCCCCCGATGCGGAACGACGTATGCTTTGCCATCGGCTCATCTGCGGCCCATTTGAGGTCGGGCAGATAGTCATGGATCTGGCGGTCGAGTGCGGTTTCCCAAGACATAGATGCTCCTCCGTTCACGGATTCTGGTTTTTCAGCTCATTTTCACGGGTCACGCGGTCAATGTGGCCGTCGATCTGCGCGGCGAATTCGCGCGCGGAGTTGAAGCCGTGCTTCTTCTGGCGGTTGTTCATCGCTGCCAGCTCCACGATCGCGGCGAGGTTACGGCCCGCACTGACGGGAATGGTGATCTGCGGCACGGGCACATCAAGGATGGTCGTGTCGTTTTCGTCGAGACCCAGACGGTCATAGAATTTGTCATCCTCCCACTTTTCAAACTGGATGACAAGGTCGATCTGCGTCGAATCCTGCACTGCACCCACGCCGAAGAGCTTTTCCACGTCGATGACGCCAACGCCGCGCACCTCAAGGTAGTTGCGGATGAGCTCAGGCGCCGTGCCCGAGAGCGTTGAGCCGATGCGCGTGATCTCGACCGCGTCGTCGGCGACAAGGCGGTGGCCGCGCTTGATGAGCTCGATGGCCGTCTCACTCTTGCCGATGCCGCTGTCGCCGAAGATCAGCACGCCCTCGCCGTACACGTCGACGAGCACGCCGTGGCGTGTGATGACGGGCGCGAGCGCGTGGTTCAGGTAGTCGATCGTCATGGCGGTGAACTCGACGGACGTGTACTTCGTGCGAAGCAGCGTGCGGCCGTGCTTTTGCGCCATCTCGAGGCACTCAGGGAAAACATCTAAATTGCGCGAGATGACCAGTGCCGGGATCTCATAGCAGAACAGGTCCTCGAAGCGCTTGCGCCGCTCCTCGGCCGAGTAGCCGCGCAGGAACGTCACCTCGCTCTTGCCGATGATCTGCAATCTTCTCGGATCAAAATAATCGAAAAAGCCGATGAACTGGAGGCCGGGGCGGTTGACGTCCGTGATAGTCAAGATCTCGGTGTCGTAATCCGTGCCCTTGTTGATGACCTCCATCTGAAATTTTTCTACGATGTCCTTTACGCGGACGGAGCGATTGGTATTCATAGTTCCCTCCATGCGGGCCTTGGCCCGCGTGATAAAATACACTTTAATTATAATCGCTGCCCCCCTTTTTTACAAGCGAAAACGCCCTGCCGCGCCACGCTTTTTTCGCATTTGCGCCGCGAGCACAAAAATTACAGATTTTTTCATCTTTTTTGAAAATAGTACTTGCATTTTGTGATGCAATCTGTTATAGTATCAACTGCTTGTGAATGACCAAGCCTTGATTTGATTACAGCAAGGAGGTGCAACGGATGGCAAAGTGCGAGTTTTGCGACAAGGGTGTTGCGTTCGGTATTAGAGTTTCCCACTCTCACCGTCGTTCCAATCGTCCCTGGAAGCCCAACGTCAAGCGCGTGAAGGCTATCGTCAATGGTACGCCCCGCCATGTCTATGTTTGTACCCGCTGTCTGCGTTCCGGTAAGGTTACCCGCGCGATCTAAGCGACCAAACAGATTAGAAGCACTGCGAAAGCAGTGCTTCTTTTTTTGCCCAGATAACCGCTAAAATACTTGTGTTCCTATCTCTCTTTCGATATAATGAATCATATGGCAGGGATTCACCGAGCCAGAAGCTATGGGGGTGTTATTTTGATAAAAATAATTGTCCAATACCTGCTCACGCCAATCCCCTTTCTCTTAACTTTTGTTACACCAATTCTATTCTTCCTCATCAGCCGCAAATATGTCTGGCTCAGCATCCCGTTGACCGTGCTTGTCGAACTGCTCGTCAATTGGAGAAATTTTACCTATTATGAATCGCGCGGCCTGATGATCTTGGTAACTCTGTTTCAGCTCGCTATAATGGCGGTCGTCATCATCCTGTTGAGATCAGCTTTTACGAAAAAGAAAACATAGCCTTTTGTAAAAAGCCTCACAGCGTTTTTATCTGTAATGGATGCGCGGCAACTGTAAAGTAGCAAAGCTGTTAACGGCTGCCCAATCGTGTCGTAGCAGTACAAAGTCGAATTGTCCGCTATTAGCGAACAACCAGAGTACAGAACGCAGAGAATCCTTTTCGAAAAAAGCCGCCCTGGGGCGGCTTTTCCTTTTATTTCTTTTCCGCTTTTTTCAATTGCAATATAAGAATAATCCGCCATTTTCCTCTCCTCTATCTCTTAAAACAGATTAATCTTCTGTGACATTCCCGCCGCATCATGTGCAAAACTGATTGCCGTCTCTGCAGTAATATAGCTTTTCATATACAGATCATAAATTGCATCATCCATCGTCTGCATCCCCATTTTCTTGTTGGTCTGGATAATCGATGGAATCTGAAAGCTTTTTTCCTCACGGATCAGATTCCGTATCGCCGGAACCGCAAGCATGACCTCATATGCTGCCACTCTTCCGCCTTCCTGCCTTGGCAGAAGCTGTTGTGCCACCACACCCTCTAAAACACCTGCTAACTGCACACGAATCTGCTGCTGCTGAAACGGTGGAAAGACATCGATCATACGGTCTACTGCCGAAGCCGCACTATTCGTATGAAGCGTGGAAAATACCAGATGTCCTGTCTCCGCTGCCGTAATGGCAATGGAAATCGTCTCTAAATCACGCATCTCACCGACTAAGATCACATCAGGGTCCTGTCTTAGGGCCGCCCTGACCGCATTTGCATAGGACATCGAATCATAACCGATTTCTCTTTGCAGTACCATTCCTTTTCCATGTCCATGCAAATATTCGATCGGATCTTCTAAGGTAATAATCGTCTTTTTGTAATTCTTTGAAATCACTCCGATCAAAGAAGCTAACGTTGTGGATTTACCACTTCCGGTTGCTCCTGTTACTAACACCATACCTCTCTTTTTTGAAGTCAGATTTACAACTGCCTCCGGAACGCCTAAATCCTTCGGTGACGGAATCTCAAATGAAAGGATACGAAGTGCCATCGCATACGTTCCTCTTTGACGGAACACATTGACACGCACCCGGTTAAATCCTGCGATAGAATGTGCAAAATCCAGTTCACCTTCCCGCTCTAACACTTCTAACTGCTCGGTTGTCAGCATTGGCTTGATCATTTCTTCTATTTCATATGGCTTAATCTTTTCCTCCGACATCGGTATCAGATCTCCGTCGATACGGAACATGACCGGACTGCCGGGACAAAGATGAATATCTGAAGCGTTTCTTTGATTTCCGTCGATTAAAATATCTTCTATTTTACCCATAACCTGTTTTTCCTCTATTCTCCAAGTGAGATACGGATCATCTCATGGTAGGATGTTTCTCCTTCTAAAACGAGTCTGACCGCTTCACTGTGTAACGTTTTCATTCCTTCTTTCACTGCCACTTCACGAATCTCATCCGTAGACATCCGTGCCGCAATTGCATTGCGCAGAGTCGATGTGACCGGCATCATCTCATAAATACCGGTTCTTCCGTAAAATCCAGTGTCATTGCAGTGTTCACAGCCTACCGGCTCATAAATCTCAACCTCTTCCATTGGGTTAATGCCCATCATGCCCTTTTCTTCTCCAAGGGCTTTCCGTTTTCTCTTACAATGCGGACAAAGTCTTCGCACCAGCCGCTGTGCAATGACGCCTCTCATGGCATCTGCTAACAGATAACTTTCTACGCCCATATCCATTAATCGCGTCATGGTTCCCGGTGCATCATTCGTATGCAAGGTACTCAACACTAAATGTCCCGTAATGGATGCCTGCACTGCGATAGATGCTGTTTCCCTGTCTCGAATCTCACCTATCATGATAACGTCCGGGTCCTGTCTCAATATGGAACGAAGTGCCGAAGCAAACGTCAGATCCGCTTTTGCATTGACCTGTACCTGACTCACTCCGTCTACATTTGCCTCTACCGGATCTTCTACGGTAATGATATTAATATTTTCGTGGTTTCTTTCGTTCACCGCCGTATATAAGGTCGTAGACTTACCACTACCGGTAGGTCCTGTTACCAGTATAATCCCATTCGGATGATTCAGCATATCATCAAATAACTGCAACTGCTGTTCGGTAAATCCAAGACTCTTTTTATCTCTTGTCAAGGCTTTTTTCTGTGCCAGACGCATTACGCATTTTTCACCATAAACCGTCGGAAGAATGGACGC
>ENA-ORVG01003923-ORVG01003923.1-human-gut-metagenome-genome-assembly--contig:-NODE-3923-length-10851-cov-3.692201_pt1 | contig 10851 bp, 8 predicted proteins | sample MGYA00242091_ERZ509233 | MGnify/ENA primary metagenome ERZ509233 (study PRJEB26280, sample SAMEA2338840) | human gut metagenome | biome: human gut; feature: human-associated habitat; material: faeces... | reverse complement strand
CGCGTCCGCAGACGCGCCCCCAAGCTGCTCTTCCCCCAAGATTCCGTGAAGAACCTGAAAAAAGCCGCTTCTCTTTTGTGGAAAGCGGCTCTTTTTGTGTCTGTTGATTTGCACTTTTCAGGAATTGACTTGTATTGCGGCAAGCCCTCTCCATCCGCTATGGCAGACCCCTTTAGCTGACTGAAAGGGCAGATAAACACGCGGGCCCTGCCTGATAGTGTCACCAACCCAATCGCGCGAAAGGGTCAAGGGAGGAACTCCCTTGTGTTACATAAAATAGTGCTTGTAGGTGTCGTAGTAAATCGTCAGGCGGCGGGAACCGGAAATTTCGCGCAGGGTATCGCGAAGAGCGGAATCCTGCAGGATGAAGCGCACAATGTCCGGGTTGTAGCGAACACCCGCATCGCGCTTGAATTCCGCCAGCACTTCGTCCGTCGTCTTGGCTTGGTGGTAGTTGCGGCCATACTGATCAGTCGCGGCATCAAGGCAGTCGCAGACGGTGATGATGTCAATCATGAAGCGCTCCGGCGAGGCGGTGTTATCAAAGTCGTTCGGATAGCCGCCCTTGCCGTTGTAGAACTTGTGGTGGCCGCGGGCGATATCCACATAGCGCGCCAAATCCTCGTCGATGCTCAGGTACTGCCCGCCGCGGTTCGGGTGGGAGCGGATGATGCCGAACTCCTCGTCCGTCAGCGGGCGGTGCTGCGTCTCGATAATCTCGAGCATGGAATTCTTGCCCACATCGTGCAGCAGGGCGGCGTCATGCGCAAATTGCAGGATTTCCGCGCGGTGCGCCTGCACATCCTCCGGCGACGTCACGCCGTGATACCCCACCATCAGCGCCGGTTCTTTGTCGATGATGGCGGAGAGAATCGCTTCCGCAAAGGCGGACACCATCAGCGAATGCAGGAACGCGGTGCAGTGCCGCGCGACAACGAGCCGGAAGATGTAGTCGATTTTCTCCTCCGCCGTGTCGAACAGCGCATAGGCATTCGGGAAGAACGCCAGCTCCTCCAGTGCGTTGTTCAGCGTGTTGCTATGCCCGGTGCGCGTGTCGTAATCCGCAATGAAATCACGGATATCCTGCTGATATTCGCGGAAATAGCGTTTCTTATCCTCCATCGGCATCGTCGTTTCCACGAGGAAGGAAATCAGCGCGTCCAGACAGGTCATATAATAGGAAATAACGTCAATTTTGCGCACGTCCCCTTCACCGAACTGCTTCACCTTCGGCTTTGTCTTACGGAAGAAAGTGTGAATCTCCTTCCAGCACTCATCTGCCGTGCGGCGGCCCGTCTCGCAGTCGAACTCACACTGGCTGGTGATAATTTGGAACATGTCGGCAGTGCTTTCCTCCGGCTTATCCAGCTTTTCGTAATATTCTGCCGTTATCTGCTCAATCCGACTCATCAATTCCGGCGGCACAAAGCGGGTGTGCGCCTCCATGGTGCGGTCAAACGATTTCGCCAGCGCGTAAGCGTCCGTGCGGAAGCGCTCGGTGAAAATATCCAGCAGCCTGCCTACGTCCGGCTCGCTTTCGCGCGTCGCCGCCAGCGCATCCGACGCCTGCAGTTCCTTCATTTCCTCCCATATGGCAAACGCTTCTTCCATCGTGACCGAGCCTAACACGCAGCAGCTCATCACGAGGTTCGCGTAGGCCACCACAATCGCCTGATGGACGCTGTGCTCCTTGATTGCGCCGAAATTCCGCGACAAAACCGAAATCTTGCGGTAATAGTCCCTCGCGCGTGTGCCATATGGTTCACGCAGGATGCGGGAGAATTCCAGATTTGTGTACGCCAATGTCAGATCCACATCCGTCATCGCGGCAAGGTTGTTGCTGTGCCCATAGTGTTTCTGGAGAATCTTTGCAAGTTCCATCAGGAGCGCCAAGTCATGCGTATCTGCGCGATAGAAGTCCATCATCGAAATTTGCAGCTGGTTCCATGCGTCATCGTCTAAAGCAGGTTCTTCCTTCGCGAACTCCGGCATCACGCTGCGCATCAGGGCATTCATGTGCGCATACTCCGTGCGGAAGAATTCAGCGCGCTCCCGAAGGGCGGCGCACCATGTATCCCAGTCGGACTTGATGCGCATGGCAGCTTCGAGCTGCTCCACCCGCTTGAGGACAACCTGATAATCAGCGAAAAACTTCCGGATTTGCTCACTGTTCATATCGATAACTCTTTCTTTTCGTTCATCACAGGGCGGCACAGGCACGTTCGGATTTCTGAGGCAGCGTTTCCTATTATATGGCGCAATTGCGCATCTGCCATTATACGCCCAATTTCAACAGCCGTCAAGGAAACAGACTGCATTTCAGAAAACGTTATCGGAAAGTCAGGGAGATAACAAGACATAGGGCAAAAAAGTTCAAAAATTCTTCAAATGGTTGCATACAATCTGCTATTTTTTCGGCAAAAGTTTCTTGACAAATGTCCGAAATCGGACTATAATCTACACTGTCCGATTTCGGACAAATTGAAAGGAGCATTGTGATGAAAGCGTTAAGCACACGTCTGTTTGCGCTGAACGAGGCATGGAAAGAAAATGCCAATATCTACCGACAGATGGCGAAGCAGATGAACCTGACTGACATGGCGATGTGGGCACTGTACACGCTGCGGGTTGAGCCGGGCGAAATGACGCAGAGCCGGATGTGCGAATTTCTGCACGAACCCAAACAGACAATCAACTCCGCGCTGAAGAAAATGGAAGCAGACGGGCTGATTACGCTGCAAAGCGGTTCAAATCGCCGCACGAAAACGATTCACCTGACGGCCGCGGGCGAAGCGCTGGCGCGTGAAACCGCAGACCGCGTTGCCGAAACCGAGCAGCAGGCGCTGGCACAATTCAGCGAAGAGGAGGCGGATCAGCTGTTCTCCCTCTTGCGCCGCCTGAATGCGCTGATGATAGACATTTTCCCGCAGACAATGCGGAATCAAGAAGAGGAAAGTCAAGCTAAATGAGCAAGAAGAACCCGATTCAATTATCTGACCACTTTACCTACGCTCGGCTGTTCCGCTTCGTCCTGCCGTCGATTGTCATGATGGTGTTCACGTCCATCTACGGCGTGGTGGACGGGTTGTTCGTGTCGAATTTCGCCGGAAAAACGGCGTTCGCGTCCATCAACCTGATTATGCCGTTTCTCATCATTCTGGGCGCAATGGGCTTTATGCTCGGCACAGGCGGCACAGCGCTGGTCTCCCGCGTGCTGGGCGAGGGCGACAAGGCGTGCGCAAACAAGTATTTCTCCATGATTACGCTCTTCGGCATCCTGCTGGGCGTTATCCTGACGGTGGTCGGGGTGCTGGCCATGCGCCCAATGGCGATTCTGCTGGGCGCAACAGAGGCCATGGTGGATGACTGCGTTCTTTATGGGCGGATTGTCGTCTGCTTTCTTACGTCGTTCATGCTGCAGAACATGTTCCAGTCGTTCCTGATTGCGGCGGAGCGGCCGAAGTTCGGCTTGCTGATTACGCTCGCGGCGGGCGTGACGAACATGGTGCTGGACGCGCTGTTCGTGGGCGTATTCCGCTGGGGCATTGCGGGCGCTGCGATTGCGACCGGCATCAGCCAGACCGTTGGCGGCGTTGTGCCGCTGATGTACTTCCTGTTCAGCAAAAGCAGCCCCCTGCGTCTGCGCTGGACGAAGTTCGAAGTGCAGCCGCTGCTGCGATCGTGCGCCAACGGCTCATCAGAGCTGATGAGCAACATTTCCGGCTCGCTGATTGGGATGCTGTACAACGCACAGCTGATGCGCTTTCTGGGCGAGGACGGCGTGGCGACGTATGGCGTACTGATGTATGTGCAGTTCATCTTCGTCGCGATTGACATCGGCTATTCCATCGGCTGTGCGCCCATCATCAGCTACCACTACGGTGCGCAGAATCACCCGGAGCTGAGGAACCTGCTGACGAAGGGGCTGAAAGTCATGGGCATCTTGGGCATCGTGATGACAATCGCCGCCATCTCGCTGTCCGGGACGCTGGCAAACATCTTCGTCGGCTATGACGCGACGCTCTGCGAATTGACGCGGCATGCCTTCCACCTTTTCTCCTTCGCCTTCCTGCTCGCGGGCTTCAACATCTTCCTATCCTCCTTCTTCACGGCGCTGAACAACGGCGGCGTGTCCGCGGCAATTTCCTTCCTGCGCACGCTGGTGTTTCAAGCGGCGTCGGTCATCCTGCTGCCGATGGCGCTGGATGTGGATGGTCTCTGGTGGGCAGCCTCTGCGGCGGAAGCGCTGGCGTTCGTCGTGTCGATTGGCTTCCTGCTGGCTCTGAAGGGGAAATACCATTATTTTGATGAAAGCTAATCAGGAAAAACTTGCGTGTTCCCCTTGCAAACTGCTGTTCGCTGTGGTACGATAAGAAGCGAAAGAAACCCGGCGGTGATTGCCGATTGCATCCCCCGCCGGTATCCAGAAAGGAAGCGGTATCATGGCAGCAAAGAAGCCCGCAAAGACCGAAAAAGCCGCCCCGGTGACGGGCGCGCAGGAGGAGAAACTCAAGGCGCTGGAACACGCGCTGGCGGATTTGGATAAGCAGTTCGGCAAGGGTGCCGTCATGAAGCTCGGTGAACACGCGGAGCAAAACGTGCAGGTCATCCCCACGGGCTGCCTGACGCTGGATGAGGCGCTGGGTGTCGGCGGCATTCCGCGCGGCCGTATTGTGGAGATTTTCGGCCCGGAATCCTCCGGTAAGACGACCGTTGCCCTGCACATTGTCGCACAGGCGCAGAAGATGGGCGGCATCGCGGCATTTGTGGACGCTGAGCACGCCCTTGACCCGGTGTACGCCAAGAATCTGGGCGTAAATATTGACGACCTGTATGTCTCTCAGCCCGACACAGGCGAACAGGCGCTGGAAATCGTCGAAGCGCTGGTTCGCTCCGGTGCGCTGGATGTCATTGTCATCGACTCTGTCGCCGCCCTCGTCCCGAAGGCGGAAATCGACGGCGAAATGGGCGATTCCTTCGTCGGTCTGCAAGCGCGTCTGATGAGCCAGGCGCTGCGCAAGCTGGCGGGCATCATCAACAAAACCGGCTGCGTCGCGGTGTTCATCAACCAGCTGCGCGAGAAGGTCGGCGTGATGTATGGCAATCCGGAGACGACGCCGGGCGGCCGCGCTCTGAAATTCTACGCGTCCGTGCGCATCGACATCCGCCGCGGCGAACAGCTCAAGGACGGCACGACCGTCGTCGGCAACCGAACGAAGGCGAAGATCGTCAAGAACAAAGTTGCGCCGCCCTTCCGCACGGCGGAGTTCGACATTCTCTACGGCGAGGGCATCAGCAAGGAAGGCAGCCTGCTGGATAATGCCGTGGCGCTGGATATCATCCATAAGTCCGGCGCGTGGTTCTCCTACGGCGACCAGCGCATTGGCCAGGGCCGCGAGAATACCCGCAAATTCCTCAAGGAAAACCCGGAGACTGCCGCGGAAATCGACAAGCTCGTCCGCGCCGAGCTGATGGGCAAGAATGCGCCCATCGTGCAGAGCGCGTCGGATGACGACGAGGAGAAGCCGGCGGACGACAGCATGGACGACCTGCCGAACCTCGACGACGAAGAATAAACAGCCCATCAGAACCCGCCTTGAAATGAAGGCGGGCTTTATGCTATACTATATGCGATTTTGACGGACTTTGAAACGAGAATGCGAACAGGAAGGATACCATGAGGCAGGGAAAACTGGAAGATCGCTTGCAAATGCGCAGGCTGACGGTGGACGACACCGCGCAGTATAATGCGCTGCTTCGTTATGCGTTTCAGGTGACGGACAGCGAGCTGGCCTCTTTAGGCTGGAATCAGAAGGAGATGGAGCGCAGCAAAAAGCCTGTACTCAAAAAGACGGAATCCTTCGGCTGGTTCGACGGGGAGAAACTCGCTTCTCAGATCAGCGTGTATCCGATGCAGGTCAACCTGTTCGGCACGATGTACAATATGGGCGGCGTGACCGGCGTGGCGACCTATCCGGAATACATGGGGCGCGGGCTGATGGCGCACCTGATGAAAAAAGCGCTGGACAACATGCGCGAAAACCACCAGTGCGTATCGATGCTCTTCCCGTATCTGATTCCGTATTACCGCAAAAAGGGCTGGGAAATCGTTTCGGATAAGATGACCTACACCATCAAGGATACCCAGCTGCCCAAACACCACAAGGTCGGCGGCATGGTGGAGCGTGTGGATATCGACAGCGAGGATGTGCACCGCGTACACGACGCGTTTTCCGCCATGCGCCACGGCGCGCTCAAGCGCAACGAGCTGGAATGGGAGGAATACTGGCGCTGGGAGGCCGACGACGTGCTTGTCGCCGTGTATTACGACGCGAACGAAAAGCCGACCGGATATCTCGTCTATTATATCGCCAACGATGTGTTCCGCATCAAGGAACTGGTCTATATCAATCAGGAGGCGCGGCACGGCCTGTGGAACTATATCTCCGCCCATTTCTCGATGATCGACAAGGTTGTCGGCAACAACTACACCAACGAGCCGATGGCGTTTCTGCTGGAAGACAGCGAAATTCAGGAGGAAATCGAGCCGTATATCATGGCGCGGATCGTCGATTTTGAAGAGTTCATCCGGCAGTATCCGTTTGATATCATCTCCATTCACGACGACCTGCATTTCATCATCGACGATCCGATTATGGAATGCAACTGCGGTGATTTTTCCCTCCGCTGGGACGCGGCGGGCGACACCATCTTGGAGCGCGGCGGCACGCGCGGCGAAACCGTTCGTTGCGACATTCAGACGCTGACGGCGATGTTCTACGGCTATAAGCGTCCGACATATCTCAAGCGCGTTGAGAGACTTCAGGCGAATGACACCGCCGTGCGCATTCTGGAAGATATCATCCCTATCGAACAGCCGTATTTCTCGGATTATTTCTAAATCCCTTTCGTTATATGGGGAATCTTTCCGCTGTCTCTGGATAAAGAGCGGACGCGAGCCCTTACGGCGATGGAATGCAAGTATTGAGGTTTTTTTATCCTTTATCGCGCAGCGATAAAGAGGGGAAAGGTGCAGGAAACTCAGTTCCCTGCCGGGGAATTGGAGCCATGCGTCCGCTGTGCGGGAATCAGCATGGCGGAAATTGGAAACTGCAAGGAGCCAGAATGGCGTTCGTGAAACGGGCGCGTCTGCCGCAGGCAGAGGACAGCGCCCCTATGCACGTTTCCCGGATTGGGGCGAAGCCCCAAGAAAGGTATACCATGCAAAATGAAGCCGTCGCGCTTCTTCGCTGCCCGATCTGTTCGGGCAGTTTTCGTCAGGAAGGCAAAAGCCTGTTCTGCGAAAAGGGCCATTGCTACGATATCGCCAGGCAGGGGCACGTGAATTTTGCGCCGAACGCCAAACAGTCTTTCTATAAAAGGGAGCTGTTTGAGAGCCGCGCGAAGGTCTTTGAAGCGGGCGTGTTCGCACCGGTCGTTGCGGCCATCGGCGAAGCGCTGGAAAAATACGTAAAGGCCGAATGCCCCGTTGTGGCGGACGCGGGATGCGGCGAGGGATATTATCTGCGGAGCGTCTGCCCGGAAAGAAAGATGATTCGCGTCGGATTTGATCTGGCGAAGGAGGCCGTGCTGCTCGCCGCGAAGGGGGATAAGCAGGCGACGTATTTCGTCGGCGATCTGGCGGATATCCCGCTGGCGGACGGTTGCTGCGACGCGGCGCTCGATGTATTCACCCCCGCGAATTACGCGCAGTTCGGGCGTATCCTCAAGACGGACGGTGTGCTCATCAAGCTTGCGCCGAGAGCGGGCTATCTGCATGAATTGCGGGAGGCGGCGGGCGGCAAACTGGAAGCGTATGACGGCGCACAGGTTTTGGATTATGCCCATGCGCATGTCAATGTGCTTGAAGAGCGGAAGATCGCCTATACGATGCCCGTCGATGGGGAATTGGCGGTGCGGCTGGCGAAGATCACCACCGGCACCTACAATGCTGCTGGAAGCTATAAGATCGTCTACAAGACCAATCTCAGCGGGAGCGAGTACCGTGTGCTGGCGGACAGCCTGAACACGCAGCAGAACTATGTGCTGGACGCCTCGCCTGTGGCCCTGCGGCTGGGGTCCAACGAGTATGTCACAGAGGTGATGTTCGTGTTTGGCGTCGTGCCCTCCAACTTCCGGCAGGTGGAAACGCCCATAATCGACTGCTCCGTGGTGTCCTGGGTCAAAGGCGGCAGCCAATTCGTCAATCAGGCGGATGTGGGCGGCGTCTATGACGGTCAGTGGATCATGGCTACCTCCCGGTGGGTGACGAAGGTCTACGCCCCCTCCAAGCCCCTGCCCCGGACGGGTTATTAAGCGCATCCCCCGCGGCCCGCTGTGCGGGCCGCTTACATACCCATTCGCACATTTGAATCCATTTGCCCTTTCCTGTACGATATGGGCAGAGAGAAGGGAGTTGTTTCAAATGTTCAAACGGGAGAAGAAAGTGTATCTGGAACTGACGGACGCGGAGCGCCGCCTTGTGCGGATGTACCTGATGAACTGGCGGAACAAGCTGACCGCCCAGGGCCGGGACGCTGGGCCGGTGAACGACCTGCTGTTGAAGCTGATGGCTCACGGCTGAAACAACCGGCTTTTACATACGCCGCTCTTTGTCTTTGGGGACACAGAGCGGCGTAAATTTTTGGAAGTCCAATGGTATGAAGTCAAGTAGGTGATGCAAGAAAATTTTAAGCGAAACAGAGTAAAAAGCACTGTGTAGACAGCAAAAAGGCAACACCAACCAAAGCCCTGTCCCTGAGAAATTTTGAAACAGGGCCTATGAGTCAGAGTGGCAAGCTGCGCTCTCAGCCCTCCGGCGGGATATACAGGCGGTTGTCCTTTAGCAGCCGAAAGACCAACCGGACCAGTTTTCTGGCAGTTAAAGCGAGTGCGCGTTTATGCTGGTACTTGTTGACCTCTTTGAATTTGAGGTCATAGTAACGCCGGAACTCGGAGTCGCATCTTCTCACGGAGTTGGCGGCTTCCAGCAGGTAGTAGCGGAGATAGCGGTTGCCGGATTTAATCATTCTGGAGTGTTCGGCCTCGAAGTCGCCAGACTGGCTCCTGTTCCAGACAAGGCCGGCGTATTTGGCAACCGAGGCTTGGGAATCAAAACGGTGGATATCACCAATCTCAGCAATGATACCGGCGGAGTAGACCTTGCCAATACCGGGGATGGAGGTCAAAGTGTTCGGAATGATTTCAAACTGCTGTTCAATGGCCTTATCTAATACTTTGACCTGCCCTTTCAAGGCGCGCATGGAGGCAATAGAAACAGCCATTGCTTGGTTTACAGTGTCGTTTACTGTTTTGGGCAGCCGATAGGAGCCTTTGGCTGCAGCCCGAACTGCCTTGGCGGTAGCATCCGGGTCAGCAAATTTGCCACGGCCTGTTTCAGTAATAAAGGCAGTCAGTTCCTCCAGGTCGGCATTCGCCAAGTCATCCACGGTTTCAAAGTGTTCCATGAGTGCGATGGTGGTGGCGCTGGTGTTCTGAATGTCTTTGTCCTGGGCCATGCCGGAGCATTTGAGGAATAAGTAGTTGGCGAACCGCTGCTTCTCCCGGGTCAAGTTTTGGATGACATCAAATCTGGCTCTGGTAAGGGTTTGCAGGGCTTTGTAGCGGTAATCGTCCATGTAGACCTCCCTGTTGATTCTGCCGAAACGGAGATGGTCGGCAATCACAAAGGCGTCCACCCAGTCGTTCTTTGGCAGGTCAGAATAGGCTTCCTTGAATTTCCGCACCTGCTTTGGATTTAGAACATGGATTTTCCTCTGAAACCGCCCCAAGCGGCCATCCTCACGAAGAGCATAGACTAGGCTGTCCCCGTAGATGGAGGTGGCCTCCAGGCCAATCACCACACGCTCAAGCTGCATGGAGCCAAGTGCCGATACGATTCTCTCTGATAACAGTTTAGCACCGCCAAGGTTATTCTGCACGGAGAAGCTGGAGTGTTTGCTGCCGTCCGGTTTCATCAGGTAGGCCACATTGTTCTTGCTGCTCACATCAATGCCAACGAATAGTGGATTCACAATTTTCACCTCCCCGCATGGAGATTTCAGGCCAGCAGGCTTTGAGATACCCATGATAACCGGAGCATCTGGCACCCTCGCTTATCAGAATCATTCCTGGGCAGACCAATGCGATAGCCCTCACTGCTGAAAGGGCGGTCTTGTCCCAGGCAAACAGCCAATGAGTTTGCAGCTAACTTCCGGTTCAGGGGAACAGACTTTCAGTGAAGTAGCCTTACGGCTCAACCGGAGGACTCAGAACTTGACCCTGCTGTCCTACAGCTATTGTATCACGGGCACCTCAAAGCCTGCTGATACCTGAAACTATTAACTTTGAAACTTATTATACGAGGAAGAGTTACCATGGTAACCCATACGGAAGACCCGCAGAAGCCCAGCAAAAAACCACTGATCTACTACTATATCCTGGCGATGATCGTCCTGCTGCTGCTCAACGCGCTGCTGTTTCCCTCCCTCCTCCAGAAGCAGGTGGTGGAGGTGCCCTATAACCAGTTCCTGGACATGGTGGACGAAGGCAAGGTGAAGGAGGTGGCCCTGGACGACGCCGACGGCCAGCTTGTGTTCGTCGCCGAAGGGGAAAACGGCAGGGAAGGCTACTACAAGACCGGCATCTGGCCGGACGACGGCCAGCGGCTCCTCCAGCAGCTCCGGGAGTCCGAGCCGGCGATCCAGTTTGAGGCCGAGATTCCCACACAGGCCAGCCCCATCATGACCTTCCTGGTGAGCTGGGTGCTGCCCATCGTGATCTTCATCGCCCTGGGACAGTATCTCTCCCGGCGGATGATGAAGAACATGGGCGGGCCCAACGCCATGGCCT
>ENA-ORVG01003919-ORVG01003919.1-human-gut-metagenome-genome-assembly--contig:-NODE-3919-length-10857-cov-4.249954_pt1 | contig 10857 bp, 10 predicted proteins | sample MGYA00242091_ERZ509233 | MGnify/ENA primary metagenome ERZ509233 (study PRJEB26280, sample SAMEA2338840) | human gut metagenome | biome: human gut; feature: human-associated habitat; material: faeces... | reverse complement strand
TTCATGACAATAGAATGTTCGCGGAGCGTGCATTCTATTGTATTGCGAATGGCGCTGTACCCCCGGCCTCTTACAAATAGCCCAGATGATAATGGGCATTGCCCTCCCGATCCAGCTCCATCAGGACATAGGACGGTCGTCTGCCCTCCTGCCGCGGGTAGGAAATGCTGCCCGGGTTGATTGCCGTCACGTTCGTCTGCGGGTCTGTAAAAATCAACGGACGGTGCGTATGTCCAAACATCACGATATCGACGCCCCGGCTCTCCGCTTCTTCCAGAATCGCTTCTGTCCCAACCGACACATAATAATGATGTCCATGAGTCAGCCAGACCCTATATTTGCCGATCTCAAATTCCTCTTCCTGTGCAAGATCCGTAAAAAAGTCGTTGTTGCCCGCTACCATATGCACCGGACAGCCTGCGATGCTTTTGATAAACGCTTCACTCCCCTCCACGTCCCCGCAGTGGATCAAAAGATCGATCTGCCCAACCATATCGAGCACCTGGGTCAGGTTCCCGTCTCTTCTGTGTGTATCACTGACGATCAGTATCTTCATCTGTTTTCTCCATCCGGCACCGCCCTATTTCTGCTCTTCCAACATCTTTTTCATCTGACGCAGCGCCTTTCCCCGATGACTGATCGCATTTTTTTCCTCCGCGGAAAGCTCCGCCGTGGATTTATCATTTTCGTACAGATAAAAAATCGGGTCATATCCAAATCCGTTGCTGCCGCATTCTTCCCAGCCGATATAGCCCTCAATTGTTCCTCGCGTCACAAGACTATTTCCGTCCGGCAGGGCTGCTGCAATGGCGCAGACAAAACGTGCTGTGCGCTTTTCTTTCGGGACGCCGTCCAGACGGCTGATGAGGTTGGCGTTTTTTTCACGGTAAGAGGTTTCATGCCCCATATAGCGCGCCGAATAAATGCCCGGCTCTCCGCCCAGCCAGTCGATTTCCAGTCCGGAATCATCCGCCAGCACAATAATTTCTTTCGCCGAAATCCCGCTGCAGCCCGGAATCCCGTTTTCCAGACACCAGTTTCGGATGCCCTCTGCCTTGATCTTTGCGTTTTCTTCAAAGGTTGTGCCGTTTTCTTCGATTTCCGCATCAATGCCCGCATCCTTTAACGACAGCACGTTCCATCCGGTTCCGTCCAGAATCTCCCGGATTTCCTTCATTTTTCCTGCATTTCCCGTTGCAAAAATGATCTGCTTCATCTTTTTGCCTGTCCTTCCTGCTTTGTCCGCTTCGGCGGCTTTGCGCCCTGATACTGATAAAAATAAGTCTTCATCATACCGTTGTAGATTTTGCGGTTCTTGTCCGCCTTGCGTCCGATGTCCTGCTGCGCATTTTCATAAGAAGTAATCAGATACATCGACCAGTCATCCAGCTGTGCATAGCGTTCGCCAAGCGTCCGGTACAGCGCCGGAAGGTCCTTTTTATCCTCCAGACGTTCACCGTAGGGCGGATTCGTAATCAGGAAGCCGTATTTTTTCGGATGGGAAAGCTCTGCAACCGGTCTGCGCTGAAAATGGATCAGATGATCCACGCCTGCGAGTTTTGCATTTTCCCGTGCAATATTAACCATTTCAGCATCAATATCGTAACCCTGAATATCCGTCTTTACATCCGGATCGACCAGCTCCTGCGCTTCGTCCGATGCGCGATACCAGCATTTGCGATCGATAAAATGTCCCCACTCTTCCGCGGTGAACTCCCGGTTCATGCCGGGCGCCATATTCGCCGCCATCATCGCTGCTTCGATAGGGATCGTGCCGCTTCCGCAGAACGGGTCTACCAAAATCCGATCCGCTTTCCACGGCGTCAGCATAATCAGCGCCGCCGCCAGATTTTCTGCGATCGGAGCTTTTGCCGTCAGCTTGCGATAGCCTCTTTTATGTAAGGATTCCCCGGTCGTATCCAATCCCACAGTCACTTCATCTTTTTTCAGAAAAACCCGTACCGGGAACGGTGCTCCGGTCTCCGGAAACCAGCTGACCTTGTATACACCTTTCAAACGTTCTACCATCGCTTTTTTCATGATAGACTGAATATCCGACGGGCTGAACAGCTTGCTCTTTACACTGGCAGCCTTTGCCACCCAAAATTTGCCGTCCGCCGGGATGTAGTTTTCCCATTCCAGCGCTTTCGTGCCCTGAAACAACTCTTCAAAGGTCTCCGCATGAAAGCTGCCGACCTTGATCAGCACGCGCTCCGCTGTCCGCAAAAAAATATTAGCACGGCAGACCGCTTCCTCGTCGCCGAGAAACGTAATTCTGCCGTCCTCCACTTCGCTGATTTCATATCCAAGATCCGTGATTTCCCGTCGAAGAACCGCCTCCAGACCGAAATGACACGGTGCAATCAATTCCATTTTTCTCATTTTTCTTCCATTTCTATCGGTGCACGGGCAGCATTACTCCGGCATTTATACCACGGTAGCTTTACTTCGGCATTTATGCGCAGGCATCCTTGCCCCGGCACCTTTTCTTTGATTTCTCGCTCTTTTTATTGTACGGGCATTTTCTGTGGGCTGTCAAGAAAAACGCGCCGAAATTTCTTCCCACCCAAAAAGGAGCCAGCGCTCCCGGATTTTCACCCGTTCTGCGCCGGCTTCTCTTTTCGTCTGCATTACAGCCTTCAAAGGCTCACTTACTGATTGTTCTTGTCCTTGCAGTCAGAAGTGCTTTCCTTGGTGCTGTTCTTGCTCTGGTTCTTCTGAGTATTTTCAGAATTATTCTTGTTGGTCTGTTTCTGTGTGTAATCGTTCTTGGCCATAATGCCCTCCTGTTTTCGCCGCTTTTGTTTTCCATGAAAATCAAAATGCAGCAGATAATATTTGTCGCGCAAGAAAGGCTGTCCATCCTTGCTGCCATCACTGTCTCTCCTGCGTTTACAGACACTAGTATCGGCACGCTGCAGGAAAATTATACACACAGATTCTCCTGAAAAAAAATTTTATCCCCGACTGCAAAATTCTCCCTACGGTTGTTGTCCGCTCAGCACTTTTTCGGATCGTAGGTTTCCTTTTCGCAGACCTCGTAAACATCCCGCCCCATTTTCTCTTCGAAATACCGCCGCAGTCCGATATGCGCGTCCCATTTTTCCTGCGGATAGAAGCCATAACGCCTTTTGACGTCCAACATCCGCTCTTCTATGTCAAGCACGCCCTCCGCTCCGGCAAGGCTGTCGCACAGCTGAACCAACCGGTCGTAATCGTCGTAAACCGATTTTTCCAGCTCTGTCTGGATCAGAGACAGTTCTTCCTCCGACACATCATACTTTCCGATATATTCTTCCAACGTCTGCGTCGCAAAGGAATGAGTCAGGCACACCTTCGCTACCTCGTCGCAACCGATCTTCTTCATATAAGAATAGCCGTCCGAAACGTGTCCTAAATGTCTCACGCCAAATGTCCGCCCGATGTCGTGCAAAAGTCCCAGCACATACGCTTTTTCCGGGTCAAGGTCACCACACGCGGCTGCGATTTTTTCCGCGCAATGCGCCGCCGTTTTGGAGTGGTCGCCCCACGGTCCGGGATTTTTCTGCAGTCCCTCCTGCAGCAGTTGTTCTGCTTTTTCTCTCGATGGAATCATAAGCTTCTCCCTGTTTTTATTCGTTTCGAATCAACATACTCAACATGTCAAATACTATCTCTACAATCACGACCATCAATAATTTCCTACAAATATACTTTTTTAACAACTATATTTAAAGCATCTAATATTCTATCATGTACTTTATCATTACACTAACTAAAAATAGTAATTTACATAATATCTAAAAAAATTATTGAATCTCATCCAATTTTGCTTTAAGTTGATCATAACTCAAATTATTTTTATCAATTATTGTCTGTATAACAAAGAGATTTTCTTCCGTAAATACTTCATTATGTTGTAAAACAATATAAGTATCAAACACGTTATATACACTGATAAACATGCCCTTCCATCTTATATTACTTCTGCCATTGTCCACCATGAATTGATCAAATTGATCTGACCTATATTCACTAAGCTGATACTGTGGTTCAATGCTTGTTATATATCCCAAAAAGTCATCCTGAAAATAGAAATGTGACACTTGAATTCCCGCTTTTAATATTTCTAAACATAAAAATTGCTCACAATTCAAATAATCCGCTTGACTTTCTATATCCTCCAATGCTTCAACATTGAAATATTGGGAACGAATAACATCATATGTCGCTTCGTTCATTTCCTCTTTTTCTAGAAAAAATTCAATAAATTCTTTATAAAAATTTGTTTTCTTAATCTTTTCCAAAATACTATTCTCAAAAATTTCTTCAAAAATTCCTATCGGTATAGGCTCTGCCATTGGATTAAATAGAATGTGTGCGTCAATTTCCGGATCTGAAAGTGCTAATGATAACGGATCAAGGATAATATTCATTACCATTACCAAACCAATAGACTGTTTAAGAAACTCAATAAATAATTGTGTTCTCTCTCCCTTTTTACTTTTATGTTGTAATATACCAATATAAAACGTATCAAATCCTTGTTTGTGAATGTATTTATTGCTTTTTTTTAATAATTCTTCATAATGCTCAAATACTTCCGGGATAGCCTCTTTTATTTCTGAATATGCCGTGTTTATTTGTCGAAGTCTTTCTTTAATTTGATGATCAGACGGGAAGCGCTCTTTCGCTCTCCATTTTATAAGCGCTTTTTCATTTTGAGAAAAAAATAGCATGTTATTCATATTCTCAATACTTTGACGAACAGAATAAAATGCACAATCAAAATACCCTTCCTCATATAAAAAAATCCCATGTTTAAGCAACTCAACCGATTCCATCATAAATCCATTACAGAACATTTTATCTCCCATTCCCGTTATTGGAAATAAAATATGTAAATAACTCATTAACTTGTCATGATCTTGTAATGTATTTTTGATAAGCATACAATGATCTTGCTCCTCAAGAAAATTTTCTGCTTTTTTCAAAAAACACCCTCCTAAAATTTTTTAACAACTTTTTTATATCTTAGCACACAAAAATAGTTCCATCCCTTTAAATCGTTTTCTAGCTAAGTAAGATAAAAAAACCGGAATGCCTTCGCATTCCAGTTTCAGTCGCGTGCGCGAGAAGATTCGAACTCCCGACCTTCTGATCCGTAGTCAGACGCTCTATCCAGCTGAGCTACGCGCACATTTTTCTTATTTAGGACTTCGTGTCCCTCACAACAAAAATTATTCTACATTCTTTTCTTCGAATTGTCAACACTTTTTTTCAAAAACTTGAATCTTACCATAAAAAATGTTAGAATATCTCAAAAGAACGCGGAAAGTGCAGGCATTTCATCGACTGCATTTTTCCCAGAACGGAGACTATATTATGGAAATGAAACCTCAGCCAAAGCGCAACGGCTTTGCGACGTTTTCGCTGGTTCTCGCCATCGCTGCGCTCGCCAGCACCCTTACGATGACAATTGTCATTCCGATCTTTCTCGCGATCCTGTCCATCATGTTTGGGCTGTTGTCCCGAGGGAACAACTCCATGTCCAATCACGCCCTCGCAGGTGTCATCGTCGCCTGCAGTGCACTCCTCATCAATATTGCTGTCGGTGGGTTTTCTTTTTTTATTGTCTTTTCCAACTCCGATGCAAAACAGCAGTATTGGACAATGGTCAATGACACCTATGAGCAAATGACCGGTCTGACCTTTGACGAGATTCTGAACGAATACGGGATCGAACTTCCCGAAAGCTTACATGACTGAGAGGTAACCTACAAATGAATGATCAGACTACAACCACCGGCACAGCCTCCCCGTTAAAGAGGTCTGTCCTGAAGGGAAAAGCGCGCGCATCCCTGCTTGGACATTATATGCCGCTCTCCAGCGCCTTTCTTTCTCTCGCTATTTTGCAGTATATTATCACGGCTCCCTCCGGATTGATTCAGGTGCATCCGCCCTTTGGTACAATTTTGTATTATGCCGTCACCTTTGCCATCAGTGTTTTCTTTGGGATTTTCCAGGTCGGCATCACAGGACTGTTTCTGAGCAATGCCTGCCATCAGCCGGTCTATGCGGGCGGCATTTTCTCTGGCTTTTGGCATGAGCCGTTAAAGGCCATCCAGATTCAGCTCGTTTTGTCCCTGCTGTTATGTATCCCGGAAATCGTGCCGTCGCTTCTTTTCAGCCTGTACCTGCAATCCGGTCGCGTGAATATGGTTTATCTCTATGCTGCAGCAGGGATCAGCATCGTTTTCCTGCCCTTTGTGCTGTATGTAAAAACGCTGTATTCCCAGGTTTTCTTCATCATGCTGGACTTTCCCGAGCTGAGTGCAAAGGAATGCTTAAAACGCTCCAGGAGGCTCATGAAAGGCCACAAATGGCAGTATTTCCTCCTGATGGTAAGCTTCCTGCCCTGGTTAATGGGCGGGTTCTTAACCTGCGGCATCGGACTGCTGTATGTGTATCCTTATCAGAAGCAGACCTATGCCTACTTCTATCTTGAGCTGGTATCGTTAAAAAGCGCTGAAGCGGCAGGTGCTAAAGCGTAAGCCCACACCGCCGCGACAGATAAGAATGTGAAACGCTGTTGCCAAGGCGCGCAGCTATGTTCCTTTGTCATAAACTAAAACCGGACACCGACTCTCTGACGAATTGCTCCGTCAGGAATCGATGTCCGGTTCTTTTTTTATCTTACAGTTCACTCGAAGCTTTCCGAGTTCAGATTTCATGCTCGCATGAGAATCTGAACTCAGAAAGCTTCGAAGGGAGCGCCATTTTACGAGCAAAAAGGAGCTGCAAAGCAGCGGAGAGCATCGAAGATGCGATTCATGACAATAGAATGTTCGCAGAGCGTTCATTCTATTGTATTGCGAATGGCGCGGGTGAACTATTCTTCCGTCGCTTTATCCTTTGTGTTGATCCACTTCAGATATGCGTTGATGAAGGGATCGAGGCCGCCGTCCAGTACGCCGTCTGCATTTGCAACCTCCTGATTTGTCCGAAGGTCCTTCACCAGCTTATAAGGCTGCAGGACATAGGAACGGATCTGGTTGCCCCATGCGATATCCTTGATCTCGCCACGGATGTCAGAAAGCTTCTCGGCGTTTTCTTCCTGCTTTAACAGATACAGCTTCGCCTTCAACATCTGCATCGCCTTATCCTTGTTCTGGAACTGAGAACGTTCATTCTGACACTGTACCACGATACCTGTCGGCAGATGCGTGATACGGATCGCAGAAGAGGTCTTGTTGATATGCTGACCGCCTGCACCGCTGCTTCGGTAGGTATCAATGCGCAGATCCTCCGGGTTGATCTCAATATCCAGATCTTCTTCGATATCCGGCATAACATCCAGAGATACGAAGGAGGTCTGACGCTTGCCCTGGGCGTTGAAGGGGGAAATCCGGACAAGACGGTGTACACCTTTTTCCGATTTCAGATAGCCGTAAGCGTTCTCGCCGTTTACCTGGAAGGTAACGGACTTGATGCCCGCTTCTTCGCCGTCCAGATAGTCCAGAACTTCCACGGAAAAGCCCTTTTTCTCCGCCCATCTGGTATACATACGGTACAGCATGCCGCACCAGTCGCAGCTCTCTGTGCCGCCTGCGCCCGCATTGAGCTTTAAGATCGCATTATCCTTATCATATTCGCCGGACAGCAGCGTGCTGATACGCAGCTCATCCAGCTCTTCGATAAACTCATCCAATTCGCCCCGGATTTCTTCTACCATATCCGGATCCTCTTCCTCGTGCCCCATCTCAATCAGGGTTTCGATATCGGAATACTGCGTTTCCAGCTTATTGCACAGCTCCGCAGTATCCTTTAAATTTTTGAGCTCTTTCATCTTGCGGTTGGAGGAATCCGGATCGTCCCAGAAGCCGGGTGCTTCCATTTCCATCTCCAGCTCTTCGATGCGCTTCTTTTTTCCTTCCAGATCCAGGGAATCCTTCACTTCATGAAGGGTATTTTCGTAGCTTTGAAGCTCGAACTTCATCTGATCTAATTCTACCATTGCCATAATATTCGTCCACCTTTACCGGTTCTTTCCGCAGCAGTTTTTGTATTTCTTACCGCTGCCGCAAGGACAGGGATCGTTCGGGTAAATCTTGACGCTTTCCCGCTTTGCAGGCCGTCTCGGACCGCTCTCGTCCTTATTGGTGCCGGTCACCTTTGCTACCTGTTCTCTTTCTACCTTCTGCTCGATGCGGATATGGCAGAGCACGCGGATCGTATCCTCTTTAATGCTCTCTGTCATATTTTCAAACATCTCATAGGCATTCATCTTATATTCTACAAGCGGATCTCTCTGTCCATAGGCCTGCAGGCCGATACCCTGACGCAGCTGATCCATATCGTCGATGTGGTTCATCCACTTTCTGTCGATAACCTTTAACAGAACAACTCGCTCTGCCTCACGGATCATTTCGGGTTCAGGGAACTCTGCTTCTTTTGTTTCATAGAAACGAACGGCTTCTTCCTTGAGCTGCTGCTTTAAGCTGTCCTTTTTCGGCTTGGAAATCCGTTCCTTTGTGATCGGCTCAAGCGGAATGATCGGAAGCAGCAGAGAATTTAACTCCGCCAGATTCCATTCTTCAGAATCGTTTTCTTCCCCGATGACCATATCCACCGTATTGTCTACGATGTCGGTAATCATCTTGTAGATCACATCGCGCATGCTCTCTCCGTCCAGAACGCGGCGACGCTCCGCATAGATGATTTCACGCTGCTCGTTGTTGACCTGATCGTATTCCAACAAATTTTTACGGATACCGAAGTTGTTGCCCTCGATCTTCTTCTGTGCGTTTTCAATCGCCTTGGAAAGCATCTTGTGCTCGATTTCCTGACCTTCCGGAATGCCCAGCGCATTGAACATGCTGATCATCTTCTCAGAGCCGAACAGTCTCATCAGATCGTCTTCCAGAGAAATGTAAAATCTGGATTCACCGGGGTCTCCCTGACGACCGGAACGACCGCGCAGCTGATTGTCGATACGGCGGGATTCATGACGCTCGGTACCGATGATTTTCAGACCGCCTGCTGCCTTTGCTTCTTCATCCAGCTTGATATCCGTACCACGGCCTGCCATGTTGGTTGCAATGGTAACCGCACCGTGAATACCGGCATCTGCAACAATTTCCGCTTCCAGCTCGTGGAACTTTGCGTTCAGCACCTTATGCTGAATACCTTCCCGGCGCAGCATGCCGGAAAGCTGTTCGGATGCTTCGATCGTAATCGTGCCTACCAGGACCGGCTGTCCCTTTGCATGTGCTTCCTTGACCGCTTCCACGATGGCGTTAAGCTTTTCTTTCTTTGTCTTGTAAACCGCATCGTGCAGGTCTTTTCGGATAACCGGGCGATTGGTAGGAATCTCCACAACGTCCATTCCGTAAATATCTCTAAATTCCTTTTCCTCTGTCAGAGCGGTACCGGTCATGCCGGATTTTTTCTCGAATTTATTAAAGAAGTTCTGGAATGTGATAGTTGCCAGCGTTTTGCTTTCTCTCTTGACCTTAACGTGCTCTTTTGCTTCAATTGCCTGATGCAGACCGTCGGAATAACGGCGTCCGGGCATGATACGTCCGGTAAATTCATCGACAATCAGAACCTGATCGTCTTTTACCACGTAGTCCTTATCGCGGTGCATCAGGTTGTGTGCACGCAGGGCGAGGATGATATTGTTCTGGATCTCAAGATTTTCGGGATCTGCAAGGTTTTCGATATGGAAGAATTTCTCAACCTTTTCGATACCCTCTGCAGTCAGGTTTACAACCTTATCCTTTTCATTTACAACGAAATCACCGTTTTCTTCCTGCTCGATGCCCATGATCGCATCCATCTTGGAAAACTCGCCAACATCGTCACCGCGTTTTAACTGTCTTGCCAAAATGTCACAGGCTTCGTACAGGCTGGTAGATTTTCCGCTCTGTCCGGAAATGATCAGAGGAGTTCTCGCTTCATCGATCAAGACAGAGTCCACTTCATCGATAATGGCATAGTGCAGATCACGCAATACCAGCTGCTCCTTGTAAATCGCCATGTTGTCACGCAGATAATCAAAACCAAGCTCATTGTTCGTCACATAGGTGATGTCGCAGTTATAGGCCTCCCGCTTGTTGACCGGCAGCAGCTCGCGCTTGTTGACGCCGACGGTGAGGCCGAGATAACGGTAGATCTCTCCCATCCACTGCGCATCACGCTCTGCCGGATATTCGTTGACGGTAACGACGTGTACGCCCTTACCGGCCAATGCGTTGAGGTAGACGCACATCGTTGCGGTCAGCGTCTTACCTTCTCCGGTCTTCATCTCCGCGATATCGCCCTGATGCATGGCGATCGCACCCATGATCTGTACCTTATACGGGTGTTCCCCCAGCACGCGGCGTGCCGCTTCCCGCGCAGCCGCATATGCTTCCGGCAGCAGATCATCCAGTGATTCGCCGTTCTGTACGCGCTCTTTGAACGCGTTGGTCTGTGCGACCATCTCTTCCTGACTCAGCTTACGCATCGTCTCTTCCAAAGCCATGACCTGCTCTGCCTTTTTTTCCAGCTTGGCCAATGTGCGCTTATCGCTGCTGACCAGGCGTTCCAGAAAACTTGCCATGTGATATCCTCCATTCCTGTATGTGATCCTTCGTCCCTGCCCGCTGTTCATTGGGGCATGGCTGTCATTTTGCATTAAGCACTATCGGTGATATTGTAACACAAGTCCCAGTGTTCGCAAAACAGAAATGCGCGATTTCCATGGAAATCTTGCGTTCACCGCGCTCATTCCCCCGTTTCCGCTCACGCTTTCTTCAACGGGAAACCGAAAAAAAAGCGGATGTCTCATCCGCCGTGACAACTGTCGTCATTTTGTGCCGAAGATCCGATCGC
>ENA-ORVG01003917-ORVG01003917.1-human-gut-metagenome-genome-assembly--contig:-NODE-3917-length-10861-cov-3.654451_pt1 | contig 10861 bp, 10 predicted proteins | sample MGYA00242091_ERZ509233 | MGnify/ENA primary metagenome ERZ509233 (study PRJEB26280, sample SAMEA2338840) | human gut metagenome | biome: human gut; feature: human-associated habitat; material: faeces... | reverse complement strand
CCGCCTCGGCCGCCAGACGCTCCTCCAGGGCCTTGGCCTCCAGGCGCTTGCCCTGCTCCTCAATGGCGCTCTCCAGGGCGGCGCGCACCTCGTTGGCCAGCTGGCCCATGGCGGGGCGCTCCTCGGCGGACAGCTTGCCCATCATTTTCAGAACGGCGGTGAGCTCACCCTTCTTGCCCAGATACTGGACGCGCAGGCTGTCCAACTCGGCGGCGGACTGGGCCTGCCCAAAGGCGGCCAGCGCCTCCGAACGGATCTTTGCTAACTGTTCTTTCATCTGTGTTCTTCCTTTCAGAGGTAAATTGATCGGACGGGGGCGGACAGCAAAAAAGCCTTCCGCCCCAAACCTGTTGGGACGAAAGGCAACCCTTCCGCGGTACCACCCGTATTCGTGTCAGACACGCACTTGAACTTCCCGATAACGGCGGAACAGCCGTCCCCCTCTCAGGGGCCGCTCCCGGGCGAACCAAACGACACGCTTCAGGGCGGCTTTCAGCCGGTGACCACCCCTCTCTGAGAAACGAAAGCACGTTATTTTCCCGCTCTTCGCATTTGTACTAAAGGTATATATACCACAAATCTTCTTGTATTGCAAGTCCCCGGAGACTATAATAGAGGCGAGACCAGCAAAAAAGGAGGTCTTCTCCATGAAACGGCTCTTCACAGCCGCTCTCTCGGCGGCCCTGCTCCTGTCCCTCGCCCTTCCCTCCTCCGCCGCCGGGACCGGCCGGGCAGTGGACTGGGCCCTGTACACCGACATCACCGCCCAGATCAACGGCCACCCTCTGCGCTCCTACAATGTGAATGGCAGCACCGCCGTGGTGGCGGAGGACCTGCGCGGATATGGCTTCCAGGTCCTCTGGGATGCAGAGGACCGCACCCTTTCCGTGGAGCGGGCCGCGGACAGCACAGGCTGCCCTGCCCTCCCGGCGTCCTGGCCGGACTACACGCCGCCCGCCCTCACCCAGCCGGTGGGGACCCGGGCGCAGCCTATCCTGTCCACGGACATTGACACCTATGTGGCCGGGCAGTATGTCAGGAGCTGCAACATCGGCGGCGAGACCCTGATCTGGTTCTCCGACCTGGCTCCTTACGGTGCCGTTGCCTTCGACGAGGACAGCCGCACCGCCGAACTGACCCTCGGCGATCCCATGCAGATCCAGTTGGATGATCTGATCCAGCGCATGGAGGATGTAAAAGAGTTTATCAATGTGGAATATCAGCTGTATCCCTCGGCTTCCGGGACGCTATTTGCCGGCTCGATGGGTGGCGTTCCCCACGGGAGCAGTTTCCAACTATATTTTGTGAGAAACAACGGAACAAAACTCGATATCATCAGTCTTCTTCCCGCCTATATGGGTGGGTCTCACTCTTTCGCCCGTTATCGGGACATCGAACTGGATGATGCCGGAACTGTATTGACCTTTATTTCCCCGGTGAAAGAGACAATAAACTGGGCTACCGGCGAAACCAAGGACTGGGGAGATACCCTCTGTACAGTCGATCTGGTCAGCGGCACCATGCGGTCCATGCATCCCCTGTTCCAGACGCTGACCCAGTGGTCCGCCTATTATGAAGCAGAGACCTGGCCGGAAGGATTTCTCCCGCCCACGCCTCCCCTGTCTGACGGCAGTGTATCCCTGACCCTGAGCCAACCTGAGGGGACAGCCGAAGTGGTCTGTCTGGATGGTTGCCTTCCTTCCTACTTCATGTCCATCACCGTCAGCCAGGACGGCATCGCCGTTGGCCCAGCAGTGATTGGCGGGCAAGGTGGTGCTGCGCCAGTAACGGGGCACGCCGATCCAGCTTTTGCGCCATTCTTCCATATAGTCGCTGGTCTGCTGCAGGACTTTCAGCACGCCATTTTCCACGGTGCAGGTGGTGCCGTCGGGCCGCATGATGCCGTTTTGTTCCAGCGTCGCCGTCAGGACGGAAAGCAGGCCCTGGGCGGTGACGTCCAGCCCGCCGCCCACCTGCACGAGGCCGGGCTTGGCCTTGGTGGCCAGTCCGGGCTTGGCGTTGGTGATGAGCTGGCTGATGGCCTGCCAGAGCTGGCCATTGTCGCTTTTTTTCAGCTCCAGCCCGGCCCCGGTGATGACCGCCACCAGCTCCTCCTGCACGGCATTGAGCCATTCGGCGGAAACGGTGGTGGCCGCCACGGGGACGGCGGGATCGCCTTCGGTGAATTTGTGGTCCGGCGTGGCCGTGGCCGTGTCGATGCGATGCATGGCTATTCCTCGATGTAGGCCACAAGGCCCACGGTATGCGCGGGCTTGCGCCAGTTGATGATGCATTCAAGAATGGGATCGCCCCAGGTGCGCAGGGCCTCGCCCGCCACGGATTGCCCCGCTTTGAACTCGCGCGGGGCATCGCCGGGGGCCGTCACCAGAAAAGCATGGCACCAGCCGCCATTGGTCAGGGCATCCCCGGCGGCACTGTGTCCCGCCTTGAACTCCCGGTATTCCGTGACCTTGGCCTCATATCCGGCCAGGGCCGCATAGCGGCGCAGCCAGGCCAGAGAGATGCCGCCGCGCTCCTGTAAGGCCACGGCCAGCAGGGCCAGGCGCTCCTGCAACAGCTGGCCGCCCAGGGCGCAGGGGCCGGGCAGGCCGTAGACCCGCTCGTAATCCTCCAGCCACTGCTGATAGAGGAAGGGGCGCAGCCCGCCCACGGCATGGGCGGCATCGGCCTGCACGCGATCCAGCTCCCGGCCTTCCATGGCCAGCGAGGCGGCCAGATGCGGCCCGGATGGGGCATAGCTGACCGGCGGCAGCAGGGCCGCCAGCAGGTCGGCGTGCGGCATTACAGGGCCTCCAGCGTCAGGGTGCCCAGACGGCACCATTGCAGGTCAGTGGGCTGCACGTTGGCGGCCGGGGCGGTGATGACCACATCGGCCACACCGGCCAGACCGGACACGGCGGCGGCGCAACGGGACAGCACCAGGGGCTCTCCGGGGCGCAGGTCCGCGATCTCGGCCTCAAGGGCGGCCCGCACGTCGGGACGCAAGCCCTCCAGACTGGCGGAAGCGGCCACGCGCAGCTTGAGGGTCATGTCCACGGACAGGGCCAGAGGGGCGTAGACCGTGGCCAGGGCCGTCACGGGCCGTTCGGCGTCGATGTGGGCCTGACAGGCGGCCACCACGTCCTCGCCGGGGATACCGTCCGGGCCGGTGATGACCACATCCACCGTGCCCGCGCCCTGCCTCAGCGGGTAGACTTGGGCATCGGCCACGCCGGGCACTTCCCGCGCCCAGCGCCGGTAATCCGCCGCCGTGCCGCCGGAAGGCGGGTTGCGCATGTATTCCAGCAGCCTGGCCAGCAGGGTGGCGTCGTCCTCGGCATCGCTGCCGCCGGTCAATGTCAGGCGGGCGGCGGACTGCACACCGGACGGCGCGGCCAGCAGGGTCACGGGCGCGTCATCCAGATCAGGCAACGCCCCGGCATCCACGGCCTCGCAGGGGACGGCGGCCGTGGCGGCCTCTGCCGCTCCGGACAGCGTCACACCGGCTGTGCTGCGGTACAGCACGCCGGACACGTCCCTGGCCTGCGTACCTGCGGGCACCACGGCACCGGCCCGGCCCGTCAGGGTGAGCGTGCCCGTGGCCCGTGTGGCGGGCTTGCGGGTGATGCCGCGCAGGGCACAATGCTGCTCCAGATATTCGGGGTCCGCCGTGTCCGGCAGTAGCTGGCGGGCCTGCCAGGCCAAGAAGTCATACAGGCCGGACACCGCCGAGGCCGTGGCGCTGGAGCGGACGTACAGATCGCTGTCCCTGTCCTGCGGGGCCGTGGGGTCAAGGTTGGCGGCATCGCGCAGCATGCGCTGCCGGATGGCGGCAAAGCCGGGGATGGTATAAGGCATGTCAGGCTCCCACAGGGACGAAATGCTCATAGCTGTAGCGCTGGCCCGTGGCGTCGGTGACGGTCACATGCAGCAGGCAGCGCCCGTCATGCGGCTGCTCGGCGCTGACCTCCACGGCCCGCGCCCTGCCGTCGTCCAGCAGGCCTTGCAGGGCCTGTTCCGCGTACTGGCGGGCCAGCAGGGCAATGCGCGGCACGTCCTTTTCCCGCGCCAGCTCATGCAGGCGGCTGCCCAGGGAGGTGTCGGCCCACCACGAGCCCAGCGGGGTCATGAGGCGCAGGTAGACGGCATTTTCCAGGCGGCTGATGCGCGCGCCGGTATAGTCGCCGGTGGCAGGGTCTATCCAGGTATCCATGCCTCAAAGACTAGCGGGCATGGGCGCAAAAAAAAGGTGGAAGCTGTTCAGCGCTTCCACCCTTCTTTGTTTGTTGGGGTGCCGTGCTTACTGCGGCTTGCCGGTAGAGCCGCCGCCCGTCTGGACACCGGTATGCGTGTGCCCGGTGAGGCTGATGCCGCCCGCCGTATGATCGCCGGACGAGGTGATGCTGCCGGTCTGTTGGATGTTGCCGCGCAGCGTCATGTCCGCCGTCATCTCCACGCGGTCGCCCTTCTGGCCGGTGGCGGTCATGTTGCCCGTCACCGTGGTTTGCGGGGTATCCAGCACGACGCCGCTGCCCGCTTCCACCGTCACCTGCTGCCCCACCGTCAGCCGGGCGTTGTTTTTGACGGTGATGGCCAGCTCGTCACAGTCGATCTCGATGACGCGGCCCTGTTTGATATGGATATACGCGCCGTCCTGGCTGTACATGCGCGCTTCTCCCGGCCCGACCTTGAGGCGGTAGGCCGCGTTTTCCGTGGCGATGATGACGCTGGCGGAGGTGCGCCCGCCCAGGGGGACCACGATGAGGTCGCTGCCTTCGGGCACGCCGCTGGAAAAGCCGAACTGTTGCAGCACCTCCACGGCCTGGGCCTGTTCCCCGGCCAGGGCATCGGCCTGCGCCAGTTGCAGGCCAGGCGCGTCATTGCGGGCCGTGAGGCGGGCGCGGTAGGGGAAGCGCAGTCCGCGCAGGGCACGGGCTATGCGGCTTTCGACGATCTCGATGATGCTCATGGTGGTCTATCCGGCGCAGAGGTCGCAGGTGCAGCAGTCGCCGCCCTTTTTGTGGTGCTTGCGTCTTGCCTTGGGGGCCGTATCCGGCAGCCACAGCGCCCAAGGCCGCAGGTAGAGGGTGGAGACGGTGCCGCCCTGACGGTCACAGGAAAGGGTGCGCCGGGCCAGCATGGTGTCCACATCCAGGCCCAGGGGCGGGGAGAGGAGCCGGATATGCATGCCCGGCTCCCATACCGCCCCGCTGTCCGTGCGATGGCCCCGCACGCGGGCCACGGCCTGCCAGCTCTCGAAGATGGAATCGGAAAGCAGCTTGTTGGCCCTGGCCTGCGCCTGGGCCGTGGTCTCCAGGTGGGCGGCATCGCGGATCAGGGGCCGGGAAAAGCCCGCTTCGGCGTCACGGGCCACGGCCTTGATGGCGGGCTGTGCGCCCTCGTGCTCGTCGCCCGTGCCCTGGCCCAGCACTGTCACCTCCGACCAGCGGCGCTGGTAGTTATCCTCCAGGGACAGGTCCTGCACGTTGTTTTTGGTGCCCGTCGTGTCCAGGATCAGCTCGGCGTCCACGGCCCGGCCATAGTCCGGGGCGGCCACTTTCAGCACACCGTCCGGCGTGAACCACGGCCACAGGCCCGCCAGTTCGGCGGCCCGCTCCAGGGCTTCCCAGGCGCTCATGCCCGGTTCCACAGTGACCTTCTTCCGGCTGTCCCCGCCCTGTACGTCCATGCGGTCGATACCCAGGGGGCGCAGGTAGGTGGCGCATATCTCCGCCAGGGTCAGCTCGCGCCGGGCCAGCACAGGCGCGGAGCAGTCCAGCAGGACGCCCGCCCGGTCCCTGCCGTGCAGTTCCAGGCGATGTTCGCCCTTGGCCAGACGGCGGCGCACGGCGTCCACACGGCCCGTGAGGATCACGTCCGTACCCAGACGCACCTGCACCTCGGCCCAGGGCTTTACATAGTCGGGGATGGCCGTGGCCGGGATGCCCAGGGACAGGCTCCAGGCATCGGCGGGCGTGAAAAAGTCGCTGTCTATGCTGTAGCGTTCCCAGTCCCTGTGCTCATGCCCGGCGATGGCCAGGGTGATGGCATCGGTATCAGCGGACATAAACAAGCAGCTCCTGATTGGGGTCGATGCGCCAGCCGTTACGACGAAGGAAGTTACGGATGGCGACAGCAAGGCCGACGCGGTACGGTGAAGGACGCTCCGTGCGCTCAACGGACATAAACAAGCAGCTCCTGATTTGGGTCGATAAAATTGGGATTGCGCACTTGCGGATTGATGCGCCGCAGTTCGTCCGCGCGGGTGAAGTCGCCGTAGAGGCGGTGGGCCAGCAAATGGAAATTGCAGGCCAGCCCGGCGGTGCGTATGGCCAGCGGCGGACGGGCATTGAGGGCGGCCTCGGCCAGCTGCTGCATGGCCCGCGCCGCTGTGCGCAGGCGCTCGCAGACGGGATGCACGCTGCCCTGGGGCAGGGCCGCCGCCGTATAGTGCAGAGCGTCATCCAGCCGCGCCCGCACATTTCCCGCCAGCCCTTCGATCTCGCCCGGCGTCAGTGCGGGGGAGGCCATATCGGCCTTGAGCGCCTCGCTGGCGGCCTGTGCCGTGGCCTGGGCCTCCAGCAGGGTCACATGGGTGACGGCCACGCCCTGCGGCGTCCGGGCGCTGCCCGCCTCCGGCACCGGGATGGTCGCCACGGCGGGGCGGGGCACGCGCAGGGCCAGCTGCGCCTCGGCCTTGCCTGACAGGGCGCTTTGCGGGCCGGATACCCAGGCGGGGCCATAGGCTCCGGCCCCGGTGGCGTAGGCTTTGACGGCTTCCGGGGCCGTGAGGGACAACAGCGGCAGTGCCGTGGAGAGGACACCGAACGCGGAGACCACGGACGAGGAAGCGCTGGCGGCGTCGGCTTGCAGGCCGCGCACGATGGCCTGCGCGTCGGCCACGAAGGCGGCAGGCACGTCCACATAGGACAGCACGGAACGCACCACACTGCGCCCGGCATCCAGCACGTCCAGCACGCCTTGCAATTCCGTCTCCACGCGGGCCTTGATATTGGCGGCGGTATCCGCCCACTGGCCCAGGGTCTTGCCCAGCTCACTTTCCGACAGGCCCAGGGCCTCGTCCAGGCTGGAGGAAATATCCGCCAGCGCCTGTTCGGCCAGGCTGCGGCTGGAGGTGGCCCCGAAAAAGGGGTTGTCCGTGACGGCTTCCACTGCCTCAAAGGTCACGGTGGCGTAGTCGTGCCGCTCCGCACTGTGCTGTATCTGCCAGCGGCGCACGGCCACGGTGAGGCTGCCGAAAACGGGATGGATCAGCTCGCCCGGTCCAGCCTCCTCGAAGGCGGCCACCAGGGCCTTGATCCTGCTCTCATAGGCCACGCCCCAAAAAATGGCGGTCACGGGGATGACGCGGGGCTTGCGGCCCAGGTCCTCCACCTCGGCCCCGGAGCGGTACGGGTATTCATGGACGCACAGGGCCTTTTCGCCCCGGTCTTCCACGCTTTGCACTTCAAAGGTGACGCCCCGGAAGGAGGCGTCCTGCAACGTCAGATTCCATGCCATGCTAACGCCCCTCCCCGGCGGCGTAGGTTTGCGCTAACGGCGCGCGGCTTCGCGGATCATGATGTCCTCGCGGCTCTGGGCCAGCACGGCACCGTCCAGTTCCAGCGTGCTGTGCAGCTCCACCTTGAGGGGCTGTTCCTGCGCCGTCTGCATATTGCGGGCGGCCTCCAGCAACGCGGCCTTCAATTCCTCCTGGGCGCGGCGGTCATCGTCCCGGCTGGCCAGCGTGGCCAGGCGTTCTTCCAGTCCTTCGCCTGTGTCCAGGAAGGGCGTTGTGCCGCCGAACAGCGCCGCGCCGTAGTCATCGAAGGAGTCCGGGCGTTGTTCCGGTCCCCGGCTCGTGGCCTCGGCGCGGGCGGAGAGGGCCGTCAGGTAGTCCGTGGGATCGTCCGGGTCGTAGGGCAGCTTTCCGGCTGCCAGAGGGGCCTCGACCATGGTTTTTTGATACCACTGCTGCCCCAGCTCAGTGCCCAGGATACCGCCTAGCGTCGCGCCTGCGGCCGCGCCGACGGCCGAGCCTACGGGACCGGCCCAGGCCAGGGCGGCGGCCCCCATCTCCGCGCCGGCCACGCTGCCGGCAAGGCCGCCCAGACTGGCGGCGTTGGCTTCGTTCTTGGCTTCACGGGACAGGCTGTCGTCCGTTTCCGTGGCATATATCTGCCCGGCGGCCAGGGCGGCATTGAGCAGGACGTTCCCGGCCAGGGCTTTTTGTCCGGCACCGGTCGCGCCGGTCGCGGCGGTCGTGCCCGCAGTGGCGGCGCGTGGCGCACCTGCGGAAGTCACGGCAGAGGGCTTGCCCATGGGCACCGTCACGGCGGTCTGTCCTCCAGCCTGGCCACCGCGCAGCATGCGCAGGCCGCCTGCCAGGCCTCGGCCAGCTCCCCACATGGCCCCGGCTGTGGCCGTAGCCCCGGCCAGGGCCGTCAGTTCCGGGTGGTCGGCCATAAGGCCGCTGGCCCACTGGATGGCGTCCTGCAACGGGCCTTTGACCACGTCCAGCACACGGTCCATGCCCTTTTCCCACTCGTTGGCCAGCCGGTTGAGGTTCTCTTGTGTGGCGCTGGTCATGACCGAAAACAATTTGTCGATCATGGCCTCGGGATCTTTGGTCAGGTCGCCGTAGATCTCGCCGTAACGGCCCCGGCCGTTTTGCAGGGCGATGGCCCCCTGCCGGGCCTGCATGTCCCCGATGATCTCGGAAAAGATGCGGTTCTGGATGGCACCCATCTGGTTGCGTATCTCGTCGGCCCGTGCGCCCGTGGCCCCCGGCAGCTCCTTTTTGAGGCGCTTGTACTCCTTGTTGCGTTCCACCAGGCCCTGGATGGCCCCCACAAAGGCTAGGTTCATGTCCTCGCCGCGTTTGGCGGCATCGCGGTAGACGTGGGCCAGGTTGATGCCCTTTTTCGACAGGTTGCTGTAGGCTTCCTTGCTGTTGCGGAAGGAAAGCAGGTTCTGGTAGCGGTTGGCGGCCTCGGCACTGTCGCCCGTGGCGTCGCGGATGGTCTCCAGACCGGCCAGATGGTAGGCCGTGCCGGTCATGCCGCGCATGTCGCCCGTGGCATTGAAGATGCCGGGCAGGTACTGTGCCATGTCGCGCGTTTCAAAGCTGCCGCTGGCCCCGGCCGTGAGCATCATGCCGAAGACCTTTTCCGCATCCCCGTAGGCGAACTGGCCGGACTTGGCCCCGGCCATAAGGGTATTGGCAAAGTCCGCGCCCTCGGCCCCGGCGGCGGTGGCGGCCCGCTGGGTCAGGGGGGCCAGGCGGGCCACGTCGGCAAAGTCAACGCCGCCCGCCATGAACGCCCCGCGCATGGCCCGCGCGCTGTCCAGTGTGCCGCCGCCACGGGCCACGATCTGTTGATCCAGTGCCCGCAATTCAGCCACGCCCGCCCGGATGCCTTCGGCGCTGCGGTCGTTGAAGGCCACGGTGGCGTCGTAGAGATACTGCTGCTCGCGGTTTACGGGAGCGGTCAGCGCGGCACGGCCCACGGCCCCGGCCGCCACAAGGCCCGCCCCGGCATCTCCGGCGGCCTGAACGCCACGGCCCAGCCCCTGCCCCAGACGGGCGGCCTGTCGGGTGACGGCCTGCATGCGGGACGAGACGCCGTCCAGCGTGCGGCGCAAGCGCCCGGCCTGGGCATCGGCCTGGGACAGGGACTGTCCGGCTCGCTGGCCGCTGCGGGCCATGTTCTCCAGGCTGCGGGTGGCACCATCGGCCTGTTGCTTGACGCTGCGCGGGCCGTTGCTGCGGGCAAGGGCAGCGGTGGCCTCGCCCGCGTCACGGGCAGCGCGGCCCATGCCTTCCACGGCATCCCCGGCCTTTTTAGCCGGGCGGGAGAGGTCGTCCCGCAGGGAGAGTTGCACCTGTACGTCAAGATCGGCCATGCTACTTTTTCCATTGCCGCCAGTCCTGGCGCTTGCTGACACAAGTACGCTGCCCGGCGGGCTGTGCTTTTGGGGGATAGAATATCTCCAGGAATGCCTCGGCCTCCGGCAGGGTCAGGCCCCGCGCCTCCGCGAGGGTGAAGCCCTGCCGGACCAGCGCGGCCTGGGCTAGGCGGAGGGTTCGGCGCAGTTCTCCGCCGGGGCCGCGCTGGCAGCCTCGAGCTTTTTTACCAGCTCGTCCTCGGCCGTTTTCAGGATGCCCCATTCCCTGGCGGCCATACCGGCCAGCAGACGGGCGCTCATTTTTTCCGCCGGGATGCCGTCCACGCTCAGGCAGGCGGCCCACTTGTGACGGTCGATGCGGGCTGCGCAGGCATTGGCCCCGGCCTCGGCCTGGGCGGCCTCGATGGCATTTTCCACGTCCGCCATGGTGGGCAGGCGCAGGGTAAAAGACCTGTGGCGCTGGCCTTCGTACTCCAGACCGCATGCAAACATTCCCTTGATTTCCATACCTATTCCTCCACACGCTCAACGGCAAAAAGTTTCAGATCACGCCGGGCCTCGCCTTCGGCCTCGTACTGGTCGCTCACGCTCTGCACGCAGCAGCCGGTGTACGAGACGCGCTTGCCGTTGCCCGAGACGGGGTAGATGGTCAGCTTGGCATCGAAGACCTTCCACCAGTCCAGCGGATCGCCGTCCACGGGGATGGGCACGGTGACGGACAGCTCATGCGTGACGATGCCCATGCAGTAGCCGCTGATGGTGCGCTTGCGGCGCATGGTCTTGACCGGCATGTAGCCGGTGTTGCTGTCATTGGAGACGGAGACGCATTCGATCTCCTTGCCGTCCACCTCCAGGACGACGGCCCCCACATATTCCTGAATGGCCATGTTTTCTCCTTGCTTCAGCCGTTGCGACGAAGGAAGCTACGGATGAAGACAGCAATATGTTACGC
>ENA-ORVG01003903-ORVG01003903.1-human-gut-metagenome-genome-assembly--contig:-NODE-3903-length-10909-cov-2.728211_pt1 | contig 10909 bp, 7 predicted proteins | sample MGYA00242091_ERZ509233 | MGnify/ENA primary metagenome ERZ509233 (study PRJEB26280, sample SAMEA2338840) | human gut metagenome | biome: human gut; feature: human-associated habitat; material: faeces... | reverse complement strand
TGAATGCCGGCTCCTGGTAATAGGGCAGCGGATCCTCGCCGTAGTTCGCATAAGCCGTCGACCACAGCTCCACGCGCCCGGTGGGAGTGGCGAAGCCGGGCTGGCCGTCGGGGCGCAGCATGCCCTTCTCGTACTTCTTGTACACCGGCCCGTCCGAACCGCTGCCGTCGTCGAGCGGAAAGTACGCTCCCTGCACGTACTCGTCCCAGGTGAGGTCCATACCGTAGAACTCCTTCAGCCGCCAGAGCACCATCTCGCGCTCGTCGGCCCACGGCCAGTCCTCGGGCTTGATGCGCTTGCCCCACTCGAGGAAGAACTGCCAGTCGCACCAGCACTCCCCCGGCGCGTCCACGGCCTTGTCGAACGTGAACAGGAAGTTGCCGTCGAGCTCCTCGTCGTAGGAATAGCGCTCCGACCAGTCGGCCGAGGGAAGCACGAGGTCGGCGATCTTGGCCGTGGGCGACATATAGAAGTCCTTCACGCACACGAAGTCGAGGTTCGGCGAGGTCATGGCCCGGTACGTGAGGTTCGTGTTCTCGTAGCACAGAAGCGGGTCGTTGGCGATGGCGATGAACGCCTTCACGGGGCGCGGCTTGCCGGTGATGATGGCCTCGAACGTGGCGTGCGGGTCGTTCGACCGGCCGAACGACTTGTACAGCGGATGCTCCTCGCCGCCGAACGTGAACAGCTCGGGACGGCCGGGGTCCTTCTGGGAGTCCCAGAGGGTGATCTTGTCGTCGAGCATGACGGAGAACGACAGGGGCACGGGGATGCCGCCCTTCACGTCCAGGTAGCCGAGCATGCCCTGCAGGCAGGCGATGGCGCGGCCGTTCTGGATGGCGTTGGTGTGCATGCACCCGGGCCCGAGGCCTATGCACATGCCCACCGGGCCCCAGTTGCCCATGTACTCAGCGGCAAGGCGGATGTCGTCGGCATCTACCTGGCAGATCTCGGCAGCCCGCTCGGGGGTCCAGTCCTTCACGCGCTCGGCCAGCTCGTCGAAGCCGTACGTCCAGTTCTCGATGAACTCGGGGTCGTACCATCCATGCTCGATGATCTCGTGCATGAACGCCAGCGCGAGGGCGGCGTCGGTGCCGGGACGGGGCTGCAGGGCCACGTCGGCGTGCTTGGACATATCCTGGAAGCGCACGTCGATGACGATGAGCTTCGTGATGCCGGCGGCCTGGTTCTTGAACACCTCCTTGCACCAGGCGGTCTCCATGGCGGGGTTCTGCCCCCAGAGCACGGCGCAGTGGGCGTTGCGCATGTCGCCGGCCGCCGAGCTGAACACGCCCAGCGTGAACGCGTTCGGCAGGATGTGCGGCATGAGGCACACGTGCGTGGGCACGAGGCTCCAGCCCTCCAGGCCGAGCGACGAGTTGATGCGGCAGTGCCAGTGGTTCGCCACGCGGCCCGTGCCCTGGCCGGTGATGATGGCCTCGGGGCCGTACGCCTCCTTGATGCGGAAGCATTCGTCGGCGATGATGTCCAGCGCCTCGTCCCAGCTGATGCGCTCGAACGCGCTCTTGCCGCGGTTCTCGGGGTGCCGCTCGCCTTTAGGGTCCCAGTCGGAGCGCTTCATGGGGTACAGGATGCGCCCCTCGGTGTTGTTGTGTATCTCGCGTTGGGAAAGCCCCGACCCGCAGAAGACGCCTTTGCTGCGCGGGTTCTTCGGGTCGCCCTCCACCTTCACGATCTTGCCGTCCTCGGAATGGACGATTGCGCCGCAGCGGGCGTGACAGGTCACGCACACCGTGCGGGTTGTCTTCACGGCCATGGTCTTCTCCTTGCAGGTTCGTCGGTTAATCGGTTGTGCGGGAATGCGGTTTCTCACGCGGCGCGGCCGGCACCGTCTCCGCCGCCGGACTCGACGGCGGGCGCATCGCCGGCTTTGCACGCGGCCGCCTCGCAGTCGGCTTGGATCTTCTTCATGGGGCGCAGCACGTAGGACAGGAGCATGCACGCCATGGCCACCATCACCAGCAGCACGATCAGCACATGCAGCAGCACTTTTTTCCACTTTTTCATGGCTTAATCCTCCTGCTTTCTGCGGTCCATCATTGCGCCGCGCAGCAGGGTACGCAGCGTATGGGCGTTGGCGGTGCGGCTTTCCGCCATGCCAAGGCTGTATTCCATCTTCGCGTCGCCGCTTTCCTCGTTGTAGGCGTGCACGAGGCGGTGCATGTAGTCCGCAAAGCTCTCCGCGTCCTCGCGGCGGCACTGCTCAAAGAAGCCGATGAACTGCCAGCCGCCGTTGTAATACACCGTACCGCAGGTTGCAGACGCTTCCTTGATGAAGTCCGCGAATCGGCGCAGCACTTCGTTGCCCTTCACGCGCCCCAGCTCGTTGTTGATATGGCTCAGGTTCGTCAGCTCCAGCACAACGCACACGTTGTCGTCGCCCAGCACGCGCTCGGTGTTGTTCTTGATGTACAGGTCGCACGCCGTACGGTTCGGCATTTCCAGCGACTGCTCGGTGAAGAACAGGTACTCCACGAAGTCCTGGATTCGCCCCAGCAGGATGGCGCCGCAGACGCCGAGGATGAAGAACACGACAACGCCCAACATCATGTACAGCTTGACGTTGACGCGCGCGCTCACCGCTGTGGTGGACAGCACGCCCACGTTCACCGCGCCCATGTACTCGTTGTACTCCTCCATCGTCACCAGCAGCACCTGATAGAGGTCATCCAGCCGGGTTTGCAGCGCGCTGATTTCCGCCTCCACCGACGCGCGGGCTTCGGCGGTGTTCTCCGTCGCGTCCGGCGCCTTGGAGAAGGTGTCGATGATGTACTGGCAGTACGCCGCATCAATCAGGCTGTCGGACTTGCGGTTGAGCAGCGTCACATAGTCGCTGATGAGCGTATCGTAAACGGTGGTGCGGTCTTTAATCTTGCCGTCCTCATCATGCTCCTCATAGACGTCATTCAGCACAAGGCCGTTCTGCCCATGCGTGTCCGTGCCGTTCGTTCCGGCATAATACAGCGAGCCTTCCTTATTCTTATTGCCATAGCTTTCAATGACTTCCTTGACGCTTGCCACCTTGTCGCCATCGGTGCCGCTTGTCAGCATGTAATTCGCATACCGCGCCTGATACTTTTTTAGCAGGATTTCGCGGTTCTGCGTCAGCCTTTCGCCCAAGATCTCCGAAAACAGGTACGGAATCCGCACCGACTGGATATAGCTGTATTCATCAAACAGGTCGGAGACGGACAGCCCCGTGCGCGACGAGGTGAAATCCGGCGCAGCGCTTTGGCGGCTGCCTAACTGCGCGATAATCTCATCCACCGAATTGCTGAGAATTTCCGCCTGCTCAATGTAATCATAACCGCCCGCCAGCACGTTTTCCGCGTTGTTGGGGATGGTGGAGTAATCCACATATTTCTCCCCGAAGCTGGCAAAATAGCAGCTCAAAATTTCATCCAGCATCAAGCGCGCGAACTCAGCGCTTCGGCTGCTGCCAACGGTCAGCTTGACAACGTATTCCGTCGGATAGTATTCCTCCACCTCTTCACCTTTTTCCGCCAGCGCATCCTGCCGCGTCTGCACCTCGGCAGGGGTGATGCCCGTCACCGTGCCGCCGGAGCGGATGGTATCGACATTGACGGAATAACCGAGGCGCTCAATCGCTTCCTTGACGACGGTCGAAGAGAAGATTTCGGAAACGTCCAGCGGCTCGCCGTTCGGGGTCAAGCCCTCCGACACCGCGTCGTAGGTGTACTTAATGACAGCCTGCGCCGTGTACGCCTGATTGTTGCTGGCATAGCGCATGAAGAACGCGCCGGCCAAGATGGACATCAGCGCAATCAGCGGCCACCAGCGCTTTAAGTAGCGGATGATGTTAAACTTTCTCATGCTTTTTTCTGCCCTCAATCACCAGCAACAGCACGCAGCAGACGCAGAACGTCACGCCGCCCATCAAGATCGACCACTTGATGCTGTATTCATCCATCGCGCTCATCTGCTCATAGGACACGGTAAGGTAATTGCGCGTCTTATAGCGGACATACTCGCGGTTGATGACATTTGTGCGTTCAATCAAATCCGCCAATTTGGTCTTCATGGTATCAATCAGCATCTCCGCCGTGACGATGTTCTCCGCCGCATTGGCGTCTTCCGCGAGCATCTTCTCGATGGTGTACTCATTGTCCTTGATTTTCTCCTTTGTATCATGGGCATGGAAGTTTTCCGTCTCAGCGGAGCTTGCCTGATAGTCAATCGCCACCTTCGTGCGCGACATATAGAAGTTTGCCTGCGTATCCAGCGTCGGAATCAGCACAACGCTTGTCAGCGCGGAATCGTACATATCAATCGTTGCAAGATGGTTCTGATAGTGGCTCATGAATTTCTGATACTCAATGTTGCGCAGCTGATTCTGATATTTCAGCTTGGACACATAGCGGTCGCGATTTTTGGATAACCCGCTCTGCCGCACATACGCGGTGTACTTTTCAAGGTCAATGTTAGAGAAATTCTGTGCCTTCTTCTGCAAAGAGGTAAACGTCTCGTTGTTGGCTGAGGAACGGAACGTGCCGTTCTCGTTCGCGCGGCTCTTCAAAAAGCGGCTGACTTTGCCGATTTCTTTCTCGAAGAACGTGCCGATTTCCACATACTCCAGTTCATCCAGTTCATCCCAGTTCGGATTGAGCGCCGTATCGACATAGGTGTAGTTCTCGTAGAACACTTCCTTGTACGCCTCGATAATCAGCTGGAGCATGGCACCGGTGCTGATGCTTGCCGGCAGCTCCTCATTGCGCTTGTAGGAGACGGTGTAAGTGGTGGCAATCTTGTAGGCGCTGGCGCTGCCGGAATCAATCGACATGCCGCCGACGCTTGACGCGCTTACGCTGATGTGCTCCGCCAGCGCAAGGGGCTCCATGTTCGTCACGCCCGCCTTTTCAAGCGCACGCGAAAGCACCTCATCAGACTTGAGCAGCGAAATGTTGAATCGCGTCTGATTCGGATAAAGCCCCCTTGTCGCTTCCTCATAGTTCAGGGCAATGAGGGCGGATGCCGACTGCAGCTTTCCCGGATGCATCCGGGCGCTGGTTGTCACCATCGCCGCGATGACCAGCAGCAGGCACAGCAGGCGGTATTTCCACACGCCCTGCAGCATCCGCTCAAGAAGCGACCACACGCCGCTCCTTGCTCGTTTCCGGTTCTTTTCTTTCATGCTTGCCTTTCTCCTCGCCTTGTTCCTGCTCGCCAATCGCCATCGCAATCGGCAGCAGCATAAAGACCGTGTTGATATAGCAGTAGAACACCGTGTTGTCGGTGGCGTAGGTAATGAAGCCGTAAATCGTTTCGTACAGCAGCAGCAGGGCTGTCTGCATCCCGAACTCCTTCTGGCACCACACAATGCGCCCGTTCCAGCTGTACCAAATCCAGAACGCAAAACCCCAGAAGCCTAACTCGATGTACATGGTAACAATATCGTTGTGCATTCCGCCGAAGTTGTGCGTGCCGAATACGCCAACGCCTGCTTCCGTCATGATGCTGATATAGCGTGTAACATAGCCAATGCCATACCCTCGGAAGGCGGGGGAAAAATCGTAGACCTCCTGAAACGCGGCATAGAGCCTGTCGCGCCCCATCGTGTCAATCTCCAGCGCGTGGACGATTTCGTTGAACAGCCCCGACTGAATCAGGTACACATACCCGAAGCAAATGACAATGGCGCCAATGGAAATGAGGAGAATCAGGATGCTTTGGACTTTCGGTTTTCTCCTGCGGATGAACTCGCCCATCAAAAACACGCCGACTAAGCCAATCAGCGCGATGCGTTTGAGGCCCAGAAAGAAGAACAGCCCCGATAAGGCAGCGTAAAGCAGGCGCTTTTTGCCTCGCTCGCAGCACAGGGCGAACAGCAGCATCAGCCCGAAGGCAAACGTCAGGTCATGCACTTCCAGCGCCTTGATGGCGGCGTTCGTGTCAATCCCGCCGGACTTTGCAAACGCAATCAGCCCGGTCACAAACGCCCCGATGCCGTTCTCCTTGATGGATCCCAGCACAATGCAGCAGTTCGCGCCGCACATGCCGTAGAGCGTATAATCAATGCTCCTGCGGCCGAAGAGGTACACCGCGCTGCACATTGCGCTGAGCGATATGACATGGTAGAGAATCGTCGAGCAGCCGCGCGACATGTAGTTAAGCTGCTGAAAATCCAATGCCCAGTACAGCATTGACAGCGCCGCCATCATCACAAACGGCAGCCCGAACATGACCGCAAACTGTCCCACGGTTTTCAGCCGCCGGAAGTCGCCCGTCACCAGCATAAACAGCAGCGCCATGCCCAGCACGCCGACTTGCAGCACATATTTCGTGAACCACGGCAGCCCCAGCCCACCATTCCAGAAGGCGATGGTCATCATGCCGATATACGCCCATTTCAGATACGCCGGGCGCGGTTGAATGTCCTTTTTCAGCATTTCTTTTCGTCCAGCTTCCGCCAGATTGACCCAATTCGCCGCGCCATGCTTGCCACAGAATAGCTTTCCAAGAATCGGCATCTGCCCTCCTTTGCCATGCCGCGGTACAGCGCTTCATCCTCGTAGAGCCGGCGAACCGCGTCCCGCAGCGCATCACGCTGTTTGGGAATGATCAGACCATTTTTGCCTGATTCGATGTAGTCGCGCACGGTGTCTGATTCCGTGGTGATAATCGGCTTGCCGAACATCATCGCCTGCAGGAACACCAGCTGTCCCGCCGAAATGCGCGCATCGGCAAGCGGCACAATCACGCAGCAGCATTCCGACAGCATTTGATAGTACTTCTCGCCGAACACATCGTGATAAATGCGGATGTTGCTGCCGGGGTTCGGGTGGTTGTACGCGTCGGACAGAATGCGCACCTGATACGGCGTGTCCTTCAGCGCATCCACAAGGAAGTCATAGTCGCGGTTGCTCTTTCCCGCCGCAAGGATGAATCGCTCCTCCCCCTGCGGAATGCGCCCGCCGCGGTTCAAATCGCCCAGCCCCAGCGGCACATAGGTGAACTTGTCCGTGCCGAAAATGGACTGGTAATACGCCGGTTCGCTGCTGGAAAAGCAGACGATTTTGTCCAGCGCGGGGCTGTTCACCGCCTTGCGCATGAACCACGCGTACAGTTTGCCCTTCCAGCCCTGCTTGGGGCGGTAGATGAACGTGGTGACAATGAGATGGCAGTGCTTTTTCAGGTGGAAAATGGTGCTGTAAAAAGCGAAAAACAGCCCGTAAAACTGCTGGTAGGACAGAATGGTGCCAAATTCCTTGCGGTGACGCAGGACTTTGAGCGGAAAGAGGAAGAATTTTGCCTTCTTCTTCCATGCGCTGTCCGAAAAATGGCTGTCAATGTGCCAGATGTTCCACTTTTCCCCTGTCTCCGCTTCCATCAGCGCCGCAAAGTTCCATTCCGGCTGCGGCGCGCTGTCCAGCAGAATGAGGTTCGCCTGCCCGTCGTTTGCTTTCATGACATCAGCTCCCTGATTGCCTGATGATTTCGCTCGCAGTTGTGGTCGTCGAGCGCGCCGAAGGTATCGCGGATGTGCTTCTGCATTTCCGGCGTGACGGCGCACTCCGACGCAAGCGCGGTTTCGATGGCTTGCAGCAGCGCCTCCTGCGTCGTCACGACCGCCCCGAAGCCGTCCACGCGATAGTCGAAATAGCCGCGGTCGTGGTGCGTGCCCCAGTACCGCGCCTCGTCAAACTGGTAGTAGATTTCGGGCTTGAGCATATACGCGAAGTCGAACTGGATGCTGGAGAAGTCCGTTATCAGCAGCGCGGAGGCCATCAGCAGCGTCTGCACATCCATCTGCCCCAGCGCGCCGATTTTGACGTGCGGATGCTCCGTGTGGAAGGCAGACAGGAAGCGCTGCACCTCAAAATGCGGGTAGAACACGGCGTCATAGCCGTATTTCGTCAGCAGCTTCTCCAGCTTCGGGTCGGAAATGACCGCCTGCCAGTGCTGGAAATAGTCCGTCTGCTCAAACTCCGCCTGTGTTTTGCCCTCCACGGCGTACGTCCGCCACGTCGGCATGAACAGCACCTGCCGCTTCGTCTCGTGCGGATGCAGAAGCGCGTCATATCGGCACAGCCCCAATCGGCGGACGACGCCTTTCGGATACCCGAACGCCGACTCGACGAAATCACGCTCCTTTTGCAGCGTCGTGACAAACAAATCCATGACGACGTTGGGGTAATGGTACCACTTCATATCGTCAATCATGATGCCATGCTGCAAAAACACCTTTTTTCCGCGCACGATGTGGAGCTTATCGAGCATATAATAGCGTTCAATATCAGGCGTATAGCCGGAAACATGGGTGGAAACCTTCATTTCCGACGCGGCGCAGAGCAGGTAGTGCCGCCAGCTGCGATACGGCACGACGCTGCCCAGCTGCGCAACGCGGTCATAGTCGGGCAGCTTGGGGTCTGCGACGTAGACGGCGTTGATTTCGGGGTGCGCCTGCCGAAGATACGCGAAATAGTGGTAGCCGTTGTCACGGGCCTCCCTGCCGCGCTCGGACACAAGCCAAACGTGGCGGTACCGCGGATTGGTGACTTTCAGCACGCCGGCGCAGAGGGCTGCCGCCTCGTACTTGATCAGTTCGCCCAGCAGGGTGGCGCCGCGGCGGAATTTTCGCAGGATGTCGCTCATAACATGTTTTCCTTACTGGTCAAGAATCTCCTCATACGCCTTCAGCCTTTCTTCCATATAGAAGAACGGTGCGCGCTCGCGGACGCGCTGCTGGTAGTATTGGTAGACTTCCGGCTTGTCCAGCATCGTCCGCAAGCCCTCGAAGAGGGATTCCTCGGTGTTCTGCGTAATCAGGCCGTACTCGCTGTCGCCCAGAATCTCGCGCATTCCGGAGCAGTCCGTCGTCACGACGGGCGTTTCCAGCACAACGGCTTCGCTTACCACCGTGCTGAACCCCTCGACGTAGGATGGGCAGACGTACAAATCCGCCGCCGCCATATACGGGTACGGGTTATCGCGGAAGCCCAGCAGCTGCACGCTATCCAGCAAATGCTCGTCAATCACCTGCTCCGCCAGATCTTCGTACAGCTCCCCCTTGCCCAGAATCAGCAGGTGGAAGCGATAGCCGCGGCTCTTGAGCCGCCCGCAGACATGAATCAGCCGCTCAAACCCCTTGCGCGGAATCAGGCTGCCGACGCTGACCATCAGGAACTCGCCCTTCGGGATGTCGTCCACCGGCTCGTCCTTCCGGCGGCGGATTGCCTGCTCATCCAGCATATTATAGGCGACATAGACGCGCTCCGTCAAGCCGAATTTCGCGGAAAACGCTTCCTTGACGTTCTCCGACACACAGTAGATGCCGTCAAACCGCTCATAGCACGCCTTTTGATGCCGCATGGAGCGGAACAGGCGATCCTGCTTGGTGTACGTCTGCACGTCGATATGCACCCACGCGTACTTTTTCGCGTGCTGATTGGTGGAGTACGCGAGGATTTTTGTCGGGAACGCCTCCATGAAGGCGACTTCCACGTCCGCGTCGCTCCTGAAGAACCAGCGATACAGCCATTTCGGCGGGATGATGTACTGCATGATGCCGCTGAGGATTTTCTGCGCCCTGCCGTTCTTCACGCGCAGCGCCGGGCGGTAATGCACCTCCGGCGACAGCATCCCGGCGCGGGTATCGTCGTGGAAAAGCGTCATGAGCGTCACGTCGTAGCGGTCTTTGGGGAGGCGGTTGACTGTTTCCACCAGCACCCGCTCCGCGCCGCCCCCGCACAGGCTGTAAATCAGGAACATTACTTTGCGCTTTTTACCATCCATCACGCGCGTTTTCCTCCGATTTCCTCCATGTAGATTTCCAGCAGCCGGTCGCAGTAGCGGTCGAGCGTCATCATGCTTTCCTTCTTCGCGCGGCAGTTGCGCGCCATTTCCTCCAGCAGCGCCGAATCGCTATACAGCGCGCGAATCTTCTCCGCGTACGCTTCGGGCGTGAAGGTGTCGTTGAGGATGCCCGTTTTGCCCTCTTCCACCAGCTCCGGCATTCCACCGATGCGGTTGCACAGCACCGGCGTACCCAGCGACTGCGATTCCAGCAGCGCCAGCGGACAGTTTTCATACCACAGGGAGAGGTGGAGGGTGAAGCGCGCCGCCGCGACAAGCTCCTGCAGTTCCCGTCCAGTCTTGAAGCCGACGAAGCGGACGTTGGGCAGGCCGCACGTTCGGCAGAGTTCCTCCAGCGGCCCGCCGCCCGCAATGACGAACGGAATCTCCGGCAGCAGGCGGCAGGCGGCAAGGATGCGGTCGATGCCCTTTTCCTCCGACAAGCGCCCGAAATACAGGACGTAATCGCCCTTGGGCACGTCGATATCCGCCGTCTTGCTCAAGAAGTTATGAATCATGGTGGTTTTTCCGGCATAGCGCGGAACAGACAGCAGTTTTTCCTCGATGAAGCGGCTTGGGCAGATATAGCGCGCCACGCGGTCATACACATGGCTGCTGGTATAAATCGTGCCTTCTATCGCGCCGATGAGGCTCTTCGCGCGCGACCCGTGGATGCACTTTTTGCGCACGCACGCCATTTTGCACTTCTTCCCGCTGCATTCCTCGCAGAGCTTCCACGTCCCGAATTCCATCATCATGTGGTTCGGGCAGAGCATCTGCAAATCGTGGACGGTCTGCACCATCGGGATATTTTTCTCTGCCCCCGCCAGAATCACGGACGGGGGAAGCTGGAAATTGATGTTGTTGAAGTGAATGATGTCAGGGTGGAAGCGGTCGATAACCTGCCGCATTTTGCGCCGCGCCTCGCCGGAATAGATGATGCGGAAGGGGTACAGCAGCTTTTCCGCGCCGGACGCGTGGAAGTCCATGTTGACAGTCGTCAGCCCTTCGGCGTTCCCGACGGTGTTTTTCTCGTCGTACATGCCGAAATATTCCACCTGATGACCGCGTCTCG
>ENA-ORVG01003898-ORVG01003898.1-human-gut-metagenome-genome-assembly--contig:-NODE-3898-length-10937-cov-2.304723_pt1 | contig 10937 bp, 10 predicted proteins | sample MGYA00242091_ERZ509233 | MGnify/ENA primary metagenome ERZ509233 (study PRJEB26280, sample SAMEA2338840) | human gut metagenome | biome: human gut; feature: human-associated habitat; material: faeces... | reverse complement strand
CTGCCGTCGAATCTCGATGCGTCAGTTGTCATTGTACAGCATATGCCGGAAGGATTTACCGGATCGCTTGCAAGACGTTTGAATGAACTAAGTGAGATCACGGTCAAAGAAGCAGAGCATGGTGAACCGTTGCGGAAAGGAACTGTTTATATTGCAAAGGGCGGTTTTCAGTTTCGCGTAATGGAGAAAAATAAGCATGAGCAGTATTTGTCCGTTACGATCGAGGAGGCCAGAAATGCATTAAAACCCTGTGCAGATATTATGTATGAGTCGTTGATGAACGTCTCCTGTGATGAGATAACCTGTGTGGTTTTGACCGGAATGGGCTCTGATGGGACAGACGGTATTTTACAATTGGAACAAGTCAAGCAGATTTATGTAATTGCGCAGGATGAAGAGAGCAGTACGGTGTATGGTATGCCACGAGCGATTGCCACAGCCGGAGCTGTTGACGAAGTTGTCGAGCTGCAGCAGATTGCAGAAACAATCATTAAACACGTGGGGGTGCAATGAAATGGATGTAAGCCAGTATTTAGAAATTTTTATTGATGAAACAAAAGAACATTTGCAAACGCTTAGTGATCAGTTGATGATCTTGGAGACAGAGCCGGATAACATGGAAACGATCAATGAGATCTTCCGTGCAGCGCATTCTTTGAAAGGAATGGCTGGAACAATGGGCTACAAGAGAATGCAGCGTTTGACGCATGACATGGAAAATGTATTTCAGGAGATCAGAAGCGGTAACATGAAAGTGCAGCCGGAATTGATTGATGTACTGTTCCGTGGACTGGACGCATTGGAAGGCTATTTGGCTAATATTTTGGAATCAGCCGATGAGGGTACGGAGGATAATGAAGAAATTATCAACACCTTAAATTCCATTGCGGATAAAGCCAAAGGTGGTACCGGAGAGGTGCCGGTCCCGACACCGACAGCAGCACCGAGTGATGATAAGTCGGCTGCAAGTGATGGGAATAAAGCGAAATACGAAAACATTCGTATTAGCGATTATGAGAAAGCAACATTTGAAAAAGCAAAAGAAGAAAATCTCAACATATTAGGAATTACGGTATACTTGCAGGATAGTTGTATATTGAAAGCGGCGAGAGCTTTTTTGGTATTCAAATGTTTGGAAGAGCTTGGCGAGGTTATGAAAGCCGAGCCGAACGTACAGGATATTGAGGATGAAAAGTTCGATTATGATTTCAGTTTGGTGTACTTTACAAAAGAGTCCGCCGAGAAAGTAAAAGCAGCAATTGAAAACGTATCGGAGATCAAAGAAGCGGTTGTTGGAACGTTTAAGGTACAATTAGAAGGGGCTGAGGAAGCAGCACACGAGGAGTCGGTGCAGACCGCGGGAAAAGAATCAAAGCCAGCGACGAAAACCGAGGACAAACCAAAAGCGCAGGCTGCAGCAGCGACACAGAAGAAACCGGAAAAGAAAGCAACTTCTAAGGCAAAACCGGCGATTGGTCGTACGGTACGTGTGGATATTGAAAAACTGGATGTTTTGATGAATCTGGTGAGTGAGTTGATCATTGCGAAGAATGGATTAGTTTCCAGCAGTGCAACGAATGAACATAGAAACGATAATGGATTTAATGAGCAGATTGAATATTTAGAAAGTGTAACAACGAATCTGCATGAGTCTGTTATGAAGGTACGTATGGTACCGATTGAAAGTGTTTTGAATCGTTTTCCACGTATGGTTCGAGATCTCAGCAAAAAGCTCGACAAAAAGATGGAACTTCATATGACGGGTGAGGAAACAGAGTTAGATCGTACCGTTATTGATGAGATCGGAGATCCATTGCAGCATTTGATCCGCAATGCAGCAGATCATGGCTTGGAATCGAATGAAGAGAGAATTGCACTTGGCAAACCGGAGGTCGGCAACATTTTCCTCGATGCATATCAGGATGGCAATAATGTTATTATTGAGGTCCGCGATGATGGTGCCGGCATAAATGTAGATGAGGTACGACAAAAAGCATTAGATAAAGGAACGATCACAAGCGAACAGGCAGAGTTGATGTCTGACAAAGAGATCGTTGAATTATTGTTCCGTCCAAGTTTTTCAACCTCTGAAAAAATTACAGATATTTCCGGTCGAGGTGTTGGTCTTGATGTCGTTAAGACAAAGATTGAAGGTCTTGGTGGTAATATTGAATGTAAGAGCGTATTGGGTGAGGGAAGTAGTTTTATTATCCGTCTGCCACTTACACTGGCGATCATTCAGGCTCTTATGGTTGAGCTTGGCACAGAAAAATATGCAATTCCGCTTGGTAATATTGAAATGATCGAAGATATTCCGCTTGAGGATATCAAACATGTTCAGACGAAAGAAGTGATCAATTTGCGCGGAAATGTTATTCCGTTGATCCGTCTTGATAATCTTTTAGATGTTGAACCGGTAGAAAACGAGGAAGAGAGTCTGACGGTTGTTATTGTCCGCAAGGGCGATAAGCAGGCAGGTCTTGTCGTTGACAATTTGATCGGTCAGCAGGAGATTGTTATCAAGTCAATCGGTAATTACATTAATTGCAGCAAGATGATAGGTGGTGCAACCATTCTTGGTAATGGAGAGATTGCATTGATTCTTGAAGTAAATGCATTAGTATAGGGGGAGGTACATCATGGAAGAGATAGCAGATATTCAGAACTTAAACGTTGTGGGAGAGAGCAAGCAGTATATAGTGATCAAATTGGATGATGAATATTATGGCATAGATATCAGTTATGTGGATAATATTGTTCGAAATCAAAGGATCACACGTATACCAAAGGCGCAGAAGTATTTTAAGGGGGTGATCAACCTTCGTGGTGAGATCATTCCAGTGATGAGCTTGCGGTTGAAATTTGACCTGAAACCGGACGAATATACCAATGCGACACGTATCATTATTATTAAGTTAGAACCGCAGTCTGCTGTAGGCTTAATTGTGGATGAGGTAAAAGAGGTTTTGACTCTGAGTGAAAATGATATTGAGAAAAATACTGCGATTGATATGAACGATGCTAAAGCACAGTATTTGAGTGGTATTGGTAAAAATGGTGATAATTTAATATCTTTATTAAATATGTCTAGCGTAATTGTAGGCACAGCAGAAAAATAAACCAAGGGGCTGACAGAATCGAGGTGTGCATATGACGAACACAGAGGGCTTAGATAATATGAATTTTGATGTACTTACGGAAATTGGCAACATTGGTGCCGGCAATGCGGTCACTGCGTTGTCGCAAATGATCAATGCAAAAGTTGACATGTATGTTCCACAAGTAAAAATGTTGACATTCCAACAATTAGCTAATGTGATCGGTGGCGAAGAAACATTGGTTGCGGGAATCATGCTTTCCTTAGAGGGAGACATTGAAGGTTCTATGTTATTTATGCTTGGTTCGGAAGATGCACATCGTTTGGTGGAACAATTGCTTGGCATGAAGCCGCAAGCGGATGATACTTTTTCAGAAATGGAAATGTCAGCGTTAATGGAACTTGGTAATATTATTACCGGTGCTTACTTATCGGCGATTTCTAAAATGACAAATTTAACAATATCTCCGTCGGTTCCGTATTTATCTGTCGATATGGCGGGGGCAATTTTGAGTGTGCCCGCCATAGAGTTTGGAAAATTAGGTGATCAGGCACTTTTGATCGAGTCACGATTTCGAGACATGGATGTAGATATTAGTGGTTATTTTATTATGATTCCAACGCTGGATTCTTATGATTCTATCATGCGGGCATTAGGGATTAGTTGATAGAGATCAGCAAAGGAAGATTGCTGGAAAGGTATGGTTGCCACTATGGGAGAAATGATAAAAGTTGGAATGGCTGACTTAAATATATGTACAGCTCCGGATGCGTTGACAACGCTGGGACTGGGGTCTTGTGTTGGTGTGGCTTTGTACGATGCACAGATGCGGATTGCCGGGCTTGTACATATTATGCTTCCGGACAGCAGTAAAGTACGCCAAAATGAAAATAAGGCGAAATTTGCAGATACCGGCATTGAATTGCTGATCGAACGCATGAAAGAGAGAGGGGCTGCTGTTAATCGTCTAACAGCTAAAATTGCAGGAGGCGCGCAGATGTTTGCGTTTAAGTCAGATAATGATATGCTGCGTGTTGGACAGCGGAACGTTGAAGCAGTTAAACAAAAGTTAGCACAATTAAATATTAAGATCCTGGCAGAGGATACCGGCTTGAATTACGGAAGAACAGTTGAGTTTTATCCGGCTAACGGTAATTTTGTAATTAAATCTGTTGGAAAACCGGTACAGACGATCTAGGGAAGGAGACTTTTTGGTGAAGGCAGAATTTATTCCAAAAGTGATCACATTACTGGCAGGTGCAGTAGTGTGTATTGTAGCTATTGTGAAACAGATGGATGTGACTTACAGCCTGGAAGTGCTGTTAGCGACATTGATCGTCTTTTATATTATTGGGATCATTGCACAAAAAATTATTTTGAAAGTGGAGCAGAGTAATCGCTTTATCCGAAGCAAACGTGATGAAGAATTGCGAGAGCAGGAAAAAGAGCAGCAAGAACAACAGGATGAGCAGACACAAACAGGGGAACAGACTGATTCTGACCAGGAAGAACCATAAAATATTTTATAAACGGGAATGGTGGTTAGTTGCAGGAGGGATGGAGTTACTCGATGGACGAGAAAAAAAGGATTGCCCTTTGGGAAGAATATGCCCGTACAAAGAGCAGCAAGATTCGCGAAAAACTAATTTTGGAATATGCCGGTTTGGTCAAGATTGTTGCCGGAAGACTGGGAATGTATTTGGGTTATACTGTAGAGTATGATGATTTGGTGGGATATGGTATCTTTGGTCTGATCGATGCGATCGACAAGTTTGAACTGTCCAAAGGTGTAAAATTCGAGACGTATGCCAGCCTTCGAATACGTGGTGCAATTATTGATCAGATCCGAAAGATGGATTGGATCCCGCGTACGATCCGTCAAAAACAAAAAAAGATAGAGACAGCCATGCAGGAGCTGGAGCGAGAGCTAGGACGAACACCTAACAGTGAGGAATTGGCGAAATATTTAGAGGTTACAGTAGAAGAAGTAGAACGGATGATCTCGCAGGCTAACTTATCCAACTTGATTTCTTTGGATGAGTATTTAGAGCAGGGGAGTGATGTTCATACAGAACCTAGTGGGCGCCCGAGGTTTGACCAGCCGGAACAGGTTGTAGATCGACAGGAAACAAAGCGTATTCTTGCAGAAGCGATTGATAAACTGACGGAAAAAGAGCAGAAAGTAATTGCGCTGTATTATTTTGAAGAGCTTACGCTCAAGGAGATCAGTAATGTGTTGGAGGTTTCGGAATCCAGAGTCTCACAATTACATACTAAAGCTTTAAAAAAGATGAAAGAACGCTTGGGAGACCAAATAGATCTGTTTGGAATAGGAAACATATAGACGAGGAGTACAGATCGGATTCATCCATTTGTAGCCCTCGTTTTTCATTGTAGCAATAAAGACGATGTATTAATGGTACTTGAATCTGTTTTTGTGGTACAAGGCCAAAACACAGAACGTCGTGGGCTGAGGAAGGAGTGTGAATATGAAAAGAAATGCATATTTTCGACTAATACACAAAGCAGATGGCATTTTTTTGCAGAGTTTTGTATCACAAGAAGGTGGAAAAGAGCTTTCTGTAGACGACGTGATCTGGTATTTAGATCAGAAAAAATACGCAGAAAATGTCTCTTCGTTGGAAGTTCAGGACTTTGTGCAGCGTTCAGTTATAGGTCAGACACTTTTGAAAGTATCGGACAATTCTGAGGCGTTGCCAGAGAATGAAATGGTACGTATTACAATAGATCCGCATAGTTATCTGGCAAAGATCCGATTGTATCCATCCTCTGATAAAGGATCACGTCTGACCGAAGAAAATGTGTTATCTCTGCTTGCACAGAATGATGTGCATCACGGCATTTTAATGCAAAACCTTACATTGCTTCTTAAGGCAGAACTATACTGTACGGATGTATTGATACAGGTTTCTGCGGTCACATCCGCACTCAACAGCTTCAATAAGGTACTGCTTGCCAACCACGTAAAAACCTGTGTGGCTGACAACATCCGCCAAGGAAACGACGAAGTGATTGACGAGTTAGTAACACTTTTACAAAAGTTAATGAAGTGAAGATGGAAATATATGTTAGGTAATTCCATACAACTCATTGGAAAGGAGAAAAATTATTACATGGAACAATATAAAGTGAAGGGTATGAGCTGCGCCGCCTGCAGTGCCCGTGTCGAGAAAGCGGTCTCCGCGGTGGATGGCGTGACAGATTGTACTGTGAGCCTGCTTACCAATTCGATGAGTGTGGAAGGAACGGCAGATGCAGCGACGATTATCCGGGCGGTCGAGAAAGCCGGCTATAAAGCCTCGAAGATGAAGGCTGGAAAGCAGTCTGGCGGTGCGACGGATGAGGATGACGCACTCAAAGACACCGAGACACCGTTGATGCGGAAACGTTTGATCGCATCGGTAGTTCTGCTGATCCCGCTCATGTATGTGTCAATGGGACATATGATGTGGAACTGGCCGTTGCCACCGTTTTTCGAGGGCAATCACGTAGCGATGGGACTTGTACAGCTTCTGTTCACGGTTGCGATCATGGTCGTAAACCAGAAGTTCTTCGTAAATGGTTTCAAAGGACTCATACACCGGGCGCCAAATATGGATACGCTCGTGGCACTTGGCTCTGCGGCGTCGTTTATCTACAGTGTGTATGCGCTGTTTGCAATGACCGATGCAGTTGTCAAGGGACAGGACGATATGGTCATGCATTATATGCATGAATTTTACTTTGAATCCGCAGCGATGATTCTCACACTGATCACAGTCGGAAAGATGCTCGAAGCAAAGTCAAAGGGCAAGACGACCGATGCATTAAAGGGCTTGATGAAGCTGGCACCGAAGACCGCAGTCTTAGTCAAGGATGGCGTGGAGCAGACAGTGCCAATCGAGCAGCTCCATATCGGCGATTTGTTTGCAGTCCGTCCGGGTGAGAATATTCCGGTGGATGGATTTGTTAAGGAAGGAAACAGTGCAGTCAATGAATCCGCACTGACCGGAGAGAGTATCCCGGTTGACAAGAATCCGGGCGATCCAGTATCTGCTGCGACACTCAATCAGTCCGGATATCTGCTCTGTGAGGCAACCCGTGTCGGCGAGGATACGACGTTGTCACAGATCATTCATATGGTAAGTGATGCAGCGGCAACGAAAGCACCGATTGCGAAGGTCGCAGATAAAGTATCCGGCGTATTTGTACCAATCGTTATCAGCATTGCAATCGTGACATTTGTGATCTGGATGCTCGTAGGAAGACCGGTAGGATATTCGCTTGCAAGAGCGATTTCCGTTCTGGTTATCAGCTGTCCGTGTGCACTTGGACTTGCAACTCCGGTTGCCATCATGGTTGGAAATGGTGTGGGTGCAAAGCATGGAATCCTGTTTAAGACGGCCGTTTCGCTGGAGGAGACAGGCAAGGTACAGATTGTTGCACTCGATAAGACCGGTACGATCACGAAGGGTGAACCGCGTGTAACGGATATCTTTCCGGTAGGCTGTGAGGAAGCGTATCTGATGCATGCCGCATATGCGCTGGAACAAAAAAGTGAGCATCCGCTTGCGAAGGCGATTATCGCATGGGGCGATGCGAACAACCAGACGGAGGCAGGTGTCGGGGAGTTTCAGGCAGTTTCCGGAAATGGTCTGATGGGCGTCCGCGATGGAAAGCATTTGCAGGGTGGAAACTGGAACTATATTTCCGGGCAGATCAGGATAGCAAAAGAGGAAGAAACTGAACTTCGGAAGCAGGCAGAGGTCTATGCATCCGAAGGAAAGACACCATTATTCTTCGCGGAGGATGGCAAGATCCTTGGAATGGTGGCAGTTGCCGATGTGATGAAGGAGGACAGCCCGGAAGCAATCGCGGAGCTTAAAAATATGGGAATCCATGTTGTCATGCTGACCGGTGATAACGAGCAGACGGCTCAGGCAATCGGCAAGCAGGCAGGTGTCGATGAAGTGATCGCAGGTGTGCTTCCGGATGGTAAGGAGGCTGTGATCGCCAATCTGCAGAAGAAAGGAAAGGTTGCGATGGTCGGTGATGGCGTGAACGATGCTCCGGCACTCACACGTGCAGATATGGGTATCGCAATCGGAGCAGGAACCGATATTGCTATTGACGCGGCGGATGTCGTGTTGATGAAGAGCCGGTTATCGGACGTGCCTGCAGCAATCCGGCTTAGCCGGGCAACCTTGCGGAATATCCACGAGAACCTCTTCTGGGCATTTATTTACAATATTATAGGAATCCCGCTTGCGGCAGGTGCGTGGGTTCATTTATTTGGCTGGACATTGAATCCGATGTTCGGTGCAGCAGCGATGAGTCTGTCAAGCTTTTGTGTTGTGACCAATGCACTTCGTCTGAATCTGTTCAAATTCGGAAAGAAGCAGCGGGAGACAGCATAGGAGAGGTTGACATTCTATATAAATTCATGTAGTTTAAGGAGGAAAACAAAATGGAACAGATTATTGCAAAAATCGATGGTATGATGTGTGGTATGTGCGAGTCGCATATGAATGACATGGTAAGAAATAATTTCAAGGTGAAGAAAGTCACTTCTTCCCATGCGAAGAAGGAGACTGTGATCGTAGCGGAAGAAGGCTTTGATGATGCAAAATTTACAGAAGAAGTTGAGAAGCTTGGCTACAAGGTGCTTGGCATCGAACATCAGCCTTATGAGAAGAAAGGGTTATTTCACAGAAAATAGCAACTAGCAGATGAACGTGGGAAAGAAACTAAGAAAGTTCATATTTTTAAATGTATTTGCGATGATGGGCATGTCGTGCTACATCCTCGCAGATACATTTTTTATCTCCGTGGCAAATGGAACCCTTGGTATTGCAGCATTGAATCTGACACTGCCGGTTTATGGGTTGTTATTTGCCATTGGTTCGTTAATCGGGATTGGTTCCGCAACGCGGTATTCGCTTTGTAAGATGACCGATAATGAGACATCGAAGCTGTATTTCTCGAATGCCTTGATGTTTGCGGTTCTGATCGGAATCGGATTTACACTGCTTGGAAACTTCTTCCCGGCAGAGATTTTGAAGCTGATGGGAGCGGATGCGGATATCCTGTCGATCGGAACGGAATATCTGCAGATTGCGATGCTTTTTTCTCCATTTTTTATTGCAAACTATACCTTTACTGCGTTTGTAAGAAATGATAATGCACCGAATATCGCGATGGCGGCAACGTTACTCAGCAGTTTGTTCAATATTGTATTTGATTATGTATTTATGTTCCCGATGCACATGGGAATGCGTGGCGCGGCACTTGCAACCGGCGTGTCACCGATTATCAGCATCGGTATCTGCATGATCCATTATCTATCGAAGAAAAATACGATCGTATTCAAATGGCATCTGCCGAGCTTCAAACTGCTTGCTTCCGCAGCAGGTCTTGGCGTAGTGGCATTTGTCGGTGAAATCGCAAACAGTATCACAACGCTTGTGTTTAATTTTATTCTGCTTGCGTTATCCGGAAATAATGCAGTTGCCGCATACGGTGTGATCGCGAACATTGCACTCGTCGGAACGGCAATCTTTAATGGTGTATCGCAGGGCTTACAGCCACTTGCGAGTACCTCGTACGGACATGGCGACAAAGAGGATGTCAAGAAGATCTTACGTCAGTCGCTGGTGATCGCAGTTATCCTGTCAATCGTGCTTGTGTCTGCGGTATGGGTGTTCGCACAGGGACTGGTTGGTATCTTCAACAGTGCCCAGTCGGCGGAGCTAGCGAAGTTTGCCGTGCCGGGACTCCGGATTTATTTCTTAGGGTTCTTAGTGGCGGCGGTCAATATTGTACTGGCGGGATTTTTCAGTGCGACCGGACAGGCACTTGCATCTTCCCTGATTGCGGTATCGCGTGGAATCATTGTGATCAGCCTGATGGCATTCATGCTGTCGAAGCTTTTTGGTGTAACCGGTGTCTGGATGGCATTTCCGGTTACAGAGGTCGTGACATTTGGTATTGCGATGGGAATTCAGGGTGTGAGTAAAAGAAAAGAATAGGAGTGGCATATGACATTACAACAGCTACGGTATGCAGTGACAATTGCAGATATGAAGTCGATGAACAAGGCGGCGAGCGAGCTTTTTGTATCGCAGCCGGCATTATCGAATACAATTCATGATTTAGAGGAAGAATTACAGATAGAGATCTTTCTGCGGACGAACCGCGGTATCGTTGTGACAACCGAGGGCGAAGAGTTCTTAAGCTATGCCAGACAGATGGTGGAGCTGCAGCAGATGATGGAAGAAAAATATATGGGTGCTGCAGAACACAAGCGGAAGTTCAGCGTATCCATGCAGCATTATTCCTTCGCAGTGGAGGCGTTCATCAAGCTGGCGCGGAATTTCTCACTGGACGAGTATGAGCTTGCTGTCCATGAGACGAAGACCGGTGAGGTTATCGAGAATGTCAAGAATTTCCGGAGTGAGCTTGGCATCCTGTATCTGAACAGCTTCAACCAGAAAGCCATGCAGAAGGTATTTGATGCAAATGAACTGGAGTTTAAACCGTTGTTTGACTGTGCGGTTTATGTGTATCTCGCAAGTGGACATCCGCTTGCGGGGAAGGAGTCCATTTCCTTCTCGGATTTAGAACCGTATCCGTGCCTGTCATTTGAGCAGGGCAATAAGAATTCCTTTTATTTTGCGGAGGAGGTATTAAGCAACCTCGAATATAAGCAGACGATCAAGGCGGACGACCGTGCGACGATGTTAAATCTGATGACAGGGTTAAACGGCTACACCTTATGTTCCGGTATTATCTGTGAGGAATTAAACGGCAGTGATTACCGCGCGGTGCCGCTTCATGCAG
>ENA-ORVG01003895-ORVG01003895.1-human-gut-metagenome-genome-assembly--contig:-NODE-3895-length-10938-cov-3.766057_pt1 | contig 10938 bp, 6 predicted proteins | sample MGYA00242091_ERZ509233 | MGnify/ENA primary metagenome ERZ509233 (study PRJEB26280, sample SAMEA2338840) | human gut metagenome | biome: human gut; feature: human-associated habitat; material: faeces... | reverse complement strand
CTACGGCTCCGCTTACGCCAACAATAGCTACTTTCATCTTTTTCTTTTGTTAAATTGTGAATATTGAATTTCTTTCCTGTCGAATAGAAAAGATTTGGCTGCAAAATTATAACAATTTAGCATATAAACATCGATTTTGAGAGAAATATTTCAGTTTTTCGGTGGATTTCTTTAACCTTACGCGTATAATCAAGTGTGGTTGTTGGACGGAGTGTTATGTAGCGTTGTTGATGTCGGCAAGCACACGGCGGAGATCAGTCAGTAAGGGGGCGAGTTCTTCGCGGGTAATGTCAAATACCAGTTCTGTATCTACCGAAAGATACTCATGCGAGATAATATTACGCATTCCGATGATTTGCTTCCATGGGGTCGACGGGTAACGAGCAAAAAGGTTACCAGCAGTAAGTTCATCCACTTGGCGAATTGTTTCACCGATTGTTTGCAGACACATGCAGGTGGAGTTGAAAAGCACCATGCCGCTCATATTGGTGAGGAAGTCATGATAAGTTTTAACGTCAGCCGTAGTTTCAAGAACAAATACAGTCTGACGTTCCACAAAGCGGAGCATATCCGCTATTTGTTCATTAGATATAGATCGCATCGCGTTCAATATTTTGCCGGAACAACTGACGCATATTCTCGTGCAGGGTTAATAAATCTACCTTAATATGAAAAAGATGTTCAAGTTCCTCCTTGATAGCCATATAGGTGCGGAAGGTGGTTTTGTGCAACTTCACACAGATGTCAATATCGCTATCTTCTCGCTGTTCGCCCCGTGCGGCGGAGCCGAAAAGAGCAAGTTGCTCAATACCGTACTTCTCACCAGCAACACTCTTAAATTGGCGTAGCAATTCCAGAATTTCATCAGTTGTCTTCATAGGGCAATTCTCCTTTCATAGATTACTTTCTGCAAAGTTACAAAATTTCATAGAGAATAACAACGCTTTGAGGGCAATAGTTTTTATTTCTAGTATGTCAAAGAGCGATGTGGGATATTTTCCCGCTTGTTATTCTATTATTATCTTTTTCTTGTTTTTTTACGCAACGGAGAATACGATTGGTAATATATACACTCGTTGTATTCCTGTGAAGGACCTGTATAAAGATAATACGGAAAGTTGCAAGTGGTTAATTCAGTAATTTACTACTTAACTACTTACTACTTGACTACTGAATAATACGTCTGGACATTCATTGTGATTCTGCAAACTTTTTTGTTCCTTTGCATTGAATTCCTAAAGCCACAGCCTATGAACCTGTTTGATTTTAATTTAACCTTACCGATTACCGACCCGACTTGGGTATTCTTTTTGGTATTGATTATCATTCTCTTTGCTCCGATGATCCTCGGACGTCTTCATATACCTCATATTATAGGCATGATTCTGGCGGGTGTATTGATTGGCGAACACGGCTTTCATGTGCTCGACCGTGACAGCAGTTTCGAACTCTTCGGCAAAGTGGGATTATATTATATCATGTTTCTTGCCGGACTCGAAATGGATATGGAGGACTTTAAGAAAAACCGGACGAAAAGTGTTGTGTTCGGCTGGCTCACCTTTCTGATTCCGATGGCGTTGGGAATATGGAGTAGTATGAGTATGCTGGGTTATGGCTTTCTCACGGCGGTGTTATTGGCAAGTATGTACGCTTCTCATACTTTAATAGCCTATCCTATTATTAGCCGTTATGGATTGTCGCGTTTGCGCAGCGTCAATATAACCATTGGGGGGACGGCTGTCACCGTCACCCTTGCTTTGATTATTCTTGCCGTCATAGGTGGTATGTTTAAAGGCACTGTTGATGGTTGGTTCTGGGTATTTCTTGTGGCAAAAGTGGCTTTTCTCGGATTCCTGATTGTATTCTTCTTTCCCCGTATCGGGCGTTGGTTCTTCCGGAAGTATGATGACAGCGTGATGCAGTTTGTGTTTGTGCTGGCGATGGTTTTCCTCGGAGGAGGATTGATGGAATTTGTAGGAATGGAAGGAATCTTAGGAGCTTTCCTGGCGGGCTTGGTATTGAATCGCCTGATTCCTCATGTATCTCCTTTGATGAACCGCCTGGAGTTTGTGGGAAATGCGTTGTTTATTCCTTACTTCCTGATTGGTGTCGGGATGATTATTGATGTAAGGAGCCTGTTTACCGGAGGTGAAGCATTGAAGGTGGCTATTGTAATGACGGTGGTGGCGACCTTTAGTAAATGGTTGGCTGCCTGGATCACGCAGAAGATATACCGGATGCAGTCGAATGAGCGGAGCATGATATTTGGCTTGAGTAATGCGCAGGCTGCGGCTACACTGGCAGCAGTACTGATCGGCCATGAAATCATTATGGAGAATGGAGAACGCTTGTTGAATGATGATGTATTGAACGGCACGGTAGTGATGATACTTTTCACTTGCGTCATCAGTTCTTTGGTGACCGAACGTTCGGCCCGCCGTTTCGCTTTGGATGAAAATGTGCAAGCGGAAGAAGAAGCTAAACAGATAAATAAGGAACAGATCCTGATTCCGGTCGCTAATCCGGAGACGATTGAAGATTTGGTTAATCTGGCTTTGGTGATAAAGGATGCCAAGCAAAAGAATGCATTGGTGGCATTGAATGTGATTAATGACAATAACAGTTCGGAGAAGAAAGAGCAGCAGGGCAAACGGAATTTGGAGAAGGCTGCTATGATTGCTGCTGCCGCCGATGTGCCTGTCACGATGGTGAGCCGTTATGATTTGAATATTGCTTCGGGGATTATCCATACGATCAAAGAATATGAAGCTACGGATGTTGTGATCGGTCTGCACCGGAAGGCCAATATTGTCGACTCTTTCTTCGGACATCTGGCTGAAAGCCTATTGAAAGGTACGCATCGTGAAGTGATGATTGCCAAATTCCTGATGCCGGTTAACACCCTGCGTCGAATTAATATTGCCGTTCCGCCAAAGGCTGAATATGAATCGGGTTTCTCAAAGTGGGTGGAACATTTCTGCCGTATGGGAAGTATCCTCGGCTGTCGGGTGCATTTCTTTGCCAATGAGCGTACATTGATGCGCCTTCAGCAACTGGTGAAGAAAAGACATGCAGGTACCCCGACAGAATTTTCCATCCTGGAAGAATGGGAAGATCTTCTGTTATTGACAGGACAGGTGAATTATGACCACTTGCTGGTGGTTGTTTCTGCCCGTCGCGGGTCTATCTCTTACGATACCTCTTTTGAACGTCTGCCGGCGCAACTGGGAAAATATTTCTCTAATAATAGTTTGATTATTTTATATCCCGATCAGTTTGGAGAACCGCAGGAAATTGTGTCATTCTCTGATCCTCGCGGGCATAATGAATCTCAACATTATGAGAAAGTGGGTAAATGGTTCTATAAATGGTTAAAGAAAAACTGATGGAAAAATACGACTGGCAACAGAGAACAGCACTCCTGTTAGGAGAGGAAAAGATGGAACGCATCCGGAACGCGCACGTATTGGTCGTGGGATTGGGTGGAGTGGGAGCTTACGCCGCCGAGATGATCTGCCGCGCAGGAGTCGGACGGATGACGATTGTAGATGCCGATACAGTGCAGCCTACCAATATGAATCGTCAGTTGCCGGCCATGCATTCCACATTGGGAAAGGCGAAAGCGGAAGTATTGGCTGCCCGTTATAAAGATATAAATCCGGAAATCGAATTGACCGTTCTGCCCGTCTACCTGAAAGATGAGAATATACCGGAACTGTTGGATGCCAATCAATATGATTTTATAGTAGATGCTATTGATACAATCAGTCCGAAATGCTTTCTGATTTATGAGGCGATGAAACGTCGTATAAAGATTGTTTCCAGTATGGGAGCAGGAGCGAAGAGTGACATCACCCAGGTTCGTTTTGCCGATCTTTGGGAAACGTATCATTGCGGTTTGAGCAAGGCGGTACGGAAACGCTTGCAGAAGATGGGAATGAAACGGAAACTTCCGGTAGTGTTCAGTACGGAACAAGCCGACCCGAAAGCCGTGTTGCTGACGGATGATGAACAGAATAAGAAATCGACGTGTGGAACAGTCAGTTATATGCCGGCCGTGTTTGGGTGCTATCTGGCTGAATATGTCATTAAACGATTATAAAGGCTATTATGATAAAACTAGAAGGTATAACAAAGAGTTTCGGCTCATTACAGGTGTTGAAAGGCATTGATCTGGAAATCAATAAAGGAGAAATTGTCAGTATCGTAGGTCCGAGCGGTGCCGGTAAAACGACGGTACTTAATATGCTGGGCGGTATGGACCGCGTGACATCAGGCAAGGTCATTGTGGACGGAAGGGATATCAGCCTTTATAACAGCAGACAGCTGACAAAGTACCGCCGGGATGACATTGGTTTTGTTTTTCAGTTTTATAACCTGATCCAGAATCTGAACGCCCTGGAGAATGTGGAACTGGCATTGCAGATCAGCAAGCATCCCATGGATGCGAAAGAAGTTCTGAAGGATGTGGGCCTGGAAGACCGTATGTATAATTTCCCCTCACAGCTCTCAGGGGGTGAACAGCAAAGGGTAGCGATCGCACGTGCTCTTGCCAAGAATCCGAAGATGCTCCTTTGCGATGAGCCAACAGGCGCTCTGGATTACCAGACTGGTAAGGCGATTCTCAAGCTTTTACAGGATATGTGCCGCCAGAAGGGGATGACAGTAGTGGTTATCACTCATAACTCTGCATTGACGCCTATGGCAGATCGTGTGATTAAAATAAAGAACGGCAAGGTGGCACAGATGACTTTGAATGCCCACCCAACCCCGGTAGAAGAAATTGAGTGGTAGGTGAGAGATGAAAGCATTAAGAAAAGAATTCTGGATGGAGATTCGAAAAAGCAAATCCAGGTTTATCTCCATTCTTCTGATCGTGGCTCTTGGAGTGGCCTTCTTTTCCGGTATTCAGGCTTCCTCGCCGGATATGCGCTATTCCGGGGATGCTTATTATGACGAAAGCAGCCTGATGGATATCAAGGTTGTGAGCACGATGGGCCTGACATCTGATGATGTTTCTTCTATAGAAAATATAGATGGCATCGAGTCCGCAGAAGGTGCCTGGTCTACAGATGTGATGTGTGGGGAAGGCCAGAAGCAGAAGGTTCTTCACATTGAATCTATAAATGACACAGTGAATAAACTGGATGTGCAGGAGGGACGCCTTCCAGAAAAAAGTAGAGAGATTTTTCTGGATAGTACATTTGCTTCTGCCAATGAATATAAGGTAGGAGATAAGGTTGCTTTACATGAAGATGGAGATTCCCCCCTTCTTGTGACCACAGAATATACGGTAGTGGGAACTGGAAGAAGTCCTCTTTATATTTCCTTTAATAGAGGAAATACCACCCTTGGAACTGGTGAAGTCAATGGATTTGGATATGTGCTCCCAGAAGATTTTGACCAGGAAATTTATACGCAGATTTATGTGACCGTTCATGGAGCAAAGGGTCTTACAAGTTATACAGACGGTTATGAGAATCTGATCGCCAAGATCAAAGACCGTGTTGAAAACATAGCAGATGATCGCTGTCAGATCCGCCTTGCAGCTGTGAAGGCGGATGCACAGGAGGAAATCAATGATGCCCAGAAGAAGCTGGACGATGGGAAAAAAGAGGCAGATGAAAAGCTTGCTGACGCAAAAGAAGAGCTGGATAAAGGTGAAAAGGATTTAGAAGACGGCAGGAAAGAGTATGAAGATGGAAAATCCCAGTTAGAAGACGCAAAAACAGAGCTTGCCGATGGAAAAAAACAGCTGGAAGATGCGAAGACAGAGCTTACTGATGGGAAAAACCAGTTAGAAGATGCAAAAGCGCAGCTTGCTGATGGAAAAAGTCAGCTGGAATCTGCCAGGAGTCAGCTTTCCTCCAGCAAAAGCCAGCTTGACACTGCCAGAAGCCAGCTGGATGATGGATGGAGTCAGGTAAATGCAGCAAAAGCCCAGCTTGCTGACGGACAGGCTCAGCTTGATTCCGCGCAGAAGCAGGTAACCAGTGGTCTGGCAGAATTAGAGGAAAATCAGAAGACTTTAGATGAAAATAAAGCGAAACTTGCAGATGGAAAAGCCCAGATTGAGGCAGGCGAGCAGCAGTTAGAAGCCGCAAAGCAGACTTTGACAACAAAGCAAAGTGAACTGGATCAGTCAAAAGCGGAGATCATTGCCGGACAGCAGCAGATCGAAAGTACCAGAACCCAGTTAAATGCCCAGAAGCAGCAGATTACAGATGGACTTTCCCAGGTATCAGCAGGAGAAGCACAGCTTCAGGATGGAATAAGTGCTTTGGAAAGTGCAAAAGCTCAGCTGACGGAGCTGCAGAGTCAGCTTGAGATAGTACGCGCAAGTTACAACGCAGCACTGGAAAATCCGGATGCTTCCCAGGAGGAAATAGATATTCTGGCAGCTCAGGTGTCTGCACTGGAAGAACAGGAGGCGGCGGTAAGCCAGCAGATTCAGGCAAGTGAAGCGCAGATTGAGAGTCAGCGGCAGCAGCTTGCAGCGACCAGAAGTGAGTTGGAAAGCGGGCTTGCAGCAGTCGAGGATGGACTTTCCCAGCTTTCTCAGAAAGAAAGCGAGCTGAATGCTGGACGGGAACAGATAACAGCAGGTCAGGCAGAGATTGACGCCGGATGGATTCAGATTCAGGAACAGGAGAATACTCTTGCTGCTTCGAAAGCTGAGATAGAGGCAGGGGAACAGGAACTGGAAAAAGGTCAGAAGCAGTTAAAGGCAGCAAAGAAAAAACTGAATAAAGCCCAGAAAGAAATTGATTCCAATGCAGAGACCCTGGCTGCCGGACAGGCGGAATTGGATGCCAATGTGGCAAAGCTGAATGACAGTGAAGCGCAGTATGCTTCCGGTCTGGAACAGTATAATTCCGGTGCCCGGCAAATTGCGGAAAATGAGGCAAAGCTTACTTCCGGTGAACAGGAGATTGCAGAAAATGAGGCAAAACTTGCCGATGGTGAGAAAGAAATCGCAGACAATGAGAAGAAGCTTGCAGACGGTGAAAAAGAGATTACAGACAATGAGAAAAAGCTTCAGGATGCGGTTAATGACTTGAAAAAAGGTGAGAAAGACCTTGCAGATGGAAAGAAAGAGTACGAAGACGCCAAAAAAGATGCGGAGGATGAGATTGCCGAGAATCAGCAGAAGCTGGATGATGCGAAAAAGGAATTGGAAGATCTGGAAATGCCGGAGTGGATGGTCACAGATAGGGAGGAGCTTCCGGAATATACGGATTACGGTGATAATGCAGACCGTCTTCGAAACATCGGTCAGGTTTTCCCGGTCATCTTTTTCCTGGTAGCGGCATTGATCAGTCTTACCACTATGACTCGTATGGTGGAGGAGCAGCGAACCCAGATCGGTACCTTGAAGGCATTGGGATATAAGAAGTCTGCTATTGCAGCAAAATATATCTGTTATGCATTTTTTGCAACTCTTCTTGGCAGTGTGCTGGGAATGCTGATCGGAGAGAAAATCATTCCATACATTATTATAACTGCTTATGGGATTATGTATCACAATGTGGCAAATACCATTTCCATTGATTATCAGCCTGGCTTCGCACTGATCGCTTCCGCAGCCTCTGTTGTATGCACAGTTGGGGCGACTCTTTTTGCAAGTGGAAAGGAGCTGCAGGAGACACCGGCCTCTCTTATGCGCCCACCGGCTCCGAAAGAGGGCAAGCGGGTATTGCTGGAGCGGTTCACATTTATATGGAAGCATTTAAGCTTTTCCTGGAAGTCCACAATTCGAAATCTTTTCCGTTACAAGAAGCGCCTGATCATGACGGTCTTTGGAATTGCAGGAAGCATGGGACTGATGCTGGTTGGCTTTGGGATTCAGGATTCCATCAGTGATATTGCCGCTATTCAGTACCGGGAGCTTCAGCATTATGACGGAATGGTGATTGAGGACAGCGATGCTACAGAGGAAGAACATGCAGAGCTGTTTGAATACATGAAGGAAAATGAGCAAATCGCCCATTGCAATCGGGTACAGATGACGAAGATCAGTGCTCCGAAAGGCAGCTCCAGCGTCAGTATTTATCTGTTTGTGCCAGAGAGCCTGAGTGAGTTTGCAAAGGATGTAACCTTAAAGAACCGTATTACCGGGGAAACATATGAGCTTACCGACGAAGGTGCTGCTATTTCCGAGAAAACAGCATCCCTGCTGGGATTAAAGGTGGGAGATATGATTCCCCTGAAAAAGGGAGATAAGGAATATAAGGTGAGGGTGGCTGTGATCACAGAGAATTATATGAGCCATTACCTTTATATGACGCCCAGGGTTTATGAGCAGACGTTCGGGGAAATGCCGGAGTATGAGAACATTGTGTTTACTATGCAGGAAGACTGCAAGGATGATCTGGAAATGGCAGGAACCCGGATCCTTGCTAATCCTGGTGCTCTCAGCATCAGTTATACCAGTAGTCTGGCATCACAGGTTGACCGTATGCTGAGCACTCTGGATGCGGTGATCCTGGTGCTGATCGTTTCCGCAGGAATGCTGGCTTTTGTGGTATTGTATAATCTGAATAATATCAATATAACAGAAAGACAGAGGGAACTGGCAACTTTGAAGGTGCTTGGCTTCTATGACGGAGAGGTCTCTCAGTATGTGCTTCGGGAAAACGTGATTCTGACAGTGCTTGGAATTATGTTTGGAGCAGTGTTTGGAATTCTCATTCACAGGTATGTGATTACTACGGTTGAGGTGGATGCAGTTATGTTTGGACGTAATATTAAGCCGTTGAGCTTTTTATACAGTGGAATTCTGACAAGCATATTTTCCATTGTGGTGAATGGGGTGATGCATTTTAAGCTGAAAACCATTGATATGGTGGAATCCTTAAAGAGTGTGGAATAAAAAATATTGAGAAAACACTGTCTGAGCGGTGTAATTGTGAAATTTTGAAATTAGCTTGACAAGCCGGAAGAATGCAATTATAGTTATATCCATAAAAGTGGCGGCTTTTTCCGGCTATTTACAAGGAGATCAGACCGCTGCAGCGAAAAGCGTTGAAGAAGAGGAGTAAGTAAATGCCCTCCCAGAGAGAAATGTCCAGGGATAACTGTGGTGGAAGACATTTCGAGATCCGCATTCACTGAAGGTAGCTTCTGAGCCGGGAAACTGAACAGGCAGTGATATCTGCAGTAAGTTTTCACGCAATTCCAGCGTTACAGGAAAGAGATATGTGTACAACAGAGCGAAGACTGTAAATACATTCAGGGAAACAGTACTTTGCATTTTGCACATAATGAAGGTGGTACCGCGTTAATTTCGCCCTTCACACAATTGTGTGAGGGGCTCTTTTTTTAGGAGGAAAATTATGAGCAAAGAACTTGCAAAGACCTACGATCCAAAAGGAATCGAGGAACGTCTTTACCAGAAATGGATGGACAACGGATATTTTCATGCAAAAGTAAACCCTGACAAGAAACCATTTACCATTGTTATGCCGCCGCCAAACGTAACCGGACAGCTGCATATGGGACATGCACTTGATGAGACCATGCAGGACATTCTCATCCGTTTCAAGAGAATGCAGGGCTACGAAGCACTGTGGCAGCCGGGAACTGACCATGCAGCTATTGCTACAGAGGTTAAGGTTACTGAGAAACTGAAAAAAGAAGGCATCGACAAGGCAGAAATCGGTCGTGAGAAATTCCTGGAATATGCCTGGGAGTGGAAAGAAGAGTACGGCGGAAAAATTATCAACCAGCTGAAGAAGCTTGGTGCTTCTGCAGACTGGGAGCGAGAGCGTTTTACCATGGATGAGGGATGCTCCAAGGCTGTACAGGAAGTCTTCATCAAGTTATATGAAAAAGGCTACATCTACAAAGGTTCCCGTATCATCAACTGGTGTCCGGTATGCCAGACTTCCATTTCCGATGCAGAGGTTGAGCATGAGGATCAGGACGGATTTTTCTGGCACATCAATTACCCGGTTGTTGGAGAAGAAGGAAAATTCGTGGAAATTGCAACAACACGTCCGGAAACACTTCTTGGAGATACTGCAGTTGCAGTAAACCCGGATGATGACCGTTACAAAGACATTGTTGGCAAAATGCTGAAGCTTCCTCTCACAGACAGAGAGATCCCGGTTATTGCCGATGAGTATGTTGATAAAGAATTTGGTACCGGATGCGTAAAGATCACACCGGCACATGACCCTAACGACTTCGAGGTTGGAAAGAGACACAACCTTCCGGAAATAAACATCATGAATGATGATGCTACCATCAATGAGCTGGGTGGTAAATACGCCGGCATGGATCGTTACGAAGCAAGAAAAGCCATGGTAGAGGATCTGGACAAGCTTGGTCTTCTGGTAAAGGTTGTTCCGCACAATCACAGCGTTGGAACTCATGACCGCTGCCATGCAACCGTAGAGCCGATGATCAAGCCTCAGTGGTTTGTAAAGATGGATGAAATGGCAAAAGCTGCTATCAAGACTCTTGAGGATGGAGATCTGAAATTCGTCCCGGAGCGTTTTGACAAGACTTACCTTCACTGGCTGGAGAACATCCGTGACTGGTGTATTTCCCGTCAGCTGTGGTGGGGACACAGAATCCCGGCTTACTACTGCGATGAGTGCGGTGAGACTGTAGTTGCAAGAGAAATGCCGGAAAAATGTCCGAAATGCGGATGTACGCATCTTCATCAGGACGAGGATACACTGGATACCTGGTTCAGCTCTGCTCTGTGGCCATTCTCCACACTTGGCTGGCCGGATAAGACACCGGAACTGGAGTACTTCTATCCAACAGATGTGCTGGTAACCGGATATGACATTATTTTCTTCTGGGTTATCCGTATGGTATTCTCTGCTCTTGAGCAGACTGGCAAGACACCGTTCCATCATGTACTGATCCATGGTCTGGTACGTGACTCCCAGGGACGTAAGATGAGTAAGTCTCTTGGAAACGGTA
>ENA-ORVG01003889-ORVG01003889.1-human-gut-metagenome-genome-assembly--contig:-NODE-3889-length-10949-cov-2.529741_pt1 | contig 10949 bp, 9 predicted proteins | sample MGYA00242091_ERZ509233 | MGnify/ENA primary metagenome ERZ509233 (study PRJEB26280, sample SAMEA2338840) | human gut metagenome | biome: human gut; feature: human-associated habitat; material: faeces... | reverse complement strand
CTCCGCCTTGAAATAAGAAAATTTATCCTGCAAGATTGTTTCAAGAATCAACTTGCCGGCGCACTAGCGGGATAGTTGGTGTGTGAACAGTAACAAATATTCGTTACTATTCACCGAATATGGAGGTATCTGTATGAAACCACTGCTGGATATTACAGATGTCAGTCTCTCCTACCACAGTTTATCAGGGGAAACCCCTGCCCTTTCTCATATATCCTTTCAACTGATGCCAGGTGAATTTCTCGCCATCGTCGGACCGTCAGGCTGTGGAAAGTCCACGCTGCTGAATCTGATCTGTGGTCTGCTCCGGCCGGAACAGGGACAGATTCTTCTGGACGGCACGCCGGTAACTTCCGGTGACTGCCGTATCGGATATATGCTGCAAAAGGATCATCTGCTGGAGTGGCGGACAATTTATAAAAATGTTCTTCTCGGACTGGAAATCCGCAGGGAACTCACTGCCGAAAAACTTGCTTATGTAAATCAGCTTCTCTCAGATTACGGTTTGGACAAATTCCGCTCTGCTCATCCGTCTGAATTGTCCGGAGGAATGCGCCAGAGAGCTGCACTGATCCGTACTCTGGCATTAAAGCCGGAACTTCTTCTGCTGGATGAACCGTTCTCTGCACTTGACTCTCAAACCAGACTCAGCGTAAGTGATGATATCGGCAGAATCCTGCGTCAGGAAAAAAAGACTGCGATCCTTGTCACCCATGATATTTCAGAAGCGATCAGCATGGCAGACCGGGTTATCATTCTTTCTCCAAGGCCTGCCATTATTCGTAAGATTGTGCCAATTTGTTTTGATCTGGAGAACCGTACTCCTATGGCTTCCAGAAATGCGCCTGAATTTAAATCTTATTTCAATCTTATCTGGAAGGAGCTAAATCATGATGTCTGAAATCTCATATCATCAGCAACAGTATATCCGACATCAGAAAAGAGAAAAGAAACTTGTTCTTTTTTTGCGGATATTTATTCTTCTTTTCTTTCTGGTGTTGTGGGAAATCTCCGCCAGGACCGGGCTGATCGATTCTTTTATCTTCAGCAGTCCGGTAATGATCTGGCACAGCTTCTGCAGTATGTGCAGAGACGGCTCTATTTTTCCCCATCTCTCTGTTACAATTACGGAAACACTGGTCAGTTTTCTGTTCGTTGTTGTTCTGGGTGCAGGGATGGCAGTTCTGCTGTGGACCTGTCCCAGACTTGCGAAGATCACAGAGCCTTATCTCGTAGTACTGAACAGTCTTCCGAAATCTGCTCTGGCACCTTTGCTTATTGTATGGCTTGGTGCCAACGAACGGACGATTATTGTCTGCGGTATGTCGGTTGCTATCTTTGGTTCGATTTTGAATCTGTATACAGGTTTTGGTGAAGCTGACCCGGAAAAACTGAAGCTTATTGAGACGCTGGGCGGTGGGAAGAAAGAAAAGCTTATGAAGATTATTCTTCCGTCTTCTGTACCGTTACTGCTCAGTGTTATGAAAGTTAATATTGGTCTGTGTCTGGTTGGTGTTATCATAGGCGAATTTATCGGTGCCAGAAAAGGGCTTGGCTACCTGATCATCTATTCCAGCCAGACCTTTAAGCTTACCTGGGTACTGATGTCCATTATCATTCTGTGCATCATCGCTATTATCCTGTACGGACTCCTTGGACTGATTGAAAAACGCGCCCGCAGATAGTTGTTAATTTTTAACCGCTATTTTTTATAACGAAACGGTTTCGGAAACAGATTCAATATCTGAAAAAATTTTGCTGCAAAAAGAAACCCGGAAGATCATCGAGTTCCACTTAACTGGACACTCCTGAACTTCCGGGGCTTCTCTTATCTCTGACTGTCTGTCAGTTATTCTGTTTTTAAACCAGCGCCTCTGTCCGGTTACTATCATGTTCCGACCAAAGCGCCTGATAATGTGTATATTATGAATTATTCTTCTCCAAGGCTCTCCACTGCCTCTGTGAAATCCTGTATCAGATCTTTTATATCTTCGATACCCACACTGATACGGATCGTGTCGTCGTACACTCCAGCCTCTTCCATTGCCTCCGGCGTACTGTGGATATAAATTGTAGACGCCGGATGAATTACCAGAGTTCTCACATCACCGATATTGGTTGCAATCTTTACATATTTCAGATGATTGATCAGCTTATACGCCCGTTCTTTGGAACCTGTACGGATAGTCAGAATCGCTCCGCCCTTTCCACTAAGCTGTTTTTCTGCCAGTTCATGATATGGACTGGACTCCAGCAGCGGATAGTTGACAGATACACCTTCCAGCTTCTCCAGTGCCTGAGCAAGCCGGAAAGCGTTATTACAGACCCGCTCCATACGAAGACCAAGTGTCTCCATTCCGATAATATTCAGATAAGCGTTCATCGGAGCCAGACAGCCGCCCATGTTTCGCCAGATTCCGTTCCTCAGTTTCACAAGATAAGCAAACTTTCCGTATTTCTTATATTCCTTCATTCCCGGATAACGTTCCGGACTCCAGGAAAAGTTTCCGCTGTCAATGATAATTCCACTGATGGCATCTCCACTTCCATTTATATATTTAGAAGTAGAATGCACCACTACATCCGCACCATACTGAATCGGATTAAGCAGATACGGAGTCGAAGTTGTGCTGTCTACAATCAGCGGTACTCCTTTTCCATGAAGAAAATCTGCTGTTTCCCGGACATCCATTACATTCAGTGCGGGATTTCCTACTATTTCACCAAACACTGCTCTGGTCTTATCTGTAAGAAACGGCTCGATCAGCGCCTTCTCTACCCTCGGTATAAAATGTACTTTGATTCCGAATGCCTCCAGATCATGAAGCAGATCCAGTGTACCTCCGAACAATGCACTTCCTGCGATTACCTCATCCCCTGCCTGCAGGATATTAAGTAATGATAATGTAACCGCTGACATTCCGGAGGAACAGGCTACACCTCCAATCCCGCCTTCTAATTCATTTACTCTTCGCTCAAACGCATCTACTGTCGGATTCGCAATCCTGGTATATGCAAATCCCGGTGCCCGATTCTGGAATACTTTTTCCAACTGTTCTGAAGATTCATATGCAAAAGCATTTGCCAGGCTGATAGGCGGCACTGTTGAACCATTCGCATAATTGTCTACTGCTTTTCCGTGTAATAATTTAGTCTGAAATTCCATGAGCATATTCCCCTTGTAAAATATAATAATCTCCGGACTAACGGTATGTTTTCTGTGATATATCGTTTCCCTGTTTTTAGCAATTCCATAGTGTTTCGATATGAATAGTAGTATATATTTTTCACATAAATCTGTCAATAAATTTTCTTATATCAATTATTTATATACACATATAGTTTTTGTCTATATTTTGTTATTTTTCTATAGAAATAATTTAGTTTAAAATCAACATCTTTTTTCATATTTGTATGAGCTTTTAATGCCTGATTTATGTGGTGATATAATTCCATATGAGCTATATCTGTTATATTTTCAACATTAAAGTAAACTTCTGCTTTTTGTATACCTGACTCAGTTAACGCAACTGATTTTTGCTTTTCATCAATTTCATAATCATCTGGCTTTAATGTTAATATAAATGTATTAGCATCTGAATATAAATGAGTAGATTTATCTCCAGGTCCAGATATTATAAGTGGTGTTCTTGCTTCATCAACAAGTATTGAGTCAACCTCATCCACTATAGCATAGTTTAATTCTCTTTGAACCATTTGCTCTTTATGAATTACCATATTATCTTTTAAGTAGTCAAATCCATATTCGTTATTTGTTCCGTAAGTTATATCACATTGATATTGTGCACGTCTTGTTTGTGGATCTTGTCCATGAACTATTACCCCAACAGTCATTCCTAAGAACTCATATACTTTTCCCATTTGCTCTTTGTCACGCTTTGCTAAGTAATCATTTACTGTAACAACATGTACACCCTTACCTGTAAGAGCATTTAAATAAACTGGAGCTGTTCCAACTAAAGTTTTACCTTCTCCTGTTTTCATCTCAGCTATTCTACCTTGATGAAGAACTATTCCACCTATAAGTTGAACTCTATAGTGTCTCATTCCTAATACTCTTTTAGAGGCTTCTCTTACAACGGCAAAAGCTTCTGGTAGTATATCATCTAATGTTTCTCCATTTGCCAATCTCTCTTTAAATACATTTGTCATGTCTTTAAGCTCTTTATCTGACATAGATTCAAATTTTGGCTCTAATGAATCTATGCTATCAACTATCTTGTTGAATTTTTTTAGCTCTTTTTTATCTGCCATATTAAATAAATTATCTAAAAAACCCATGTTTAAAATCTCTCCTCGTACATTTATATAATATCTATATATTTTACCATAAAAATACTCTATGTAATATTATTTGCTCAAAAAAAGCTATCGACAATTAAATTTATCAATAGCTCTTATAATTATTTATACTATATTATTCCGATTCTATTAATCCATATCCACCATTTTTACGTCTATATACTATAGATATACCATTTGACTCAGAATTCCTAAACATATAAAAATCATGTTCTGATAAATCCATTTGTAAAACAGCTTCTTCCGGACTCATTGGTTTTACACCAAATTTCTTAGTTCTTTTTATTACTATATCTAAATTATCTTCATTTGAAGAATAATCATTTTCTTCTATATCCTCTATCGCATCAAATCTTATACTTTCATTTGATTGATGTCTATCTTGTAGTCTCTTTTTATATTTTCTTAACTGCTTATTTAATTTGTCATATACAACATCTATAGCTGCATATAAATTTTCCTCTATATCTTCTGCTCTTATTATCGGACCACTTATAGGTATTATTGTAACTTCTACTTTTTGTCTTGCTTTTTTAGCACTCACTGTAACCTTTACATCTGTTGCTGGATGAAGGTAGAAATCCAATCTTCCTAATTTCTCTTCTATGGCATTTTTTATTCCATCTGTTAAATCCATTTGTTTTCCAGATATTATTATATTCATAAGAACATCTCCCTTCAGTTATACCAGTATAAATATTTATACTTTATTTTTATATTCTATATATCTGTTATAAAACCCTTTATTTTATTGTTAGCTTTTATAATTTAATATATTCAACTAAATAAAGATTTATTTAATTTAATAATAACTGTTAACAATGTGGATTATTATCCACTAATATACCTGTTGATAATGTGGATAAAATTGTTAATAAGTCTTACTTTTGTGTATTTCTAGCTATTTTTAACATTATATATATCCACAAATTTCAACTTAAGTTGTTACTAATTTGTGTATTTATGTCAAATTTTATAATATATAATCAAATTTTTTGTAAAAAAAAGCACCTAAAAAGGTACTTTTGAATATTTAGCTGACCTGGTTTTTGACCCCACACTCGCCTACTGGAGGGTTCGCTTGGGTTTGCCGCACTACTAGCTCTCTCGATTTTATACCGGTAGGTCTTACTTCTAAGCCGCACCATGATCATCAACCCCATTTTTAGTGTTGACTTACGTGGATCCCTTTGCCTGCGACTGGCTTGGACTTTCAACCACAGACCTAAATATTACTAACTTATTTTAATATTTTAAATGAATTATGTCAATAGAAAATTATGCCTTAACATAAAATGTATCTGTTCTAGTTAAGAAAGTAGATACAAAAACTTTATTTACTCCATTTATTTTTAAAATTTTTGATATTTCATTAACCGTTGAGCCTGTCGTAAATATATCATCTACAAGCAATACATTTTTATTTTTTAAATCAATTATATTCTCTTTTATCACAAATGCATTTTTTAATTCATTAATTCGCTCTTCTTTACCTAATTTATATAATCTTTTTGTATTATATTTTCTTGATATATTATCTACAGTAGGTATATCTACTATCTTACTTAAATCCATAGCTATCTTTTCAGCTTGATTAAACCCTCTTTGTCTTAATCTTTTTTTATGTAATGGAACAAATAATATATAATCAAATTTAATATTTTCTAAATCTAATTTCTCTTTCATTATAGTTGCAATATATTTACTCAAATAAGTCTTATTATTATATTTTAGTCCAAAAACTATTTTTTTACTAATTTCTGTATATTCTACACAAGATATTACTTTATCAAAGTAAAAACTCTTATTTAAACAATAACTACAACCATCTATACTTTGTTCTTCTAAAGAATAATTAATTATAGGCTTACCACATTTAATACATCCGTCTAATATAAAATTTATATTACTAAAACAATCCTTGCACATAGAGTATGTAGTATTTTTGCTTATGGAACAATCACATAATATACAACTTATATTTTCAGGGTATAAAAAATCTAAAAATACATTAATTAAATTAGTAATCAAATTCAAAAAAATATTTTGTATCATATTTATTTTATCAATAATCCTTCTTCCCTAAATTTATTTAATTTATACGATAAATTGGAATATCTATCATTAGTTCTATTATTTTTTATCATATATTCTAAATATTTTACATCCCCAACTAGTACAACTAACTTTTTAGCTCTTGTTACAGCTGTGTATAATAAATTTCTACTAAGTAACATTGGTGGAGCCCATGTTATAGGTATAACTACTACTGGAAACTCACTTCCTTGACTTTTATGTATAGTTGTACAAAAGCTATGGTCTAGTTCATCTAATTCATCATATCCATAGGATACGATTTTTACTTGATCGAATAAGACATATATTTTTTTATTCTCTTTATCAATATGATAAATATATCCTATATCCCCGTTGTATATACCTTCACCACTCTCACTTTTATCTTCATTTTCCCATTTTTTAGTATAGTTATTTTTTATTTGCATAACTTTATCGCCAACTCTAAATATACGCTTTTGAAAACTTTCTTCTACTTTAAACTTATGTGGTGGATTTAGATATTTTTGTAATTCATTATTTAAGTTTATTACTCCTAAATCACCTTTTCTCATAGACGAAAGTATTTGTATATCTTTTAGTTTATCTAATTTATAAAACTTTGGAAGCCTCTCACTTACTAACCCTACAATTTCCTCTATAACTTCTTCATTAGTTCCTTTTCTTAAAAAGAAAAAATCTTTACCTTTACTATTTAAAAATAATGGCTCTCCTTTATTTATTTTATGAGCATTCACTACTATCATACTTTCTCTAGCTTGTCTAAATATTTCATTTAATCTAACTACATTTATTACATTTGAATCAATCATATCCTTTAAAACATTTCCTGCACCTACTGATGGTAACTGGTCGCTATCTCCAACTAATATAAGTCTTGTTCCTGGCTTTATCGCTCTAAGTAAACTATACATAAGTAAAACATCTACCATAGATACTTCATCTATAATTATTACATCTGCAGTTATAGGGTCTTCCTCATTTTTCATAAATTGAAGCTCTTCACTATCTGTTGCATATCCCATTTCTAGTAGTCTATGTATAGTTTTTGCTTCTCTTCCTGATGTTTCACTCATTCTCTTAGCAGCTCTTCCCGTTGGTGCCGCTAATATAACTTCTTTTTTATTATTTTCGAATATTTTTATTATTGTGTTTATAGTTGTAGTTTTACCAGTTCCTGGTCCACCTGTAATTATAACTACTCCATTTTCTATAGCTTCTTTTACCGCCAATGATTGATTTTTAGCCAGTTTTATACTATTTTCTTCTTCTACATACTTAATTTCTTCATCTATATCTATATTTAAGTTTTCAAATTCAAACTGTGATAACTTTATTATTTGTTTGCAAACTCCATTTTCTGATAAATAATATGGTATTAAATAAATTAATTGTTCTCCATTAACATTTTCTATATGAACTTTTTGATCATATGCTAATGAAATTATACATTCTTCTATTATTGTAGATTTTACTTCTAGTAACTTTGATGCTTCTTGTAAAAGAATATGCTTTGGTAGATAGGTGTGCCCATTTCCTAACGATTGATTTAGTGTGTACAAAATTCCTTGTGATACTCTATCTTTAGAGTCTTTTTCAATACCTATTTTATTAGCAATATTATCTGCTATTTTAAATCCAATTCCCCTTATATCTTCTGCTAATTTATATGGATTTTCATTTATTATTTTAATTGCTTTATTTTTATATTTTTTATATATTCTCATACAGTAATTTGGAGTAATTCCATATGGAGATAGTTCAATTATTATATTTCTAAGTTCTCTATTTTCCTCATAGCTTTTTACTATTTGGTCTATTTTTTTACTTCCAATACCTTCTACTTCCTTTAATCTTTCGGGAGCATTTTGTATTACATTTAAAGTATCAACTCCAAATTTATCTACTATCCGTTTTGCCATTTTCTCTCCGATACCATGTATCATTCCCGATGATAAATATACATATATTCCTTCTAAGGAAGATGGAGTTATAGGCATAAATTTTTCTACTTCAAATTGTGTTCCATATGTCTTATGATTTACCCATTTTCCTTCTACTTCAATACTTTCTCCTACAGATAAAGTAGGCATACATCCTACTATAACAATCTCATTATCTGAATTAGCTAAGTGAGCTATAGTATATCCGTTATCTTCATTTTTAAATACTATATCACTTATCATTCCTTCTATTCTTTCCATATTTATTCTCCTACAATAATTACTATTTCTATACTTGTCTTAAGTTGTAATTATTATACCTTATTATAATAAATAAAATCACCCCTTAAAGTAAATTTACTCTAAGGGGTGTATAAATTAGGATTTATTTAAATTATTCTCCTAATGCTTCTTTTCTTAATATTTCTGCTTTATCTGTTCTTTCCCATGGTAAGTCTAAATCATTTCTTCCAAAGTGTCCATACGCAGCAACTTGCTTGTATATTGGCTTTCTTAAATCTAGATCTCTTATTATTGCACCTGGTCTTAAGTCAAAGTTCTTATTAACTAATTCAACTAATTTCTCTTCAGAAACTTTTCCTGTTCCAAAAGTATCTATAAATACTGATAATGGTCTAGCAACACCGATTGCATAAGCTAATTCTATCTCACACTTATCTGCAAGTCCTGCAGCAACTATATTTTTAGCTACGTATCTTGCAGCATAAGCAGCTGATCTATCAACCTTTGTAGGGTCTTTTCCTGAGAATGCTCCACCACCATGTCTAGAGTATCCTCCATAAGTATCTATTATTATTTTTCTACCTGTAAGACCTGTATCTCCTTGAGGACCTCCTATAACGAATCTTCCTGTTGGATTTATATATATTATAGTCTCTTCATCAAGTAATTCTGCAGGTATAACAGCTTTTATTACATGCTCTATTAAATCTCTTCTTATTGTTTCATTATCAACTTCTTCTCCATGTTGAGTTGATATAAGTATAGTATGAACTCTAACTACTTTATTTCCATCATATTCAACTGTAACTTGAGTTTTACCATCTGGTCTTAAGTATTCTAAAGTTCCATTTTTTCTAACTTCAGTTAATCTTCTAGCTAATTTATGAGCTAATGATATTGGAAGGGGCATTAATTCTTCTGTTTCATTACAAGCAAAACCGAACATTATACCTTGGTCCCCAGCTCCTATTTTTTCTATTTCATCTTCAGTTACTTCACCTTTTTTATTTTCTAAAGCTTCATCCACACCCATTGCTATATCTCCTGATTGCTCATCTATAGAAGTTATAACAGCACAAGTGTCACAGTCAAATCCATACTTAGCTCTATCGTATCCGATTTCTTTTACTGTTTTTCTTACTAACTTTGGTATATCAACATAAGTATTAGTACTTATTTCTCCTGCTACTAATACTAATCCTGTTGTTACTGTTGTCTCACAAGCAACTCTAGCATGTGGGTCATTTTCTAATAATGCATCTAATATTGAGTCAGATATTTGGTCACATATCTTATCTGGATGCCCTTCTGTTACTGATTCTGATGTAAATAAATGTCTTGCCATATCCTTATATCACCTTTCCTTTATTTATTTATTTTTATTTTTTTCATTGTTATATCCTAATACAAGAGCTAGTTCTCTTAAAACCTTGCAAGCTAATACAGTAGATACTTTTGTGTTATCATAGTCTGGGCTAAGCTCAACAATATCACATCCTACTATATCTACATTTGAATTTTTTAGTATACTAAATATATTTTCAAATTCCCTATATGTAACTCCTCCAGGTTCTGGCGTTCCAGTTCCAGGAAATATTGATGGATCAAATACATCTAAATCAATTGTTATGTATATTTTTTTATACTCTAATTTATCAACTATATCCTTAAAAGTACTTATATTTCCAACTTCCATATACGTATGATTTTCCTTAAGTGAAAAATCAAACTCTTCTTTAGTCCCAGATCTTATTCCAAACTGATATATTTTATTATCACCAACTATATCCCAAATTCTTTTTATTACCGTAGCATGAGAGTTTTTATTATTATTATATTCTTCTCTTAAGTCTGTATGGGCATCAAAATGTAGTATATAAACATCTTCATATTTTTCATAAACTGCCTTAAATGCAGGAAGGGTAACCAAGTGCTCTCCACCTATCATAAAAGGTATTTTATTATCTTGTATAATTTGTTTTGTACCTTCATATATTTCTTGTAATACTTTATCAGTATCACCAATACTTAAATCTAAATCACCCATATCACAGATTTTAAAATCTTCTAAATCTAATTCAAGAATTGGGCTATACGTTTCAAGTCCATAAAATTCAGGTCTCATAGAACTACTTGCAAATCTAGCTCCAGGTCTATTAGATGTAGTTCCATCAAATCCTGCTCCATAAACGACTATATCAGATTTATCATAAGGATTTTCCATACCCATAAATGTATTTATATTGGAAAATTTATTCATTTTCATTTAACATATCCTTTACATATTGCGGTAGCATAAATGCTCCTTTATGTATATCGCTATTATAGTATTTTGTTTTTAAATTTAAATTTTCCCATGCTTCT
>ENA-ORVG01003883-ORVG01003883.1-human-gut-metagenome-genome-assembly--contig:-NODE-3883-length-10959-cov-4.707172_pt1 | contig 10959 bp, 7 predicted proteins | sample MGYA00242091_ERZ509233 | MGnify/ENA primary metagenome ERZ509233 (study PRJEB26280, sample SAMEA2338840) | human gut metagenome | biome: human gut; feature: human-associated habitat; material: faeces... | reverse complement strand
CAGATACTGCCTGTTTCTGAAAAGAGCGATAATCCATGTACTCCCGAGATCTTTCTGTGTCCGATTTTGTGAGTACATCATTACACAGGAGGTTGTTTTATTATGCAGAAAATTACAAGTTTTACTATTGATCACTTAAAACTTCAGCCGGGCGTATATGTATCCCGCAAAGACCCGGTCGGCGATTCCCTGATCACCACATTCGATATCCGTATGACATCCCCGAACGAAGAACCGGTGATGAACACTGCAGAAGTACACACCATCGAACATCTGGGAGCCACCTTCTTAAGAAATCACCCGGACTTCGGCTCCAAAACCATCTACTTCGGACCAATGGGCTGCCGCACCGGCTTCTATTTCCTCACCCGCAATACCGTTTCCGGTGCCGATGCTATTCGGCTGGTGCAGGAAACTTTACAGTATGTACTGGACTTCACCGGCGAGATCCCCGGCGGCAAGCGGCAGGAATGCGGCAACTATCTGGCTCACGATCTGGAGGGTGCCAAGGCAATGGCTCGGGAGTATCAGCCCATTCTGACAAACTGGACTCCGCAGCAGCTGAATTATCCCGCAGAGGTGCTTACAGGAACAGCTTCCGTCTGAAAAGAAGGGGCTATCTATGACCATATCAAAATATCTGCAAAAAAACGCAGCAGAACAGGATACCGCATCAAATACAACCCTGTCGCCGAACGAGCCGACAGAATCCAACAGTTCTTCCTTACCTGAGCCAAAACCGTCTGTGGTCACTGCTGAACAAACACCAGAGAACAAGCCCCAAAAACCTTTGGGGAAACTGCTCTGGGAAAGCTTCTGCATCATACTTCCGCCAGTGCTGCTACTGACTGCGGTAGGCGTGGTGGCATACTATATTCTCTGTCCGTCAAAAGGCGAATTTCATGCAGACTGCACTGATACGCTCTACTGGGCAAAAGCGACTTATGACAGCGGAAAACTGATCAACCCAGACTTTTCCTATGCTTGTCTGCTGCCATTTGGCGGCAGCCTGTTGATGTTGTTGTTCCTGCCGCTTTTCGGTTTTTCCATGACAACCAATATGATGGGAATGCTGGTCTTTTTCTTTCTGTTCACAACATCATTGTGTTGGATGCTTCGGCAAATGCACTGGGATTCCCGATGGAACTGCATCACAGCGGCAGCATTCCTCATGCTTCTCAGTGCCAGCAAAAAACTGCGGGAAATCTTCTGGGGGCATACCATTTATTATAGTTTAGGAATCTTATTCCTGTTCTTCGGACTTGCACTGCTGTTCCGGCTGCAAAATCTGTCGGCAATACGTTAGACGCGAGAGGTCCGCATGCATACGATCCTGACCTTTATCGCACTGTTCCTGTTTTTCATACTTTGCTGCACCGACCAGATCGCGGCGATCACGATCTTTGCATTGCCTATTCTGGCTGGTCTGTTTCTGGAACGGGTGCTGGATCGAAAAACACCACTGCTGCACCAAAAGAATACTCGTGTACTGCTGCTGTTACTTTCTCTGGGAATCGCAATCATTGCCGGCATGAAATTGGGAAATCTCTGGGCAAACGGCGTTGCAGGTGCATATGCAGATAATTATTCCAACTGGACTGCTCAGGAAACTTGGACAGAGCACTTACAAAAACTGCCCTTGGCGTGGATGACACTGCTGGGGCTGGAGGATATTCCCGACCAAAAACTGATGTCCGGAGAAAGTATCATGAACCTGATCCGTATCATCACCGCACTGATTCTGGCAGTGCTGCCTGTTGCAGCGACCTGCTGTTACGCCAAGTATCGGGGACAGTCCGGCAGACAGATGCATATTTTACTCTGGGCACACTGGACAGTCACCGGATTGATTCTCGTGGGCTATCTCTGCGGTGCACTTTCTGCGGCAAACTGGCGGCTCAGTCCGATCGTCTGCACGGCTTTCATTGTATCTATGGCATTCCTACGCTGGGCAATTACCAAACAGAAAACTATGCAGCGTGTGGCGGGCGTTCTCTGCGTGCCGCTGGCATGTTTCTGCCTGTTAAGTGCCTGCAATGTCCTGTTGCTGCCCACCAATGCGGAGGAAGTCAACGTACAGTACCAGCTGACCAATATGCTGGAGAAACAAGGACTGACCTATGGATATGCCACCTTCTGGCATGCCAATGCAATCACAGTGATCTCCGGCGAAAAACTAAAAGTACGCAATGTCAGCGTAAATGAGAATGGCGTACAAAAGGCGACCTATCAGACTGATTCTAGGTGGTATGAAGATCAGCCGGAACAGAAAAACTATTTCCTGCTGCTGAACAACGCCGAATATCAGAAACTTGACGAAAGAAAAGATCCGCTGCTGAATCAGGCAGAACGTTCATTTGTCCTGACAGACAGCAACGGCACAACATATCAGGTACTGGTGTTTGCAAAAAATATTTTCTAAGGCAATACTGAATAAAGCTTGTTCCGCAGCATTCCCCAATTCTCATGAAATTATCACAAAGTGTGCCCGCATTTTACAAAAAGATGTGGTATGCTATTGTCATCATGAAAAGACAGCCGGAATCTGTTTTCCAAGATTTCGGCAGATTCCCCGCCGTGTCTTTCAGCATACGGCACAGAGAGGAGTATGTATATGGAAGAATCCAAAAAGCCCAAAAAATCATGGATCTCATACTGGCTGATCGCGTTATGTGTGTTCATGCTGCTTCAGGCGTTTGTGTTCCCGAATCTGTTCAAGGGACGCGTCAAGGAAGTCGGCTACGACACATTCATCAGCATGACAGAGAACAAGGAAATCGGCTCTGTCAAGATTGAAAGCAGTCAGATCACATTTACTGACAAGGACGAAAAGCAGGTATACCAGACCGGCACCCTGAACGATCCGGAACTCATCGACCGGCTGTATGCCTCCGGTGCAAAATTTGAATCGGAAATCGACAGCGGCACCAGTCCCCTACTGTACATCCTGATCACCTGCGTGCTGCCCATTGCCCTGATGCTGCTGGTGTTCCACTTCTTCAACAAGAAAATGGCACAGCGTATGGGCGGCGACAGCTCCATGATGTTCGGCATGGGCAAGAGCAATGCCAAGGTCTACGTCAAGTCCACCACCGGTATCAAGTTCAAGGACGTTGCCGGCGAGGAAGAAGCCAAGGAACTGCTGGCGGAGATCGTGGACTATCTCCACAAGCCGGAGCGTTACAAGGAGATCGGTGCTTCCATGCCCAAGGGTGCCCTGTTGGTGGGGCCTCCCGGAACTGGTAAAACCCTGCTGGCGAAAGCCGTTGCCGGCGAAGCCAACGTCCCGTTCTTCTCCATTTCCGGTTCGGAATTCGTGGAAATGTTCGTGGGCATGGGTGCCGCAAAGGTACGTGACCTGTTCAAGCAGGCAAACGAAAAGGCTCCCTGTATCGTCTTTATCGATGAGATCGATACCATTGGTAAAAAGCGTGACGGCGGACAGTATGGCGGCAACGACGAACGGGAACAGACCCTGAACCAGCTGCTGACCGAAATGGACGGCTTCGACGGTTCCAAGGGCGTTGTCATTCTGGCGGCGACCAACCGTCCGGAATCCCTTGATCCTGCCCTGCTCCGTCCGGGACGGTTCGACCGCCGGATTCCGGTGGAACTGCCGGATCTACAGGGACGTATCGACATTCTGAAAGTCCACGCCCAGAAAATCAAGCTGGCAGGAAATGTGGATTTCTCCGCCATTGCCCGCACAGCTGCCGGTGCTTCCGGTGCAGAGTTGGCGAACATCATCAACGAGGCTGCACTCCGTGCCGTTCGTCTGGGACGCTCCTGTGCCACACAGGAAGATCTCATGGAGAGCGTGGAAGTCGTCATTGCCGGCTATCAGAAGAAAAACCGCGTGCTGTCCAATAAGGAAAAGCTAACGGTTTCCTATCACGAAGTGGGACACGCTCTGGTGGCTGCCCTCCAGTCCCAGTCTGCTCCGGTGCAGAAGATCACCATTATCCCCCGCACTTCCGGTGCACTGGGATACACCATGCAGGTGGACGAGGGCGAACATTACCTCATGACCAAAACCGAAATGGAAAACAAGATCGCAACGCTTACCGGCGGACGTGCCGCAGAGAAACTGATCTTCCACGAGATCACCACCGGTGCTTCCAACGATATTGAACAGGCAACCAAGCTGGCACGCTCTATGGTGAGCCGGTTCGGTATGAGCAGCGAGTTTGGCATGGTGGCAATGGAAACCGTCCAGAGCCAGTACCTCGGCGGTGATGCCAGCCTGACCTGCTCCATGGAAACCCAGACCAAGATCGACAAGAAAGTCACAGAGATCATTCAGACACAGTACGACAAGGCAATGCAGCTGTTACAGACAAACCAGCCGAAGCTGCACGAGATCGCGAAGTATCTGTATGAACACGAAACGATCACCGGCGAAGAATTCATGCAGATTCTCAACCGCCCGATGATCGAACAGCAGTAACTGAAAATTTCCGAAAAGCAAACGCCCTGCAACAATTGAACTGTTACAGGGCGTTTTTGTTGCCTTTATTTGTTGCCTTTAAGAAAGGTCTGGCTCCGGCAGTATGTTAATCAGATGTACCAAAAACCGCATCAGAGAAACGGCATCATTGCTGCCCACTTCGCCGTCACTGTCGCAGTCGGCATTTTTCTTTGCTGCATCTGTCAGCGAAACAACACCGGCACAAGTCTTATTCAACAGAACTGCATCGGTAATATCTACCCTGCCGTCCAGATTGACATCACCCAGCACGGTCTTTTCCGAAGTTCCTGTATCCGCTGGTACCTCAAATGTGACAGAACCGATCCTATCGCCGTACACAAGCACGATCGTCACAGTACCTGTCCCGACGATCTTCACAAGCCCTGATCCGGGGTTCACTATATCGTTATTGATTCTTACAGTGGCAACATTTTCATTGGTGGAGTACCAGATCACATCATAGGATAACACAGTACTGAACAGTGGGAATTCTTCTCCGACGTGCAACAGGCTTTTGTCAGGCGGTGTAATGAAGATTTTGGAAACTGCTGTCGTGGTTGTGGTGGTCGTTACCTCTGTGAATGACATCGCAGTTGTGATAGTGGCGGCAGTCGTTTTCTCTGTGGTGCTCTGTGTTGTTGTATGCGTAGAAGCAGACGGGGAAGTGCATGTAGTGGTGGTAGTAGTCGTTTCCGCAGTTGTTGTATTTGTAAAATCAGACGGGTAAATGCCGTCACTGCATTTTACCTTGGTTGTACTCAGATAATCCGGACAGAATGATTTCCACTGGGCACAAGTGCCGCTATAGGTAATATCATTTCCGTAAAACCGCCCGTCTGTACAACGCACTGGTGTGTCAGTATATACTTTGCACTGGGAAAGATACTGCTCACAAGTGCCGTCATATTCGATCTTCACAAAATCGCTGGAGCAGCGAATATCCCCAATGGCAGAAAGCGTGTTTGGAACGACTACACATGCACTCCAAAAATTCTCCACCATTCCGCTTGGATCGGAAATTTTACTACAGGACACATGCATTTTTCCGATTTCAGTAACTGGAATATCCTCGATCGTTTCCGGAATTTCTACAAAAACTGTATTGTTTTTCGTATGAGAAGAACCCACAAGAGAAATGCTGTCTGTATGATTTTCAGAAGTGGTCATATGATACATTACCGAGGTTTCAATTTCAACCCCTGTAATCCGAATATGACTGTTGGAAACAGTATCTCCTACAGTGTCATCCCAATAGGTTTCTGTCACAATCACGTAATCAATGGTGGAGTCCCAATACCACCACACAGGATCAGACATTTGAGTCTCTTTTTCTTGGTAATACTTTGTTTCCGAAACGGTTTCCCCACTTGCTGCAAAAACGTGTTCCTGTGGGAGCAAAACAGCTTGCGGCAGCGTTCCGCTTCCTGCCAGACACAGCACACCGGCGACTGCTGCCGCCGCCATTTTTCGCAAAAAGCCCATGTACATCCTTCTTTCCAATGATTTTACCGTTGAGCATCAACAGTAGCTGTTACTATTATACCATGTGATTCACAAAAAGTCAATCCCATTCAAAAAAAGCTGTCACACACGGCACTTCGTATGTGACAGCTTTTCCTTTTATGATGACAATTGTTTACATTTCAGTTGGTGCAGAAGAATCTCCATTTTCCGTGGGCTTTTCTTCTGTCGGTTCTGCTTCTGTTGCAGAGGTTTCCGGTTCTGCCGGTGTTTCCTCAAACTGGGAGGGATCCATTTTGCCCTGCATCAGGGTTTCGAAGTCGTCCTTCTCGATCTTCTCGTGGATCATCAGATACTTCGCCAGCAGTTCCAGCTGATCCATGTGCATTTGCAGGATTGCCGTTGCCTTGTCGTATGCCTTTTCCACGATGTTCCGTACTTCGTCATCGATCTCACCGGCAACGCGGTCGGAGTAATCGCGGGACGAGCCCAGATCTCTGCCGAGGAAAACCTCGTTCTGGTCATTGCCATAGACGATCGGTCCCAGCTTTTCGCTGAAGCCGTAACGAGTCACCATGCTCCGTGCGGTAGAAGTGGCACGTTCCAGGTCGTTGGAGGCACCGGTGGAGATGTCGTCCAGCACCAGCTGTTCTGCCACACGTCCGCCCAGCAGCGTGATGATGTTTTCTTCCATTTCCTTTTTGGAAACGAAGCTTTTGTCCTGCTCCGGCAGGGACATGGTATAGCCGCCAGCCATACCTCTGGGGATAATGGACACCTGATGCACCTTATCCTGATGATCGCAGTAATAGGTGCAGACTGCATGCCCTGCCTCGTGGAATGCGGTCAGCCGCTTTTCCTTGGGCGTTACCTTATGAGACTTCTTTTCTGGTCCGGCGATCACCTTAATGGTCGCCTCCTGAATTTCGTCCATGGTGATTGCCTTTTTATTTTTCCGTGCAGCAAGCAGGCAGGCTTCATTCACCAGATTTTCCAGATCAGCACCGGTAAATCCCACGGTAGACTTGGCAATGGTAGTCAGGTCTACGTCCGGTCCGATGCTCTTGCTCTTGGTGTGTACTTTCAGGATCTGTTCCCGACCCTTAACGTCCGGATAGCCGACTACGATCTGACGGTCAAACCGTCCCGGACGCAGCAGAGCCGGATCCAGAATATCCCGCCGGTTGGTGGCAGCAATGACAATGACGTTGTCCTTGCCGGTAAAGCCGTCCATTTCCACCAGCAGCTGGTTCAAAGTCTGTTCCCGTTCATCGTGTCCGCCGCCGATGCCGGTGCCGCGGTGGCGGCCGACTGCGTCAATTTCATCGATAAAGATGATAGACGGAGCGTTTTTCTTCGCCTGATCGAACAGGTCACGGACACGGGACGCACCGACACCCACAAACATTTCCACGAAATCCGAACCGGAAATGGAGAAGAACGGGCAGCCGGCTTCTCCTGCAACAGCTCTCGCCAGCAGGGTCTTACCGGTTCCGGGAGGTCCCATGAGCAGTACGCCCTTGGGGATACGGGCACCCAGTTCCGCATACTTCCGCGGATTTTTCAGGAAGTCTACGATTTCTTCCAGTTCATGCTTTTCCTCATCGGCACCTGCCACATCGGCAAAGGTTGCCTTGCGGGTGTTCGCCTGATTCTTGATGTTTGCCTTGCCGAAGGTGGTGTACTTGCCGCCGCCGTTTGCCTGCCGCATCATGAACACGAACAGGAAGATCATCAGCCCCAGCAGCACCAGTGTGGGAATCAGCGTCAGCAGCCACGAAGTATCCCGAATCTTATAATAGTCCACCTGCAGCGGAGCATCGGGGTGCTTCTGGTTATAGCTGGTGCGATAGTCCTTCGTATCATCACGGAATACCGATACATTGGGCACATCATAGGTCAGCTTATCCCCGTCGTCCAGCGTCAGCTTCAGTTCGCCGGAGCCCAGATCCAAGGTGTACGCAGTAACTTCATAATTATCGAAGTACTTCATAATGTCGGAATATTTGGTTTCTTTGCCGCCGGTTTTCAGTCCGTTCAGCAGGAAAACCAGTGCCACGATCAATACCACGACAACGAGCAGATACGCTCCGATCCCACGGCCTTTCTTTGGTGTCAAATTACATTCACTCCATTCTGTTGAAAAGAAAACCGGCAGGCAGCATTGCCGCCAGTTCTCTCTATATCATTGCGAGGGAACTGCTGCATCAAGTTTACACCATTTCCCGAGAATTTCCAGCACCAGCAGCCGTCTGGTTTCTCCGTCCGGACAAACTCTTGCGGCACAGCCCACGCCCTCGGCGAAAATCACCCCGTCTGCATCTGCCAGCACATGAGCCGTGCGGCGGCGTTCCGGCGGAAGATTCGCCTGTATCAGTTTTTTCAGAGCAGAGGTAAACCCTCTGCCGGAAAGCTGCATGCGGTCGCCGGACTGTCTGGGACGCAGGAAGATTTCACCTTTTATTTTATCATAATCCAGACACGCATTTGCAAATTTTTTATGAATATTTGCAACACTTTCCGCAGGCGACACTGTTTCCAGTCGGGCATGCAACACAAAACCTGAAAAAAGCCGGTTTTCCCCCATTTGCAGAGGGATCGCTTCCGGCAAAGGCTCCGGCAGCTGCACCGTTTCTATGGTCAGTGTGCCCGACTTTCCCACAGCATAAACAGCACCAGACAAATTCCACCTGCCGCCCTGCCGTGCCAGTGCCGCCAGCCGTTCCAGTAGCGGGGCTTCACAGGAGATCCCCGCCTCCTCCAGCAGCATGGCAATACACCGGAACTGCAACGCCTCGTGAAGCGTTTCCAAGCCGGAAAGGGTATTCTTTCCAGTATGGCATTTGGCATAGGCTGCCTGTGCCTGCTGGTGCAGGAAATCGTCCTCCCGCCGCAGGCTCCGCAGGGTATAGGAAACCGTGCGTTCTACAGAAGGGTTCAGCTGTTCCAGTGCCGGAATCACCTGATGCCGGATCCGGTTGCGGGTGTAGGCATCGGTGAGGTTGGTGCTGTCGGTAACATAGGTCTGCCCCAGTGATTCCAGATACTGTTCCACCTGCCGCCGTGTCACCCGCAGCAGCGGACGGAGAAACCGCCCGTTTTTCGGCGGAATTGCCGTCAGTCCATGCAGGCTTGCTCCCCGCACCAGCCGGTGCACTGCCGTTTCCAGATTGTCCGAGGCGGTGTGTGCCGTGGCGATCCAGTCCGCCTGCACCTGTGCAAAAGCAGCATACCGGCATTCCCTTGCCGCCAGTTCCTCGGAGCAGTGCTCCTGTGCTGCCCTTGCTGCCGGATTCACATCATAGACCGCCAGCCGCACGCCCAGCCCTGCACAAAGCTGCTGACAGAATGCTCTGTCCCGTTCGCTTTCGGCTCCGCGGAGATGGTGATTGACATGCACCGCTGTAATTGTAATACCCAGCACCGGACGCAGTTCCAGCAGGCAGCGGAGCAGACACACGCTGTCCGCCCCGCCGGAAAGGGCACAGCAGACAGTCTGTTCTGGTTCCAGACAGTGCAGCTCCCGCAGTTGCTCCAGTACTGCACGGGAAATGGCATCAGCCCTCATCACGCATTTCCGCATTGGAGAAGCGAGTGAACTGACCGTCCCACATCAGCTTGACGGTACCGGTTTCGCCGTGACGGTTCTTTGCCACGATGCACTCGGAAATGTTCGGCGTGGGGCTGTCCTTATTATAGTAAGCATCCCGATAGAGAAACATTACAATGTCCGCGTCCTGCTCGATAGAACCGGATTCACGGAGATCAGACAGCATCGGTCGCTTGTCGTTACGTCCTTCCGGACCACGGGACAGCTGGGACAGAACAATAATGGGAATATCCAGTTCTTTCGCCATAATTTTCAGCTGACGCGTCAGTTCCGAAACCACCAGTACACGGTTGTCGGTTTTCAGGGTAGAACCCATCAGCTGGAGATAGTCAATGACCACCAGTCCCAGATTCTTCATACGCCGCAGCTTCGCCTTGATCTGCTGCACGTTGATGCTGGCAGTATCGTCAATGTACATGGGCAGTCCGCTAAGAACGCCGGCACTGGTGGCAAGCCGCACCCAGTCCTCGTTGGTGAGAAAGCCGTTGCGAAGCTTCTGGGAATCTACCAGTGCTTCCGAAGAAAGCATACGGGTGGCAAGCTGCTCCTTGGACATTTCCAGCGAAAAGATCGCCACTTCCTTGCCGCTGTGCCGTGCCACGTTGGTGGCAATGTTCAGGGCGAAAGAAGTTTTACCCATGCCGGGGCGGGCAGCGATCAGCAGCAGATCCGACTTGTTCAGACCGGAAGTCACCGTATCCAGATAGGAAAATCCTGTTCTGGCACCTACATATTTTTCTTTGTCCGGCCCTGCAATTTTGCCCACATGGTCATAGGCTTCACAAATGGCATCGCCGATCTTGGTCAGCCCCTGCACGTCCTTGCCCTGCCGAATGTCATAAATCCGCTGTTCTGCCGCGTCCATGAGCATCTGGGCACTGCCCTCGCCGGACTGAATGTCCTGCAAAATGCCCCGTGCCGCATATGCCAGACAACGGATATAATATTTTTCCGTGACAATGGCACAGTAGCTCTCGATATTCGAGGTAGACGGCACACTGTTGATTAACGCCGCCAGATAGTTTCTGCCCTCTGCGGCGGTTTCGAACACCTTGCGTTGCACTGCCACATTGAGCACCGTCACCACGTCTGCTCTTTCACCGGAAGTGAACATTTGCAGAATGATCTGGAACAGTTCCTGATGCTGGGGATTGAAAAAGCATTCCGGACGAACGGTTTCCAATACTACCGGCAGTACATTCGGGTCTTGCAGAATGGCACCCAGCACGGTCTGTTCTGCTTCCAGACTAAAGGGCAGTTCTGCGGCTTCGTTGGAAGAATACACTGTATCTGCCATGAAAATCCCTCCTTGGAAAAATAATGCGGGACGAAAACCGTACCCGCATTGCTCTGTTGCTGATGATTCTGGGCAATACCGCACAAAGATTGTGCGACAGATGCGTCGTCAAATTTTTCGTCA
>ENA-ORVG01003873-ORVG01003873.1-human-gut-metagenome-genome-assembly--contig:-NODE-3873-length-10982-cov-2.083646_pt1 | contig 10982 bp, 7 predicted proteins | sample MGYA00242091_ERZ509233 | MGnify/ENA primary metagenome ERZ509233 (study PRJEB26280, sample SAMEA2338840) | human gut metagenome | biome: human gut; feature: human-associated habitat; material: faeces... | reverse complement strand
ACAGGAACAGGGGTATAAGTTAACTGAGTGGGAATTGTGGCTTGACGTGAACAAGAATAAAATCCTGCCAAACTCAAAATAACAGCAACCAGTGCTCTGTTGTGCAATCTCATACTGTATCTTTTTGGTGAATATTAAGTTAGAAATGACTGTTTTTACTATTAAAAAGACAAATTAGATCATTCCTGAAACGCAAAGATAATTGAAAAAGTTTCAAAACCTACTGATTGTCTATAGATTACAACTTTATTTAACATGTTAACGTTTTCTGTTAAAGCATTGTTTTCGTTGCTTTTACCTGTTTATTTTTAATGAATTGAAGTTATTTGTACTACCTTTGTGCCCACTTTTAAATTAGGAAAAACGGGTTCGGATTTTAATAAATCGACTATGGAATGGATAAATAGTATATTGATAGAACACAGTGTCATACAGGCTGTTGTTGTGATTGCTATGATCTCGGCTTTAGGATTGGCTTTGGGAAAGATCAGCGTCTACGGGGTTTCGCTGGGGGTTACTTTTGTTTTTTTTGCCGGAATTGCGGCCGGACATTTCGGCTTATCGATAGATCCCCAAATGTTGAATTATGCCGAGAGTTTCGGATTGATTATTTTTGTTTATGCCTTGGGATTGCAGGTCGGGCCTGGTTTTTCCGGAAGGGAGGTATGACATTGAATATGCTTGCATTTGCTGTGATCCTGGTGGGCACGGCAATGACTTTGGGCTTTCATGTGGTGACAGGCGTGTCATTGCCCGATATGGTAGGTATATTGAGTGGTGCTGTGACCAATACCCCTGCTTTGGGGGCTGCACAGCAAACTTTGAAGCAGATGCATATCGATGCGGCTGATCCTGCTTTAGGGTGTGCGGTGACCTATCCTTTAGGAGTGGTCGGTGTCATTCTGGCGGTTATCGTATTGCGTAAGATATTTCCTCGCCGGACGGCAGAAACCGTTGTGGCAGAAGATAAAAGCAAGCACACTTTTATTGCCGGTTTTGAAGTCCGCAATCCCGGAATTTTTGGGAAGAATGTAAAAGAAGTAGCTCATCTTGCGGCACATCGATTTGTTATTTCACGCTTATGGCGCGATGGGAAAGTGACGATCCCCACTTCCGATACGGTATTGCTCGAAGGAGACCGTTTGCTGGTGATTACCACCGAGGCTGAGGAAGAATCCTTGCGTATCCTTTTCGGTGAAGAGGAAAAGGTGGATTGGAATAAAAAGGATATCGACTGGAATGCCATCGATAGCCAGTTGGTTTCCCAGCGTATTGTCGTGAGCCGTTCGGAGATCAATGGAAAGAAATTGGGATCCTTACGTTTGCGTAATCATTATGGTATCAATATCACCCGTATATATCGGGCTGGGGTACAGTTGTTGGCAACTCCCGAGCTGGTACTGCAATTGGGAGATAAATTGACCGTTGTGGGGGAAGCTGCTGCTATCAGCAATGTGGAGAAAGTGTTGGGAAACCGTATTATTAGTCTTAAAGAACCGAATTTGATCGCCGTATTTGTGGGGATTGTGTTGGGTTTGGCTGTCGGGGCTATTCCCTTTTCTATCCCCGGAGTCAGTTTCCCTGTCCGTTTGGGAATAGCAGGCGGACCGATTATCGTCGGGATTCTGATGGGGGCGTTCGGACCGCGTTTACATATGATTACTTATACGACCCGGAGCGCCAATCTGATGCTCCGGGGATTGGGACTTTCCATTTATCTGGCTTGTCTGGGGTTAGATGCCGGGGTACATTTCTTTGAGACGGTGTTTCGTCCCGAAGTGCTGCTGTGGGTAGCTTTAGGATTTACGATCACTTTTGTACCTGTTGTCCTGGTGGCCGTTATCGCTTTGAAATTGATGAAAATAGATTTCGGTTCCCTGGCAGGGATGTTGTGTGGAAGTATGGCCAATCCGATGGCGTTGAATTATGTCAATGCGACCGTCGAGGGAGATAATCCGGCCGTATCTTATGCAACGGTATATCCGCTGTCCATGTTTATCCGTGTGATTTTTGCTCAATTGATCTTAATGTTGTTTTTGTAGGTTCTGGATGTTTTTCCTGTCAGGATTTTTAAGCCCTATTTTTTATGTTGACGGGAAATACTGACGCTGGATCCGTCTTTCATCCGGATATACCCGCCGTCACTTTTGATATAACTTTTCATTTCGTTCAGATTGATCAGATGGGATTGATGTACCCGTAAAAAGTGGTAGGGGACGAGCAGCTCATCGAACTCTTTCAGCGTTTTAGAAACGACTAATTGCTGTCCGTCTTTCAGATAAAAGGTAGTATAGTTATTTTCAGCTTTACAACGGACAATAGAACCGATTTCTATAAATTCGATTTTATCGGCTAGAGAGAGGGCCGGGGTTTTGTGTTTATCCGGCAGTTTATTGTTTTGGAGTAAATGGAGCATTTGCCGGTTTTCTGCTTGGGTACTGATTTTTTTCTTCGCTTTTGTAACTGCCTGGATCAGTTCATCGATATCTGTCGGTTTAAGAATATAATCTAAGGCACTGAATTTGATGGCCTGTATCCCATAGTGGTCATAGGCAGTGACAAAGATCACTTCAAAATGAATTTCCGGCAGGTTTTCCAGTAATGAAAATCCATTGCTTCCTGGCATTTCGATATCCAGAAAAACCAATTCGGGTTGAAGGGATACAATGATTTCATAAGCTTCGGCTGCTGAACTACAGCAGTCGATAATATCGATTCCCGGGCAATGTTTCAACAGAAGTTGCCGTAGGTTTTCGCGGTTCTTTTGTTCATCTTCGGCAATAATAGCTTTTATATTCATCAGGTGACAGATTTGGTTACAAAATTGCTTCTCCGTATTTGGAGAATAACTGTTCGTAGATGTTTTTACCCTGCTCTAGTGTTGCGGTAAATTCTTTGTAAGTCATTAAATGTCATATATTTGTGTAATTGAAAAAGAAATTGTGATGTTTGTAAAGTGCCTGATTGAAAAAGCAATCGGCAGCTCCCCGGCCTTGGTCGGTGAAGCAGGCTTCTCCGATTTCGGATGATCAGAGAATCTTCCGGCATCAGCTGAATAGGGCTTACTCCGATCCCTCCTCGTGCAGGTTGGGATAAATGAATGTCAACGGTATAACTGCTGTCTGCATGAAATTCCAAGGGGTAGGAATGATTGCCCAGGGATAATTGGGCATCTTCTGCGGACAGGGGAAACAGGGGATATAAGTGAGATGTACATTAGGGTGTAACGGGAAAGAAACTTCGATCAGACGATAGTCGTATTCGGGTTTATCCGGGGTATCTCCGGATAAAAAGGGAAGAAGTATCCGATCGGCCAGGAGGGTAATGTTGAACGACGTGGACCTCCTGGCTTGCATATGATTGTTGTGTGCTTTGATACCTGCCGGAATGATTTCGTATTCGAATATATATAGTTAGAGTCACTGAAGGTATTGGTGATTTTTTTCCATTTGTGTAATGGAACTTCTACCGTTAACAACGGCTTTTCGTAAGGTAAGTTGTTTTTCTGCTAATAGAAATCGAAATAGTATTGAAAATTGTCGGTGAAGTGGGAACTCGGTGAGGTTTGTTTTTGGTTTAGGTATACCTGTTCGAGATAGAATACAATTGGGGTTTTCCGGCTGGATTTTTCGGTGACTTTTCTACGGAGCAGAGTCTTCATAACGTTTTCGACTTCGGAGGGAGAAACTGCGTGTAAAGGAAACGACAGATGTCGGATGCATTGAATGGTAAACCAGTCTCTTTTTGTAGTTCGGAGAAGGATAGACGTGTATTTTCACTTCATAGGGAATAGGAAGAGAAAATTGCGATTAAAGAAATCAGACTTGTTTTATAATTTGCAAAGTGAATCGTACACATTTATAAAACGAAATGTATATAATTTGTTTTGGAAATTATACACCGTAGGGTGCCCTTGTAACTCTTGAATATAAGACTGGTCTTGCCGATACACTGCCGACCGGTAAATTCAGTCATTTATGAATGTTCGGAAAAAATTCCTGGCGAACCTTTTCCCAAAAATACGATATTATCTATAATTTTTTCAGTCACCCCCCCTTTTTTTCTTGGTTATGCGTATTAACAATACTAATGATATTTTATTGGGACATAACACAAGCAAAAGATATGCTTAAAAAAGAACAGGATAAAATAAAAGAAACCCTCTCTATATCTGATAAGATCAGTGATATTCTCAGCAAAGAAATGGATGTTGGGAGTCAGCATGTGTTAGATTCATGGCTTGCACAAAATGAACAAAACAAGGCTTTATTCAATAAAATCTGCTCTGACAATACCATACGGGAAAAAATTTACAACTACAAAAACAGTGATGCAGAACAGGCATTCAACGATTTTCTGAAAGCAAGAAAACAACGTTCGAACCGTCGCATATATTACCGGTTCTTATCCGGTGCAGCCGTCATTGCTATTTGCTTCGGATTTTGGGCTCTGATCCGAATACAGGAACAGGAAACTCAAAATCTGCAGGTTACAGAAACAGAGCAGCAGCTTTCGGACATGCCTGCCAACAAGCCGGTGCTGACATTGGGAGACGGTACACGGATGAACGTCTGGGGAGACAACCTTTATTTTAAAGAGACGGAAAAAGGGCAAAAAATAATGTTGGGTGATTCGCTGCTTTCACAAAAAGAGGATTCCATAACGGCAGACAGTTACAACACTCTGGAAGTGCCGCTTAGGTGTGACTTCAACTTTACCATGAGCGATGGGACCAGAGTATGGATAAATGCAGCTTCCACACTGAAATACCCGGCAAAATTTGCAGCCGATTCACGCACAGTATACGCGTCCGGAGAGATATATCTGGAAGTGGCCAAGGATGCTGGACGTCCCTTTTATGTAGTTGTTGACGGCATAACCGTCAAAGTATTGGGTACTTCCTTCAATATTAGGGCATATGCCGATGAAAACGACACAAAGGTGACTTTGCTCGAGGGAAAGATTGCCGCACAAATCAACGATAAGGAATACACACTTACTCCCGGTAAACAATTAAAACGTGACAAGACCTTTGGAGAAACCAGCGTCCGAACAGTAGATCCGGCAGAGATTGTTTCTTGGACCAGGGGGTATTATATATTCAAAAAAGCAAGGCTGCAAGAGGTGGTAAATACACTGAAAAACTGGTATGGTGTCAACATTATGCTGAGCAGTGGTGCCAGCGACATCATCTATACGGGAGTAGTTAACAAAGAAGAGAAACTGGAGGTTTTCCTCCGGCGTTTGGAGGAGGTTTCCAACGTAAAATGTAGCTGCAATGGTAAATTCGTAACAATCTATTAAACAATAAAGTCATTCATCATTAATCTAAATTATCAAGTATGAAAAAATGGATCACCCTAAGCTTGTGCTTGCTATTATCCGGATTCCTGTCCGGACAGTCCGGAAATACCGAAGCGAAGCCCGTCGAAGGTTATGAAATCAACGGTTTCATCACCGGCAAATACACTGGCAAGGTATATCTTGTGAAAGAAGACGGCATGCACGGACCGCAGACCAAAGTAGACAGTTGTGAAGTAAAAGAAGGACGTTTCCAATTCAAGGGAGACACCGTACCCGAATTTCCTGTCATCTATTTTATCCAAAGCCAGGACGGCCAGCTGGCTCCCATCTTCCTAGAGCAGGGACGTATGAACATCACCATACGTGCCGACCATTTCCTGGGCTCGGTAACCAAAGGTACCATCAATAACAATCTGTGGTCTCTCCACCAGTTACAGGTCAAATACTGGGTTGACAGTATGCTGCTGGCTTCCAATACTCACTATATGCGTTACGGCCGTGGCAGCTACGAAGTGGAAGACAGTCTTTTCAAATACCGTACCCATGAGCAGAACTCCAAGAAACTGAACATGGAGAAACACATGGTACAGTTCTATAACGACCAGGCATTTGCTCCTTTCATCATGCTGTTTGAAATGACAACCGAACTGTCATTGGATGAACTGAAAGCACTGAGAGGACAACTGCACGAAAAACTGAACGGCCACCCCTATACAAAAGAACTGGACGAAGTAATCGCCAACAAGGAATTCAAAGTGGGTGTTGACGCTCCGGCTTTCTCCATCGAAGGAATGGACGGTGAGGAAATCGAGCTGAAAAACTACGCCGGTAAATATGTGCTGCTGGACTTTTGGGCATCCTGGTGTGGACCCTGCCGCAGAGAAATGCCGAACGTGGTGAAACTGTACAAGGAGTGCAAGGGCAAGAATTTCGAAATCATCGGAATCTCTTTAGACCAGAAGCCGGAACCCTGGAAAAAGGCGGTAAAAGAACTGAAGATGACCTGGCCACAGGCTTGTGACTTCCAGGTGTGGTATGGTCCCGTTGCCCGCAAATACAACCTGAGCGCAGTGCCCTATACCGTACTCATCAATCCGGAAGGAAAGGTTGAAGCCTTGGATCTGCGCGGTGAAGAGCTGATCAACACCATCAAGAATTTAGTAAAAGGAAATAAAAAGAAATAGACAGGAAATGAAGAAAATTTTGTTCAGTATGCTTGTATGCCTGCTTTGCACAGGCGTACAGGCACAGAAAATGGCAAAAATCAGTGCGACGGCGACCGGATATTCCGGTAAGATTATCGACTTTGAATTTATCGACAACATAGCAAACAACCAGCAGTTCCCGTTCAAGGACAACCAGCTGATGGAGTTCGAAGTGGAGTTGAAAGAGCCTAGTCTGATGAAAGTGAACGCATGGTTATGGATGATTGTGTGCCCGGGAGACGACATCCAGATGCACGTAACTTTCAAAGGCACCTCCTACCGCGAAGTGGAATTCAAGGGGACACCGTCGGCAGTCGCACTGAACTCCGCCATCCGTGACGGGCGCATGGTGCGCATCAACGACCATTACAAGACCAACCCGCTGGCGGCAGTTGTGACTCAGGTGCCTGTAAACACCTACTACGAGGCTTGTCAGAGAAACTGGAAAAAGGAGCAGGAAATTCTCGAAGGTGTGCGCGACCAAGTGGATCCGTTTGCTTTCGCCTACATCTATGCAGAATTGGAAGGCATGTATCTGGACAACCTGTTCAAATACCCATTCGTCGTTTCAGATGTCTGCAAGAAAAAAATCGAGGAATGCATTCCGGAAGGCTACTGGAACGTGCTGGATGGTTATCAGGTGAAAAATGATAAGGCCTCTCTTAAGAGCTTCGCTTACATCGGCTGGTTGATTGACTATGTAGAATATCGGGAGAGACGCGAGGCATACCGGGCAGGTAAGACATACGCAGGTCCGCAGAATATGGAGGAGATGTATGAGAAACTCGCTCAAACATACGATGGCGATACAAGAGACGCCGTGCTCTATCTGTTCCTGTATAAGGCCATTGCAGAACAGCAGGATTTCAATGTAATCGGAAAGCTGAGCAAGGATTACTTCAAGAAATACAACAGAAACAAACAGTTCAGGAAAGAACTGAGTGAAATGCAGAAATAATGCTATTAATAAACCAAACAAAATTATGTATAAAGATCATTTACCACACGGCGTGTCTGCCTGTCGTTTTCTGTTGACAGCCTTGTGCATATTGCTCTTTGCGGGTAACCTGCGGGCAGCCGGAGACGAGGAGTACATGCGGAAGAAGATTTCTGTACAGGCCACCAACGAAAGCATCGAACAAGTTCTGGACAAAATCAGCAAACTGGCTGACATCCGATTCTTCTACAACTACTCGGTTCTGGATTTCTCCAGAAAAATCACGGTAAACATTAAGGATACCGAACTTCATGATGCCCTCAGTAAGGTGTTGCAGGGCGAAAAAGTCGAAATTGAATATCAACCTAACCGTACCGTCGTGTTGCGTCCGCAACGCGTACCTGACGGCATCTCCGCCATCAATATCAGCGGTAAGATTATAGATGCCGATACTAAGGAACCGCTGATCGGAGCGAGCGTCGTACTGAAAGAGCAGAAAGGCGTGGGCGTTGTGACCGATATCGACGGAAAATTTCACATCACCATACCGGAAGGAGGAGCCAGTGCGCTGCTCATCAGCTACGTGGGATACGAAAACGAGGAGCTTGCCATCACCGGCCAAGGTGACATGAAAGACCTCACCATTAAAATGACAGCCGCATTTGTAGAAATGGAAGGCGTGGTCGTTACCGGTATGGCTCCGCGTAAATCGGAGAGTTTCACGGGTAGCTACGTGTCCGTAAAAGGCGAAGAACTGAAAAAACTGAGTCCGAACAACCTGTTGCAGGCATTGCAGTTCTTTGACCCTAGTTTCCGCATTGTGGAAAACAACAAGAAAGGATCGGACCCGAACGCCATGCCCGAATTCCAGATGCGGGGCAATGTGCAGCTCGACAACAATTTCTCCAACTCGGATATGAACATGCTGGTAGGTAACTACTCCAACCAGCCAAACATGCCCTTGTTCGTACTGGACGGTTTTGAGACTACCTTACAGAAAATCGTCGATCTGGACCCGGAGCGCGTAGCTTCCATCACCATTCTGAAGGACGCATCGGCAACCGCCATCTACGGTTCGCGGGCAGCCAACGGAGTAGTGGTGTTTGAGACCAAGAAACCGCTGTCCGGAGCCTTGAACGTTACTTACTCCATGAGCATGGGTATCACCATGCCCGACCTGTCGAGCTACGACATGATGAACGCAGCTGAAAAGCTGCAGTTCGAATACGATGCAGGACTGTTCTCCAATGATGCGAACGGTAACCCGTTGAGCGGTAGCATTCTGGCAGAGCAAAGGAACTATTACAACCACTACAAACGCGAAATCGAGCGCGGTGTAAACACTTATTGGCTGTCCGAACCGGTACGCACAGCAATCATACACAGGCACACCTTAACTGTAGACGGAGGAGACGAAGCCCTGCGTTACAACCTGAACCTGAACTACGGCAACGAGCCCGGTGTCATCAAGGAATCGGGACGAGAGACATTCGGATTTTCACTGAATCTGCAATACCGCCGCAAGAAATGGAACATCTCCAATCAGCTGAGCATTGACAACACCAAGGGAACCAACAGCCCTTATGGCAGTTTTTCCGAATACGTGCAGATGAATCCCTACTATACCAAAAGGGACGAATACGGCAACTACCAGAAAATCATTGAAAGAAAGAGTCTTGGCCCCGGGAATGGCTCCAAAACCATCACCAATCCGCTGTACAATACACAGTTCGAACATAAGGATTATACCAAGAATTTCAATGTCACGGACAATTTCTCATTGGAATTCGCTATACGTGAAAACCTGCGGCTGAATGCCCAGTTCTCCCTAACTAAGGGTACCTCCAACGGCGAGATATTCAAGTCTATGAATCACTCCGAATTTGAGGCAAACGATGTGCCGTTGCTGGAAAGGGGAACCTACAACAAAAGCATCGGTAACACCTTGAATTGGAACACCAATGCCTCCATCAACTACAACCTCACTAAAGACAAACACCTGTTGAGTATGTTTGCCCGCTGGGAAATCGGACAGAACCAGAGCGATGGTATATTTTTGACAGCTAAAGGTTTCCCCAACGACAATATGAGCGATTTCCAGTTTGCACAGGAAGTAGAGAAACGCGATGTAAACAATACGGAGAGCACCTCCCGGAGCATGGGACTAACCGCCACAGTCAGCTATATGTACGATTTCCGTTACTCCGTGGATTTCAACGTCCGCGGTGACATGTCCTCACAGTTCGGTGCAGACAGTAAACTGAAACCGTTCTGGTCCGTCGGAGCACGCTGGAATGCATCCCGCGAGAAATGGCTGGAAGGTACTGCCATATCCAACTTAGTATTGCGTACATCCTACGGTATCACCGGTTCGCAGAACTACGACCCCTACCAAGCAATCGAAGGTTATACATTTGAAGAGATGATGTTTCAATACCTTTCTTCCGGTGTCATCGGTTCCAAGCTGAAAGGATTCGGTAATCCGGACCTCGACTGGTCTACTACAGAGGACTTCAGTGCAGCCATCGAACTGGGCTTCTTCAACGACCGTCTGACAGCATCGGTAAATTATTACAACCATTATACCGACCAGCTGCTGTTGGAGAACAACATCGCTCCATCGAGCGGTTTCCTGACCATGACGAACAACATCGGAGCTATCTCCAACAAGGGGGTAGACGTAACGTTGGGATTCACCCCCATACAGGATTTCGAACGGCAGATCCAGTGGAACGTCTCCATCAACGGTAATCACAACAAAAACGTGGTGAAGAAACTGTCCAACGAAATCAAAAAACAGAATGAAAATAACCTGAACGAACGAAACAGTCCGGCTCCCATCTACGAAGAGGGAAAATCGACATCACAACTGTTCGTGGTGCGCTCCTTGGGAATTGATCCGGCAACCGGTCGGGAAATTTTCTTGACGAAGGAAGGTAAACAAACTTTCGTGCATGATTATGATGATGAGATGGTTGTTGGAAATAGTGATCCGGATGTAGAGGGAGTGATCGGTACATCTTTCTATTACAAGGGATTTTCTGCTTCTGTCAATTTGCGGTATCGCTTGGGAGGACAAATATTTATGTCGACTTTATACGACAAGGTGGAGAATATTTCGGAAAATGCCTTGCAATATAATCAAGATAAACGGGCATTGTATGATCGTTGGCAAAAACCGGGTGACGTGAGTAAATATAAGTCTATCTCGTTGACGGACGCGACCCCGATGTCGTCTCGTTTTATCGCGGATGAAAATACTTTGAGCGGAGAGTCGATTTCTTTTGGATATGAAACTCAAGCCAAGTGGTTGCATCGTATCGGGGCATCCTCGATGACTATTCGGGGGTATATGAATGATATCTTCCGGATTTCCACGGTAAAGAATGAACGGGGATTGGATTATCCTTTCGCACGTACCGTGGCTTTTTCTCTTGGGTTAACGTTTTAATGAATTAAAGAGTTTGTTTATGAATATAGTAAGAAATATAAAATCAGGTTTGATTGCTGGTGTGATGTTGTTGCTCGTGTCGTGC
>ENA-ORVG01003871-ORVG01003871.1-human-gut-metagenome-genome-assembly--contig:-NODE-3871-length-10990-cov-2.237037_pt1 | contig 10990 bp, 3 predicted proteins | sample MGYA00242091_ERZ509233 | MGnify/ENA primary metagenome ERZ509233 (study PRJEB26280, sample SAMEA2338840) | human gut metagenome | biome: human gut; feature: human-associated habitat; material: faeces... | reverse complement strand
CTCGTCCGGCTTGAACGGGTCGGCCATGGCAACGATCTCGTCGTACTCCTCGCGGGTGAGTCCGGAGTTCTCGAAGCTGCCGTCGCCGCCGGGGGTCTGGCCGGGCACCTGCTCCCAGTAGCCGATGCCGGTCTCGTCGTACCAGTAGCGCACGAGCCGCACGACGGCGCCCTCGATGCGCTCCTCTTCCTCGTCCATGAGGCCGTCGGAGTTCACATCGTTCCACACGTTGCCGTCGATGAGCACCGGCAGCTGCTTGGTGAGGCCGGCGTCGAAGGCGCGCTTGTAGTACATGCGGTTGGCCAGGTCGTAGTTGGTCTTCAGGTAGCGGACCGCGTACGCGCTCGACAGGATGCCGCCGGTGAGGTCGGCGTCGTCGGCGATCTTCTCGGCCACGACGGCGTACACCTCGTTGACCTTCTCGTTCTCGGCGTTGACGTTGTCGGTCAGCGAGGACTCGAAGGAGGTGAGGTCGGAGTTGTCGCCGGTGCTGGCGCCCTCCACATGGAAGCGGCTGGCCACGTACTCGCCGGAGTCGTCCACCACCTTGATGGCGTAGCCGGTCAGGTACGGGGTGGCCGACGTGAAGGCCGGATCGCTGGTGGCGAGCTCGGTCTGGCGCGCCTCATAGGCGGCCATCATGTCGGCATCGGCCTTGATGGCTTCCACCTGGCTGGCGGACAGCGAGACGATCTCGGAGGCCGAGAGCTGGCGGATCATGCCGACCGACACGGGGCGCTTCTGCAGGGCCACCAGGTCGGAGGTGGAAAGCGCCGTGCCGTTGGCGTTGGCCACGCCGTAGGGCTGGAACACCTTGTCGATGTCCTCGCCCGGAGCGGCCGGATGGTCGACCTCGCTGCTCACGAGCACGTAGCCCGGCAGGTTGTCGAAGTCATAGACACCCTCGGCGTCGGTGTAGATCCACAGCTGGTGATCCTCGATAATGAGGCCGCCGCAGACATCGCAGCGCCCGTCGGGGCCTTCCGTGCCGGCCTCGTCGTTGTGCTTGGCGTCCACATGGGCCGCCGTGCTCGTCTGCTTGCCGCAGATCTTGCAAACAGAGGTATGGGTGTTGTCGAAGTTGTCCTTCCACTCAAGCTCGGTGTGCTTGCACACATCGGCGCCGCAGCCGTCGCACATGCCGTTGCCGTTGGCGTCGGCATGGGGCTCCTCGCCCAGCACCTCGTTGCAGTCGGCGCAGGTGACGGTGTGGACGTCGGCATCCTTGTAGGTGTAGGTGCGGTCGTGCAGGTGCAGGCAGTCGCCGCAGCCGTCGCAGCGGCCGTCGCCATCGCCGTCGGAGCAGGCCTCGTTGGTCGCCGAGGCGGTGCATCCCTCGGCGTCGCACGTCCAGTCGTGGGTGCCGTTCTTGTTGCCCGTATAGGTCTTGTTCTCGTGGGTGCAGGTCTCCTCACCCGGGTCGGTCACCTCGGTGCTCTCGCCGTCGGCGAAGCCCTCGGTCTCCTCGGTGGCGGCCAGTGCCATCCGCGCCAGCGAGAAGCTGCGCATGGCCGGCTCGGCCACGATGCGGATGCCCGCATCCTCGCCGGTACCCGGCTCCACGGGGCTCGGGTTCTCGGGATCGGTCGTCTCGCCCGGGTTCTCCGGGTCGGTCGGGTTCGGATTCTCCGGCTCGACCGGGGTCTCGGGCACCTCGACGTCCTCGCCGTCCTTGTACTGGCGGCCGCCGTTGAGGTTGGTGTTCTCCACCCAGTAGCCGGAGTCCTTCAGCTCGCGCACGCCGGCCTTGTACAGGGCGTCGTAGTCGTAGGTGCGGCCGGAGCGAACCAGGTACACCTTGTCGTCGGCGCCGGACACCACGTTGCCGCCGCGCGACTCCACCAGATGCAGCTGGCCGTCCGGGTAGTCGTCGTTGGCCCGGTCGCGGTCGAGGAAGAAGACGTTGTTGTCCTCGTCTTCCAGCAGCTGGTTGCCGTGGTTGTCGTAGGTGGGCACGAAGTAGTACTGGGTCAGGATGACGCGCAGGCCCTCGACGCCCTGCTCGGTCTTGTCGCGGTCGTCGGTGTCGATGCGGTCGTCGGAAGTGTCGGAATCGTTCTTGCCGTCGTAGTCCTCGTCGTACCACGCCTGGCCCACCAGGCTCGAGCGGTCGGGCGGCACGAAGCCGGCGTTCATGGCGTTCTGGTTCTGGCCGATGGCGAAGTCGTAATCGAAGGTGCCGGTCACCGTCTCCGTCGTCGGACGGCCGTTGGCGTCGACAGCCTCGTGCTTCTCGGACCAGCCGTAGGCGGTGCGCTGGTTCGCCCAGCTGGCGCCATCGACCAAGCCGGCCAGCACGATGCGCCAGGCGGCGTTGTTCTTCGAGATCTCGCCCTCGACGGTCTCGCACTCCTTGATGGTGCACGATCCATCGGAGTGCGTCGCATCGGCGGTCTGGATGTTCTGCTCGTCCAGGAACACCGGGTAGTTGTTGGTCTCGTAGCGGCTCCACACCTCGGCCATGCCGTCGGTGTTGGTGTCCTCGTGCTGCTCCTCGGCCGTCACCATGGGCTGGACGCGGGAGTTCACCACGTCGTGGGCGGTCGTCTCGGCCTCGAAGGTGGTCACAAGCAGCGAGGACATGCCGTCGGCGGCTTTCTCGCCGTTCACTTCCACCGTATAGGAGGCAAGCGCGTACTCGTACTTCTTCGCCGTCGAGTTCCAGGTGCGCACGGCCGTGGGCAGCTGATCGAACAGGTAGTAGCCGGACACGTCGTGCAGCTCGGTCGTACCGTCCTTGGCGAGCGCCTTCAGGTTCTCGTTGTCACCGGTCAGCACGGCCACCTTGCCGCCGCCCAGGTAGGTGGAGTTCGGCACCGTGAAGGTGAGGCGCTCGGCCGGGGAGGCGTCCACCATCTGGCCCGCCTCGTTGCGCACCTTGTAGGTGCCAGAGGTCGGGTTCAGCGTGTCGGTCTTCGCCTCGGTCACGCCGTCGGCCACCTTCTCGGCCATGACGTTGCCGTCGTTGCCGAAGTGCGGGTTGAGCTTCCAGGTTCCGTCGGCGCCGAGCACGTACTGCTTCAGGATGACCTGCTTGTCGTTGTAGCCGTACTCGAGGTAGTCGGCCTCGGTCTTGGTGCCGTCCTTCTCGGTGGTCACGCGCGTCTCGGTGTTGTAGTTGTACAGGCCGTCGTAGTCGGCGTCCTCCCAGACGTAGCCATCGATGGCGTAAGCCGGGGGCTCGATGAGGCCGCCGTCGTTGTGGTCGCGGCTCGCGCCCATCATGAGGTCGTAGGCCACGAGCGTCTTGCCGCCGACAGTGGCGGTCATCGGGTCCTTCACCTGCACCTTGCCGTCGGCATCCAGCACCGGATCGCCGTTCTCGTCGAGCACCAGATTCGGCGTCTGGTCGTCGTTGTTCGACGCCGGCGCGTAAACGATGTTCGACTCATGGGACGCCAAACCGTCGGGCGTGGTGCCGTCGGCGGCCACCGTCTCCAGAAGTATGATGTACTCGTCGGGCTCCACCAGCTTGTTGTCGTCAGTCAGATCGGAGTTCTCACGATAGCCGGCGCCCGTCACCTGGTACTTCGCGCGGAAAAGCTCGTTTTCCGTGACGCGCGGGTCGCTCACGCGCACCTTGTAGCCGTAGGCCACCCACGTGTCGGTGCCGTTCACGTTGCGCAGGCCCGCCGTCTCGAGGTTGTCGAAGCGGTAGGTGCCCGAGCGGTGCAGATCGGGCGTGCCGGTCAGCGCGCCGTCGATGTCCTCGCCGAGCTCGGTGGGCTTCGTCTTCTCGGTGCCGCGCTCCATGAGCACGCGGTCGGTCGTGGTCACTGCGACGGACGCCGTGTTGTCGGCGGCCCACTGCGTGGTGTCGGGCACCCAGTTCGCGCCGTCGAAGTAGTAACGTTCGAGGGTGACCTCGTAGCCGTCGAGGATCTCTTCCTCTCCGACGACGTTGCCGTTCTCGTCGAAGGTCACGTCCTGGATGCCGTTGTTGTTCGCATCGTTCCACAGCACGCCGGAGATGGACTGCAGGGTGGGGTGCACCATGCCCATGTCGCCGCCCTGGACAACCTTGGGCAGCGGCACCTTGTGCTCCCAAGTGCCACCGTTGCCGTCGGGAACGGAATCCACCACAACCGTCTCCATGTCGACCGTCAGCCAGTCGTAGGCCGCCACGCCGTACAACGGCGCGTCTGGACGAACCAGCTGCTCGGTGCTCACGCGGGCAAAGTCGCTCGCGTGAGCAAGCTTTGTCTTATTCTCTCCCTCGGTCACGCCCTCGCTGGCCACCACGATGCGGCCGCCGTGATCCTCTCCGTCCACATCGCCCACCGAGGTGCGCGTGCCGGCGATCTCGAGGCCGCCCTCGGCCGAGAGCACCCCCATGTCGCGCAAGGCATCGGCCAGATGGGGCTGGGCCGGCACCTCGATGAGATAGTTCGGTGTCTTGTGCAGCACCGAACGGCGCATGGTGAGGTTCGTCTTCAACGAATAGATGCCGTGCAAAAGCCGCACGACGAGCCGCGCCGAGGCCGGCGCGTCCGTGGCGATCTCCACCCGGTAGCGGGCCGGTCCGCTCACGAACAGCGTCCCCTCGATGCGCACCAGCGCCGCGAGCGTCGCCTTCTCGCACTGCGGACAGGCGGGCACGACCCGGGCCAGCTCGTCTTTCACCTCGGACGTGAACGACATGGCCTAGCTCCGGCGCGCCCGCGAGAGCTTGATGACGTTCTGGAAGGCATCGCGCAGCGCGAAGGGCGAGTGCCACGTGGGCTGCTCGGCGTCCACGAGGTTGCGGCTGATGACGATGGGACCGCGGGACTGGATGGCGAGCATATCGGCGTAGGAGATGGAGATGGGACGCACCCCCTTGATGAGCTGGTCGTCGTTCAAGTCGCTCGTGGAAGCGTGCTCCAGCTCGGCCCCGGAGATGGCCGCGAAGCTGCCCGTGGCGGGGCTTTCGGCGCGCAGAGGCACCTTCGAGTGCACGAGCATGTAGTCGATGAGCCCCTCCATGCCGTGGGCCGTCAGCGCCTCGAAGTGCTCGCGGGCCGTCAGCCCCCACGTCTCCCCTTGCACGTCGGCCAGGGCGCACACGAATAGCACGCGGCCCCGAGAGGCGCGGATGGCCTCGACGACGCCGGGGATGAGCAGGTTCGGGATGATGGAGGTGAACAGCGACCCCGGGCCCAGCACGATGAGGTCGGCCTTCCGGATGGCCTCGAGGGCGGGCGGGTAGGCCTCGATGGGGCGGTCGGCGCGCAGCGTCACGTGCTCGAGCGCCGTGCGCGAATGGCAGGCCACGGCCTGACCGTCCAGAATGCGCCCGTCCTGGGTCTGGGCCGACAACACCACGTGGTCCAACGTCGAGGGATACACGTGCCCCTGGGCGTCCACCAGCTTCTCGCAGATGGCGATGGCCTCGGGAAACGACCCCGTCGCATCTTCCAGCGCGGCCAGAAGGAGGTTGCCCAGAGCATGGTCGCGGGCCACGGCGAAGCGGTACTTGAGCGCCCGCATGAGCGGGTCGGCGGGGTCGGCCGCCATGGCGGCCAGGCACTTGCGCACGTCGCCGGGCGGCGTGACGTCGGCCTCCTCGCGCAAAACACCGGTGCTGCCGCCGTCGTCGGCCATGGCCACGACGGCGCTCGTCTGCACGCCTAAGGAGAGCAGCGTCCGGATGGAGACCGGAGCGCCGGTGCCCCCGCCGATGACCACCGCCTTCAGTGCGCGGGCGTCCTCATCCAAAGGCCGCAGGTTCGGAAGCGCGCTGCGCAGGGCCGAGAACGCCGCCGTGGCCGCCGGATCAACGCGGAAGGCCTCGGTGCTCTTCTTTATGCCGGCCACCTTCTACGCTTCCTTTCCGCCGCCGGCACGGGCGTCCAGCACGTTGTCGCTCTCGCGCTGCACGTCGTGACCGCGCTCGGCCAGACGCAGATCGCGATGGGCAACGCTCACCCGATAGCCCTTCGACTTCAGGTAATCGCCCGTGGCCTCGGCAAGCGCCACCGACCGGTGCTGGCCGCCGGTGCAGCCCACGCCGATGGCCAGCTGCTGCTTGCCCTCGGCGACGTACCCCGGCATGACGACGTCCAAAAGGTCGTGCCACTTCTGCTCGAACTCGATGGTCTCCTCGCGCATGCGCACGAAGTCGCGCACCGGGGCGTCCAGCCCCGTCAGCGGCCGCAGTTCCGGATCGTAATAGGGGTTCGGCAGGAAGCGCACGTCCATGACGAGATCCGCATCGTAGGGGGCGCCGTGCTTGAAGCCGAAGGAGTACACGGTGACCGCAAGCCCCTTGCGCTCGCTGCCCGTGGCGAAGAGCCCCCGGATGGTGCTGCGCAGCTTCTGGGGCAGCATATCGGTGGTGTCGATGACGTAGTCGGCGCGGTCGCGAAGGCCCATGAGCATGAGCCGCTCGCGCTGGATGCCCTGCCAGATGGTGGTGCCGTCGGTGCACAGCGGATGCCGGCGGCGGCTCGACTTGTAACGGGCGATGAGCTTGTCGTCGGCGGCATCGAGGAACAGCGTCTTGTAGGAGACGCCGGCCTCTCGCATGGAGGAAAGCTCGGCCTCCAGATCGCCGAAGAAGTCGCCGTTGCGCGAGTCGCAGACCACGGCCAGACGACGCCGGCCGCCCTCGTGCTCGGTACTCTCGTTCACGCGCACGAGCTCGGCGAGCAGGCTCGAAGGCAAGTTGTCCACGCAGTAGTAGCCCAAATCCTCGAAGACGTGCATGGCTTCCGTGCGCCCGGCGCCGGACATGCCCGTCACGATGACGAAGTCGGGCATCTGAGCCTCTTCCATTACCTCCTCGGCCACAAAGGCCTCCTTTCCTGAAAGGATCGCTCTTCTTCACAGAGGCTTTCCGTTTGTCTGAACGAGCTCTCCGTAGGGGGCGATCTTGGTCGCCCCTCATAAGCATGGCTATCCCGCTCGGAAGGGCAGACCAAGGTCTGCCCCTACGGGATGGTGTTCGCCAGGACGCTATCGGCCAGCTGTTCTTCCTTCTCTTCTTTCCGCTCATTATACTGCGCGAGAACGCGCACCAGCTCCTCGGCCACCTCTTCGGGGATGACCTTGGCGGCCTTGATGTCCTCGAGGCTCGCGGCCTTCAGGTTCTTGAACGACTTGAAGTGCTTCATCAGCGCCTTCTTTCGCACGGGCCCCAGACCCGCCACGTCGTCCAGAATACTCGCCGTCATACCCTTGCCGCGCAGCTCGCGGTGGAAGGTGATGGCGAAGCGGTGGGCCTCGTCGCGCACCTGCTTCACCAGGTACAGCGACGCCGAGCCTGAGGGCAGCACCACCGGTCCCGTGTCCTGCCAAGGCACGAACAGCTCCTCGTCGCGCTTGGCCAGACCGCAAATGGCGATGTCGTCGATCCCCATCTCCTCGAACATGGCGAGCGCCGCCGTCAGCTGCGGCTTTCCGCCGTCCAGGATGATGAGGTCCGGCTTGCTGCCGAAGCGCTCGTCGCTCAAACGTTCCGGCGCGTAGCGGCGCCGCATCACCTCCTGCATGGAGAGGAAGTCGTTGGCCTCGTCGAGCGGCGTCTTTATCTTGAAGCGGCGGTACTGGTTCTTGTCGGGCTTGCCGTTGGTGAACACCACCATGGAGGCCACCGTGTAGGAGCCGTGGATGGTGGAGATGTCGAAGCACTCGATGCGCATGGGCGGCGCGTCCAAGGCCAGGGCGCTCTCCAGCTGCAGAAGGGCGTTGTTGATGCGCTTGTCGTCGTAGTTCGTGCGCACCTTGTAGCGCATGAGAACGTGGCGCGCGTTGGTCTCGGCCATGGTCAGAAGGTCGGCCTTCTCCCCCTTCTGCGGGGCGCAGAAGCGCACCTTGGCGCCGTGGGCCGAGTCGAGCTTGCCCGTGAGCCATTCCCCCATGGCCTCGGCGTCCTCGGGCAGTGCGCGCACGATCACCTCGCGCGGGATGGAGGTGGTGGTGTCGTAGTAGCGCATGAGGAAGTTGCGCAGCAGATCCTGATCGGGCACGTCGGTGCCACGGTTCAAGACGAACTCGTTGGCGTTCACGATGCGTCCCTCGCGGATGACGAGCACGTTCACCCCGGCCACGGTCTCCTCGCGGAAGAACCCGACGACGTCGGCGGACAGGTCGCGCGAGGACACGGCGTGCTGCTTGTCGGCGAGCGAGTTGATGGTGTCGATGCGCGCCTTCAGCCGTCCCGCCCGCTCGAAGTCGAGCTCTTCGGCGGCCTCCTGCATTTCCGCCGTCAGCTCGTCGACGAACTCGCGGTGGTTGCCGGCGAGGAAGCGCTCGATGCGCCGCACGTTCTGGGCGTACTCCTCGGGCGTAATGGCCCCGCAACAGGCGCCGGGGCCGAGGCCCACGTGGCAGTCGAAACAGGGACGCGCATCGCGCTTCAAGAAAGCGAGCGGGTCCTTCTCCAGCGCGCGCGTGAGTCCCCGCCAGTCGGCGCAGGTGGCGGCGCACAGGGGCACCACACGCCGGGCGATGTCGATCATCTCCCGGGCGGCGCGGGCGTCAGTGAAAGGACCGAAGTACTTCGTGTCGGACTTGTGTTTCTCGCGAGTGTACTTGATGGCCGGGAACACATCGCCTTTGGTGAGCGCGATGAAGGGGTAGCTCTTGTTGTCCTTGAAGTCCGCATTGAAAAACGGGCTGTACTGGTTGATGAGGTTCTTCTCCAGCACGAGCGCCTCGTGCTCGTTGTCGACGACGAGGTAGTCGAAGGAGTCGATGGCCTCCACGAGCAAGGGGATCTTCGCGCGGTCGTCCTGGAAGTTCACGTACTGGCGCATGCGCGCCCGCAGCTGCTTGGCCTTGCCGACGTAGATGACCTCGCCGGCGGCGTCTTTCCACAGGTACACGCCGGGCTCGGTGGGCACCGCCTCCAGCTCGCGCTTGATGCGCGCGAGCTTCTGCTGCTGGGTCTCGCGGGAGCGACCGGGCTTGGCGCGACCGCCTTCGCCCACGGCTTCCGCGACGGCTGCCTCCGCGACCGCTCCCATGGCGGCCGCGTCGTCGACGACGTCCATGGCGGCCGCCTCGCCTTCGCCGTCCGCCCAGACTGCCTCCGCGACGGCCTCGTCAACAGCGTTGCCCGCGGCTTCATGATCGCGCACGGCGCGGGCGAGCGTCGGCCTCATGCGGCCCTCGCGCTCCAACTCGTCGGGGTATTCGTTTTCCCAGGAAATTCGTTCTTTACTCATGGGTGCAGTATACCCGCAGATTCCAGCCTGTGTCCTTCCAGACGATTTCTCACCCATTTTTTCGCCAAAATTTCGAGTTGTTAGCATTGATGAGATCGCTTATGGCGTTCTTCGAGCTTCGCTGAAAGAATTTGCCTCATCGACTATTCGTTTATCGATAGTTTCAGCCTTCTTGTGGAATTGGTGGGATAGCGGGAGGCCATTCGCAATGCTAACAACTCGAAAATTATGGCCCGAATTGCCATGGAGATTTTCCCGAGACGGGCGGGACGTTCCGTTCCGTCCAAAGCGAAGCAGCTCCAGCCGTGGTAAGTTGTTGTTTTACTCTTGAACCGGAGGGGTTATTTGAATAGGGAACGAACTGAAACCAGCTCGGGCGCCACGGGGCGGCCGCGGGCAATGGACGCGCTGCGACGCAGCGTCTTCTTCGCGCTCGCCGTCGTTTTGGGCTTTCTGCTCCTCGAGCTGCCGTGGAACGGCGATGTCTTCGCCATTCCCCAGCGCTACGTCATCGACAACCTGCTCATCCTGGGGCTGGGCTGCGCCATCACTTTTCTGGCGGGACAGCGCACCCGCGCATCGCTCGCCGCGTTCGTGGGACTGTGCCTTATGTGGGGCACCGCCAACTTCTTCATCATCGCCTTCAAGGGGCAGCCCATCGTGCCGGCGGATCTGTTCGCCCTCGGCACCGCCGCCTCGGTGGCCGGCGGTTACAGCCTGTTTCTCACCGGTCGCCTCGCGTTCTGCTGGGCGCTGTTCGCCGCCTATTGCATCGCCCTGGCGAAGCTGTGCCCCCAACGAAAGCGCGCCCGCTGGGACATTGCCGCCAACATGCTGGCGGCGGCCCTGCTGGTGTGCCTCGGCGCCATGCAGTACCAGGCCATCGATATCAAGAAGGACTGCGAGGTGACTGTGGACGTATGGGACGTGCGCGGGTCCTACGCCACCCAGGGCACCGCGCTCTGCTTCCTCTCGCGGGCCCAAGAGCTGACGCCCAAGCCTCCGGAGGGCTACTCCGCCGAGGCCGTGGACGCCATCCTGGCCCCCTTCGCCGAGGATCCGCTGACGGGAACGGACGGCACGGTGGCAGAGTCCCCCTCGCCCGACACAACGGGCAACCAAAACTCAACGGCGCCCACCACTGGCGATGCAGCGCCGGAACAGCCCGAAGCACTCCCCTACGACGGCCCCAACGTCATCGCCATCATGAACGAGACGTTCTCCGATCTCTCCGAATACCCCGGCCTTGAGGGAACAAACGCCGCGCCGACGTTCTTCCACGAGGTGGCCAACGATTCCCTGGCCGCGGGCGACGTGTACGTCTCGGCCATGGGCGGGGGCACCTGCAACAGCGAGTTCGAGTTCCTCACCGGCGCCTCCATGGGCAACATGGGCGGCGGCGTGTACCCCTACGTGCTTTACGATTTGGAAGGGGTGGACAACCTCGCCTCCTACTTCCGCAGCCTGGGGTACGGCACCCATGCGATTCACCCGGCCGAGGCGGCCAACTGGCGGCGCGACCGCATCTACGAGCAGCTCGGATTCGACGCGTTCGACGACATCACCACCATGGAAGACGCCGACACCTTCCGCGACCTCGTCACGGATCGCACCACCTACGAGCGCGTGCTGGAGAAGATCGACGAGGGAGAGGGGCCCCAGTTCGTCTTCGATGTCACCATCCAGAACCACGGCGGATACGACACGGGGCTCGTTCCCGCCGCTGATGCCGTGCATCTGGAATCGGACGAGGTGGAAAACCCCGAGGTGGACGAGTTTCTGGCGGCCATCCGGCGCTCGGATGAGGATCTGCGCTGGCTCGTGGACGAGCTGAACGCGCG
>ENA-ORVG01003869-ORVG01003869.1-human-gut-metagenome-genome-assembly--contig:-NODE-3869-length-11001-cov-2.414489_pt1 | contig 11001 bp, 7 predicted proteins | sample MGYA00242091_ERZ509233 | MGnify/ENA primary metagenome ERZ509233 (study PRJEB26280, sample SAMEA2338840) | human gut metagenome | biome: human gut; feature: human-associated habitat; material: faeces... | reverse complement strand
TTTTTTAAGAAAAAATTATAAAAATTGCCTAAAAGTGTTTCACTTTTTTAGGTTTAATGCTATAATACAAACATATTATGCTAAAAGGGGTGACATTATGATTAAAAAAGAAATGATAGCTATGCTTTTAGCAGGCGGACAGGGAAGTCGTCTGGGCGTTTTGACTTCTAAGCTTGCTAAGCCGGCGGTTGCATTTGGTGGAAAATACAAGATTATTGATTTCCCACTCAGCAACTGTATTAATTCGGGGGTTGATACTGTCGGCGTGTTGACACAGTATAGACCACTCCGGCTCAATCAGCACATCGGTATCGGTATCCCATGGGATCTGGATCGAAGTATTGGTGGTGTAACCGTACTTCCTCCATACGAGAAGAGTGCAAACAGCCAGTGGTATACAGGTACTGCGAACGCAATCTATCAGAATCTTGAGTATATTGACTACTACAATCCAGACTATGTACTGATTCTCTCCGGAGATCATATCTACAAGATGGATTATGAGGCGATGCTTGACTATCACAAGACAAGCAAGGCCGATATCACATTGGCAACCTATCAGGTACCAATGGAGGAAGCAAGCCGTTTCGGTGTTGTTATCACAGACGATACCGGATGTATTCAGGAGTTTGAAGAAAAACCGGAGCATCCACGCAGCAACAAAGCGTCTATGGGTATTTACATATTTAACTGGAAGGTGCTTCGTGAGGCTTTGACAGCACTGAAAGATCAGCCATCCTGTGACTTTGGTAAGCATATCATTCCATACTGCCATGAGCGTGGAAGTAAGATCTGTGCTTACGAGTACAAGGGCTATTGGAAGGATGTAGGAACACTTGGTTCTTACTGGGAAGCAAATATGGAGCTCGTAGATATTATCCCAGAGTTCAATCTCTACGAGGAGTTCTGGAGAATTTACACAAAGAGCGATCAGCTTCCACCACAGTACATTGATCCGGAAGGATCTGTGACAGAGAGTATCGTTGGTGAGGCAACGGAAGTTTACGGTACTGTACAGCATTCCGTTATCGGTTCCGGCGTTACGATCGGAAAGGGCGCTGTAATCAAGAATTCCATTATTATGAATGGTGCAGTGATTGGTGACGGTGTCGTTATGGACAAGGCAATTATCGCAGAGGGTGTTCATATTGGAGACAACGCAGAACTTGGTGTCGGCGAGGAAGTTCCAAATGAACTTGCACCACATATCTACTCATATGGTCTTGTAACAATCGGAGAGAATTCCGTAATTCCGGCAGGCGTTAAGATTGGTAAGAACGTTGCCATCTTTGGTGAGACAACCATTGACGAATATCCGGATGGATTGTTAAAGAGTGGGTCTAGTATTATAAAGGCAGGTGAGTAGAATGAGAGCAATCGGTATTATTTTAGCAGGTGGAAATAGCAGCAGAATGGGAGAGCTGTCTGCAAAGAGAGCAGTTGCAGCTATGCCAATCGTGGGAAGCTATCGTGCAATCGATTTCACACTTTCCAACATGACAAACTCCCATATCCAGAAGGTAGCTGTTTATACACAGTATAATTCACGTTCGTTGAACGAGCATTTGAATTCTTCCAAGTGGTGGGATTTCGGTAGAAAACAGGGTGGACTTTATCTGTTTACACCAACGATCACAGCGACAAACAGCTATTGGTACAAGGGAACTGCAGATGCGTTGTATCAGAATATCAGTTTCCTGAAATCAGCGCATGAGCCATATGTAGTTATTGCCAGTGGTGATGCAGTGTACAAGCTGGATTATAATAAGGTACTGGAAGAGCATATCGCAACAGGTGCAGATATCACAGTTGTATGTAAGGATATCCAGCCGGGCGAGGATGATATCAACCGTTTCGGTGTTGTAAAGCTTGCAGATGATAATCGTGTAATCAGCTTTGAGGAGAAGCCAATCGTGGCAGAGACAAATACAGCATCCATCGGTGTATATGTTGTAAGACGTCGTCAGTTGATTGAGTTGCTGGAGGCATGTGCTGCAGAAGGCAGAAGCGATTTTGTAAATGACATTCTTGTTCGTTACAAGAACGTAAAGAAGATTTATGCATATAAGCTGGATTCTTACTGGAGAAATATCGGTACGATTGATTCTTACTTCAAGACCAATATGGATTTCCTGAAGAAGGATATTCGTGATTACTTCTTCCGTCAGCATCCGGATGTATATTCCAAGGTGGAGGATTTACCACCAGCAAAATACAATGGAGATGCAGCTGTCAGCAACAGCCTGATCGCAAGCGGAAGCATCATCAATGGTACGGTAGAGGATTCCGTTCTTTTCAAAAAAGTTTATATCGGTAATAACTGTGTCATCAAGAATTCTATTATTCTGAATGATGTACATATCGGGGATAACTGTTATATTGAGAACTGTATCGTGGAGAGCCGTGATACACTTCGTGCAAATACAGTACATACAGGAGATCCAAACGAGATTAAGGTCATCGTTGAGAAGAATTTTAGATACGCATTATAATTTCACAAAAAGAGTTGCGTAAAAGGGGGACTAATATGCAAATCACAGATGTAAGGGTACGTAAGGTTACAAAAGAAGGCAAGATGCGCGCAGTTGTTTCGATTACAATTGATGATGTATTTGTAGTACATGATATCAAGGTAATTGAAGGAGAGAAGGGATTGTTTATCGCGATGCCGAGTCGAAAGGCGTCGGATGGTGAATATCGGGATATTGCACATCCGATCAATTCTGAGACAAGAGACAAAATCCAGAGTCTCATTCTTGAGAAGTATCAGGAAGTAGCGTCTGAGTCTGAGGATGAAGAGTAAAATAGCAAAGGGCTGTTGCGTCTGCGACAGCCCATTTTTTCAAAATAAGTAAGGAGACGTAAGAGGGCATGGAAGAAGAATATAGCGTAAGTGTGACACAATTGATTCAAAAGATGAATCTGATCAATCATACGCCTGAAATTGATACCGATCATATATTGATCAAAGATCCAAATATGAACCGTCCGGCAGTCCAGCTGGCGGGCTTTTTTGAACATTTTGATTCCGCACGTATTCAGATATGTGGAAATGTAGAGTTTGCGTATATTTCGAATATGCATACAGAGGAAGAGAATATCCAGATATTTGAGAAGTTATTTGCATTCAAGATTCCGTGTCTGATCTTCTGCCGTAATATCAAGCCATATGATTATATCATCGAGACCGGAAAACGATGTGGAATCCCAATTCTGACTGATACTTCCGAGACGACGTCTGACTTCGTGCATGAGGTTGTAAAGTGGCTGCATGTGGAGCTTGCACCGCGTATTTCCATTCATGCGGTTTTGCTGGACGTATATGGTGAGGGTGTCATGATTACCGGAGACAGTGGCCTTGGTAAGAGTGAGGCGGCTCTGGAGATGATTCGGCGTGGACATCGTCTTGTATCGGATGATGTTGTAGAGATCAAGAAGGTTTCGGATGAGACGCTGATCGGTACGGCTCCGGATATTACGAGACATTTTATCGAGCTTCGAGGAATCGGAATTATCGATGTCAAGAGTATGTTCGGTGTAGAGTGTGTCAAGCATACACAGAGCATCGACCTGATCGTGAATCTGGAAGAGTGGGATAAGGATGCGAACTATGACCGTCTGGGACTGGAGGATCAGTATACAGAGATTCTCGGAAATAAGATCGTCAGTCATTCGATTCCGATTCGACCGGGACGAAATATTGCGGTTATCGTAGAGGCCGCAGCTGTTAACCACAGACAGAAACAGATGGGATATAATGCAGCACAGGAACTGTACAAGCGTGTACAGCAGAATCTAACAAAAAAATAGGAGAGTAGCAAAATGAAATATTGTTTTGGTGTAGATATCGGAGGAACAACAGTTAAGATCGGACTTTTCACAGCAGAAGGAACGATGGTTGACAAGTGGGAGATCACAACACGCACCGATGAGGGCGGAAAGTATATCTTAGGCGATATCGCAGCATCCATCGAGGATAAGCTTGCAGAAAAGCAGATTGACAAGAGCGAAGTAAAGGGTATCGGAATGGGTGTTCCGGGACCAGTCAAGGCAGATGGAACCGTTCTCCGTTGTGTAAACCTTGGATGGGGAATCTTCAATGCAGCAGATGAGTTATCCAAGATTATCGGACTTCCAGTCAAGGTTGGTAACGATGCAAATATGGCAGCGCTCGGCGAGATGTGGCAGGGCGGTGGAAAAGGAAGTAAAGATGTCATCATGGTAACGCTTGGTACCGGTGTCGGCGGTGGAATCGTTATGAATGGTAAGATTGTAACAGGTTCCCATGGTGCGGCTGGTGAGATCGGTCATTTGACGGTCAACCTGCATGAGACGAGAGTGTGTGGCTGTGGTAAGAGGGGCTGCTTGGAGCAGTATTCTTCCGCAACAGCAATCATGCGCAGTGCCAGAGAAAAAGTTGCCAATACGGACACGCCTTCTTTATTGCGCGATTATCCGGAGATCACCGGCAAAGAGATTTTCGATGCATACAAGGCCGGAGACGACATGGCAGAAGATGTGGTTAATGAATTTGCAGAGTATTTGGGACTTGGACTTGCTCATACAGCGCAGGTTATTGATCCGGAGGCATTTGTTATCGGTGGCGGTGTTTCTAAAAACGGACAGGTCGTAGCTGATATCACCAAAGAAAAATATGAGAAAAATGTTATGTTTGCATTAAAAGATAAAGAATTTCGTCTTGCAGAGCTTGGAAATGATGCGGGAATGTATGGTGCAGTTCGCATGGTATTAGTAGATTAATCGCGGTTTCAAAAGATAGGTAACAGGGACGTCACACGTAATTGGTGACGTTCTTGTTGCCTATTGTTTTCTTATTTATTGGGATATTGCTGTTTTGCAATGTAGCTCATTACAAAATGTTGGTGTTGCTCTTACTTTTTAGGCAGTAGTATATGTTTGCAGATGGAGAAAGGGATGAGAAATTAGCATGAAATTATTTCATATATCAGACTTGCATATTGGAAAACAATTGTACGCGTATAGTTTGCGCGAGGAACAAGAAGATATTTTGCATCAAATTGTGGAACAGGCCGCAATTCACCGTCCCGATGCGATGTTGATCGCAGGTGATATATATGATAAATCGGTGCCGTCGGGTGAGGCGTATGAGATCTTTGATCATTTTCTGAATGAGATAGCATCGTTGGATCCACAGATCCCGGTGTGTATGATCGCAGGAAATCATGATAGTGCTCTCCGATTAAAATATGCAAGTTCTTTTTTGGAAAGACAGAAGATAGTTGTATCAACTATGATCCCGACGACAGAGGAGGAACATCTGCGCAAAGTGATCTTGCGGGATGAGTATGGAGAGGTGGCGGTATATTTACTACCTTTCTTGAAACCTGGTCAGGCTAGAGTCCTTTTTCCGGGACAGGAAATTACGGACTATGATATGGCGGTCCGTAAAGTGTTAGAACGGGAAGGAATTGATTTTACAAAAAGAAATATATTGGTGGCGCATCAATTTTTTGTGGGTGGTAATGGAGAAGTTGAGCGCTGCGATTCGGAATTAATGTATTTGTCAGTGGGTGGTATCGATAGTGTTCATACTGATATGGTAGAGGCGTTTGATTATGTTGCGCTGGGACATATTCATGGAGAGCAGCCGGTGGGCAAGGCGCATATTCGTTATAGCGGAACGCCGTTAAAATATTCTGTCAGCGAAGAGCATCATGAGAAAGGGATTACCATGGTGACGCTGGGCGAAAAAGGGGACAGTCCGAAAATAGAACGGATACCGCTGCGACCGCTTCGGGATGTCTGCAGTCTGCGGGGAACTTTGGAAGAGGTAATTCAGGGTGCCGAGGCGCATCGAGACGATTATGTGAGCATTGTTTTGACAGATGAAACGGGTTTATACCGCCCAAAAGATCAGCTGGATGAATGCTTTGACCGTATTTTGGAGGTACGGATTGAGAATACACGTACCATGGCAAGAATGAAACAGCAGGAAATAGAGAATACACAGTTAAGTCCATTAGAAGCATTCCGGGAGTTCTATCAGATGATGAATGATCAGCCGATGAGCGAAGAGGAAGAACTGGAATTACAGCAGATTATTGCTAAGTGTGATGGAAGCAAAGAGGGTTGAGCTATGGCGTTGTGTGATGAGAGAATGTGATAAGCATAACTGCAAGACATTAATTGTCTTGGAAATATGAAATGGAAAGCAGGAAAAGCATAGCTGCAAGTTGTCAATTGTCTTGAAGATATTATATGAGAGGAAATGAGTATGAAACCAATATATATTGAAATGAAAGCGTTTGGCTCTTATCGGGACGAAAAAATTGATTTCACCGGCAAAAGTCAGGGTTTGTTTTTGATCACAGGAGATACCGGTGCGGGAAAAACCACAATTTTTGATGCAATATGCTATGCGTTATATGGGGAAACCAGCGGTGGCAAGCGCAGCGGTGAGATGATGTGCAGTCAGTTTGCAAAACCAGGAGAAAAGACAGAAGTAAGATTTTGCTTTGACTACGATGGTCGGAAGTATTTGGTTACGAGAAGTCCGGATCAGCCCAAATGGAACAAAAAAGGGGAGCGGTTAAAGACAACGACGGGCACAAAGGTGAGTCTTATATTGCCGGATGGTACAGAATTTGCCGGGAAAACCAAGGAAACAAACGAAAAAATACAGCAGATCATTGGACTGGGGTGTAATCAGTTCACACAGATCGCAATGCTTGCGCAGGGCGACTTTATTAAGCTTTTGCATGCGACATCGGAAGAGCGCAAAGAAATTTTTGCGCGGATTTTTGATACATCGATCTATGAACAGATTCAGCGGGAATTGGCGTTGGAGGCAAAAAGCGTTTATGGAAAGCTGATCGGAAATCGAGAAGATATCATGAAAGAACTTGGGCGCATACAGGCGGTTGATGCGGTACTTGACGAGCAGTGGAATGATTTGGAAGTGCTATTTAGTGAGACACATCGCGATGAATTGCTTGCTCTGGCAAAGCGTATATGTGAAGACAGCAACAAGCAGCTTGGACAAGTGGAAAATGACAAGGAAAATGTAGGAAAGACATTAGAAAAAATATCGGCACAGATCGAAGCGGGCACCAATATCAATCGACTGTTTGAAGAGTTAGAACGCCACCATAAGAAAGCAGAACAGTTGTCAGTGCAGAAGGAAACAGTGGATGTAATGCGGCTTAAGCTGGATGCCGGTCGGCGTGCGATGGTTGTCGACAAGGATGCCAAAATTGTAACGGAACGCAGAAAAGAATCTGCAGATTGCAAGCAGCGATTGGAACAGTTAAAACAATGGTTTGAAGAAAGTGTCCCAAAAATGGAACAGATAGAAAACGATTACCGGTCATTGGGAAAGCAATTGGAAACAGAGGTTCCTGTGCTGGAAGAAAAGGTACGTGTCCGTAAAGAGGGACTTATTCGGTTGCAGGAAATACAAAAATTACAGGCAGAGTTTATGGCGTGCCAAGGAAAATTGCAGGAAGCAGAGACTCTTTTGCAGCAAAGTGAACAGGAGTATGAGGAAATTCATGCCCAGATCATGGATAATCAGGCATTGCAATTGCGTTTGACGCTGGTGGAGGGGGAACCTTGTCCGGTGTGTGGAAACGTGCATCATCCGGTGATGGAACACGATGTGGCTGATGATCAGAAATCTGATAGGATGGGATCTGTGGATGCTGTGTTTGAAACAATGGTAGAGCAGGAAAGACGTTTGCAGTCGAAACGGGAACAGGATCAAAAACAGGTAGTGCAGTTGCAGCAAAAGTTGGCGGGGATACAGGGGAAATGGGAAGCCCTGCAGTCGCAACTACATGACGATGAGATGCCAATTGTTTCACAACGAACAATACAAGATGCCGTGTTGCAGGATATCCCGGATCAGTTCCAAAATGACCTTAATGAATGGCAGGCAAGGATTGCACAGATCAAGCAGAAAGCAGCCGCTGCAGAAAAGAAGCATGAAAAATTTGCGCGGGAAAAGCAGGAACGAGAGGGAGAACGTAAGGCAGAGACTGCTCATTTAGAGCGTTGTGTTGAGGCAGTGGCGCAGGCAGAAACGGCGTATACACAAAGCTTAACAGAGCAGGACTTTGACAATGAGGAAGCGTACCAAAATGCGCGCATGGACAAACAGCAATTAGATGTATTTCAGCAGCAGATTAATGAGTATGAGCAAGCGTGCAAGCTGACCGAAGAACGTGTCCGTGATCTGGAACAGCAGACCAAGGATAAGAAACCTATAGAACTACAGCAATTATTGCAGCAAAGAGAGGAACTTGGGCACCGACAGAAATCATTAGAGGCACAGGTGAAAGAACTTTATCATGTGGCGAAAGAAAATGAACGTGCATATGAAGCCGGCACAAAGCTGTACGAAAAAAGGGACAGCATGAAACGACGTGCGGAGATATTAGCCAACTTAGATAATACTGCGAATGGAAGAATCTCTAAACGGCACGTTAATTTTCAAACATATATTCAGCGGCGTTATTTTGCACAGATTATTGACCGCGCTAATCAGCGTCTGGTGCGGATGACGAATCATCAATTCGAACTTCGATGTCGGGACCTGGAACATTTGCGGACCGTGGGACAGGTTGGTCTGGATCTGGATGTGTATAGCATCGTCAATGATCAGGTGCGTGATGTGAAAACGCTATCGGGTGGAGAATCTTTTGTTGCAGCGCTTGCGATGGCGCTAGGGATGGCTGACATGATACAGGACAGCCGAGGCAGTGTACACATAGATACGATGTTTATCGATGAGGGATTTGGAGCGTTGAGCGAGGAGACGAGAAACCAAGCGATCGCTGTGTTGAATGAATTGTCAGGCGGCAAGCGCTTGGTTGGAATTATCTCGCATGTCAGCGAATTAAAGGCGCAGGTAGGAACGAAGCTTGTCGTGACAAGAACGGACAAAGGCAGTCATGCGCACTGGGAGATGGATTAAGGGTTCAAATGCAGCACTTCTGAGGTGATGCGGGCCGCATCTATCGTCATCTGATGTGGGCAGATTGGGCTTTCTAATAATCCGTTTTCGATGCAGCGAACGACCTCTGCCACTTCATAAACAAATCCATTTTCTTCACCGCTGTCAAAGGAATCAATGCACTCGTCGGCACTGTTATACAGTTCTGCCCTAGAACCAAAGTGCATTTTAGGAAGGCGAATATATCCGTCTTCGCCGTAAATGTAAGCATCTTCCGGCATTTTGGTGGTAAAAGAGCACTGTAAATTTGCAATACAGCTTTCGAGCTGCAGATTCATACTGACCAGATCATCTACACCTGTAGAATGCCTTGCAACAAAAGCACCCATATCCAGTATTTTTTCATCCACGAGATAAGGCAGCACCTCGAGTGGATAAATGCCGAGATCATACAGAGAACCACCGCCGAGTGCCGGGTCAAAGAGTCGTTTATTGTAGACAGGATCAGCTTTCCAACCGATGGTTGCCTGCATTAATTTTACTTTGCCGATACGACCCTCCTGGATCCATTGCTTGGCAGTTGTTGTTTTTGGCAAAAAACGCGTCCACATAGCTTCCATTAAAAACAAGTTTTTTTGTTTGGCAAGGCTACAGACGGTAAGTGCCTCGTGAGCAGACCGTACCAAAGATTTTTCGCAGAGAACATGTTTGCCGGCTTGCAGACATTGCAATATGTTATCGTAGTGAGCGTTGGTGGTAGTTGCGATGTATACGGCGTCGATGCGAGGGTTGGCGAGTAATTCTGCATAATTTCCGTAATAGGACGGAATATGCTCGCGCGCCGCCCATTCCTGTGCGCGATCCAGTGATTTGCTGGCAACCGCAATGACTTCAGCGTTATCCAGTTGTCTGACGGCATCTGCAAATTTGCGTGCAATGTCGCCTGCTCCAATAATTCCAAAATGTATCATATTTTATGTGCCTTTCTGTGTTCGGTGATTTGCAGCGGTGCTGCATCGTGATTTGGCAAAAGAATAGCATAGGAAGAAAGGTGTGTCAATTTGTAAGCTAATTAGGAAAATAGGATTGATATACCTACATATTTGTGATATATTTAATTCAAATCAATTTTGTTCAAATGAATTTGAATTAAAATATGACGCGGGGAGGCGGTATCAATGTTTATAGGCAGAGAACGAGAACTTGCATCTTTAAAAGAGTTTTATGATAAAGATGGAATTGGAATGACGGTGATATATGGACGCAGACGCATTGGAAAGTCTACGCTTATTGCCGAATTTGTCAAAGATAAAAAAACAATTTTTTATACAGCTACAAAAGTTGGAAAAACCAGAAATCTCGAATTGTTTTCAAGACAGGTAGTGGATCTGTTTATGCCTGGGATGGAGAATATTAGTTTTGGAACATTAGAAGCTGTTTTTGAATTTATTGATAAAAATATAGGTGATGAAAAAATTGTTCTTGTAATAGATGAACTGCCGTATTGGGCTGAAAAAGATGAAGCACTTCTGTCTGTGCTGCAGAAATATATAGATACAGTGTGGAATGACAAGAATCTAAAAATAATTCTGTGCGGGTCTGCGCTTAGCTTTATGGAGAAGAAGGTGTTGAGCGAAAAGAGTCCGTTGTTTGGGAGGCGCAATTCTCAAATTAAATTGGAGGCGTTTAACTATTTGGACGCAGCAAAATTTGTTCCAAATTATTCGAACGAAGATAAGGCAATCTGCTATGGAATTACCGGCGGTGTTGCGAAGTATCTTTCTATGATTGATTCCAATAAAAGCATTGATGAAAACATCGTCAGGCTCTTTTTTAGGACAGATGGATATTTATATGATGAGACAAGAAATCTTTTGACGCAGGAATTTTCAGATATATCATTGGTAAATAATATTGTTGAGCAGATCACGTTTGGCGAAAATACGCTTAATACGATTGCGGGAAAAATTGGAGAAAAAGAACCAACAGTATTATACTCCCTGGATAAATTAATAAATGTTGGTCTGGTTGAAAAGAAAAAGTGTATTACAGATGAGAAAAATAAA
>ENA-ORVG01003867-ORVG01003867.1-human-gut-metagenome-genome-assembly--contig:-NODE-3867-length-11022-cov-3.881371_pt1 | contig 11022 bp, 5 predicted proteins | sample MGYA00242091_ERZ509233 | MGnify/ENA primary metagenome ERZ509233 (study PRJEB26280, sample SAMEA2338840) | human gut metagenome | biome: human gut; feature: human-associated habitat; material: faeces... | reverse complement strand
AATGCGGTTTTGTTCTTTCAAATTTAGCTTTAGCCATTTTGAATATCCTCCTTAAATATACCACCCAATAGGGCATTTTAGTTTACGATGTTTTAACTCGGCTAATACTGATTATATTTCATAAAGTACAGTTTTTCAAGCCTTTTTCGTATTTTTTATGCGTTTTTGTTAGATAAAATCTTTTCCTGAACAGACTTCGGAACTGGCTCATATTTTTCGAAGAACATTGAGTAGTTTCCACGTCCCTGAGTTCTGGAACGAAGGTCTGTAGAGTATCCGAACATTTCTGAAAGCGGAACATATCCTCTAACGATCTTTCCACCGCCGAGGTCATCCATACCTTCGATACGTCCACGACGAGAGTTGATATCACCGATAACATCTCCCATGTACTCTTCTGGTACAGTTACTTCAACCTTCATCATTGGTTCAAGTAATACTGGGCTTGCTTTTTGCATAGCGTTCTTGAATGCCATAGAACCAGCAATCTTGAATGCCATTTCTGATGAATCGACTTCGTGGTAAGAACCGTGTACTAACTTAACTTTGAAGTTAATAACTTCGTATCCAGCTATTATACCGTTCTTAGCAGCTTCTTGGATACCAGCGTCGATAGCAGGAATATATTCTCTTGGAATAGCTCCCCCAACGATAGCATTTTCAAAGCTGTATTCTCCTTCAGTTGGTTCCATTTCAATTACAGCATGACCGTATTGACCCTTACCACCTGATTGCTTAGCATACTTAGCTTCAGCTTTAACTGCTGATCTTATAGTTTCTTTGTAAGCAACTTGAGGAGCACCTACGTTACATTCAACTTTGAATTCTCTTTGTAATCTATCAACGATGATATCTAAGTGTAATTCACCCATACCTGATATTATAGTTTGTCCTGTTTCTTCATCAGTTTTAACTCTGAAAGTTGGATCCTCTTCAGCTAACTTTTGAAGTGCTATACCCATTTTTTCTTGAGCAGCTTTAGATTTTGGCTCTATAGCTACGTCTATAACTGGTTCAGGGAATTCCATAGATTCAAGTATTATTGGATGAGCTGGATCACATAAAGTATCTCCAGTAGTAGTATCTTTTAATCCTACTGCTGCAGCTATATCTCCAGCGTATACTTCTGTTATTTCTTCTCTTGTATTAGCATGCATTTGAAGGATACGACCTATTCTTTCTCTCTTACCTTTAGTAGAGTTAAGAACATAAGATCCTCCTTGCATTATTCCTGAGTAAACTCTGAAGAATGCTAACTTACCAACGAATGGGTCAGTCATTATTTTGAATGCTAAAGCTGAGAATGGCTCTTCATCAGATGAATGTCTTTCAGACTCTTCACCATTGTCTAATACACCTTTTATAGCTGGTATATCAGTCGGAGCTGGTAAGTAATCAACAACAGCATCTAGTAATAATTGAACACCTTTGTTTCTGTAAGCAGATCCACAGAATACTGGGTTCATTTCACAAGCTATTGTAGCTTTTCTTATAGCAGCTTTTAATTCTTCTACTGATATTTCTTCACCTTCAAGATATTTCATCATTAACTCTTCGTCAGTTTCAGCTACTGCTTCAACCATTTTTTCTCTCCACTCTTGAGCTAATTCTTTCATATCTTCTGGTATTTCAGTTATTTCTATATCTTTTCCTAAGTCATCCTTATAGATATGAGCTTTCATTTCTAATAAGTCAACTTCCCCTTCTAACCAATCTTCTTTTCCTATTGGTAATTGAAGAGGTACAGCATTTGCAGATAATCTTTCTTTCATCATGTTAACAACGTTAAAGAAGTCAGCTCCCATGATGTCCATTTTATTTACGAATGCTATTCTAGGTACACCGTAGTTATCAGCTTGTCTCCATACGTTCTCAGATTGAGGTTCAACCCCACCTTTAGCACAGAATACAGCAACTGAACCGTCAAGAACTCTTAGAGATCTTTCAACCTCAACTGTGAAGTCGACGTGTCCTGGTGTATCTATTATGTTTATTCTATGGTCTTTCCATGCAGCAGTAGTAGCGGCAGAAGTTATTGTTATACCTCTTTCCTTCTCTTGCTCCATCCAGTCCATTTGAGAAGCTCCTTCGTGAGTTTCTCCTATCTTATGTGTTTGCCCTGTATAGAAAAGGATTCTTTCTGTAGTAGTAGTTTTTCCTGCATCTATATGAGCCATGATTCCTATATTTCTAGTTCTTTCTAAAGGAAACTTTCTAGCCATGGTTCTCCTCCTTGTGATATCCCTTAAAGGTATCAATTATATCCTATTTTATTAGAATCTGTAGTGAGCAAATGCTTTATTAGCTTCTGCCATCTTATGAGTATCTTCTTTCTTCTTAACTGAAGCTCCTGTGTTGTTAGCAGCGTCCATTATTTCTTTCGCTAACTTTTCAACCATTCCTTTTTCTCCACGAGCTCTAGTGTAGTTTACTAACCATCTTAAACCTAAAGTTTGTCTTCTTTCAGGTCTAACTTCAACTGGTACTTGGTAGTTAGCTCCACCAACTCTTCTTGCTTTAACTTCTAAAACAGGCATTATGTTATCCATTGCTTTGTTGAATACTTCTAAAGCATCTTCTCCTGTTTTTTCAGCTACCATAGCGAAAGCATCATAAACTATAGTTTGAGCTTTCCCTTTTTTACCGTCTATCATTAAATTGTTTATTAATTTAGTAACAACTTTACTTCCATATATTGGATCAGCTAATACTTCTCTCTTTGGAACATTACCTTTTCTTGGCATTTTGCTTCCCTCCTTAATTATTTAATCTTAAATCATAGGTACTCGACATAAATAATGCCGTGATGCCATAAATACATATATATATTTAAAGCACCGCACATATAATTAATTGTTAGTTTTTATTATTTCTTTGCAGCTTTAGGTCTCTTAGCACCATACTTAGATCTAGCTTGCATTCTCTTATCAACACCTGCAGTATCTAAAGTACCTCTTAATATGTGGTATCTAACCCCTGGAAGGTCTTTAACTCTTCCTCCTCTTATAAGAACAACACTGTGCTCTTGTAAGTTGTGTCCTTCTCCTGGTATATAAGCAGAAACTTCTATCCCGTTTGTTAATCTAACTCTGGCAACTTTTCTTAAAGCTGAGTTAGGCTTCTTAGGAGTAACTGTTTTTACTGAAGTACAAACTCCTCTTTTTTGTGGAGCACTTGCATCAGTAGCTTTCTTGTGTAAAGAGTTGAATCCCTTTTGTAATGCTGGAGCAGTAGATTTCTTTTCTATTGCTTGTCTGTTTTTACGAACTAATTGGTTAATTGTTGGCATCATCTGCACCTCCTTCCAAAATTTTCGATCTTTAAATGACCGCCAACTACATCAGTACATGTACTGATATGCTTGTAACAAAACGTTACTTTTACAATTAAATGTCTATTACACACATTATATGTGGTTTTAGCTCTTTGCAGTTTGGTGCTGCTAGTTCATTTATTAAAAGTCTAATCAAAGATCTCTAATAACTTATATAAGTTTTAGAAGACCTTCGATTACACACTTTTACATTTTATCACCCAAACATAGATAATGTCAAGATTTCTTTATCTCTTATTATATTAGTCTTGGATTTTTTCAACAGCTATGTTTTTATATCTCTTCATACCTGTTCCTGCTGGTATTAACTTACCTATTATAACATTTTCTTTAAGACCTATTAAGTGATCTTCTTTTCCTTTTATAGCAGCTTCTGTTAATACTCTAGTTGTTTCTTGGAATGAAGCAGCTGATAAGAATGATTCTGTAGCAAGAGATGCCTTAGTTATACCAAGTAAAACTCTCTTAGCAACAGCAGGTTTTAATCCCTGAGCTATAGCTTCTTCATTACACTTATCAAACGTTAATACATCTTCATACCCACCTGGGATTAATTCTGTATCACCTGGATCCTCAACTTTAACTTTCGAAAGCATTTGTCTTACTATAACTTCTATATGCTTATCGTTAACGTCAACCCCTTGCATTCTATAAACTCTTTGAACTTCTTTAACGATATAGTCTTGAACTCCACCTATACCTTTAACTCTTACTATGTCATGTGGGTTTATAGAACCTTGAGTTAATGGGTCCCCAGCTTCAACCATTTGTCCATGCTTAACTCTTATTCTTGATCCATAAGGTATAGCATAAACTTCTGTTTCACCATTTTCAGGAACTATACTTATTTCTTTTCTCTTACCAGTTTCGTCTATTTCAACTCTACCAGTTATTTCTGTTATGACAGCTAAACCTTTAGGTTTTCTTGCTTCAAATAATTCTTCAACCCTTGGAAGACCTTGAGTTATATCTCCTCCGGCAACCCCACCTGTATGGAATGTACGCATTGTAAGCTGAGTACCTGGTTCACCGATTGATTGAGCAGCTATTATACCAACAGCTTCCCCTATATTAACTTCTTTACCTGTAGCAAGGTTTCTACCATAACACTTAGAACAAACCCCATGGTTTGTCTTACAGTTAAGAACTGTTCTTATTTGTACAGTTTCTATTCCTGCAGCTATTATTTTTTCAGCTTCATCTTCTTTTATCATAGAATCAGCTTCTACTATAACTTCTCCTGTAGTTGGATTTACTATAGGGTCTATAGTATATCTTCCCACTATTCTATCATATAATACTTCTATTACTTCATTTCCATCTTTTATAGCAAATGTTTCTGTAGTTTCTGTTGTACCACAGTCAACTTCTCTTACTATAACATCTTGGCTGACATCAACAAGTCTTCTTGTTAAGTATCCTGAGTCAGCTGTACGAAGCGCTGTATCGGCAAGACCTTTTCTAGCCCCGTGTGAAGATGTGAAGTATTCCATTACTGATAAACCTTCACGGAAGTTAGATTTAACTGGAACCTCAACTGTTTTACCAGATGCATTGGCCATCAGACCACGCATACCAGCTAACTGTCTTATCTGGTTCTTAGAACCTCTGGCTCCTGAGTGTGCCATTATATATATATTATTAAGTCTGTCTAATCCTGCCATCAGAGCATCTGTAACTTTTTCAGTTGTTTCTGTCCAAGTTTCTATAACTCTTTCATATCTTTCTTCGTCAGATATTAGACCTCTTCTGTATGCTTTTTCATATTTATCAACTTTTTCTTCTGCTGCTGTTATATAACCTTTTTTAGCTTCTGGTATTTTCATATCAGCAACTGCAACTGTTATACCACCTCTAGTTGAGTATTTAAATCCTAGAGATTTTATATGGTCAAGTAATACAGCAGTTTCTGTATTTCCATGCTTTCTAAAGCACTTATCTATTATTTTACCTAAAGCTTTTTTGTCAACTAAGAAGTCTATTTCTAATCCAAATGGATCTACACTTCTGTCTACAAATCCTAAGTCTTGAGGTATATTTTCATTGAATATGAATCTACCTACTGTACTTTCAACTATAGAGCTTCTTCCATCTTCAAGTACTACTCTCATTTTTACTAAAGAGTGTAATTGAACAGTTTGGTTTTGATAAGCAAGTAACATTTCATTAAAGTCTTTGAATACTGTTCCTGTTCCTTTTTCTCCACCTTGAGCTTCTATAGTTAAGTAGTAACATCCTAAAACCATATCCTGAGAAGGAGTAGTTATTGGAGTACCATCTTTAGGTGCAAGTATGTTGTTTACAGATAACATTAAGAATCTTGCTTCTGCTTGTGCTTCTACTGATAAAGGTACGTGTACCGCCATTTGGTCACCATCGAAGTCGGCATTGTATGCTGTACATACAAGTGGGTGTAGCTTTATAGCTTTACCTTCAACTAAAACTGGTTCAAATGCTTGTATACCTAATCTATGAAGAGTAGGGGCACGGTTAAGAAGAACTGGATGACTCTTTATAACATCTTCTAAAACATCCCATACTTCTGGTTTTACTTTTTCTACTATAGATTTAGCACTCTTTATATTGTGTGCAAAACCTTCTTTAACTAATTTATCCATAACAAATGGCTTGAATAATTCAAGAGCCATTTTCTTAGGAAGACCACATTGATAGAATTTAAGTTCTGGTCCAACAACTATAACTGAACGTCCCGAGTAGTCAACACGCTTACCAAGTAAGTTTTGACGGAAACGACCTTGCTTACCTTTTAGCATATCTGATAAAGACTTAAGTGGTCTATTACCAGGTCCTGTTACAGGTCTACCTCTTCTACCATTGTCTATTAAAGCATCTACTGCTTCTTGAAGCATTCTCTTTTCATTTCTTACTATGATATCAGGAGCTCCAAGTTCTAGTAATCTCTTTAATCTGTTATTTCTATTTATAACTCTTCTATATAAATCATTTAAGTCAGAAGTTGCGAATCTTCCTCCATCAAGTTGAACCATAGGTCTTAAATCTGGAGGTATTACTGGTATAGCATCTAATATCATCCACTCTGGTTTATTTCCAGACTTTTTGAATGCTTCTACCACTTCTAATCTTCTTATTGTTCTAACTCTCTTTTGACCTGTACTATCTTTTAAGTCAGCTCTTAATTCTTTACTTTCTTTTTCTAGGTCTATATTTTGTAGTAATTGCTTAACAGCTTCAGCACCCATTCCTACAGTGAAAGAATTGTATCCATACTTATCTACTGCAGTTCTGTATTCTTTTTCTGTTAAAAGTTGTTTTTCATTTAATCCAGTTTCTCCTGGATCAACTACAACATATGAAGCAAAGTATAATACTTTTTCTAAAGATCTTGGAGACATATCAAGTAAAAGACCCATTCTACTTGGTATACCTTTGAAGTACCAGATATGAGACATAGGAGCTGCTAGCTCTATATGTCCCATTCTTTCTCTTCTCACTTTAGCTTTTGTAACTTCTACTCCACATCTATCACAAACTACACCTTTATATCTTACTCTTCTGTATTTACCACAGTGACATTCCCAGTCTTTTTGAGGTCCAAATATTCTTTCACAGAATAGACCATCTTTTTCTGGTTTTAATGTACGGTAGTTTATTGTTTCAGGTTTTTTTACTTCTCCTCTAGACCATTGTCTTATTTTCTCTGGAGAAGCTAGTGCTATTTTTATCGACTCAAAATTGTTTAATTCAAACAAGGAGTTCTCTCCCTTCTATTTGATATTTGCGTTAATTAAATTTATACATCAAAGTCTTCATCTTCATAGTTTAATTCTTCGAAGTCTGTATCATCTTCAAAATCTAAACTATCTATATCTTCATCGTCATTTTCAATGAATTCATCATCTATTTCTTCTATTATATGATTTTGTTCTACTTCATCCATGTTATCTATAACATCTAATTCGAACTCTCCAGCTGTATCATCAGCATCTAAAGATTCTCTTACTTCTACTTCTTGATCTTCTTCAGTTAATACTTTTACATCTAAGCATAAACTTTGAAGTTCTTTTATAAGAACCTTAAATGATTCTGGTATTCCTGGTTCAGGTATATTTTCACCTTTAACTATAGCTTCGTACGCTCTAACACGTCCTACAACATCATCTGACTTAACAGTAAGTATTTCTTGAAGTATGTGAGCAGCTCCGTATGCTTCTAGAGCCCAAACCTCCATCTCTCCGAATCTTTGTCCACCAAATTGTGCTTTACCACCTAATGGTTGTTGAGTAACTAAAGAGTATGGTCCTGTACTTCTTGCATGTAACTTATCATCAACTAGGTGATGTAGTTTTAACATGTACATGTATCCAACTGTTATTCTATTGTCGAAAGTTTCACCTGTTCTACCATCATATAAAGTTAACTTACCATCTTCTGGATATCCAGCTTGTACTAATGCTTTTCTTATGTCTGATTCTTTAGCACCATCAAATACAGATGTAGCTACATACCATCCTAAAGCTTTAGCAGCAAGTCCTAAGTGAACTTCTAGTACCTGACCGATGTTCATACGAGATGGTATACCTTGTGGGTTAAGAACTATATCAAGTGGAGTTCCATCTTCTGTAAATGGCATATCTTCTTGTGGTAATATTCTTGAGATAACCCCTTTATTACCGTGACGTCCGGCCATCTTATCTCCAACTTTTATCTTTCTCTTTTGAGCTATATAACATCTAACAAGTTCATTAACTCCTGGAGATAAATCATCTCCATTTTCTCTAGTAAACACTTTTACGTCTACTATTATACCACCTTCACCATGAGGAACTTTAAGTGAAGTATCTCTAACTTCTCTAGCTTTTTCTCCGAATATCGCACGAAGTAATCTTTCTTCAGCAGTAAGTTCAGTTTCTCCTTTAGGAGTTACCTTACCAACTAATATATCTCCTGAATCTACTTCAGCACCTATTCTTATTATACCTCTGTCATCTAAGTTCTTTATAGCACTTTCTCCAACATTAGGTATATCTCTAGTTATTTCCTCTGGTCCAAGCTTAGTATCTCTTGCTTCACATTCATATTCTTCTATATGAATTGTAGATAATCTATCTTCTTTAACTAATTTTTCGTTTATTAAGATAGCATCCTCGTAGTTGTAACCTTCCCAAGTCATGAACGCTACGAACATATTTCTACCTAATGCTATTTCCCCAAGGTCAGTAGCTGGTCCATCTGCTATAACGTCACCCTTTTCTATTTGGTCACCTTTATTTATTATAGGAGCTTGATTTATACAAGTACCTGCATTTGAACGTTTAAACTTAAGTAATTTGTATCTATCTTTTACTCCGTCTTCTCTTTTTATTATTATTTCATCAGCTGTTACTCTCTCTGCTATACCAGAGTTCTTAGCAACAACAACTGCACCTGAGTCTTTAGCTGCTCTATATTCAACTCCTGTACCTATAACTGGTGCTTCTCTTCTAACTAGAGGCACTGCTTGACGTTGCATGTTCGCTCCCATTAGGGCACGGTTGGCGTCGTCATTTTCTAAGAAAGGTATCATAGCAGTAGCTATAGAAACAACTTGCTTTGGAGATATATCCATGTAGTCAACTCTATGAGTTGGAACTAGCTCAACAGCACCATTTTTAGTTCTACATACTACTCTCTTATTTACGAAAGTACCATCTTCTTCTAATGGTTCATTTGCTTGGGCTCTTATGAATAAATCTTCTTCATCAGCAGTTAAGTAATGTATTTCATTTGTAACTTTTCCAGTTTCCTTATCTACTTTTCTATAAGGAGACTCTATAAACCCAAATTCATTTATTTTAGCATAAGTAGATAATGAGTTTATAAGACCGATGTTTGGTCCTTCTGGAGTTTCTATCGGACACATTCTTCCGTAGTGAGAATGATGAACGTCACGCACTTCGAATCCAGCTCTTTCTCTTGAAAGTCCTCCTGGTCCTAATGCAGATAATCTTCTCTTATGTGTTAACTCAGATAATGGGTTGTTTTGATCCATGAACTGAGATAACTGTGAACTACCAAAGAACTCTTTTATCGCAGCAGAAACTGGTCTTATGTTAACTAACGCTTGTGGCGTTATAGCTTCCATATCTTGAACAGTCATTCTTTCTTTTATAACTCTTTCCATTCTAGAAAGACCTATTCTAACTTGGTTCTGTAATAATTCACCAACAGATCTTATTCTTCTGTTTCCTAAGTGATCTATATCATCTATGTTTCCAATATCATAGAATAAGTTAAATTGGTAATTTATAGAAGCTATTATATCATCTAATAATATATGTTTTGGTATAAGTTCTTTCATTCTGAACTTAATAGCTTCTTTTATTTCTTCTTCATCACTATAAGCTTCTAAAATTTCTTTTAAAGTCGGATAGTGAACTTTTTCTTTTATATCTAATTCATCTATGTCAAAATCAACATGTGATTTTATATCAACAAAGTTATTTCCTATAACTTTAACAACTTTTTCATCTTCTACTAATAGAGTAACTACATTTATACCTGCATTTTGTATATTCTTAGCAACTTCATAGCTTATCTTTTCACCAGCTTTAACGAATACTTCTCCTGTTTCAGGATTTACTACGTCTTCAGCTGATATTTTGTTCATTATTCTGTAGCATAGAGCAAGTTTCTTATTAAACTTATATCTACCTACTTTAGCTAGGTCGTATCTCTTTGCATCAAAGAATAATGCATTTAATAATGAAGATGCGCTTTCTACTGTTGGAGGTTCACCCGGTCTTAATTTTTTGTATATTTCTATTAGACCCTCTTCAACTGTTTTAGTGTTGTCTTTTTCTAAAGTTGCAGCTAATCTTTCATCTTCACCTAAAAGTTCGATTATTTCAGCATCTGTTCCTATACCTAGAGCTCTTAATAAAACTGTAACAGGTTGTTTTCTAGTTCTATCAACTCTAACAGATATTACATCATTTGAATCTGTTTCGTATTCTAACCATGCACCTCTGTTTGGTATAACTGTAGATGATATTAATTTCTTCCCTGTTTTATCTCTTTCTAAAGCATAGTATACTCCAGGAGATCTAACTAATTGACTTACTATGACTCTTTCTGCACCGTTGATAACAAAAGTACCTTTTTCAGTCATTAATGGGAAATCTCCCATGAATACTTCTTGTTCTTTTATTTCACCAGTTTCCTTGTTTATAAGTCTTACTTTTACTTTTAGAGGTGCACAATATGTAGCATCTCTATCTTTACATTCTTCTATATCATATTTAGGCTTATCATCTAAAGAGTAATCTACGAATTCTAATATAAGATTACCTGTATAATCTTCTATCGGAGAAATATCCTCAAATACTTCTTTAAGACCCTCTTCAATAAACCACTTATAAGAATCTACTTGTAGTTCTATAAGATTTGGCACGTCAGCTATTTCCTTTATCTTAGAAAAGCTCATTCTAGTCCTTTTACCTATCGTGACAGGATGTGGCATTCACTCTTCACCTCTCAATAATTAAAAATAAAACCATTGTGATTCTAACGCATCTAGGTATTATACCACAAATCTGACTAAATTTCAATATTTTCACTGCCCAATCTTTATGATTTTATGTATTAAATTTTATTCATAAAATATGCATTATTTATTATGCACATAATTTTAATCTAAAATTCTATTTTTATGCATATTTTATTTAAAT
>ENA-ORVG01003862-ORVG01003862.1-human-gut-metagenome-genome-assembly--contig:-NODE-3862-length-11035-cov-6.222769_pt1 | contig 11035 bp, 7 predicted proteins | sample MGYA00242091_ERZ509233 | MGnify/ENA primary metagenome ERZ509233 (study PRJEB26280, sample SAMEA2338840) | human gut metagenome | biome: human gut; feature: human-associated habitat; material: faeces... | reverse complement strand
CGGCGTCCACCTTGTCCCCGCCAATATCGAGCTGTCGGCATTAGAGGTCACGCTGGTCAATACCATGAGCCGCGAGACGGTGCTGCGGCAATACCTGTCCACGGTGGCAGACCGCTATGACTACGCACTCATCGACTGTATGCCGTCGCTGGGTATGCTGACGATCAACGCTCTGACCGCGGCGGACAGCGTGATTATCCCTGTGCAGGCGCAGTATCTTCCAGCAAAGGGATTGGAACAGCTTTTGCGAACCATTACCCGCGTGAAACGGCAGCTTAACCCGAAGTTAGAGGTTGACGGCATTCTGCTGACAATGGTGGATAGCCGTACCACGCTGGCACGGGAGATCAACGCGCTTATTCGCAAGAGCTATGGCGGTCATGTGTTCACGAGCGAGATTCCGCGTTCTATCAAGGCGGCGGAGATCAGCGTGGAAAACAAAAGCATTTACGACCACGACCGCAGCGGCAAGGCGGCGGTGGCCTATGAAAATCTAACGAGGGAGGTGTTGAGCCTTGGCAAGCAAGTTAAGCGGCATCGAACTGACCCGGTACGATGACCTGTTCAAAACGGATGCAGAACGCGAAGCTGACCGGCAGGAGCGCATTCAAATCGTCCCCGCCGCAGATTTTATTTCCCACCTGTCCGAGAAAGAACAGACCTACCTCTTGCTGGTCATGGAGCGCGATGAGGTATCCCCATCGCTGGGACAGGCCCAACGGCTCAAACAGCTCAGCGCCGAAGGTAAGCTCGAGAATAATATCATCGACCTCATCATGCGCGAAGAAAAACCGCTGGAGCGCAAGGTTACGATCCGCAATGATCGACTGCAAAAATACTTTCCTGCGAGCTATACCCCGAAGCAGATGGAAGAGGTCATCATCAAGCTGCTGGAAGGCTGGCACCGCAAGCGCCAGCAAGAACAGGCGCGATGAGAGCGACATAGCAGATATTCATAGGTTAGAATTGTTTTCGGCTGAGGTGGATACTCTATTGACGCTAAGTCGGTACGCCGATATAATATAACTGACAGAGTAATCCGAAAACGAGGTGCGACGAATGGATTTGCAGACGCTTCTTGAACAGCGGAACATTTCAAAATATCAGCTATCCAAAATCAGCGGTGTTCCGAAGACAACGATCATGGATATTTGCGCCGGGAGAAGCAATGTTGAGCGGTGCAGTGCAAAGACTGTCAGGCAGATCGCAACAGCGTTAAACTGTACGATGGAGGAACTAATGGAACTGTCTGCTCCATCCTATGATGAAGCGGGACACCCAACGGACCGCAGCTACCTTGAATGCGGATTACCGGAGTTTTTGCAAGAATCGATCCAAGCTATGGTCAGCGCGTGGGAGAAGCTGGATCGCGGCGAGGAATATACGCTATGGGATTGCGATTATTGCAATCTGCAAAGTGACATCAACAGCGCAGAGGTCAATCAGATTATCAGCCCAGAGCAGGCATGGTATCTGCGCGAAAAATATTTGAGAATGGAACGGGAGTGAGACTATGCAGGTCGTTGATTTTACAAATCTGCCAAGGCGCAACAAACTGTATGCTGGCGCAAACGGCAGCAAAATTTCCGTAATCTATGAAGGGCAGCAATATATGCTGAAATTTCCGCCGCTCCCCTCAAAAAATAAAGAGATGAGTTATAGCAATAGCTGTTTCTCCGAATATCTCGGCTGCCAGATCTATGAGAGCATTGGTATCCCTGTGCAGAAAACCATGCTGGGAACCTACACGGTCAAAGGGAAAACGAAAATCGTAGTAGCCTGTGGGGACTTTACGGAGCCAGGGATCACCTTGCAGGATTTCGCATCGTTGAAAAACCAGATCATCGACTCTGAGCGAAACGGATACGGAACGGAATTGTCCGATATTCTCCACACCTTTGAGGAGCAGGAGGCCATTGACCGCGAGGTAATCACAGAGCGATTTTGGGATATGTTCATCGTGGATGCGCTGATTGGTAACTGGGACCGGCATAACGGTAACTGGGGGTTTCTTTACGACGCAAGGACCGATATGATGACGCTGGCACCGGTATATGATTGCGGGAGCTGCCTATACCCGCAGGCAGATGACGAGATTATGAAGAAGGTGCTGTCAAACGAGAGTGACTTGAATTACCGTATTTTTGAGATCCCCACCTCAGCCATCATGCTGAATGGCAAGAAGATTAAATATTTTGATTTTATCGTCTCCTTGCAGAACGAAGATTGCAACCGTGCGCTCAAGCGCATTGTGCCTCGCATAGATATGGTCAAAATCCATAGGATCATCGAGGACACGCCGTTCATTACGGATTTGCAAAAACGCTTCTATACCACCATGCTGGATCAGAGAAAAGAACGTATTCTCGATTTTTCGTTGATAAAGCTGGAAAAAGAGAGAGCGAAGTTGGTTCACAAGCGTTCCGTGCGACAGGATAGGGACGAACGGTAATTGAACAATGTTCTGTAAAACGGCACGGGAAACCGTGCCATTTTACATTGTAGCCGCCACAATAGGCGGCTTTTTTATAATCAAATTGGGGGGGTGATTCTATTTAGCAAGCAGATTTTTCATGCCGTCAGCCTGTCTGGTGGAAAGGACAGTACCGCTATGCTGCTTTTGATGATTGAACGCGGAATGCCTATTGATATAGTGTTGACAGCGGATACCGGCATGGAGTTTCCAGAGATGTATGATCATCTGGCAAAATTGGACGAGTATCTTTACCGTGAGCGTGGAATCCACTTGACGATGCTCCGCCATCCTAAAGGCTTTGAATATATGATGTTTGAGGAAGAAAAGCAAAAGATATCTTCTATCGAGAATCGTCAAAAGCTGGGGGTTCCGCTTTACGGCAACGGCTGGCCCGGTGTCAGAGTCCGGTGGTGTACCGGGCAGCTCAAAACACACCTTATTGCCAAAGAGGTCAACCGACTTAAGGGTAAGTATCGTGCTCTCCATTATGTGGGCATTGCTGCGGATGAACCGAAGCGAATCAAGAACGAGCAATATCCGCTGGTGGATTGGGGTATTACCGAGGCGAAGGCTTTGAAAATATGTTACGACCGAGGCTATGATTGGGGCGGATTATATGAGATATACCACCGCTGTTCCTGCTGGTGCTGTCCCTTCCAGAGAATTGACGAACTACGAAAGCTGAGGCATCACCACCCTGAATTGTGGCAAAAGCTCCGCGATATGGATCAGCGGGCCATCGCACAATTCGGGCATAACCCATTGGGGCAATTCAAACAAAATTGGACAGTAGAACGATTGGAACAGAGATTTGCAGCAGAAGATGCTCAGATCTCTGTTTTTCTATCTTCTGGAAAGGACAGCACTATGACAGAAAAGCAGAAGCAGGAGTGCAGCGAGATGGAAACCATGTTGCAAGGCACACCGAAGCAAAATGTTCTGATCTCCTTTGATGGCAAACCGCCGAAAACGCTGGAGGAATTGGAGAAGGAACAGCAGCGGCGAAAAAAGAGACACAAGGATCGAGGTGAAGCACGGTGACGAACTACCAGAAGCGAAAAGAAAAGAACGATGAATACCGTAGTATCGCTGGTGTGTGCAGGCACGACAGAAATGATCAAAGCAGAAATGGTTCCCAGTTTTTTGACATGCATTATTTTCTGCGATACCATGCTTCCACATACCAATTAAATATGGAGGCAGCGTATGAACAGAATGAAAAACATCGGACTTATCCTCTGCGGTCTTGTGCTGGGGCTTACCCTAAGTTCTCCCGCGGCGCGGGCAGTGGGATCGCTGAAAGTGACACTGTCGACCAACCGCATCCTTGTGGACGGTAAAGAAGTCCGTCTGACGGCGTACAACATCAACGGCAACAACTACGTCATGCTGCGCGATGTCGGCAAGACGGTAGGATTCGAGGTTTACTGGGACGGCGATACCAAATGTGTTCAAATTGAATCGGACAAGCCCTACACCGGCGAAGCGCCGGTGAAAGCGGGGACCAGCGAACCTGCTTCACAGCCGGAGGTCACGACGCCTGCTGATGAAGTTGCCGTCACAAAGCAGGATATCGTGGACCGCACCAATGCGCTGCGGCGCGCAAAAGGTGTTGCTGCGCTGCGTGTCAACGATAAGCTCACGCAGGCGGCGCAGGTGCGCGCCGATGAGATCGCCGCGAGCGGCGTCTACTCCCACACCCGCCCGGATGGGCGCAAGAGCAACACCGTCACCGACAGCAAATACACCGGCGAAAACCTTCACAACATCTCGGAGCTGTATCTTGAGCAGCAGCACAAAACGCTCTCTGAAGCGGTGGCCGAGCTGTGGTCCAACTCCAAGGCCCATGCGGACAACATGACAAGCGCCCGCTACGGCGAGATCGGCGTCGGGCTGGCACGCGGTATTGACAAGGACGGCTTCGACTGCTGGTACTGTGTGCAGGTCTTCCTGCTGGACGGCTGTGAAGTTACCCGGGTGGATACGCCCGCGAACAAGTAAATATCAACTATCAGGAAAGAGCAGACCTTAACGGCCTGCTCTTTTTGTTGCCTCTCTTGAGAAAGGAGAAATTATGAAACCTATGAAAAAACGACTGTTGTCACTGCTTTTAACGCTGGTGACGATCTTGAGCCTGCTGCCGACTTCGGCCTTTGCCGCGTCGAAGACCGGCTCCGGCATCCAGATCACACAGGATCAGGCATATTGGTCGACCCGTTTGCTGGCCAACGGTACGCCGTACAGCTATCGTCCTCCGCTGGCAGACGGTAAGCTCGTGTACTGCATGGACAGCGGCCTCGGCTATCACTACGCCACAAAATCATTCCTTGATTCGTACTCGTGGACATCCGGCTCCGGCGCGGATGCGGATGCTGTATTGCAGTCGGCACTCACGAACAGCGGCCTCAGTGAGATGGATGCCATGACCGTCGAAAACGTCAAGTGGATGATGACCTACCTCAACGACTGCAAAGATTCCAACGTCGGCCAGCTTTTTATGGCCGTGCAGACCTACGTTTGGGAGAACCAGTCTTATAAGGGCGAACCCAGCGGAGACGGCGACGCGGGCGGCTACGCCAACGCGGACACCTACGAGCTGTACCTGAGCCTTATTGACAATCTTCTTGCAAAAAAGGCAGCTGAGGATGCCGAGTTTTTGAAGCAGATTGAAGCATATAAAGCACAGGGCATTGAAGCGTCCATCGTGGAGGATGAGAGTGCAAAGTGGGCGGTTTTTGCGATCTCGAGCAACCGCAAGAATCAGTCGTTCTTCAACTACTATGGGCCGAGAAAGCTGTCGGTCGGTGAGGCCAAGCCTGACCAGCCGGAGCAGCCTGTTGGTGGTACGGGCAAGATCACGCTTACAAAGACTGCGGCAGGCACATTGAAAGGCCTGCCCGGTGCGCGTTACAGCATTTATTTTAATGGGCAGATCGTTGGAAGCGATGTGACCAACGAATCGGGAGAGCTCCATATTGAGAACGCAGCCACCGGCCTTTGGACCTTCATTGAAACCGATGCCCCATCCGGCTTCTGTGTTGACCCCACGCCCAAGAGCGTCTATGTGGATGCGTCCGAAGGTGACCGCGAATACACCGTCGCGGCAGTCAACTACGCTATGCCCAGCATGATCCTCTACAAGGAAGATGCGCAGACGAGCGCTCCCGTGCCCGGCACTGTGCTGTCGGTCAAGTCTGTTACAGGCGCCTACTCTACGTCCGTTAAAATCGGTGAGAGCGGATCAGCCACGCTGGAGGGCCTGGAGCCCGGCGTTTATGTCGTATCCGAAGAGTCCGTGCCGGAGCCGTACATTTTGTCCCACACAGAGCAGACCGTGGCGCTGCGTCCCGGCAAGACCACAGAGGTCCATTTTCAAAACTACAAAAAGCCCGGTTTGGAGATCCTAAAAAAGAACATTGCCAATATGGATCCCATCCCTGATATGACCTATAAGGTCGAGCAGATCGATGGCAGCTTTGAGACTACGGTCACGACAGACCTGCGAGGCCGCGCTTACCTCGAGAATATCCCCGTGGGCAGTTACCGCATCTCAGAGGTAGGCGGGCCGTCGAATGTGATCCTCTCCGAGATCCCGCAGGTGATCTATCTGGAGGCCGGCTGCACCCGCACGGTGACCTTTTTCAACGCGATCAAGCCCACGCTGACGGTCTTGAAGCAGAACAGTGTAACATCCGACCCTCTCCCCGGTGCAAAGCTGCACATCTACTATGCGTCCGACAACACCTCCACCGGCGAGATGCATGATCTCGGTGTGTTCTATTCTAACGAGGAGGGCAAGGTGGTTCTGGTGGACGCCGAGCGAGGCTGGTACAAAATCGTCGAGGAATCCTGCCCGCAGGGCTTCGGCTACCCTGACGGGGAGGCCGTACAAGAATTTTATCTGGAAGAAAACACCAGCAAGACCGTCATCATCCGCAATGTGCCGCTCAGTGCGCTGGTCGGCTTCAAATATGACTCCAAGACAGGGAAAGGTATTCCGGGCTGCCGTTTCGAGCTGCGTTATTTGAGCGGCAATACCAGCGGCACGGGCGGTACCGTCATCGGCACTTACGTGACCGGGCCCAATGGAGCCTTCACTGTAACCGGCTTAAAAAAGGGCACTTATATCTGCGAGGAGGTATCCAGTGACGGAAGCCACATTATCGACAGCGAGCCGCAGACCGTGTGGATCTCTGGTGAGGATCAGGACGTGGTCATCATCCGTTTTGGTAACTCGCCGTTTGGCAGCTTGCTCGTTACAAAGCTGAGCGATGACAACAAGCGCAGCCCGATCCCCAACACCGATTTCCTGTTAACTTATAGTGACGGCACGTTTGTCGGCAACGACAACGGTATCTATACAACGAACGCTGCGGGTGAGATCCTTGTGGATGGCTTGGAGCCGGGTGTGACGATCATCGCGCGCGAGGTCAGGGCCGCGGCTGGGTTCTTGCTGGACGAGTCGCCGCAGCACATCCAGATCAAAAGCGGCGAGACAGTGCATCTGCAGTTTCTCAACAGACCGTTCGGCAACCTGATCATCAAGAAAAACAGCAGCGCCCCGACGCAAGAGGCCGTGCCGGGGGCGGAGTTTGAGATCACATACGCTGACGGCAGCTATGTCGATGCCGCGGGCGGTACGATCTCGAGCAATGGCCGCTATGTGACGGACGAACATGGAGAGATCCGCATCAGCGGCATTGTCGGCACCGTCGTGGTGACCGAAATCAAAAGTGGACCGGGCTACCAGCTCGACGAGGCCAACCGCACGCAAACGGTGACGATCAATCCGGGCGATACGCAGACGATTCAATTCTATAATGCGCCGATCAGCAAGGTCGAGTTTATCAAGGTGGATGAAGCAAATCGCAGTGTGCGCATCCCCGATACGACGATCGAGGTACGCAGACTCGACGGCGCGCTGGTCACGACGCTCGTGACGTCAGAGAGCGGTCAGGCATTTGCACAGCTCGAAGATGGCAGCTACTACGCCGTTGAAACGGTGGCAAATCCCAAATACCAGCTTGACAGTACACCCGTTTATTTCGAGGTCAAGGACGGCAAGTGCGCCCCCGTTGTGCTGACCAATAAGATGATCTGCGGTATCCTGATCCACAAGACGTCGAGCACGACTGATGAGGGCATCTACGGAGTGCCGTTTATCCTCTACGACGGCAATCATAATCCCATCGCGCAGGAAGAGAGCGATAACGAAGGATATGTCCGTTTTGAGGGCCTCTCCGCAGGCCGTTTTTATCTGAGGGAACTCGAAAATGAGGGTTACGTCCCCGACGCTCAGGAAAAGACGGTCTACGTGAAAGATGGCGAGACGACGCTTGTCGAGTGGCAAAATACCCCTATCACAGGCCAAATCCAGGTGCTCAAGACCTCGGAAGATTATAACTCCATGAACGGCTGGCCTGCCGGTACGCCGATCCCTGACACGGAGTTGGAGATCTACAACGCCCGCACGAATCGTTTGGTGGACACCATCAAGGCAGATAAGAACGGCCTTGCGGTGAGTAAGCCCCTGCCTTTGGGCCGCTACAAAATCGTTGAATCCAAGGCCGGAAAATTCTACGGCCTCGACAAGACGCCAATCGAGGTGGAGATCGAGTATGCCGGTCAGATCGTCAAGGTGAGCATGACCAATAGATCCCTCTCAACGAATGTATCAATCAAGAAGACTGGCCCTTCGCAGGCGGTTTCCGGACAGCCGATTCGTTACGTGTTCTCGCAGATCAAAAACGGATCCAATGTTTCGCTGGATTCTTTCTATTGGCGAGACCAGATTCCTGCGCAGATCACGCTGAATAAGATCGTTACGGGCTCGTATAATCAGCAGCAGAATTATAAGGTGGTGTATAAGACGAATCTATCTGAGGATTATCGCACGCTGGCGGACAATCTCAGTACAAGCAAAGTGTATGTGCTGGACGCCCGTCCGGCAGTCCTCAGCCTTGCCGCCAATGAGCGTGTCACGGAGATTATGTTCGTATTCAGCAATGTGAGAGCAGGCTTTGCACAGGTAGAGACACCGTACATTTACGCCACTGCCCGCAGCGGCCTTGCCAACAATTCCAGCATTGTGAATGTGGCAGATGTGGGCGGACTATATGACGGGCAGTGGATTCAGGCGGTGTCCCGTTGGCTTACCACGATTTACGCTAAGACGACGGTGAGACTGCCCAAGACGGGATATTAAATCGTGCGTCAGAAAAACTTTCGGAGCGCCGCCCCGGTGTGGGCGGCGCTCTTACCGCTGGTTCTCTGGCTGGCGACGATTGCCGCCTGTGTTTATGAGGATGGCATGAACCTTTTTCAATGGATGGGGTGTTTCAGCCGAGCGCTGGAACACCCTTTTTCCGTGAGATGGACAGCGCATACGCTGAAATTCATGCTGGGGAGCGTATTTCTCTATGGTTGCGGTATTGCGCTTTACTACTCTGGCCGCGAGAATCGCCGACCGGGCGAAGAGTACGGCAGCGCCAAGTGGGGCAATCCGAAGGAATTGAATCGAAAGTATATGGATCATCAGCATAAGGAAGCCAACATCATCCTGACGCAGCACGTCCGACTTGGCATGGACGGCTACATCACTCAGCGCAACATGAACATCCTTGTGGTGGGCGGCTCCGGTTCCGGAAAAACTCGATTTTTCTGCAAACCCGGTGTTTACAGTGCAAACTGCTCCTATCTCATCACCGATCCAAAAGGTGAGCTGCTGCGTGCGTCGGGCGGGCTTCTGAAAAACAAAGGGTATGATGTGAAGGTATTCAATCTTATTGATCCGAGTCAGTCTGATTGCTATAACCCCTTTGTTTATGTTCACAATGAGAAGGATGTGCTGACGCTCATTGACAATCTCATTAAGAATACCACGCCGCGCAACGCTTCCAGCAATGACCCGTTTTGGGAAAAGGCTGAAATTGCACTGGATTCGGCGCTGATGCTCTATCTCATCAGTGAAGCACCGCCAGAGGAACGAAACTTCGAGACGATGCTCTACATGATGAACTTTGCCGAAGTGCGGGAGGATGATGACCAGTATCGCAGCCCTCTCGATATGCTTTTCCGCGCGTTGGAGGAAGAGCAGCCGAACCATGTTGCCGTTAAGCAGTATAAGGTTTTTAAGCAGGCGGCGGGTGTTGTATGCTCTAAGAGACTTCTTTATCAGTCGATTGAAAAGTCTCTTAAAACATATAACCTCAACACTCACGAAAGGAGCGCAAGCTATGAGAAGAAACGAGAAAATTACAGCTCTTTATGAGCGATTGAGCCGCGACGATTTCGGCAAGGACGATGACCAGCAGCGCGAGAGCAACTCCATATCCAATCAAAAGGCTCTGCTGGAGGACTTCGCAGCACGGCAGGGCTTTACAAACATCGTCCATTTCACGGACGACGGCATTAGCGGACTTTGTTTCGACCGTCCCGGATTTCTGGCGTTGATGCGGGAGGTCGAAGCCGGGAATGTGGAATTTTTGTGTCTGAAGGACATGAGCCGCATGGGTCGTGATTATCTCAAAGTTGGGCAGATCATGGAGATACTGCGTCAGCACGGCGTTCGTCTAATTGCAATCAATGACGGCGTTGACACGGCGCGAGGGGACGACGACTTTACGCCCTTCCGCAACATCATGAACGAATACTACGCAAGAGATACAAGCCGTAAAATCCGCTCCACGTTCCAGTCCAAGGGCAAGACCGGAAAGCATCTCACAGGCACGGTCATTTACGGCTATCTCTGGAACGAAGCAAGGGATAAATGGCTCGTTGACCCCGAAGCCGCCGAGGTTGTTAAACGCATTTTTTCCATGACGATTGACGGCTATGGGCCGTATCAGATTGCCAAGAAGCTGTCCGAGGACAGAATCCTTATTCCATCCGCCTACCTTGCACAGCACAACGAGGGCGTGAACAAGAACAAGACCTTCAAGGACGTGTACGGCTGGGGCTCATCCTCCGTGGTTGAAATTCTCAAGAAGCGTGAGTATCTTGGTCACACCGTCAATTTCAAAACCCGCAAGCACTTCAAGGACAAGAAAAGCCACTATGTCCCGGAGGACGAATGGACGATTTTTGAGGACACCCACGAAGCTATCATCGACCAACAGACCTTTGACCTTGTGCAGAAAATCCGGGGAAACGTCCGCCGCTACCCTGACGGCTGGGGCGAAGTCGCTCCCCTTACGGGCTTGATGTACTGCGCGGACTGCGGCGGCAAGATGTACGTCCACCGCACCAACAACGGCAAGCGCATTTCTCAATATACCTGTTCCCGCTACACGAAGATTCCGTGCGGTACGCTATGCAAGACCCAGCACCGTATCAATGAAGATGTGGTACTGTCCCTTGTCTCCGATATGCTCAAAGCCATTGCCGAGTATGCAAAGCTCGACCGCGCCGAGTTTGTCCGAGTGGTGCAGGAAGCTCAGTCCAGTCAGCAAACGGCGGAGGTCAAAAAGCAGCGGACACGGCTTGCCGCCGCAAGGCAGAGAGTATCCGAGCTGGAAGTCCTGCTCTGCAAAATCTATGAGGACAACATTTTAGGAAAGC
>ENA-ORVG01003855-ORVG01003855.1-human-gut-metagenome-genome-assembly--contig:-NODE-3855-length-11082-cov-2.652761_pt1 | contig 11082 bp, 8 predicted proteins | sample MGYA00242091_ERZ509233 | MGnify/ENA primary metagenome ERZ509233 (study PRJEB26280, sample SAMEA2338840) | human gut metagenome | biome: human gut; feature: human-associated habitat; material: faeces... | reverse complement strand
CGCCGCCGCCGGGAATGATGCCCAAGGTGACCTCGGGCAGGGCGAACCGGGCGTGGTCGGCAGCAATGCGAAGATCACAGGCCAGGGTCAGCTCACAGCCGCCCCCCAGGGCAAACCCGTTGACTGCGGCAATGGTCACCTGCCGCATGGACTCCAGCAGGTTTGCCGCCTCATGGCACAGCCCCGACAGGCGGCGGCCCGCCACGGCGTCCTCGTGGACCATCTGGGCAATGTCTGCCCCCGCAGCAAAGGCCTTCTCCCCTGCCCCGGTGAGGATGACCACCTTAACCTGGTCCATGGCCTCCACCTGCCGCAGGGTGGCAATGATCTCCCGATAGACCTGACTGTTCAGGGCGTTCAGGCTTTTGGGGCGGTCAATGGTGACCACCGCCAGTTCTTCCTCCAGGCTCAGCTTGATAAACTCCATTGCGATCCCTCCTGTCACGTTCCGTCTTTCTGTCTCCGCCCCGGCCCTGCGGCTCACTCCCGAAAGGCCTCGTAGACCTGCCGGCGGGTAAAGCCCTTGGCCGGGGCAAAATATGCGCTGGGCAGGCTGCTCACCGCCCCATCCGGGTCCATGGCGTACTTCAGAATCCCCTGCTCGGCGCACCAGTCCATGGCGCCCCAGTTGGCGTGCTGGGCTGTGCCGGTCTCCCGGATTTTCTGAATCCGGCGGCCAATGGCCTCCCCCCGGGGGGCCAGCAGCATCGCCAGTTCCCCCCAAGTCATGGGGGCGTCCAGGCGCAGCCGGTTGTCTGAGTAGACAATCCCCCGGGTCTTCTGGAGGCGGACCAGCTTTTCAAAGCCTGGGTCCTCCCGGCCCACATCGGCAAAGGGGCTGTACTCCATGAGCCGCTGGACGGTGACCACCTGATAACCATACTTCTTCAGCAGCTCCAGCTGCTTTTTTAAGCCAAAGGCCACCGGGGTCCGGCGGCACATGTTGTAGCCGTCTTTCTGGAAAATGATTTGACCGGCCAACCCGTCGGGGTCCGCCTCCAGCACCTTCCGCATGGGGTCCACCATGGCCTCCACCTCCGCCCGCAGGCTCTCCTGGGCCGAGCCGTGGTGCAGCGGCAGCCAACCCGCCCCGTCAAAGGCAGCGGCCAGATAGAGGTATCCCATCTGGTCATAGGCATCGTAGCTGGTAAAGCCCCCCTCGATCTTATCCACATAGTGGGGCGGGCGGGCCATGGTCATCTCATAACCGTAGGTCTCCTTCAGCAGGGTGTGCAGACGGGTCAGGTCGGACACCACCTGGTCCAAGCCGTGGAAATGGTCCCGTTTGCCGTAGACAAAGGGCTTTTTCCCAAACAGGACGTGGCGGTACCCGTGGTTGGTCACCTGGTGCCCCTCGTCCAGCATCCGGCGGAGCAGCCGCTGGTTGTGCACCGCGCCGCCCCGCTCGTCCTGGTTGATGTCCGGGTAGTGGTCATACCGCACGCCGCCCCAGTCCGCCTGGCCGCTTTTGCCAGCTGTATCAGGATAGTTTTCACTGGTGTCCCCCACCACGTCGAAGGTGCCCTGGGCTCCATACTCCCCCAGCGTGTCCAGGAGGATGTCGGTCAGGGCCTTTCCGTCAAATTTATCGGGGCTGGAGGGCAGGTCCATGGGACCATCGTCGAAGGTCATGGCCACCACCCGCTCCCTGGTTTTCACCCGTTCTATCCGCCGGGTGTAGCTCACATGGTGCTTCTCCTCAGGCAAGAACTTCTTGACAACGCGCTTGCCCGCCTTTCCCACTTTTACGATTAAGGACATGCCATTATTCTCCTTTCCTCCGCGTTCTTCTGAGATCCTCCCAGGCACATTTCAGGGCGAACGCCGCCCACCTTCCATAGCGCAGAGGGGGGGCATGGGTCTTTTTCAACTTGGTATACTGGCTCCGGGCAACGCAGAGGGAGGGGCCTTCCTCCCCGGTAATCCAGCCCTTTCCGTCCAGGAGCGCCGTCCGAATGGCGGGGAGGGTCCTGTCCGCAGCCTCCACTGTGATGGTCCCGTTGCCAATCTCCTGGGCCAGATGGGCATCGCTTCCCGCTGTGGGGATCAGCCCATAGTCCTTGGCAAAGGCCGCGGCCTGGGCGTTGGCCTGGGGATTCTTCCGGTTGGCCCGGCCATTCCAGGTCTCCATCCCATCCAGATAGGGAACCAGAGGCACCAGCTCCCCCTCCTCCTTCCGGTGCTGAAAGGGATGGGCCAGCACCGTCAGCCCCCCCAGCCGGCGGACGGCCTGGGTGGTCTCCTCCCAGGTGGTATAGACCATGGGCTGGCGGACAAACAGGCCCAGAAGGTGGCCGTGCTCCGTGGAGAACTCCACCCCCGGAATCAGCAGAACGCCGTCCACCTCCGTGGGCCCTGTGTAGACCACGTCGTGGTCACAGACCGCCACCCCGTGCAGCCCTCTGGCCCGGGCGGCGGCGGCAATCTCCTCCACCGTCATCCGTCCGTCCGGGGAGGCCTGGGAGTGGAGGTGCAAATCCAGTGTCAGTCTCATATCATCTGCCTTTCAGGCTGTTGCGGAGGTAGGCCCGATAGGCCCCCTTGTCGTCCTTGCGGTACAGGGCCTCCGGGGTGCGGAAGAAGTCCGCCACCCCAGCCAGGGCCCGCCGCCAGTCCCCCTGCCGGAGATAGCCCAGGGTGGCCGCGCCATCATGGAAAAGGTAGCGCATCTTCACCCCCACTTGGTAGTCCTCCGGCGTGTAGGAGAGGGTCTCCCCCTGGGCCGCCCGGGCATACAGGGCGGTAAAGGGGCTGCCACAGCAGGTGCTCATGGGAAAGCTCCCCCACACCCGTGGGTTCACCTCCAGCACCCGTCCCCCCTTGAACTCCACCATGGCCATGCCCACAAAGCCAAAGGAGGCCAGCAGCTGGTAGGCCTGACGGATCATGGTCTCCTCATAAAAGCTGACGCAGCAGGTGGACGGTCCCCCCGTAACCGGATACTCCCGCAGCCGCCGGTGGCAGAAGGCGCACACCAGCCGGCTGCTTTGATCCAGAAGCAGGTTGACCCCCTCTCCCGGCCCCTCCACCTTTTCCTGCACAATGGGGGATGGGTCATAGCGGCCCATGGCCGCGTACTGCCGGGCATACTCGCCTGGGTCCCGGGCGATCTGATACCGGTCCTTAGCCTTAAGGCCCGCCTTCTCCCCGCAGTGGGGCTTGATGACCACGGGAAACCGGTCGGGCATGCCGTCATATTCCCGGGGGACTGGAAGCCCCAGTTCCACCGCCCGCCGGTGGACGGTCTCCTTGTCGTTCAGGGCATCCAGCACCGGCTGCGGCGCCACCAGAAAGTCCGCCGCCCGGGCCAACTCCTCCCGCCGGCTGCTGACCAGGTTGAGGGTGTCCGCCCCGGTACAGAAGAGAACAGGGTGGTCATAGGCCTCCAGCAGCTCCCGCAGGCGGGCGCCGTAGTCCGCCTCCCGGCAGGAGCCGGGAATCCACCGGGTCTCCGCGGCAAAGCGGGAGACAAAGGAGGCCGGCGTGACAGTGGCCTCTGCCCGGGTCTGGGTCACAACCACCCGAAAGCCCGCCTCTCCCAGCGCCCGGACCGCGGCCAGGGAGGCGCGGTATTTTCCGTCTGTAACGACTGCGGTTTTCAAAGGCTCTCCTCCTTTTTCCGGCGGTCTCAGCCCATGCCCCGGCCGTATTGTTCAAAGGCCTCCTGAAGCAGGTAGCTGTATCCGCTGACCATGGTCTCCTCCCTGGGCCGGGCAGCAGGCAGCGCGGCCTCCCGGGTGGGCCGGGAGAGGAGGAGGTCCAGCAGTTCCTCAAAAAACTCCCCCTTGCACAGATGCGCCACCCCCACAGTGACATTCTCCAGCCAGAACAGGCCGGTGACATCCAGGCCGGTCTGGTCCTCAAACCGGGAGAGAAGGTAGACCCCCCGGGGCAAATCCTGGGACAGCGGGCGGCGGAGAACGGTGTAGTAAACCTCCCCCTGCCACCGGTGGAACACATCCCACACACTCCGGGGGGCACAGCGGCTGTACAGCTCCCGGAGGAGCCGGCGGCCGCTCTGTCTGCCCAGCCGCAGCCAGCGAAGTTCCCCGGTCTCCGTGCGGTCGGTCAAGGCCCGGCCCGCCCCCCGGCTGAGGTAAGGGGTGCGGCTGGGTTCGTCAAAAAAGCCATCCGCCAGGTCCTGGAACAGCCTCCCCAGGGCGGGCAGGCGTTCCTCATCAATCTGGGCGGAGACCGGCTTCAAGATTTCCAGCAGATCATCGGCGCGCATGTGGCGGCTTCCCTCCGGCGTCTTGCCGTCGCTGGCCACCAGGCTGAAAAGGATCTCCCGAATGGCCTGCACACTGCAGAAATAGGCCGCAATGGTGGCACACAGCCGGGACTTCTCCCCGTCGCTGCGCCGGCCAAAATACCAGTCAAAACACTCCAGCTCCCGTCCGGCGTTTCGGCCCAGCAGCTGGAGAATCCGTCCCACCGGATTGGCGTCAAACTTGCTGTCGCCAAAAAAATAGCTGGCGTTCTGGCTGACGCGGACGGGGAAGCTCTCGCACCAAGCCAGCTCTCTCCGTTCCAGCTTGTTCTGAAAATCCCGGTTCAAAAAACGGACCCGAATCTCACCATCGGGTCCTTCCCGTTCCACAAAATAGAGATCACTGCGCTGGGGCGGGTCGTAGAAATCCTCATACCACTTAAATAAAAGGTAAAAGCTGTCCTCCTGGTACCCCGCAGCCACCCAGGCCATAGTTGTCCATGCTTCGCGGATGGGTGTTCCTTTTCCGGCATATTTGTCAAACAGCCAGGCGATCCTGGGGTGGGACAGTATGTCGTGGTACATCCAACAGATCCTGTGCTGATCGGTATCAACCATAAGGTCCTCAAAGGAGCCCCGGTCCAGATAGATCGGATCGTCAAAGCACATGGTACAGACCTCATCTTTGCAAGTACTAAACAGAGTATATAGAACATTATAGCAGTTATCCCTTTTTTTTCAATCGGTAGGGCATGCTTTTCTTCCAAAAAATCAACTTTTTCCCCAGGCATTCCGCCAAAAGCGCCGTGAACCTGCCTGGTTCACGGCGCTTGGTCATTCCTCATAGTGGGGCGGGACGGGATCAAAGGTTAGGATTTCCTCCTCCACAGGGGGAGCCGCCTCCGGGGGCGTGGGGTCTCCGCCGCTCTGCATCTGGACCCACTGGTCCCTGGTGATGAGAATCTGCCGGGGCTTGGAGCCCTCAGAGGGTCCCACGATCCCCTTCTCCTCCATCTGGTCCATCAGACGGGCCGCCCGGGCATAGCCCAGCTTCAGCCGGCGCTGGAGCAGGGAGACCGAAGCCTGTCCCAGGTCCAAAATCACATCCACACCGGCGGGGAAGAGCTCATCCTGCTCCTCCTCCCCCGCCTCGCCGGCGGGGAAGGCGCCGCCGGCGGACTTGCCTTTTTTCTCCGATTCGGTGACGTGCTGCTCGATCTGCGCCATCACCTCATCGTCATACTCGGCAGCGGCATTCTGCTTGACGCTGTCCACCACCGCCGCCACCTCCTCATCAGAGATGAAGCAGCCCTGGACCCGCAGAGGCTTGCCGGAACCCAGGGGAAACCAGAGCATATCCCCCTTGCCCACCAGCTTTTCCGCCCCGGTGTTGTCCAGGATGATCCGAGACTCCAGGGAGGAGGCCACCGCGAAGGCAATCCGGGAGGGGATGTTGGCCTTCATCAGGCCGGTGATGACGTCCGCCGAGGGGCGCTGGGTGGCAATGACCAGGTGCATGCCGGCGGCACGGCCCATCTGGGCCACCCGGCAGATGGACTCCTCCACCTCCTTGGCCGCCACCAGCATCAGGTCGGCCAGCTCGTCAATGACGATGACCACCTTGGGCATGGTGTCCACCCCCTCCTGTCCCTTGGCCCACTGGTTGTAGGAGGAGAGCTCCCGCACCCCGGCCTCCGCAAACAGGCGGTACCGCTTCATCATCTCCGTCACCGCCCATTGGAGGGCGCCGGCGGCCTTCTTGGGGTCGGTCACCACAGGGATCAGCAGATGGGGGATGCCGTTGTATCCCCCCAGCTCCACCATCTTGGGGTCCACCATAATCAGGCGGAGTTCCTCCGGGGTGGATTTATAGAGCATACTGATGAGCAGGGAGTTAATGCACACCGACTTACCAGACCCTGTGGTGCCGGCAATGAGCATGTGGGGCAGCTTGGAGCAGTCCCCCACGATATAGTTGCCGCCGATGTCCTTGCCCACGGAGAAGGCCACACTGGACTTGTGCCGGCGGAAAGCCGGGGAATCCAGCACCTCCCGAATGGGTACCGGGATGACAACTTTGTTGGGCACCTCAATGCCCACCACAGAGATTTTCCCCGGCACTGGGGCAATCCGCACGCTGGAGACCCCCAGCGCCAGGGCCACATCGTCAGAGAGGTTGGTGAGCTTATTCAGCCGTACCCCCTGTTCCAGCGCCACCTCATACCGGGTCACTGAGGGCCCCTGCACCGCCCCGGTCACATGGCCGTCAATGCCGAAGGAGTTGAGCACGCTGGACAGCCGGTCCAGGGTCCCCTCCAGTTCCTCATGGGCCGCCCGGGCACTGTCGCCGCTGGGCTGGGTCAGCAGGTCCAGAGAGGGATAGACATAAGCTCTGGGGGCGTCCTCCTCCAGGCTCCGGGCAATGGTCTGGGTGACCTCCTGGGCCTCCTTCTCAATGGCCGCCTGGCGTTGGGCCCGGGTCGGGGGCTTTGGCTCCCCGGGGGGCTGCCATACCGGCGCGTCCTCCGCCAGCTTCCAGGCCGGCGCTTCCGCCTCCTGGGTCAGCTCTTCCAAAACCTCATCCGGCCGCTTTACATGGCTTTCCGGCTGGAAAAGGGGGGGCTTTTCCTCCTCTTCCCGCAGCACCTGCGCCGCGGCGGGCGCCGCCGGGGCCGGCTTTTTCCCCTTCTCCTGGGGCGGGGTGCCGGTTCGCTGCTTGGCGGCGGGCAGGTCATCCAAGGGCAGGTCAGGCGCCCGTTTCCGCCGGTTGATGGGCCAAAAACCGCCCTGAGAGAGGGGGGCTTCCCTCTGCGCTTCCTCCCTTGGATCGCCGTAGTCCTCGTAGTCCTCCTCATAGTAGGCCTCGTCCTCATAGCGCCGCTGTGCCCGGTGCTCCCGCAGACGGCTCAGTGCCCGCAAAACCTTCGGCGGGGTCAGATGGCCCGCGCCCGCCAGCAGTGCCAGAAAGGCCAGGGCAAAGATCACCCCTGCCCCCACCCGGCTGAAGCCCATGGTGCCAAACACCGCCAGCCCGCCGCTGATCACACCGCCGCCAAAGCCATAGACCCCATCGTTCCAGAGCCGGCTTGCCAGATCAATCCCCAGGGAAGGCTGCCGGGGCGAGAGCAGCACATGGAGGAACGCACCGCCCACCACCGGCAGCAGGCCCAGGCACCAGAGCCGCAGGGTAGCCCGCCTTTCCCGCCGAAGCAGCAGCAGGCCCGCCGCCCAGAACAGCGCCAGGGCGGTCAGCCAAAAGCCATAGCCAACGAGGCCGCGGATGCCGCGGCACAGCAGATCGGGGACCACCGCGTGTATGCCAACCATTCCCAGCACCACCATAAGGGCCAGGAAGAGGCACACCGCCGCGCCAATCCCCCGGGCCATCAGGTCCGGAACATAGGCCGGGGGCTTTTTCCGGGTGCCGCCGGGCTTTTTCCCCGTGGTCTGTTTTTTCGTGTTTGCCGTTTTCTTTTGCGTGGAAGCCATACTTCCCTCCTTGCTTTGGGTTATGGATCAGCGAAAGATCAGGCTGGCCACCACCGCCGCGGCGCCGATGCCCCAGCAGTAGTAAGCGAAGTTGCCAAACTTGCCTTTGTCAGCCAGCAGATTCACCAAACGAATGGCAAAATAGCCGGACACGGCCGCCACCAGGGTGCCCACAATGTAGGCCGGCAGCAGGGACACGTCAATCCCCTCCTGCACAGCCTCTCCAATGCTCAGAATATTGGCCCCCAGCACCGCTGGGATGGACAGCAGGAAGGAAAACCGCACCGCGAACCGCCGGTGAAACCCCCGCATCATCCCCGCCGAGATGGTGGTCCCCGACCGGGAGAGGCCGGGCACCACCGCCACCGCCTGGCCCACGCCCACCAGCAGAGCATCCAGCATGGTGGCAGACTTGGGCCCCTTCTTGCCCCGGGCCATCCGGTCTGAGAAGAAGAGGATGCAGCCGGTCACCGCCAGGGCGCAGCCCACAAAAATGGTGTTGCCGTACAGCCCTTCCACCTTATCCTTGATGGGCAGGATGACAAACAGGGGAAGGGTGGCCACAATGATCATCAGGATCAGCCGCCCGTTGGGGGGCAGTCGCTTCATCTGCCTCCGTTTCTCCCGGGAGAACACGCAGGCGATGAGGTGGAAAAACTCCTTCACCAACGCCACAATGTCCTTCCAGTAGTAGACAAAGACAGCAATCAGGGTGCCCAAATGGAGGAGCACGTCAAAAAACAGGCTCCCCTCCGCGGACACCAGCCCGAAGAAGTTCTGGAACAGAGACAGGTGGCCGGAACTGGAGATGGGCAGAAACTCCGCCACGCCCTGAACCAGCCCCAGGAAAATGGATGAAAGGACACTCAAATGGATCTACCTCTTTCTCTCTCAGTGGGTGTACAGGGCCTTCATGGCCTTGTAGGTCATGTAGCAGTCCAGCTTGGCCGTGGTCTCAAAGGGCGCGTGCATGGAGAGCACGGGCACCCCGGCGTCGATGGTGTCAATGTTCCGGTTGGCCATGTAGCAGGCCACGGTGCCGCCGCCGCCCTGGTCCGTCTTGCCCAGCTCCGCCAGCTGCCAGATCACCTGGTTCTCTTCAAAAATCCGCCGGACCTTTCCCACCACCTCCGCGGAGGCGTCAGAGGCCCCGGACTTGCCCCGGGCCCCCGTGTACTTACTGAGGCAGACACCGTAGTTGAGAAACGCGCTGTTGCGCACCTCATAGGCCTCTGCAAAATTGGGATCATAGGCCGCTGTCACGTCTGCGGAGAGGCAGAAGGCATTCTCGTAGCAGGCCTTCAGGGCGGCCCCCTGGCTGTCGCACAGATCGCTCATAAAGATATCAAAGGCCGCCGACTGCATACCGGTGACCCCCAGGGAGCCGATCTCCTCCTTGTCCGCCAGCACACATACGCCAGTCAGCCGGGGCGCTCCCTCCAGCTCCAGCAGGGCCTGGAGGCAGGCGTAGGCACACACCCGGTCATCCTGTCCATAGGCGCCGATCACCGAACGGTCCAGGCCGATGTCCACCGCCTTGGCCGCCGGCACCGCCATGAGCTCGGCGGACAGGAAGTCCTCCTCCACCATGCCGTATTTCTCCTGGAGAATCTCCAGCATAGCCAGCTTCACCCGGTCACTCCCCTCTTCGGTGCCAAAGGGGCGGCTGCCCACAAAGAGGTTCAGCTGCTCGGCGGAGACGATGGACCCCATGGTCTTCTTTGCCTGGTCGCCGGCCAGATGGGGCAGCAGGTCTCCCACAGTGAACTGGGGGTCTCCCGGCGCCTCTCCAATGCGCACCGGCACCACGGTGCCGTCCCGGCGCACCACCACTCCGTGGAGGGCCAGGGGAATGGTGGTCCACTGATACTTCTTGATCCCCCCATAATAGTGGGTTTTGCAGTAGGCCATCTCCTTCTCCTCATACAGAGGATTCTGCTTCAGGTCCAGGCGTGGGGAGTCGATGTGGGCCGCCCCGATCACCGCCCCCTGGTTCAGGCTCTCCTGGCCGATCACCGCCAGCAGGAGGGACTTGCCCCGGTTGTTCCGGTACACCTTGTCCCCGGGCCGGAGTTTCTCCCCCCGGACCAGGGGGCGGAACCCGGCGGCTTCCGCCAGGCCGATGGCATAGTCCACGCACTCCCGCTCGGTCTTGCCCTCATCCAAAAAGGTCTTATAGCCGGCGCAATAGGCCTGGATGTCCTCCTCCTCCCCCGGGGCCAGACGGTCATAACCGTTGGTGGGAGAGAAGAAGAGGTCTTTTTTCCGCTGCTGGAGCAGCGTCGGTTCTTTTTTCTCGTCCATTATTTGCTCTCCTCTAACATCTGTTGGAAAAGTGCCCGAGCCCGCTGGGCAAAGGTCTCCACCGTGTCGGTCTCGGTGCTCTCCAAGGTATCATCACAGTGCGCCTGGAACCAGGCACTGGGCTTCTGGGCCGCCACCCGCATCCGGGCATAGTCCTCGGAAATTCCCTCCCGGGCCATAATCCGCTTCACCCGGAGTTCCTCCGGCGCGGTGATGGCCAGGGTACGGTCACAGTAGGCCGCCAGCTTCTCAATCTTCTGCTCGATCATCAGAATGGTGATACCAGAGCCGGTCAGGGTTTCCACTGCCCTAAATACCTCGTCACTTCCCTCTGGATCCAGCTGAGAAGTAGGCTCATCCAGGATCATCACATCTGGCCGCATAACCAGCACACTGGCAATAGCCACGCGCTGCATCTGGCCGCCTGACAGATCAAATGGATTGCGATCCCGGTACTGCCAGATATCCAGAAGCTTTAAGGCTTCCTCTACCCGTTTTTTCATTTCTTCTGCCGGCACACCCAGATTCTGCATGCCAAATGCCACTTCCTCGTATACGTTATCCTTTGCGCCGGAAAGCTGGTTAAAGGGGTTCTGGAATACCAGTCCCACATGGCCGCACAGCTGTGCCACCGGAGTCTTGCCTGCCTCAATGCCATCTACCGTGACCATTCCGCCGTAAGCTCCTTTATAAAACTGCGGCACCAGCCCCATAATGGCCTGACTTAACGTACTCTTTCCAGCTCCGTTTTCCCCGATGATGCCAATAAACTCTCCCTTTTCCACCGAAAAGTCCAGTCCATCCAACGCCAGTTCCTTCGTGTGGGGATAACGGTATCGCAAATTTTCAACGGTTATCGCAGACATCCTACAATCCTCCATACCACAGCCGCCAAAATGCAGACACCTAAAAAGATAGTGATCTCACGGTCTCCTTTATGGCGTGTCCGCTCTGTCAGCCAGGTTTTTTTCTTTCCTGCGCCAAAACCACGCACCTCCAGGGCAATGGCACGCTCTCTGGTATTGATCAGGGAACTCATGACCACAGGGGAGATCAGGGGCAGAAATGCCTTCCCGCGG
>ENA-ORVG01003849-ORVG01003849.1-human-gut-metagenome-genome-assembly--contig:-NODE-3849-length-11101-cov-5.568622_pt1 | contig 11101 bp, 8 predicted proteins | sample MGYA00242091_ERZ509233 | MGnify/ENA primary metagenome ERZ509233 (study PRJEB26280, sample SAMEA2338840) | human gut metagenome | biome: human gut; feature: human-associated habitat; material: faeces... | reverse complement strand
TGTATGAAGCGTTTGGCTTCGCGCGCAGCGGGCGCAGGAAAAATTATTATCAGGATAACGGGGAAGACGCGTTCGTATACGCGTGTGCCGCAGGAGGTATAGAAGAATGAAAGATATCATCGTGCTTGGGATCGAGAGCAGCTGCGATGAGACCGCAGTCGCGATCGTGAAGAACAGAAAAGAGATCCTTTCCAGCGTCGTGGCGACGCAGATCGATGTCCATAAGGAATTTGGCGGCGTCATTCCGGAAGTGGCCAGCCGCATCCATGTGGAAAACATCTCCATGGTGATCGATCAGGCTCTGAAGAAGGCAGGCTGTACGATGGAGGAGATCGATGCGGTCGCGGTCACGCAGGGGCCGGGGCTGGTCGGATGTCTGCACATTGGCCTGCAGGCAGCCAAGACGATGGCCTGGACGTTTCACAAGCCGCTGGTGGCGGTCCATCACATCGCCGGCCACATATTTGCCAATGAGATGGTGAGCGATCTGCAGTATCCATTGCTGGCGCTGGTCGTATCCGGCGGACACACGGAACTGGTATACCTCAAGGATGAAAACAGCTTTGAGGTGCTGGGAGAAACGCAGGATGATGCCATCGGGGAGGCGTTTGACAAGGTGGCCAGGGTCATGGGACTGCCGTATCCGGGCGGCCCGGTAATCGACAAACTGGCCAAGGAGGGCGATCCGAAGGCGTTCCGGTTCGCACGGCCCCACGTAGACGGATACGACTACTCGTTTTCGGGGCTCAAAACCTCGTTCCTCTACACGCTGCGCGACGCCGTGGCAAACGATCCCGGTTTCATCGAGAACAACAAGGCCTCGCTCTGCGCTTCGCTGCAGAAGACGATCGTCGAAATCCTGCTGGACAAGCTGGTGCGGGCCTCGAAGGACCTCGGCATCCGCGACATCGCCATCGCGGGCGGCGTTTCGGCCAACTCAGGACTGCGCAACGGGATCGTCGAAGAGGGCCGCAGGCGCGGCTGGCGCACGTTCCTGCCCGAATTCAAGTTCACGACGGACAACGCGGCGATGATCGCCATGGCGGGTTACTACCGCTACCAGCACGGCGACTTCTCGTCGCTCGGCGTCTCGCCCGTGGCGCGGCTGCAGGAGCTGTAGGAGCCGGACGCGGAAACGGCAGAAACCGGACGCCGAAGCCGCATGAGCCGGATGCAGCCGGCCACAAAAAAGCTCCCGGCCGAACGGCCGGGAGCAGGTCCGGAAGACGCGGAAAAGCACTCCGCGCTTCCACAAAAGCGATCTATTTAGAATGCAAGGATCGGACGGGCGATACCGTCGTAATCGATATACTCGCACATAAGCTCCACCAGATGTTTCTCGGAACCGCCGATATGAATGATACATGCCGTCTCGCCGGGTTCAAAGCAGGTCGTAGCCCACAGCGTACAGGTATTGTAATGGGTGCCGTCCGTCACGAACAGCTCCTCCTTCTGATCGGCGGGAATCATCGCAAGCGTCTCGTTGAATTTCGCAATCACGTCATAGCTTACATTTTCGGAGTTGTAACCGTAATAGACATTATAACTCGAAGTCTGCCACTCTTTCAGAAGCAGAGCAGCTTCATGGCCGCAGAGATTGGCCACCATATCCCATAACTGCCCGGTGCTCGGCAGGAACCAGCCGCTCGACGTTTCGGGAGCCGGGAGCGAGAAATTATTAACCGTCAAATCGAAAGCAGGGCACCATGTAGCAAGGTTCGGTCCATAATCGGATACGGTTTTCATCGTCTCTTCGTAACCATTGACATTGCCATACCACGTGCTTGCAATTTTCGCTTTCGGAGTGCTTGCGAAATCATTGTCGGTAGAATACTGAACCGTCTGGCTGTCGGCGCTATGGGCATTTTTCACAGCCACGACATACCCGTGCGTATAGCCCTTCTCCTTGTCGCCGGCGGCGATCCGGTTTTCGTCCGTCTGGCAGACGATGCCGATAACGGTCTTACCGGCGACGGGAGCGGGTTTGGTGTCGGCCCAGACGGGATTCAGTCCGTCGGCCTCGATGCTTACCAGTCCGCCGTCGCTCCACGTACCGTCGGAATAGTAATAGTCGCCGATCTTCGGCGCAACGTAAGCCACCGTCACCGTGCAGGTCGCCTTGCTCTCGCCCACGCTGGCGGTAATAGTGGCCTCACCGGCGGCAAGAGCGGTGACGACACCGTCCTCGACCGTCGCAACTACCTCGTCGTCAGAAGACCAAACTACCGCTACGCCGTCCTGCAGGGGGGGGGTAACGGTCGCTACGAGCGTTTCGGAAAACCCGACATTGAGATTCAATTCCGTCCGGTCGAGCGTCACGACCGTTTCGGGGACCTTCTTCTCATCGTCGTCGCAGGCGAAAAACACCAGCGATGCAGCCATCAGCAAAGCTGATTTCCTTAAAAAGTTTCTCATAAAACAAGTTTTAAGAATTAATAATACGGCAGTACCGACAGCAGTCTCTCCGGACTCACGACAAAAAGCCCAGTAATGTTTTCGATGATCGTCCGGCAAAACACCATCAATAACCTAACCGGGAGTCAAATATAATAAAAAATCAACCCGGTGGAACGCGGATGCCGGAAAAAATTCACGGTCAAATAAAAAGCCCCTAATAAATTAGGGGCTGAAAAGGCAGGCGTCCGGAAACGCCTGCCGAAATATTATCCCGGCAAACCGGGAGGGGGCTTATCTTGCGCCGAAGAGTTTTTCCTTCAGCGAAAAGTTATCGTACTCGTCTCTGAGCGCGGCCATCAGGTCGCGCACCGACTGAATCTTCTCGGCGCGCCATGCGTTGGCGCCGCAGAAGGCGTAGCCGTTCTGCAGCTTGCCTTTGAATGCGTTGTAGAGCGCCAGCATGATGCAGTAGGGACTGTGCGTCACGTCGCAGGTCTTGATGCAGTCGAACGGACAGTTCTTGGGGCGTTTAAGCCCCTCTTTCACCCTATCGAGGAACGAGCTGTGGATAGCCCGTCCCGGCATGCCGACGGGACTTTTGATGATCTCGATGTCCTGCGGTTTGGCGTCGAGATAGGTCTGCTTGAAGGCCGGATCGGCGTCGCACTCCTCGGTGGTCACGAAGCGCGTGCCCATCTGCACGCCGTCGGCGCCCAGCTGCATGATACGGTAGATATCCTCGCCGGTGTAGATGCCGCCGCCCGCGATGACGGGAATATGGCAGTCGTGTTCGGCACCGAAAGCGCGCACCTCGGCGACGATTTCGGGAACGAGGGCTTCGAGCGAAAAATGCTCGTCGGCGAGCTGCTCCTCCTTGTATCCGAGGTGACCGCCCGCCTTGGGGCCTTCGACGACGATGGCGTCGGGAATGTACCTGTACTCCGAGAACCACTTCTGACACAACAGTTTCGCCGCACGCGCCGACGACACGATCGGGGCCAGCTTGGTCTTGGCGCCCTCCGTGAGGAACGACGGCAGGTTGAGCGGCAGGCCGGCGCCCGAAAAGATGATGTCGGCCTTCTCGGCGACGGCGGTCTTCACCATGTCGGCGAAGTTCGACATGGCGACCATAACGTTTACGCCGACGATGCCCCGCGTGGCTTCGCGGGCCTTGCGAAGCTCCTCCTTAAGCCCCCAGATCGAGGCTGCGCGGTAGTCTTTCGAATAGTTGTTGTAGATGGCTCCGAGACCTGCCGACGAAATGACGCCGACGCCGCCCTGATTGGCAACGGCCGAAGCCAGTCCGGAGAGGGATATGCCTACGCCCATACCGCCCTGCACGATGGGGACGGGAGCGAGCAAATTTCCGATTTTCAATGCTTTCATGTTAAATTGGGATTAGTGCGAACTAAATAACCATGGGGCCAAAGGTACGAAAAATCGGGGCGATTGGTTCCGCACGGGAAGATAATTTAACGCAGGCTTCACATTGCGTCGCCGCAGCGGCCGCCTTTTCGGGGCGGGAAGCCGCAGCCGGCCGGCTGTCCGGAAGTGAAAAGCGGCATTTTTTACAGGCAAAAAAAACGGCGGATATCGCTTTTTTTTCTAACTTGGAAGCGCAAACGTCACTCAACCGCTAACCTTAAATCGACAAGCATGAAAAAACTTCTCTTTCCGGTTCTGGCCCTTATGCTGTGCATTCCGCCCCTCTCCGCCCAAAACAAGGGAGACAAATATGTCGGCGGAATAATCGGCATAACGACGACGTCGATCAGCATCGACGGCTCCTCCGCATCGCAGACGACATTCGGATTTGCACCCGAATTCGGTTATTTCGCATCCGACCGACTGCGCGTCGGCGGCTCGATCGGCTACCAACTGATTTCATCCGACGGCGAAACGACGCACGGGCTGACGGCAGGTCCCAGTCTCGCCTATTACGTCAGACTGTGCGACCGCTTCTACTACACGCCGCAGCTGGCCGTGGGATTCGCGTTCGCATCGACGGACGGGACCAGCGGATACGGCTTCGATGCAGGATTGTCGCTCGGAGCGTTCGAAATCAGGCCGTCGGCCCATATCGGACTCTCAGTCAGCCTTCTGACGTTGGGCTACAGCTACCTGTCATATTCGGGAACAGGTGTGAACGGGGTCTCTTTCCAGCTCGGAATCAGCCCGACGGTCGGTTTCAAATATTATTTTTAGGCCGCAAAAACCCGATCCCGCCCTACAGAAACCGCACGCCCCGCACGCGGCCCCGGCTGCGGTCGGCGGCTTCGCGTTCGACGATGCCCGTCACCACGTCGGCGGCATCGTGCCAGCGGTTGGCGCGGAACCGGCGGCGGTAGGTCGTCAGGTGGGCGTATAGCTCCGGCCAGCGCAGGTTCCAGCCCCGGGGAAAGCGCACGAGGTGCAGCGCCGTGGCCGAATTGGAGAGGATGCGCGCCTCCTTGTTGGCGCCCTGGTGGAACCATTCGATGCGCACGGAGGGTGCCAAAGCCTGCAGCGAGCGTGCAAAACCGCGGCCGCCGTTATTGCTTTCGACGGCCGCCTGCCGCGTATCGGAGCGCAGGAGCATCCCGGCCACGAGCGGTTCGGTGACCTCCATCGGTTCGCGCGAATAGACGGCATCGGTAATGTAGACCACCCCGTCGGCATCGACTGCATACGAGAGCGAACAGAGGTAGTCGTCGCCCGTATCGGCCGTATCGGTATAGTTGGCGCGGCGGACGATCTCGTGCGGCAGCTGGTCGTACTCGGCGAAGTTCAGCCCGTAGAGCAAACCCTCGCGGGACGAGGGATGCCCCTGGTACATACTTTCGAATTGCAGCGGGTCGAGCCGCCGTTTGGCTTCGAGCAACGCACGCCCCTGCTGCCCCTCCCACAGCGCCTCGCCCGGGACACGGGGGTCGACCTCGGTGGGCTGCGAGGCCTTGAGCGCCTCGAAATTCAGGTGCAGCCACGTGTCGGGAGACAGCCCGTCGAGCTGCGCCCAGCGGGTGAATTCGACGACGGGTTCACGCGCGGCGAGCGTGCCGATAAGGTCTTCCTCGTGCCAGCGTGTGAAGACGATCAGTTCGCGCGAGGCGTTGTGCATGCGCGTCCGCACGACCGAGGTATACCACTCCCAGCAATTGGCGCGGACGATGGGCGAATTGGCTTCGAGGGCATCCTTGTAGAGGTCGTCGAGGATGAAGCAGTCGACACGGTTACCCGTGAGCGAGCCTTCGCGCCCGACGGAGAGCAGTCCGCCGCGGCGGCCGATGACCTCCACTTCGTCGACCGTACGGATATAACCGGGCGGTTTCGTCCCCTGTTTGATGGTCGTGGCGGGGAAGAACGCGGCATATTCGCGCGATTCGATGATGCGCTGCACGCGGCGGTTGAATTTCGAAGCCAGCGCCCCGGAATAGGAGGCGATCGCAACGCGCAGGTCGGGATCAAGCCCCAGCACGTAGGCCGGAAGCAGTGTCGTCGCGCCGACGCTCTTGCCGTGCTGGGGAGGCATGGTGACGATCAGACGCCGGATGCGCCCGGCGGCAAAAGCCTCCAGCACACGGTAATACGCCCGGTGGAAGGGTTGCAGCTCGAGGAAGGGATAGACCGCCAGCGCGAATGCGCCGAACGAAGGGGGCACACCCGCGGCGGAGGGAAGAGCCCCGGACGGCCCGGCTCCATCCGTGCAGACCGCCCCGTACCCGGGCACGGCGGGCCGGCCGGCAATGGCACCTTGGGCGGGGGAAACAGGCCGGACGGGCACAGCTGGAAGGCCGGGTGTGACGGGCTGGCCTGAGAGTACAGACTGGACGCTGGAAACGGGCTGGCCGGGCGCGGCGCGAAGGTCGGAGAAATCGGGATCGAAGATGGCGGCAGGTACGAAAACCTCTGCGGAAGGAATTTCCGCAGAGGCCGGATCGGTTTTAACAGACATTGGTTTGATTTTTGAACCCTATGCGCGGCGCCGCGGCGGGAGGTTCGGAAGAAAATGCCGTTCCGGCGGCTGCGCCGGGCCCGGAGGGATGGCCGGAACGGATGAAGCGGATTACACGCAGCGCTTCAGCTCGGAGAAGTCGAAGTCGTTGAGCACTTCGCCCCCGGCTTGCGTGGTGTGGAATTCCCACCAGACGGGCACGAGATCCGTAACGGGGTGCTGCACCCCTTCGGGCAGCGAAAGGCGGCCGCGGTAGACGATGACCGACGCCGTGAGGCGGCAGTCCGTATCGCCGAAGCGGAACGCGAGCGAACCCGAAAAATAGTTCCCGCCGTCGATGGCGTCCGACAACCGTGCCGCCGCCTCATGGTAAAGTTCAGGTGAAACCGAATACATAGTTGATAATTAGCAAGATTTTTGCAAATAAATTTGCAGGCAGAAATAAATTGTTTAACTTTGCAGGACAAAGATAAGTTCAAATATTGAATTTCCAAATAAAATATTCAATTTTTTAATATAAAATTTTCCGATTAAAAGCTATGAACGAACGGGTAAAACTGATACGGAAACAGTTGGGGATGACGCAAGAACAACTGGCACAGCGGCTTGGCATCGGCAAGGCGGCGCTCTCGATGATCGAGACCGGCAAGGCGGGGCTCTCGGCACGCAACCGGAACATCCTGGTTCAGGAATTGAACGTAAATCCCGAATGGCTCGAAAGCGGCAAGGGCAACATGTTCAACGCCGAACCCGACCTGACAGCTTACATGCACCGCACGGACAATTCGCTGCCGTTGCAGAGCGTGCCCCTCTACTCGATCGAGGGCACGGCGGGGCTGGTACCGCTGTTCGCCGACCAGGCGCAGGCCAAACCCGTGAATTTCATCCACATTCCAAACCTGCCCAAATGCGACGGCGCCATATATATCGTAGGGGATTCGATGTACCCGCTGCTCAAAAGCGGCGACATCGTACTTTACAAACAACTGGGCGACATCAACGACATCTTCTGGGGCGATATGTATCTGCTGTCGATCGACATCGACGGCGAGGAGTACGTGACGGTGAAATACATTCAGAAATCCGACCGCGAGGGGTATGTGAAACTCGTGAGCCAGAACCCGCACCACGCAGACAAGGACGTGGCAATCAACCGCATAAGGGCAATCGCGCTGGTCAAGGCCAGCATCAGGATGAACTCGATCCGGTAGCGGCCCGGACGGGGCGCCCGTATGCCCGTATCTCCCGGGAAACGATCCCGGCGGCAGCGCCCCGATGTCCGCCGCAACCCCGCTGCCGGACATTGTACTGCAAAAACGGCACAGCTGAAGCGCGAAGGGCGGAACCCGCAGCCGGGAACCTGCCGCGAAAGAAGATGAACCGGCACCCTGATTCCGAAAAAATTTCCTATCTTTCGGAAAATAAAACCGCCCGACATGGAACTATCCGATAAAAAATTCGCGGTGCTGATCGACGCCGACAACATCTCGCACCGGAAAATCAAGGACATACTCGACGAAATCGCCAACTACGGCACGCCGACGATCAAGCGTATCTACGGCGATTTCACAGACCCGAAATTCGCGGCATGGAAAAGCGTGCTGCTCGAGAATTCGATCACCCCGATCCAGCAATACGCCTACACGACAGGCAAGAACGCGACGGATTCGGCGCTGATAATCGACGCGATGGACATCCTGCACAAAGAGTCGGTCAACGGATTCTGCATCGTGTCGAGCGACAGCGACTACACCCGCCTGGCGAGCCGCATCCGCGAATCGGGACGGGAAGTACTCGGTTTCGGGGAGAAGAAGACCCCCAAGCCGTTCATCAAATCGTGCGACAAATTCATCTATGTCGAGATACTCGGGCAGCCCGCACCCGCCCCGGCTCCGGTATCGGCACCGGCACAAACAACGGCAGCTGTGCCGGCAGCCAAAGCTGCGACGCCGAAAAAAACCGCGAAAAAACATCAGGGGCGCAATGCACCCGAAACAGACATGCCGGAGGCAGCCCCCGCAGAACCCGCCGCTGCGGAGAAAAAGGTAGCCCCGGCTCCGGATACGGCACAGCCCCAGCCGATCATCCGTCCGATCGACGACGATTTCAAGACACTGCTCGCAAACACGATCGAAGACGCCGCCGACGACAGCGGCTGGGCCTTCCTCGGAATCGTGGGCGGGGTACTCACCAAGAAGATGCCGGATTTCGACCCCCGCAATTACGGGTACAAAAAACTGTCGCTGCTGGTAAAATCCCTTTCGAAAATAGTCGAAATCGAAGAGCGTCCGTCGGAAAACGGAGAGCTGAAACTCGTCTACGTCCGAAACCGTACCCGGTAGACGTCCGAGCCTGCCGTCCCGGCAACCGAGCCACGCGGGAACCACGGACGCCCATGCAAAATACGCAGCACAGGCCCCCCCGCAAGATTTTCCGGGGCACTATCCCTGCAGGATTTCCCGGCCGGATGCGGCATAACAAGCACGTTACAGCAACGACAAGCACGTTACAGCAACGAGGCCGCTGCAACGCAATCTTGCAGCGGCCTTTCGCATAGCCCCCAATCCGGGTTGCGCGCCCGGCACAGGAGCTGCACGGGAACAGCGCAGGAGCAGCCGAAACAGCAGAAAGAACAACGGCAGAAACAGCGGAGGAAGCAACGGCAGAGAGAACGTCAGGAGGCGAATAACCTCGAAAAAACCGGAGCGGCACTTACAATCCGGAAGCAGCATTCGCAAAATTTTTTAATAACGCCGCTACTATCAAATCGCAATTAAAATTACAAAATCCGGTAACGATCAAGCAGCGAAACAAGCCTCTGAATGCGCGATTATCAGCAATACGGAGGCACAAAGAGAAAAAACCGCCGGATTAGAGCCGCAAAAAAGTCATCCGCCGTGAACAATCTGACAATAAATTTATATATTTGTGATATTGTTTTCAAAACCCTACTAATCCGAAACAAGACATGGACAAAACCAATGTACGGGAGTTGCAGGATGTCGTGATCCGCTTTTCAGGCGACTCGGGCGACGGCATGCAGCTTACGGGCACGCTTTTCTCAGACACCTCGGCACTGCTCGGGAACGGGATCTCGACCTTCCCCGACTACCCTGCCGAAATCCGCGCGCCACAGGGTACCGTGGCGGGCGTATCTGGATTCCAGGTTCACTTCGGCAGCCACCGGGAGCTCAACCCCGGCGACTACTGCGACGTGCTGGTGGCGATGAACCCCGCAGCGCTCAAGGCCAACCGCAAATGGCTCAAACCGGGTGCGACGGTCATCATCGACGGCGATTCGATCACCGAAGACCACCTCAAAAAGGCGTGCTTCGCCACGCTCGACCCCATCGCCGAGTTGCAACTCGACGAGTACAACGTCGTCATTCCCGACATCACCTCGATGACGCGCGAAGTGCTCCGGGAGACCGGCCTCGACAACAAGGCCGTAACCAAGTGCAAAAACATGTTCGCACTGGGCATCTGCTTCTACCTGTTCGACAGGCCGGAAGCGTACGCAATCAAATATATCGAAACCAAATTCGCAAAGAAGAACCCCGCCATAGCCGAAGCCAACAAGCTGGCCATCCGGGCGGGGTACGACTACGCAGCCAATACGCACCAGTTCGCAAACACCTACACCGTAGCGCCCGCACCGCTCGAAAAAGGCACCTACCGCTCGATCAGCGGTAACGTCGCCACGGCATGGGGTCTGTGCGCCGCGGCCGAAAAGGCCGGGCTGCCGCTCTTCTGCGGCTCGTACCCGATCACCCCGGCCACCGTAATCCTCGAAGAGCTGGCCAAGCGCAAAGACCTCGGGGTGAAGACCGTCCAGGCCGAAGACGAAATCGCGGGCATCTGCACCGCCATCGGCGCGGCCTTCGCAGGCAACTTCGCCGTGACGACCACCTCGGGTCCCGGCCTGTCGCTCAAGAGCGAGGCGCTGGGACTGGCCGTGATGACCGAACTGCCGCTGGTGGTGGTCGACGTACAGCGCGGCGGCCCCTCGACGGGACTTCCGACCAAGACCGAGCAGAGCGATCTGGCGCAGGCGCTCTACGGCCGCAACGGCGAGTGCCCCGTGATCGTCGTGGCGGCATCGTCGCCCAGCGACTGCTTCCACTACGCATTCGAGGCCGGACGCCTGGCCATGGAGCATATGACCCCCGTGATCCTGCTGACCGACGGGTTCATCGCCAACGGCTCGGAGCCGTGGCGCATCCCCGCGATGAAGGACTACCCGGCCATCACCCCGCCGATCGTGGACGAAGCCCCCGAAGGCGGTTTCATGCCCTACGTGCGCAACGAAAACCTGGCCCGCGGCTGGGCATTCCCCGGCAAGGCGGGGCTGGAACACCGTGTCGGCGGCCTTGAAAAGGACTGCGTAAAGGGTTGTATCTCGCACGACCCGTCGAACCACCAGAAAATGGTACGCACCCGCGCCGAAAAGGTGGCGAAAGCCATCGACGACATCCCGGCACAGGCCGTATGGGGCGCCCCGGAAGGCGACCTACTGGTGGTCGGCTGGGGAGGTACGCGCGGACACCTGCAAAACGCCGTCGACCAGATGCGCGCCGAAGGCAAGCGCGTTTCGCTGTGCCATTTCAACTACATCAACCCGCTGCCGCACGGCGTACGCGAGATATTCTCGAAATTCCGCAAGATCGTCGTCTGCGAGCTGAACGAAGGGCAGTTCGCCAACTACCTGCGCCAAAGTTTGCAGGAGTTCCGCTACGAACAGTACAACAAGTGCGAGGGCCTGCCCTTCACGGT
>ENA-ORVG01003847-ORVG01003847.1-human-gut-metagenome-genome-assembly--contig:-NODE-3847-length-11109-cov-2.994753_pt1 | contig 11109 bp, 7 predicted proteins | sample MGYA00242091_ERZ509233 | MGnify/ENA primary metagenome ERZ509233 (study PRJEB26280, sample SAMEA2338840) | human gut metagenome | biome: human gut; feature: human-associated habitat; material: faeces... | reverse complement strand
GCGCCCCGCGCCACGCACCCCGCCGCGCGGGCAGGTTGACCGTCCGCAAGCTCACGCGCCCTCCGGAAACCGCGATCACGGCCTCGGCCTCGCCGCCCCAGACCTCCTCGATGCGCCGCAGCGCTGCCAGCGCGTTCACGTGGTAGAGCAGGCACCCGCGCGCCGCGTCGCCGACGCCCACCTCGCCCGCGGACCAGCGCGTCACGCCCAGCACGGAGGAGAGCGCCTGCGCAGCCGTCTTGCTGACGAGCTGGATCTCCTCTACGAAGTCGCCCAGCAGCTCGCAGAGCGAGGACTCCGCGTAGACGTGCGCGGGCGCTCCCAGCGGCTCGTCGGTGCGCACCACCACGTGCTCGCGCCAGGCGCCGTCCTCCGGGTCGCGCCACAGCAGGCGGGAGCCCTTCTCGGGCGCCGCCGTGCAGTCGAACTCGATCGTGTCCTCGCCGCCGACCTCCTCGACGTGCGTGATCCCGCCCACGGCGGGCAGGATACCCAGCCGCTCGTCGAAGCGGTCGAAGAGGTACAGCGTCGGCGCCATCAGAGCCACCTCTCCGTCCAGCTCACCGTGTGGGCGGAGCACCCGGAGAAGGTCAGCGTGTGCGCGCCGGGGTCAAGCGAGAAGAGCGTGCTCTCCACGGCCACGTCGGCCGAGGCGTCGGCGCCCTCCACCGCCACGGCCTCGGCGGCGAAGTCCATCACCACCACGTCTCCGGCGGAGAAGTCGCGCTCCACCAGCACATAGCGTCCCAGCTCGTCGGCAACCTTCACGGAGTCGCCCGCCAGCGCCGTCAGCTTCTCGATTTCCGCGCGCAGCAGCGCCGTGTCATTGCCGACCGTGAAGGACAAAAGGCTCGCCACGTCCGGTGCGCACTTCTTCCCGTTCTGCTGGAACACGCGGACAATCCACCCGTTCAGTTCCGCATCCCCCAGCGGCTCGAACGACACGATGCCACCCTTCTTCTTCACCGCCGAATAGAGCTTCTTGCGCCCGTCCGCCTTGCCGCGCACATAAATGACCAGTACGCACGAATCCGGCACTTTCGGGATGTAGCTGACGAGCCGCTCTTCCGCCTCGCTCCGCCCGGTCGTGCCATTCAGTTCCCGCACAACAACCAGCCGCTTGTCCGACGCGAACGGCAGCGTTTCACACGCCGCAATAATCTCCCCTGCCGACGGATTCTCCATAACGCTCTCGTTCAGCTCCGCCAGTCCGTCCGCCAGCACCGCCTTGCGCAGCGCAGCCAGCGTCACGCTCTTGATGTTCTCCTCCACGCCCTCAAACAGGTACGCGCCGCTGACCTTCCCGGCTTTCAGTGCCTGCACAAATTCATTGTGATTCATTGCATTTCCTCAAATTCTTCGATGGTAAAGTGTCCATCTGCCATGCGGATGATGATAGCTCCGCTTTCCAGCGTACTGTACACATCCGCGTCAGTAATGCTGCGCAGATAGTCCGCCGCATTCTCTCGTTTGGTGGACACCAGCACGGCAGTCGGCGCGCTTTCGTCCAGAAACGCCTGCGTCGTGCCGTTCTTTGACCCGTGATGCGCCGCTTTCACCACGTCCGCGGATACGGCGGCGTACTGCCCGTACCGCGCGCTCAAATCGCCTGTCAGCAGCAGCTTCACGCCCTCCGCCTCCACCAGCAGCGCCATCGAGCCGTCATTGGCGTTCGACGCTGAAAATCCTTCCGGCGGAAAGAGCACCGTCAGCTTTCCTTCCGCCCACTGGAGAATATCGCCGCGGTGGACCGTCTCGATGACCGTGCCGTTTGCCTCCATCCGCGCCAGCAGCGGGAGCACCTCTTCGTCGAAATCCGCCTCCAGTGCGCCGGACGGCATCACGCACCGGCGAATTGGTATGCCCTCATCCAGCAGTTCCCGCACGCCGCCCGCGTGGTCGCTGTGCAAATGCGTCAGCACGAGCAAATCCACCGGCAGATGCTCCGCGCGCAGGTATGATGCCAAATCGCCGCCGTATTCGCCCGCATCCACCACCAGCACATGTTTCTCCTGCCGCAGCACGGCGGCATCGGCGTCGCCCATGTCAAGCTGAATATATTCCGTCCCGGAAAACGGCGCGGGCAGCAAAATCGTCGCCATCAGCACTGCCCCTGCCGCAAGCATCGGCAGCCGCTTTTTGCGGTTCTGCCAGCGGTTCCGGCTCTTCCCGAACGGCAGCAGCGCCGCAAACACCAGCAGCCAGCCGAGTACCACCCACGCATCCGGCTGACGTGTCCACAGCGTCGGCGCGAACCGCCCCAGCACGTTCACCAGATGCAGAAATCCCTCGCTGACTGCGCGCGTCGCCGCCCCCGGAAGCGCCGCCAGCCACGGAATCGGCGTCAGCAGCAGCGTCACCCAATCCAGCAGGAGCAGCACGTTCATCCCCGCCACCAGCAGCACATTCACCGCAATGCCCAGCAGCGGCACGCGCCCGAACCAGTACAGCTCCGGCAGCAGTACGCCGAACTGCGCCGCCGCGGAGACGGACAGCAGAGACAGTATCTTCCCCTTCCAGCCGCGCTTTTTCTGCGCGTTCGGAGCGGTCTGCGCCGTTATCCCGCAAATCGCCGCCATCACGCCGTACGTCATTTGGAACGACGCGCTGAACAGCTGTGCGGGCGCAAACATCAGCTGAATCATTGCCGATGCGCACAGCACATGCAGCATCAGCACCCGCTTGTGGCGAATCCGACCCCAGCAGACGAGCGCCCAGAGCAGCACGGCGCGGACGGCGGGCGCATTTCCGCCTGTCAGGAACGCGTAAGCCAGCAGCATCGGCAATGTCAGCGCCATCCGAAGCCGCCGATGCTTCACCGGCATCATCAGCAGCGCCAGCAAGGCAACCAGCACGCCCACATGGAAGCCCGAAACGGACAGAATATGCGCAATGCCGAGCCGCCGGAACTGTTCCTGTTCCTCGTCCGGCACTTCGTCGCGCATTCCCAGCAGCACCGCACTCGCCAGCTGTCCAGCTTTCTCGCCGCAAACGTCTCTCAACGTCTGCGCCATGCGGTGATTGAACCGTGCCGCCAGCCCATAAAGAGAAAGCCCGTCCGGCAGCGCTTGCAGTTTCGCCGCACCATACAGGCCTATCAGAATATTCTTTTGCCGCAGAGCCTGCCGGAAGTCGTACCCATGCGGATTCCGCTGTCCCTGCGGATGATAGACTTCGGCGGTCATGCTGATTCTTGCCCCCGGCGTCAGGAAGTCCGGGATATTTTCATCCGCCTTAAGGTAGTACGTCCAGTACGCGCCGGATGCAATGCGCTCGCCGTTCAGCGTCACGTCCCGCAGGATAACGCGTACCTGCCCCTTCTCCTCGCGGAAGTCCACCTCGCCCGCGACGACGCCCGTCACCTGCGCGTCTCCTTCCGGCGGAAGCGTCGGATTCGCCGTGCGGATGCCCAGCGCCGCGCCAAGCAGGAACGTCAGCAGCAGGCAGCCCGCCGCGCGCGTTCTCCGCCGTCCCAGCAGAAGCAATCCCGCCAGCGCCGCTGACACGCAGAGCATCGGCATTGCACTCGTCGGTGCTTGGAAGCCGAGGGCGATGCCCGCCATCATCAGCAGTGCCGCGCAGGGCAAGAGGGCGGTTTGCAGCAATGCGTGCCGTGTTCGCGCGTCAGACACGATACGTTGCGCCGATATGCGCCAGCTCCGCGTCCGTGCGAATCGCCCGCGCCTGTTTGAGCAGCGTTTCCGGGTCGATGTTCGGGTTCAGGTGGGTGATAACGAGCTTCTTCACGCGAGCATCACGCGCCAGTTCCGCCGTCTGCGCCGCGGACAGATGCGGCAGCCCCTCCTGCCACATTTCCGTCGGGAACAGCCCATCCGCCAGCAGCAGATCCGCGTCCTGCGCGAAGTCCGTCAGCCCCTCCACGGTATTGGTGTCGCCGGTGTAGCACAGCGTCTTTTCGCCGTCCGTCACGCGGTACATAACCCCCGGCACAGGATGGCGCGCGGCAAAAACGCGCACGGAAAATTCGCCAATCTGCACCTTATCGTCCTTTTGCACGTCATGCAGGCAGAAAGCGCTGTTTTGCTGCACCACCTTGCGCACCATCGACGATTCGTCCACCGGCGCGTAGACATCCAGCGGTTTTGCCGCGCACGCCTGCAAGCGGAACAAGAGCGGCAGCACGTCGCTGCAATGATCGAAGTGCCAGTGCGAGAGCAGCAGCGCATCCAGCTTCTCCGGCGGCATCAGCGCCGTCAGCCTTCCGAGCGTCCCGCTGCCCATATCCATCACCACGCGCGTCTTTTCCCCGCGCATCAAATATCCCGACGTTGCGCCATTCGCCGCCGGAAACGGTCCATTCATCCCCAGCACAGTCAATTCCATTCGTATTCTCCTTACTTTGGGGGAGACGCAAGGGGCTTTGCCCCTTGACCCCACAAGGGAGTTCCTCCCTTGACCCTTCCGCGCGATTGAGTTGGCGACTTCTTCATGCAGTGCCTGCGTGTTGATTAAGGAAACGCAAGGGGCGTTGCCCCTTGACCCCAGCAGGGCGCTGCCCTGCACCTGCAAAGGGTCTTCGACCCTCTCGACACCCTTCTCGCGATTGAGTTGAGCACACTTTCATGCTTTGCCCGCGTGTTTAGCAGGGGGTTCGCGCCTGCGGGCGCGACCAGAGGGCAATGAAAACAGACGAAGTCTGCGGTCGCCCTCTGGACTGCTTCGCATCCCATCTAAGTGGCTTGAGCTTTTTTGTTGCTTTTTTTTATTACTTGTCTGAATGATTTGGGTTTATTGCTTGCCTGAATGATTTCGGATTACCCGACCGCCTCGTTGACCGTTTCTTCCTGCATCGCGTCCCACAGTTCCGTCTGCTCCTGCACGAAGTCCTCATCCGGCATCAGCGGCGTCGCGGTGTCCTGATCGTAGGAAACCGTCATCTGCACCAGCACGGCAGCATAACCCAGCCCATCGACATTGACTTTCTTGTTCAGCCCGACCTTCTTGCCGTCAAAGCGCCGCGTACCCAGCGTCTGCGCGGAGAGGGCGGATTTCGCCACATACACCGCCGCGCGGTCAATCGTGCCATCCACCGTCAATTCCGCCGATACGCTCAATTGACCGTTGCGCACCGTGAACGTTACGCAGCCAAGCTGCACATCGCCGGAGACCATCGGCACGACCATCGGCAGTTGATTATTCAGCGCGCTCAAATCCAGCAAAATCGCCTTTTTAGGCGACGAAACGCCGCTAATATCCGACAGCGGCAGTCCCGCCGTGGTGACGTTGGAATCCGTCAATCTTGGCGCAACGCGAACGACCGTGAAGCTGTTTTCACCGCTGTCCGTGGACAGGGTGACGCGATACGTCGTCTGTGCGCCAATCTGCGGCAGATACACTTCCTCTGACGCGAACATTCCGCTGCACACGCCGTAATCGCGCTGATAGACCGTCGATCCCCACTCGTCGCGGATGGTCATTGTAACGCGGCTGTCCGTATCCAGCGGACATGACACGGACAGATACCCCTTGTCGCTCGTCACACTGCCGCCCTGCGACGCATCCGCATAGTACACATCTTCCGCCAGCGCCGGAAAAGCCGCCAGCAGCATGAGCAGCAGCGCCAGAAATACACCCTTTTTCATCAGGGGATTCACCTCTATGAGATATTATGAGATATTGCGCAGACCTTCCCGCCTGCACTGATTCAACGATTTTCCGATGGTTTTTCATCCCGCGCAAAAGGGCTTTTCTCAGTCCACCATCAATGTAACCACCGCCGGCACAATCACCTCGCGGAAGCGCAAATCTGCGCGCTCCGCCAGCACGCCGGGGGTAATGCACTGGTCGATTTTCGCAAATTCCGGCACATTGATTGTCTCGGAGGACGTTGTCGTCAGCGTATGCACGTCGTTTTGGAAGGTATCGCCGCGCTGCGGGCGGATGACCACCAGCCCCAAGCGTTTCATGGCGTATTCCAGCCGGGTCAGCTGGCTGAGCATTACCGCGCGCAGTTCCAGCAGGGGCTTGGCTTCCTCGGCGCTCATTTCCGGCTTCATCAGCTTCGCAATCGCCTGATCCACCGCGTCGCCGAGTTTCGTCGCCATGCCGACGTAGCACTGCCCCAGCATCCGCGTATCCGCCTGATAAATCGCCGTCTGCCACTGCTGCATCCGGGCGTTCTGCTCCTCCTGCATCCGCGCGAAATCCTGCCGCAGTTTGTCGTACTGCATCCCCGCGTCGTCAAACAGCTGCGCCGCCCAGCGCGCTTCATCCTCCATCCGCTCGCGAACCGCCTTCTGCTGCTGTCCAAACGCCTCTTGGAATTTGGCGCGCCCTGCCTGTGCAAACTGGGCTTCCTGCGCCTTCAGTTTTTCTTCAAATTCCGCCAGCAGCTTTTCCTTTATCGGCTTGATTTCTTCCTCTGCCCTGCCGGTACGGGCTTCCTCTGCTTTCCTATTCGCTTCCTCCACCTGCCGGGCAGCGTTCTCCAGCGATTCATCCTGCATCTTCGCCATCAGCTGATACTCCTGCAGGCGCGCACGAAGCGCATCTTCCTCCGGTGCGGCGCTCCGCCCGTCCCGGCGCGCCTGATAAAGCAGGCGGCTGACCGACCGCAGCACACGCACGCGGGTTGTAAACGATGCGCGCACGGGCAGTTCCGGGTCTGCCGAATAAGACGCCAGCAGCTCCCACGTCATCGGCTCGCGTTCGGCAGTGAACACATCCGGCACAGCGTTCGCGGCATCCGCCATCGGCGCATCCAGTACCAACATCTGATAGCACTGCGTCACCGCGCTGTACACCAGCATGGCGCATTTGCCCTGATGCTTCTGCGTCAGCTGTGCATCCAGCTGATCCAGCAGCATGGACGCCCCCAAGTCGCGCAGCTCAATATACAGCCGGGAAAGCAGCTTCTGATAATAATCCCGGCGATTCTGTCGGCTGCCGCCCGCCAGCTGCTCCACCGAATCCTGCTGAAACAGCGCCAGTGCGGACAGCGTTTCACGGCGGCTCTCGTACTCATCATCATACGCCGCCTGCTGCTGTTCCGCCCGCTGATAGCGGTCATCCTCCGCCTTTTCGCGCGCCTTTTCCTGCTGCTGGTCTACCGTCTGCTCCGCCATGGTATTGCTCCTTCCGCGCGTTGTGCGCTTGCTGTCGCTTTTTGCTGTTTCTTAGTATACCATCACCCCGCGCGAATTGCAACCCTGCTTGACCGCGGCGGATTTCCGTTGTATAATTCCCACCAGTGCTCTATATTTTACGGGGAGGTCATTTTCCATGCAGCCTGTTTCTTCCGATGCGTCTGCATATCCAGACGAATCATCGGCAAAAATACCCAAGACACCGTGCGGCACGGTCAAGCGCGCGTTTCGGGCGGCTTTTCCCCCACACGCTGCCGATTCTGGCGGGCTTTCTCTTCCTTGGCTTCGCGTATGGTCTGCTGATGCGCACCAAGGGCTTTTCGTTCCTCTACCCGATGTGCATGGCGATGACAATTTTCGGCGGTTCGCTGGAATATGTCACCGTGTCGATGCTGCTTTCAGCCTTTGCGCCGCTGGAGACGTTTCTGATGGCGCTGCTGATTCAGGCGCGCCACCCGTTCTATGGGGCTGTCTCTGCTGGGCAAGTACGCCGGGACAGGCTGGAAGAAGCCGCTGCTCATCTTTGGCCTGTGCGACGAAACCTTCTCCATCATCTGCTCCGCCGACGTGCCGCCGGAGGTTGACCGCGGCTGGTTCTACCTGTGGGTAACGGTGCTGGACTGGTACTACTGGGGTGCGGGCGCGACGGTGCTGCTGCACATCTGGCGTCGGCAGATGCTCTTGTCCATTGCCGGCGGCACGATTGTGTATATGCTGCTGGTGCAGATGATGTAATCGCTGTCACAGGCAAAGCACACTATTTTTCTTTACTGAAGCCACTAATTGCATTCGTCAAAACTCATATTAACCCCCACCGGAGGACATGCTCATGAAACAGCTTCCGCTCCCTGCGCATCCCGTATTCCCTTCCCGGCTGGACAGCTTGGCAGCGCTGCCGGAACTCCTGCGAAGCCGCCAAATCGGCTGCGTTCTCGTCATCGGCGATGCCCATGCTGTCGATTGCGAATCGCTCCTGCTCCCCGTGCTGGAGGACAGCCAAATCATGTACGCAGTCCACGCTGCCGTGTCACTATCAGACAGCAAGGACGGCGCGCTGACCCGCACGGACGTTGATACTGCCCTGCAGGCCTTCACCGACAAACAGGCGCAGGCGATTCTTGCCGTCGGCGGCAATGACGCAATGGCGCTGGGACAAGCGCTGCTGGCGCGTCTGCACACAAAAGGCCATGCGGAAACATTCGAGCAGTGGCGCGCGATTCCGCTGATTCTCCTGCCAGCAGCGGCGGATGCATCCGCCGTATTCGCAGAAACAGGTGACGTGTTCGACCCGGTGCGCGGAAAATCACGCCGCTTTTCGCTCCGGGCGCATACCAGCCGCTATGTGCTGATGGATGACGCAATGCTGGCGCTTCAATCGCGCGAATCGCTGCTCCGCACAGGGATTTGGACAATTGCGCACGCCATCTGTGCGGGCATGAGCCGCCTTCTGCCGCGCGAAGAGCGTCAAAAGGCGGAAAACGCCCTTCGTTCGCTGACCGGACAGCTAATTGCCGTCAGCGACGATGCTGCCGTGCCGGAAAGCGAACGCTTCTCCTCCGATTTGGCGAGCCGCCGCGCGCTGTACACCGCGTCGCTGGATGCCGCGGAAGCCTTCGCCGTTTCACATGATGCGGTGCTGCCCGCACTGCTGAATGCCCTGTCCACAGTAAAGCAGCTTTCGCCGGACGAGACGCTCCCGCTGCTGCTTGCGCCGATGATTGCGCAGTCCGAAGGCACGCGGCGAAAGGCGCTGTCCGACATGGCAATCGGCGCGGGGCTGTGCGGCATGAATGCGGACGGCGCGGCTGCGCTGGCGGCATGGGTGCGCGACCTCGTGTTCCATGCAGGGTACGGCTTGACCCTCCCGACGCTGTATCATCGGGATATTCCCGCCGTCGCACGGATTGCCGCGCAGGACACGCTGCTGAACCGCTTCGCCTTGGAGGACATCCTCCGCGCCATCATGACGCCCGATGCGCCCCACGCGGATATTGCCGCGCTGTTCGCCGCGCAAAAAGCCTGCTTTGCGTCCGGCATAACGCGCCCCGTGCCTCATCGGCTTGACCAGCTTCGCCGCCTGCGCCGCGCGATTCTGGCACACGAGCAGGATATTGAAGCTGCCCTGCAAAGCGACCTCGGCAAGTGCAGGACGGAAGCGTACATGTGTGAAATCGGCATGGTGCTGTCGGAATTGGGCTACCTGCTCCGCCGGACGCGCCGCTACTGCCGCGATACGCACGTTCTCACGCCGCTGGCGCAGTTCCCGGCGCGCAGTTTCATCCGCCACGACCCGATGGGTGTCGTGCTCATCATGTCCCCGTGGAATTACCCATTCCTGCTGACCATCGAACCGCTGCTTGGCGCATTGGCGGGCGGCAACTGCTGCATCCTGAAGCCGTCGAAGGATGCACCCGCGACTTCCGCCATCATCCGGCAAATCTGCGCCGAATGCTTCCCACTGGAGGAAGTTGCCGTTGTCGAGGGTGGGCGCATGGAGAATCAAGCGCTGCTTGACCAGCCGTTCGACAAGATTTTCTTCACCGGGAGCAGCCACGTCGGGCAGGAGGTGCTTCGCCGCGCGGCGGAGCATTTGACCCCCATAACGCTGGAACTGGGCGGCAAAAGCCCGGTGATTGTTGCGAAGGATGCCGACCTGACGCTCGCCGCGCGGCGGATTGCGTTCGGCAAGCTGCTCAACGCCGGGCAGACGTGCGTCGCGCCGGATTATGTGCTGGTGGCGCGCGAAGTCGAAGACGCTTTCGTTTCGGCGCTGCAAAAGCAGTTCGATCAGCTCTGCCCTGACCCGCTGCACAGCGCGGAGTACGTCCACATCGTCAACCAGAAGCATTTCGACCGCCTGACCGGGCTGATGGCATCAGGGCAAATCGTCTACGGCGGCAGTATTGACCCCGCTGCCCTGCGCATTGCGCCGACCATCCTCCGCAATGTTTCGCCGGACAGCCCGGTCATGCAGGAGGAAATTTTCGGTCCGATTCTGCCAATTCTGCCCGTCAGCGGCATCGACGAAGCAATTGCCTTCGCTGCCGCACGGCCGCATCCGCTGGCGTGCTACCTGTTCACGAAAGACCGTGCCGTGCAGCGCCGCGTGCTGGACACACTGCCTTTCGGCGGCGGGTGCATCAACGACACCATCATCCACTTGGCGACGAGCCGGATGCCCTTCGGCGGCGTTGGACACAGCGGCATGGGCGGCTACCACGGGCGTGACAGCTTCCGCTGCTTCACGCATGAAAAGAGCCTCGTCAAAAAGGCGCTGTGGCTGGATTTGCCGATGCGCTACACGCCGTACAACAAGAAGAAAGAAACGCTGATTCGCTTCTTCCTGAAATAATACGATTTCCAGACGAAAACGTGCCGCATAATGAATCCCCAAAATAGGATACTCCAAACGGCAGGCCGCTGTATGGATGCAATCGCGAAAGGGATACCCGCTGCAAAAGTGGGCATCCCTTTTTCGTATTTTCTCTGTTTCGGGAAAAGACCGGATTGATTTATGCCTCAAAACGTGATAGAATTAGTTTGTCATAACAAACCGACGGGGAGGAATCCCCCCATGCTGCTGCCGAAAGGCAGTTTTTTCAGCACCTGATGTTAGCGAAAACTAACGAAAATTAGAGGAGTGCAGCGTATGGAAAGTGAGCAGCGGAAAAACGCCATTCGCGGGGCGTATCATCTGACCGGATCGAACAATTTTTACGACGGCATGATTACCTGTTCGACCTTCTCCGGCAAGGCGGTCTGCCGCATGGTGTGGGCGATGAACCGGCAGGAGTGCGAGGACTACCTGTCAAAGGCGCTGTCCGGCATCCCGGAGGATTTCGCGGGCAAGATGCTGGAAGTTCCCGTCGGCACGGGCATCCTGACCATGCCCGTCTACCAGACGCTGCCGAAAGCAGACGTGACGTGTCTGGACTACTCGCCGGACATGATGGGTCAGGCAAAGGAAAAGGCGGAAAAGCTGAACCTGACGAACGTAAAGTAC
>ENA-ORVG01003846-ORVG01003846.1-human-gut-metagenome-genome-assembly--contig:-NODE-3846-length-11110-cov-2.917865_pt1 | contig 11110 bp, 8 predicted proteins | sample MGYA00242091_ERZ509233 | MGnify/ENA primary metagenome ERZ509233 (study PRJEB26280, sample SAMEA2338840) | human gut metagenome | biome: human gut; feature: human-associated habitat; material: faeces... | reverse complement strand
GCATTCTTACGATCATGGAAAACAGCGGGGCAAAAACGTTGAGGGAGTACCAGCAATTGATCGAAGGCGATGACGGGGTGCGGGCGGCTTTTTTAGCCCATATCACCATTAACGTAACGGAATTTTATCGCAACAAAGAACTGTTTGACGCTTTTGAACGCGTCTTGAAAACCATTGTTCTCCCGAAAACCACGCTGCCCAAAATTTGGAGTGCCGCATGTTCGATTGGGGCAGAACCCTATACGATCGCGATGCTGCTAGAAAAAAACCAAATTACCGCAGCCAATGTTTTGGCTACCGATATCGATACGCAAATTTTGGCAAAAGCCAAGCAAGGACTCTATCGAGACCACGAATTGCGGAATGTCTCAGCGGCAGAACGTACCCGTTTTTTTGATGCAATCGAGGGGGGATTACTCCGCAGCAGGCACAGAGAAGGAAATCTGCGTCGCACCGGTCATGGCATCGGCGGACAGCATCGTGATGGGAGACGTTTCGACGCTCAGGGTCGCGAAGGAGCCTTCATAGCCGCTTTCGGTCGTGAAAGCGAAGGTCAGCGCGCCGTCCATCGAGAAGACAATCACCTTCACCGCATCAGCCGGAACGTCCGTCGCCATGACAAACTTTTCACCGGTCGCGTTGATGGTGATGCTGACTTCCTTCACGGTTTCACCGGTCTTGTTGTAGACGGTGTAGTAGCCGGTCTGGGTGTTCGCAGCCTTGGCAGCGGCCAGCAGACCCTGCACATAGCCCAGCGTATCCACCAGCGTGCTGCTGGAGACGGCGTCCACCATTTCTTCCTTGGTCTTGCCTTCAATGGCAGCTTCCAGTTCGGCGATGGTCTTGCCGGTCACGAAAGCTTCGATGGCGTTGTAGCTCACGCCCAGCGGCGTGGTTGCGCCCGCCTTGGTCGTCATGTTGGTGCTGTACAGACCGTCGTTCACAACCTTAGAAGCCAGCACCTTGCCTTCGGGATAGTTCTGACCGAAGGAAGCGTCGGAGTTCGGAACGCCTTCCGCCGTGGCGGCATCCATGAACTGGAACTCGTCGATGTGCGCGGCAACGATGGTGTCGCCATCCATCGCGACGGTCAGCACAGCGAAGCAGGACGTGCCATGTGCGGCATACTCAACCTGACCGATTTTGACTTCAGCCAGCGCAGCCGTGGACAGCAGCATGATGGACAGGAGCAGTGCGAAAAACTTTTTCATAGGAGCCAACCTCTTTTTTGCGAAACTTGGCAGAATTTCTACCAGCAACACTATTATACGCACAGCAATGCCGGTTTGTCCAGACAAACTTGTCAGAAAAATAGCAAAATCGTCGCTTGATGCAATCAAACGTTATTGCCGTATCGACCAGTCATTTGCGTCCGTACTTGCTCGATAACCTCATCCAGCACAAAATTACGGAACCAGTATTCCCCGTCATCAGGGAAATCAAGGTAGTCCGTGTAGAAGGGCATGACGCGCGTGTCCTGCTGGCGGAGCGCCCGAATCGCGCCTGTCCGGCAGTCCACTTCCGCGTTGAAGCTGCGCCCGTCGGGGTAATCCAGCGTCACTTTCCAGATGGGGTCGCCATCGCCGGGGTCAATCAGCACACCGCCGCGCAGCGCATAGTCATCGTCGCCCAGCGCACGGGCAGCGTATTCCGCCGCGACCTCTTGAGAAATTGCGTAGTCAGGGACGTCGGGGTAAATCGTCTGACACAGGCAGGCAACAGACCAGTCGCCGACGTAGCTGCCGCTGATGCTTATCGCGGATTGGAAAGAACGGAGCGTCGCCTGATCCCAGCGCAGGATATTGGCACCGTACAAATCAACATAGCGCTGAACAATATGATTGGCGTACATGCCGTAGACGATGCCGGGCTGTGTGTTCGCGTCGCGGTAGAAGATGGTGACGCGCAGGTTTTCCGCCAGCGTGTTCCAGACGCGCACGGGCAGCAGAATGCTGGTGCGCAGGGCACTGAAGCTCGGAATCTGTACGGAGCTCACCACGGACAAGTCGCTGTCGCGCACGTCCAAGAGGAAGTACCCCATGTCGGTGGACAGCCAGAAATGCCAAATCAGCTCACCATCCTCGCGATAAACAAGGAACGAGGAATTCTCATAGCACAGATGGGCGTTCAGCGATTTCAAGGCGGCAGCGGTCACATCATCGGCGGTGGATTTCGTGCTGGCATCAGGAACGACCTCCAGCGCCAGCAGGGCGTTGAACAGCGGCAACGTTCCGTCTGTTTCCATCTGGCGCAGACCGGCTTCGTCCGTCTGGCTGCCGGTCAGCAGCGCTTGCAGCTGCTGGACGGTTTCGCGCTGGTAAATCGGGGGCAGATAGCCCTGCATCAGCAGCGTGAAGCGCGCTGCATCCAGCGGATTGCGGTTCCAGCCGACATCCAGCACTTCGCCGTACCAGTTCAGCGCTGCCCAGTAAATGTCACCCTGCGACGTGTTCTGCGCATCCTTGGTGAAAATCACGACACCGCCGCCCGTGTAGTAGGAGAATCCGCCTGCCGTGTCCTCAAAATCGCTTTCAATAAAGCAGGTGTACCCTTCTTCTGCCATATTCCGCTGATATTGGCGCTCAATGGCGGCACTGGCGGCAGATTGCGCCGTTTCGGCATCCACGGCGGGTACGCCATGGGAGAAGTCCGTGCGGTCGAGGGTGGACAGCAGCTGACTGGGGAAAAACTCCTGCGGCAAACCGTAGAGATTGCCGGAGTACGTCGTTGTCAGCAGCGTACCGGTCAGCCCGTTCAGCTCCAGATAGACGATGCTCTGCCCGCTGGGGGCATTCGGCTGGCGGATGGCAATCTTCCAGAAGTCGCCGGACGCGCCCGCAAGGTACTCTGCCGCCAGCACCTCGGACGATGAACCGCCCTGAATGGCGAGCGCGGCGTCAATGGCTTCTTCGCGGGTCAGCGCTTCCGCCGGAACATCCGGGAAGCCATCGCGCCCGACGCTCAGGAACAGCTCATGCACCGTCTGCATTGACGAGCGATCCGCCCGCGAAAGCGCCAGAATGTACACACGCAGCTGCATGGGCGTCCATGTGCGCATGTCGTAGCCGAAAATGCGCCGGAAGCCGCGGGTCACTTCGTCTGCCGTGTGATCGCTGCCCGCACCGCGTTCCCGCCGCATTCGGCGAATGCTGCCGTTCTCCGCGTTCACCGCGACTTCGTATGTCGTGCCGAACGCATCCAGCGCATCAAAATTTACGCAGTAATACGCTCCCTCACAGGTGCCGTCATAAACACCGGAAAGGAAGCGGATACCTACACGATAGAAATCAAGATTGGTGAAATCCGCCTGCGGGTCGTCATTGGTGCGGATGTAGGCAACTGCGCGGGCAAGGGCGTCCTGCGCGGTGATTTCGGTGGAGAGCGGTTCGCGCGTCATGCCCGGCAGAATCCCCTGATAGCCGATTCTTTCAAGCGTCTGGCTGAGCGCCACCTGCGCGCGGATATCCCACTGCCCCAGCGACGACCCCGCAGGGCAGAGAATTTCCAGCAGCGTGGAGAGTGAACAGCCGCCGTCCTTTTCGACCTGCGTCATCAGCGCCGAAATCGCCTCTTCATCCACTGAAAACTGCAAATCCGCCGCGCTGGCCAGAAGCTTTTTCACCTGTGCCGCCGTCAGGAAATCGCCCTGACGGGGGACATCGGCAGTGAGCTGCGGGGAATCGTCCGACAAAATCCCGGTTTGCAGCAGGACACCCGCGCCCAGTACCAGCACGAGCAGCACCGCCGCGATGGCCTGCCAGCGAATCACGCGCGGACGCTGTTCATCCTGCGAAACGCGGCGCAGGACGGCATTCACCTGCGCGTCGGTGACGTGCAGTCCAGCTAAATTCGTATCCAGCACCCGCTTGAGTTTATCAGACATAGCAGTCACCTCCTGTCAGCGAAAGTTTGAGCGCCTGTTCCGCTTTTTTGAGCCGCGTATGCACCGTCGACTTGCTGATGCCCAGTGCATCGGCGGTTTCCTGAAGGTTCATGTCCTGATAATAGTAGAGAATCAGCGGCTTTTTGAGGTCGTCGGGCAAGCGCAGGATGTCCAGCATCAATTCTCGATCCTCTGGCAGCACGGTCATCATGCCCTGCGGCAAGTCTTCCAGCGCGTGCCGCATGTCGATGTGCCGAAACCACCGTTTCCGCTGATAATCGCGGCAGACATTGATGGCAATGCGCATCAGCCACGTTTTGACGCTCGCGCCGTTGCGCTGCTCGAAGGTGTCCATGGCGCGCCAGGCGCGGAGGAAGGTGTCCTGCATGGCATCCTCGGCTTCACGCGCGTCGGAAAGGATGACGAAGCATGTGCGCAGGATGGCGGTGCCGTAGGTGCGCATCCAGTCTTCCAAGCGGCGTTCATTGGGGGATTGCTGCTCCATGCTTTGCCCTCCTTTCATTTTCATGGTGATTTCAATGGATTAGACGCATAAAGCGGTGCGTTTTTCCAGGGGTAAGGAAAAATTGCGGAGAAAAATAATACGATTTCCCAATTCATTTGCGCTATTTGCTTGCGCCGCGCATTTTCATCCGGAAATAGTATAAGAAATCCTTATAGCCCCCTTCCTGAATTGATGTTTGTGTTTTGGAGAAAAGTATGGTATATTTTTCACAAAGTTGCGAAGAGCAACCAGAGTGTCTTCCCTGCACGGGGACATTCAAAAAGGAAAGGGGTTTTTCATCATGAAGAAGCTGACGGCGCTGCTGCTCAGCCTGTGTATGGTGCTGACGATGGCCTGCGCGACGGCGCTGGCGGAGGTCAAGACAGCGAGTGCGACGGCGGAAGGGTTTGGCGGCGGAAACGTGACGGTCACGCTGAGCGTGGACGGTGACAAGCTGGTGAATGTGGAAATCGACGCGACATCGCAGACTGATTCCATCGGTGGAGCGGCGGCGAAGGTGCTGGCGGAGCAGATGCTGGCAAACAACTCCGTCGAGGTGGACGGCGTGACGGCGGCGACGGTGACATCCGACGCGGTGAAAGCGGCCGCGGCGGCTGCACTGGCGGAGCTGGGGCTGACGAACGCGGACTTGGCGAAGGTCGAGGCGGCGGAGAAGGAAACCTATACCGACCTGACCTGCGATGTGCTGGTCATTGGTACGGGCGCGGCTGGCGGAGCGGCGGCGATGGCGGCTGCGGAAGCCGGCGCGAAGGTCATTGCGATTGAAAAGCTGGCGACCATCGGCGGCACGTCTGCGATGGCGGGCGGCGGCATTGCGGCGCCGGAATCCTCCGAGCAGAAGAAGTACGGCATCGAGGATACCTGCGAAGCCTACGTCGATCTGTGGGTGGAATACAACCACAACGAATATTTCCGCGAAGACAGCGGCATGGATGAAGACCGCATCCGCTTCGTGGTGGGTCAGGCGGCGGGTCTGATTGACTGGCTGGAGGAGAACGGCTTCGAGTTCGGCCGTCCGATGAGCTTCGACCTGATTGAGGGCGTGGATCGCTTCCACTATGCCTCCAACGGCAAGCCCACCGACCTGCTCTATGCGAAGAATCAGGAGCTGGGCGTGGAATACTGGCTGGAGACGAAGGCAACGGCGCTGCTGACCGACGAAAACGGCAACTGCATCGGCGCGACGGTCGAAAAGGACGGTCAGACCTTCAACATCTACGCCAAGGGCACGGTATTGGCGACTGGCGGCTTCGGCAACAATCAGGAAATGATGGAACGCTTCACGCCCGTTGACGCGGCGCAGGTGGCGTACTTCTACGGCTCCGCGGGTCAGACCGGCGAGGGCATTCTGATGGCGGAGGACATTGGCGCGGCGGTCTATGAGAAGGGCGCGCGTCTGGGCATGTCCTACGTTGTGGGCGACGGCACGAACGCGGAACTGACCTCGCTGGGCGGTCCGTGGAGCCAGGCGCCGATTGTGGACAACACGGGTGTCCGCTTCGTCAATGAATACTGCCATTCCCTGAATTATCCGAGCCTGATTTACCGTCATGCGGCGCCGTACTATTGCATCTACGGCTCTGACCGCGAGGACTATGCGGCGATTTTGGCGAACAACGTTGATGACCCGGCAGTGACCTCTGCGGACACGCTTGAAGAGCTGGCGGACAAGCTGGGCTTTGACAAGCAGGCGTTCCTTGACTGCATCGCGGTCTACAATGCGGCGAAGGACACCGGCGTGGATGCGGCGTTCGGCGCGCGCGTGGATTTCATGAATTTCGCGACGGTTGGCCCGTTCTACGCGGTGCAGATTGCACCTCAGTACACAGGCACGATCGGCGGCGTCGTGACGGACACCTCCGCGCAGGTGCTTCGTGCGGACGGCACGGTCATCGGTGGCTTGTACGCGGCGGGCGAAGCCTCCAACGGCGCGCTGTACGATCTGGTCTACATGTCTGGTTCGTCTTTCCTGAACGCGCTGTCGATGGGCCGCATTGCGGGTGAAAACGCGGCAAACCAGCAGTAATCGGTTGATAAAAATGGCACCAGACCGAAGCGGCAAATGCTGCGAAGGGCTGGTGCTTTTTTTGATGCGGGGATGGGGTGATTCATTGTACTGCGGAACAAGTCAATTTTGATAGTGGCGACCCAAGGGGTCAAGGGAGCGATTAGAAAACACTTTGGTCGTCTCCGTTGGACTCTGCGCGATTGAGCTGGTTACGCTACTCTATTTTTTCCGCGTGTTTAGCCCTTTTTCATTTCCTCTATCATGCAGTCCCGAATCATCCGAATCGCCGGTGTCAGCCGTCTGCACACCAGCACCGACCGATGATGTCCAATATCCTCCGTCAGCGGAATCAGCTTCACGCCCTTGAAATAGGATGGCTTTCTCGCTGGAAAGAAGGAAATCCCCAGATTCAGCGAAACCATCAGAATTTGCATATCTGCCGAATCCGCATAAATAATCGATGGATGCGAAAATCCCAGATTCTGCGCCCAGTCGTGAATCGCGCCGCGCCCGCTGCGCGATTGGTCGGGGGCAAGCAGAATCAGCGGATACGCGCGTAAATCAGAAAGCGACACAACCGACTTTTCCGCTAATGGCGACGCTTCGGAAACGGCGGCAATCATCGGCACATCGTAGAGTACCTCCTGATAGGTGTTCCGCTGGTCGATTTCGCCGGGAAGCGTCAGCACCATGTCGCATTGCCCGCGGTAGAGGGCGTCGGACATGGCCGTCAGCGAGAGGTACAGCGGGTGAATCACCAAATTGGGCAGGTGCGGATGCAGGGAAAGGTACGCATCGACAATCAGTTCTTTTTCCAGCGGCCCGTTGTAGCCGATGTGGATGGCGCTCACACGGTGCGCATCGGCGAAAGCGTCCTGCAATTCGAGCTGAATCCCCATCAGGCGCTCGGCGTAGGGGAGAAACTGCTCGCCTTGGTCGGTCAGCACTGCGCCGGTGGACAGGCGGTGGAACAGCGCGCAGCCCATTTCTTTTTCCAACGACGCAATCTGCTGGCTGATGGCGGTCTGGGAGACGTACATGTTCTTCGCAGCGGCGGAGAAGCTGCCTTCGCGGACGACGGCGAGAAAATACGCGATTCGGTCGGTGTTCATGCGAAAAACCTCCAATGAGGGACAAAAAACTCCCTTCCGCGGTGCGCAGAAGGGAGCAAAGATGCGAGCGGTTAAGGGCGCTGACCCATGCCGCCTTCGAGGGTGATGGTCTCGCCGGACATGAACTTGAAGTCCGGGGAAGCCAGCTGGACGCACACATGGCCAATTTCTACCTCGGAATCGCCGTAGTGACCCATCGGGGGCATCTTGACATTCGCCTTGAACGCCTCGGGATATGCCTTCTGGAAGTTCTCCAGCTGCGTCGTCCATGCCAGCGGGCAGACGACGTTGACGTTGATACCGTCCTTGCCCCATTCGGTGGCGGCAACGCGGGTCAGACCGCGAATGCCTTCTTTTGCTGCGGCATACGCGCACTGCCCGTAGTTGCCGAACAGGCCCGCGCCGGAGGCGAAGTTGATGACCGCGCCCTTTGTTTCCTTCAGATAGGGGTAGCACGCCTTCATATAATAAAATGTGGCGTACAGACCGGAATACAGTGCGAGATTGAACTGCTCGGTGGTATGGTCAGCCAGCGGAACGCCGGATGCGGAAGCCTGCGCGTTGTTAATCAGCACGTCGATGCGGCCGAAGGTGTCAATCGCCTGTTTGACGACATTGTTCACAACAGCCTCGTTGTCCGCGCTGTCATTCACGTCCGCCTGCACGCACACCACCTTCACGCCATAGAGGCGTTCCAGTTCTTCCTTCGCGTCGGTCAGTTTCTTCACGTTGCGCCCCGTGATGACCAGATTCGCGCCTTCCTTGGCGTAAGCGGTCGCAATGCCGTAGCCAATCGAACCGCAGCGGCCGTTGCTGAGCTTCGCATAGCCCGCGCCGGTAATAATCGCTGTCTTTCCTGCCAGAAAACCCATTATATATTTCCTCCTTCATGGTGAAGGGCTGAACAAGCAGCCTGTGCACTTATGGTATCACAGATGATGCGGAAAAGCAAGAGCGGACGGCACAAAATGGACAAAATTGATGATTTTTTCACAATGTCGCCGGGCTCCAATCGGAAAAACGGAAAAGAAACAGCAAAAGTCTGATGAATTGTTTGACGCATCCCCTTTGCTGCACTATAATGGAGTCAGTAGCGTTCCGGGCGTACTGCGCGTCCGGCAAAGTGGGAGGAACGCGGAATGAAGGCAGAGAGCAAACGCTCGGTGCGCACTGTGCTTCGGTGGCTGCTGGGAGTGGCGACGGTGCTGATGGCGGCGCTGCTGATTTGGCAGTGCGTGACCATCTATCATGAAGGCATCGCGCCGGAAAACATGGGCGAAAACGGGCTGCGGATTCACGATATTTACAGCCGGGAAATTGTCACGGCGCACTTCGCTTCGATTGCGTGGAGCGTGTGGGTCTTTCTGGCGCTGCTGGCGGCGAACATCATCGCCGGAAAGCCGGAGCAGAAGGAATCGCTTCGCGCGCCGACGGAGAATCAGCTGCTGATGCTGCGCGCGCGGACGGAGGAGACGGACGAAATCCGCAAAGTGAAGAAACAGCGCATCGGCGTATGGTGCGGCGCGGCGATTCTGTGCCTGATTTGTGGGGGCATGGCGGGGCGATTCCTGCTGGACTGGTCGAATTTTGCCTCGCGTGATTTGGAAGTCGTCGTGCGCCAGATGGCGATTGAAACGTTCCCGTGGATTGGGCTGGCGTTCATCCTCCTGATGGCGGCTGAGCAGTGGAATTTCCGCCTGTTGATGAAGGAACTGGAACTGCGCAGGAGCGCCCAGAAGCGCAAGCCGGATGCAGCCGCTCCGGAAAAGACGACGGGCAGGAACGTCATCCGCGTGATCATCGCTGCTGCTGCGGTGGTGCTGATTGTGCTGGGTGCGAGGAACGGCGGCATGTTCGATGTGCTGGTGAAGGCAATCAATATTTGTACGGAGTGTATCGGCCTTGGCTAAGAAATTTGCGGCATGGTGGAGCGCCCATAAGCCCACCACCCGGCGGCTCATACAGGTTTACGCCGCCCTGCTCTACAACGCCTATGTGAAGGGATTCATCAAGGGCGACATTTACACTGGCAGCATCAAGAACTTTTGCGTGCCGGGGTTCAACTGCTACTCCTGTCCGGGCGCGATTGGCGCATGTCCGCTGGGGGCGCTGCAAAACGCGCTGGCGTCCTCGGATAAGCGCGCGCCGTACTACGTTCTGGGCATTCTGATGCTCTACGGGCTGATTTTGGGGCGCACCATCTGCGGCTGGCTCTGTCCGCTGGGGCTGATTCAGGAATTGTTCTACAAGATTCCGACGCCGAAAGTGAAGAAAAGCCGCTTCACCCATGCGCTGTCGTATCTCAAATACGTCCTGCTGGCGGTGTTCGTGGTCATCATCCCGCTGGCGTACAGCTTGCAGCAGTATCCCGTGCCGGGCTTCTGCAAGTACATCTGCCCGGCGGGGACGTTCGAGGGCGCAATGGGCTTGCTGGCGAACCCGGTCAATGCGGGCAAGTTCTCCATCCTCAACATCCTCTTTACGCGCAAATTCGTCATCATGGTGGCGATTCTGCTGGCGTGCGTGTTCTTCTACCGCGCGTTCTGCCGCTTCCTCTGCCCGCTGGGGGCGATTTACGGGCTGTTCGCGCGCGTGTCGATTCTCGGCGTGAAGGTCGAGAAAAGCAAATGCACGAACTGCGGGCGCTGCGTGGCGCACTGCAAGATGGATATTCGGCATGTGGGCGACCATGAGTGCATCCACTGCGCATCGTGCGTGGACGTTTGCCCGACGAAAGCCATCAGCATGAGGATGGGCAAAATTACGCTGAAAGCGAACGAAGTGCAGCCGATGAAGCCGGAAGACAACAAAAAGCGCACGAACCGCCGCATTCGCGTGATGGCGGCGTGGACGGCGGCGCTGGTAGTGCTGGGCGTGGTGATGTGGCAGGTAAACAAGGCGGACACGGTGGAAGAACCGGTAAGTCAGCCCGCCGCGACGGAAACGCTTGCGCCGGAAGCCACGGAAGCGCCGGACGACGACACGCCGGTTGGCTACGAAGTCGGGATGAAGTGCCCAGACTTCACGGTTCCGCTGTACGGGGAAGAAGGCGGCGAATTCACGCTGTCAGCGCAGAAGGGGAAAGTGACGGTCATCAACTTCTGGGCGACATGGTGCACGCCGTGCGTGGCGGAGCTGCCGTATTTCGCGGAGCTGTATGCGGAGTACGGCGACGAAATCTCGCTGGTGGCGATTCACTCGAACCTCGTGACGGATGATGTGGACAAGTTCCTCGCGAAGGAGAACCTTGACATGCCGTTCGCGCTGGACAAGACGGGCGCGGTGATTAAATCGCTGGGCGGCTCGACGCAGCTGCCGATGACGGTCATTGTCGATGCGGACGGGAAAATCGTGTACAACAAAGTCGGGTCGGTGACGCTGGATGTCCTCGAAGGGCTGGTAAAGCCGTTGCTGCCCGAAAAGGAAGACGACACGCCGGTTGGCTACGAAGTCGGCATGAAATGCCCTGATTTCACGGTTTCGCTGTACGGGGAAGAAGGCGGCGAATTTACGCTGTCGGCGCAGCAGGGGAAAGTGACGGTCATCAACTTCTGGGCGACATGGTGCACGCCGTGCGTGGC
>ENA-ORVG01003845-ORVG01003845.1-human-gut-metagenome-genome-assembly--contig:-NODE-3845-length-11119-cov-3.514642_pt1 | contig 11119 bp, 9 predicted proteins | sample MGYA00242091_ERZ509233 | MGnify/ENA primary metagenome ERZ509233 (study PRJEB26280, sample SAMEA2338840) | human gut metagenome | biome: human gut; feature: human-associated habitat; material: faeces... | reverse complement strand
GCCGGAGCAAAAAGCTCGTTTTTGAAAGTCCGCGGCAGCAGTCTGCTTGCCCGTCGAACTTGTAAAAATTTTTATACCCCTTTTATCGGTTTGTCAATATTAAGTAGATAAAAACGATATCGACTTATTTATTTTTGGAACAGACATAAAAATTGTCTTTTTTTATAATAGGATAACTACTCTTCATTCGAAAATCATCCATGCCAAGCCTACCCGCCAAGCGAAAATTTCTACAGCTCTGGCTCAATAATCTCCCGGGAACGGGACAGAAAACTGAACCATGACATACCCTCATCAAGCGTAGCCACAGCACCACAGACAAGTTTGCCCCAACATGCCAAGCCTGTTCCCCAGCCCAATTACCCTGGTGGTACGCAAGATCTTCACGCAGCCTGTCCAAGACCAAACGCTACCCGCTGCCCTGAGCACTCACGATACGGGACGAGCATGGTCCCCCCCCACACCGCCTTCCTCACTTCCTTTCCGTGTCCCGATCCACACCGGCACAGAAGTCTGACAGTTTTTTTCGTACGGACAGCCCCCGCACTACATTAATATATAGAGGTGGACGGGCATGCCGCATGCAGGGACACGCATCCTTCCTCGCCCTGCTCTTGTAAAAAATTTTACCCGCCTGCCCCGCACTTCCGGCCCTTTTCTTGCATTGACATAGATACGAGGAATGTATATGATTATATATTAAATTTTGTTGAACAATTCCAGCACATTACGAGGCAAATATGTTCACCAATCGCGGCAAGGCCCTGACTTTTGACGATATCTTGCTTGTCCCCAGCTATTCGGAAGTGACTCCCGACGCCGTGGACATCTCCACCTGGCTCACTCCTTCCATCGAATTGCGCATCCCCCTGCTCTCCGCCGCCATGGACACGGTCACCGAATCGGCCATGGCCATCAGCATGGCGCGCATGGGCGGCATCGGCATCATCCATAAGAACATGCCCATCGAACGCCAGCGCCTGGAAGTGGAACGCGTCAAGAAGAGCGAAAGCGGCATGATTCTTGACCCCGTTACCGTTTCCTCCCGCAATTCCGTACAGGAAGCCCTGGACCTGATGGCGGATTTCCGCGTGTCCGGTCTGCCTGTTGTGGATGACGGCAAGCTGGTGGGCATCCTCACCAACCGTGACGTGCGCTTCATCGAAGACGCCTCCGCCATCCGCGTGGGCGAAGTGATGACCAGCAAGAACCTGGTCACCGTGCCCATGGGCACCTCCCTGGAAGAAGCCAAGCGCCACCTGCACGAACACCGCATCGAAAAGCTCCTCGTGGTGGACGAGAACGAGCGTCTGCGCGGCCTCATCACCATGAAGGACATCGACAAAGTCCAGAAATACCCCAACGCCTGCAAGGACAGCGCCGGTCGCCTGCGCGTGGGTGCCGCCATCGGCATCGGCCGCGACTGCGACGAACGCGCCGAGCAGCTCATCCAGGCCGGTGTGGACGTGCTCGTCCTGGACTCCGCCCACGGTCATTCCCTGAACGTGCTCAAGGCCATCCGCAAGGTCAAGACCGCGTACCCCAACTGCCAGCTGGTGGCTGGTAACGTGGCCACCTACGAAGGTGCCCGCGCCGTGCTCGAAGCCGGTGCCGACGCCGTCAAGGTGGGCATTGGCCCCGGCTCCATCTGCACCACCCGCATCGTGGCCGGTGTGGGCGTGCCGCAGGTGACCGCCGTCATGGACGGCAGCCGCGCTGCCCGCGAGATGGACCGCTGCTGCATCGCTGACGGCGGCATCAAGTTCTCCGGTGACATCGTCAAGGCCCTCGTGGTGGGCGCCCACTCCGTGATGATCGGCTCCCTGTTCGCCGGTACCGAAGAAAGCCCGGGCGAAACCATCCTCTACCAGGGCCGTACCTACAAGATCTACCGCGGCATGGGCTCCATCGACGCCATGAAGGACGGCAGCTCCGACCGTTACTTCCAGGAACGCAGCAAGAAGCTGGTCCCCGAAGGCATCGTGGGCCGCGTGCCTTACCGTGGCCATGTGATGGAAGCCATCTACCAGCTCATGGGCGGTCTGCGTTCCGGTATGGGTTATGTGGGTGCCAGCACCCTCAACGACCTGTTCGAGAACACCACCTTCTGTGAGATCTCGGCGGCGGGCCTGCGTGAAAGCCACGTGCACGACGTCATCATCACCAAGGAAGCCCCCAACTATCGCATCGACAACTAGCCTCAGACCTGCGGGCGATCGCTGCAGCGACCGCCCGCATCCGTTTGGTGCTTGCATCCTGTTTTCCGGCAGCCAGGCTGCCCGTTCATGACATTATATAAAGGACGCCGTCCCTCCCGGGCGGCGTCCGCATACATTGCAAGGAACACTCATGGCGCACAGCAAGGTCATTATCATTGACTACGGTTCGCAGGTCACCCAGCTCATCGCACGGCGTGTGCGTGAAGCCGGCGTGTATTCCGAAATCCATGCCTGCAACGTCACCGCCGCCGAAGTGGCCGCTATGGCTCCTTCGGCCATCATCCTTTCCGGCGGTCCTGCCAGCGTGGGCGAAGCCGATGCCCCCACCCTGGACAAGGGCTTCCTGGAACTGGGCGTGCCGGTGCTGGGCATCTGCTACGGCATGCAGCTGCTGGCCCAGAACCTGGGCGGCGAACTGGCCCAGTCCCTGACCCGCGAATACGGCCCGGCCGACCTGACCCTGAAAGCCTCCTGCGCCCTGTGGGACGGCCTGGACAGCTCCAAGGCCAGCCGCGTGTGGATGAGCCACGGCGACAAGGTCAAGACTCCCCCGCCCGGCTTCGTGATCACCGGCAGCACCCCCACCCTCGAAGTGGCTGCCATGGCCGATGAAAGCCGCAAGATCTACGCCGTGCAGTTCCATCCCGAAGTGCACCACAGTGTGGACGGCGACGCCATGCTGCGCAACTTCCTGTTCAAGGTCTGCAACATCGTGCCCGACTGGAGCATGTCCAGCTTCGTGGAACGCGTGGTCAAGGAAATGGCCGAAAAGATCGGCGACAAGCACGTGGTCTGCGCCCTTTCCGGCGGCATCGACTCCACCGTGGTGGCCGTGCTGCTGCACAAGGCCATCGGCCATCGCCTGCACTGCATCTTCGTGGACAACGGTCTGCTGCGCCTCAACGAAGGCGAGGAAGTGGTCAGCTACCTGCGTGAGCACTTTGACCTGAACCTCAACTTCGTCCAGGCCCAGGATCGCTTCCTCGACCTGCTCAAGGGTGTGGAAGATCCCGAGAAGAAGCGCAAGATCATCGGCCACACCTTCATCGACATCTTCGACGAAGAAGCCAGGAAGCTGCCCGAAGTGGAATACCTGGCCCAGGGCACCCTGTACCCCGACGTCATCGAATCCGTGTCCCACAAGGGCCCCAGCGCCGTCATCAAGAGCCACCACAACGTGGGCGGCCTGCCCGAAACCATGAAGCTCAAGCTGGTGGAGCCCCTGCGCGAACTCTTCAAGGACGAAGTGCGCAAGGTGGCCGCCGAGCTGGGCATGCCCGATTCCATCGTCTGGCGTCATCCCTTCCCCGGTCCCGGCCTGGCCATCCGCGTGCTGGGCGAGATCACCGAGGAACGCCTGAACATCCTGCGCCAGGCCGACAAGATCGTGCAGGAAGAACTGCGCGAGTCCGGCTGGTACCGCAAGGTCTGGCAGGGCTTTGCCGTGCTGCTGCCGCTGAAGACCGTGGGCGTCATGGGCGACGGCCGTACCTATGAGCACGTCATCGCCCTGCGCGTGGTGGATAGCGTGGACGCCATGACCGCCGACTGGGCCCGCCTGCCCGCCGACCTCATCGCCCGCATGTCCGGCCGCATCATCAACGAAGTCAAGGGCGTCAACCGCGTGGTCTACGACGTCTCCTCCAAGCCCCCGAGCACCATCGAGTGGGAATAATGCCGAAGCAGCAGGCTCCTTGTCCTGCTCCCGGCCACAGTGCCGGCGCACTGTGAAGACAGCATAAAAAAAGAGCTGACGGCTTGCCTGTCAGCTCTTTTTTTATCATGGCGCTGCAACGCTATGCCAGCTCGTCTTCCTCCACATCACGCAGCGCCTTGTTCCCCGCCGTTTTCCACTCCGTCCGGCCATTGGCGTTCCTGCCCAGGACGACAGCCGCCGCCAGAGAAGGGCTGGTGAAGATATGGTCTTTCACAAAATGGAAGTCCGCATCGACGATCCCTTTTTCGAGCAGACTGTCCCGCAGACGGCGCAAGCTCTCTGCCATGCTGGGGACCACGGGCGAAGCGATGGTCGATCCCTTGAGCACGGCAAAACCATCCGCCACGACAAGCCCTTTGGCGGCGGCCCCCCTGGCAGCATTGATGAAAAAGCAGGTCGGCTCATTCTGCTGCCCCACGCTGCTTTCTTCCAGGGTATCGAAAAGCTTGTAGCCCAGCGTATTGACGAGCAGACGGGCGTTGCTGATGAACTCCTGCAACATGGCCTCGTCATATTCCGAGATCGAGGAGCAGGTGGGGACCGTGCTGTTGATGATGACGGCTCTTCCCGAATCCTGTGCCAGGCAATAGAACCTGTTCTCAAGATATTTCACGTGCGCCTTGTTGAGCAGATCATCCTTGCTGATGACGACGATGGCATCGCTCCAGTAATCCGCATCATGCAGATGCTGCTTCAGGCGTGTGCAGACTTTTTCCGCCTCACCGATGTAGACGGTATCCGTATTGTTCTCATCCTTCCCCAACAGGAAATAGACGCCGGTGTTCTCGGCATCGGCCCGCTGGGAAAAGACAGAAAGTTCATTGCGCAAGACCTTGTAGATGCGGCCGTTCCAGTTGGAGAGCTCGCACATGATGCGACCATTGGGATTACCGTCAAAAATATACATCTGTATCGTTTTGCTGAATGCCACAGATGCTCCCCCTCATGATGGCAGGTGCTTTCAGGATATTTTTTACCATGACAGTCTATCCTTCCCGGCCGCGGCATTCAACAACCTCGTCCATCTTCCCGAAGCAGTCCATCCCCTTATCCGCACCTGACGGCGATATCGAGCTATCATCGTCGTCCGCCGCTGGGCAGAGCCATGGAGCCCCTGTGACGCACAGCCCCGCTGGACTCCGCTTTCCGTTCCGGTACAGTACGCCCCTGTCCGGGGCACATTTTCCTCTTGTCCTTGCCGAAGCCAGTCCCTATCCTCCCGAAAACATATGACGAGGCCAGCCCGTATCTTCGGGTATCTCCATAGAACACCGCATCCCTGTGAGCTTTCCATGTCACGCATCTTCCCTGCCCTTTTGCTCTCCCTGACACTGCTTTCCCCTGCCATGCCTCTCCAGGCGGCCGAAGGATTGCCCGCTACGCCGCAAGCCGCCGTGGACGCCCTGTCCCTGGAGCGGGACATCCAGACACTTATGCGGGACAAAAAGGCCCTGGCCGGTGTGGCCCTGCTCACCGAAGACGGCCTCTGCGCCGGTGTCCACATGGATGCGCCCTTCCCCCAGCTCAGTGTCATCAAGTTTCCCCTGGCTGTGGCTGTGCTGGAAAAGATGCAGCACGAGCAGGCCACACTGACGACCATGATCCCCGTGCGGGCGGGGCAACTCCACATCGGCACCCACAGCCCTTTACGCGACCAGCGTGGCCGCCGCGACATGGAAGTCAGCCTGGAGGACCTGCTGCGGTATACCGTCACTTTCAGCGACAACAATGGCTGCGACATCCTGATGGAATATGTGGGCGGCCCGGCCGTGGTGGAGGCCTGCGCCCGCCGTCTGGGGGCGGACAGCATCTTCATCGGTCATAATGAAGACTGGATGCACCTGAACATCTACAACCAGTATGCCAACTGGGGCACGCCGCGCAGCATGGCCCGGATGCTGCTGGGCTTTTTCAACTCTCCGGACTTCTCCCAGGAGCACAAGGACTTCCTGACCGGCATCATGGCCGGGACGCCCGCCCTGCCCGGCAAGATCCTTGAGGGCCTGCCGCAGGGACTGACCGCCGGACACAAGACCGGCTCTTCCGACAGGACGCCCCAGGGACTCAAGCTTGCGGACAACGATCTGGCCTTTTTCCGCCTGCCCGATGGGCGCTATGTGGCCCTGGCGGTCTTCCTCTGCAATTCGCTGGAAAGCCCCGAGACGAACCTCTCCCTCATCAAGGACATCACCCGCCTGTCCGTGGACTGGCTGGCACGGCAGCCCATGCTGCTGCAGGGCGGTACCGCGCGCCCCAGACATCCCGCACCGGGACACGAGGCCCTTTCAGGCAATATCCTGCCTTCACCCACAGGGCATCCTGCCTGCTGAAGAGTGGAAGCGGCAGGCGGCAGGCGTACTTTACAAGGCCTGCGGGCTCAGGTAATTTTGCGTTTTAGCATTTCCGCGTCCATGACGCTCAGGACTAACAGCAGAGGAAGATATGTTCGGTATCGGCAGTACGGAATTTTTGGTTATCCTTCTTGTGGCCCTTGTGGTGCTGGGGCCCAAGAGTCTGGCAAGTGTTTCCCGCACCCTCGGCAAGGCCATGGGTGAATTCCGCCGCGTCTCCACCGATTTTCAGCGCACGCTGAACGCCGAAGTGGAGCAGGAGGAGCATCTCAAGCGCAAGCAGGAAGCTGAAAAGGAATTTTTCAGCCCCGAAGCTCGTGCTGAACACGCGGCCAAAACAGCCGCCCAGACGCAGGCAACGGCCCAGCCCGCAGCCTCCCAGCCCCAGGCGGCACCCGCTGCCGCACCTGCGGCAACGGAGACCGCGGCCCATCCTGCTGTCCAGCCGGAAGTCGTCCCCCCTACCGCGCCCGTACCGCCTGCGGACAGTCCTCTGGCCCAGGCCCTTGCCAAGGCCCAGACCGAAGCCGGTAGTGCCGCCACGCCTGCCAGTGGAGCAAAAGCATGAGCACCACCCAGGACAAACAGGATCTGACCGTCACGGTCACGACTCCCGAACAGGATGCTCCCCTCTCTTCTGCGGCCCCGCAAACGGTCGCAGCAGGCGAAGATCTGCCCGAAGCGGCTGCGGAAAAGGCCGCTCCTGTCATGGCCTCCGCTACGGAACCGGAACAGACGGCCCCCCTGACCGCACAGAAAGGCGCCGTGCCCTCTGCTCAGGACGGGGAAGCCGCTATCCCTGAACCTCCGGCGGACAGCCCTCTGGCCCAGGCACTTGCCAGGGCCCGGGCCGAAGCCGAGGAAGCCCCCGCCCCTGTGGAACAGCCTGCCGCCCCCGCTCCCGAAGCCCAGGCAGACGATGCTGCCCCCGCAGCGGCAGAAGCCCCTGCCGACCCGTTGCCGGATACGGCAGCTCCGGCTCCTGATGCCGTGGCCGCTCCCGCGCCGCAAGGTGGTGATGACGCAGGCCAGCCGCCCGTCCCGCCTGCCACGGCTGCTACCGGTACCGGCGGGACGCCCGAGCCCGAAGAAAAGACCATGGGCCTCATGGATCATCTCAACGAGCTGCGCTGGCGCCTGGTGCGCTGCTTCATCGCCGCCGGTGTGGGCTTCCTGCTCTGCTGGACGGTGGTCGAGCCCATCTTCAACTTCATCACGGCCCCGCTGCTCAGCGCCTTGCCCGCACACGGCACGGCCATGTACACCACCTTGCCCGAACCCTTCTTCGTGCGCATGTTCGTGGCCTTCGTGACCGGCCTGTTCGTGACCAGCCCGTACATCTTCTATCAGATCTGGGCCTTCATCTCCCCCGGCCTGTACGAGGAAGAGAAAAAAGGCCTGCTGCCCATCGCCCTGCTTTCCGCCATCTTCTTCATCGGTGGCGGCGTGTTCTGTTACTTCATCGTCTTCCCCTACGCGTTCAATTTCTTCCTGGGCTTCTCGTCCGAGCAGATCCAGGCCATGCCGCGCATCACGGACTACCTTGATTTCGTCATCAAGCTGCTCCTGGCGTTCGGCCTCATCTTCGAGATGCCCCTGTTCTCCTTCTTCCTTTCCCGCATGGGGCTCATCACGGCCCAGATGATGCGCAAGGTGCGTCGCTATGCCGTCCTGTGCATCTTCATCGTGGCCGCCATCCTGACGCCGCCGGACGTGGTCTCCCAGCTGCTCATGGCCATGCCCATGCTGCTGCTCTATGAGATCAGCATCCTCGTGGCTGCGGCCTTTGGTCGCAAGAAGAAGGAAAAGAAGGAAGAGGAAGAAGGGACGCCCGGCGATCCCGCTCCGGCCGACCCTGCGCCCGCCTCTCCCGCTCCCGAAGGACCGGACGGCACGACGGTCGCGGCCGCTGCCGCAGCTGCCGCCACGGTGGCTGCCATGAGCGATGACGACGCCCAGCGTATGCCGCCCGAAGAAGAAGAAACGCCCGCCTCCGCCATGGAGACGGCCGAAAGCTCTACGGCCGAAGCAGCTGAAACGGAACGGACGTCCGAGGAACTCCCCGAAGGGGCTGAGGACTATCCTGCGGAGCAGGAAGGCCTTACGCCCGATGCTGCCGATACGGCCACACCTGCGGAACAGCAGGACGATCCCGCTTCCGTGGCGGAAGTCCCTGCCGCTGACGACGATCCCGCAACGCCTGCCAAGGACAAGGAATGATGATGGAAGCGACTCTGCCCCAGCGTTCGGCCCGGCATGCCCGTAAAAGCGCCGAGACCGACATCAGTCTGAGCCTTACCCTGGACGGCTCGGGCAAGACCGATATCCAGACCGGCTTCGGCATGCTGGATCACATGCTGACCCTGACGGCATTCTGGGCCGGAATGGACCTGCACCTGCGCTGTCAGGGCGATCTGCACATCGACGCCCACCACAGCGCCGAGGACATCGGCCTGGTCCTGGGCCAGGCCGTGCTGGAAGCCCTGGGGGACCGTGTGGGCATCGCCCGTGTGGGCTACGGCCGCGTCCCCATGGATGAGGCCCTGAGCGATGTCACCATCGACCTTTCCGGCCGCCCCTGGCTGGAATGGCGCGGTGATGAACTCCTGCCCCCGGTCATCGCCGGGGAGGAAAAAGACCTCTGGCGGGAGTTTTACAAGGCCTTTGCCAGCAGCGCCCGCTGCAACCTGCATGTGACCATGCATTATGGCAAAAATGGCCATCACCTTCTGGAATCCGTCGCCAAAAGCCTGGGCCTGGCGCTCGCCCAGGCGGTCCGGCGTAGCGGGAACGTCATCCGCAGCACCAAGGGAGGGCTGGATTGATGAAGAACCGTTTCCTGTGGATATTGTGTGCGCTTCTGTCCCTGCTGGTCCTGACGGGCGGCTGCAACCGCAAACCTGCCAGCACGGCGGACGTGCCGCGCTCGCTGTCCCATCAGTACAAGATCGCGGTGGCGCCCTTCACCCAGCCCCGCGACATCAGCCAGCTCATCATGGGCCAGCTTCCCCAGCCGCAGGCCCTGGCCGCCCGTGACGTGCTGATCGCCCAGGACCGCCAGCTGCGTGATGTTTTGTACACCACGACCAAACGTTCCTATGACTTCCTGCCCCGAACCCGTCCCCTGCCGGACCTGAAGCGTTTCCACACCTCGGAGCGTCCCCAGGCCCTGCCCCTGTGGGTGGAATACGCCCGCAAGACGCCGGCGGACATCCTGTTCATCCCGCAGGTCCTCACCTGGCGGGACCGTCAGGGCTCGGCGGCCGGTGTCACCGAACCCGCCCATGTGCGGCTGGAGTTCTTCCTGCTGAACATCAAGGAAGGCAACATCATCGGTCACTCTGTCTACGAGGTCGAGCAGCAGGGCCTGACGGAAAACCTGCTCAACGTGGGCGACTTTTTCAAACGCCAGGGCAAGTGGGTCACTGCTGAAGAGCTGGCCCGCGAAGCCATGATCAAGGCTGTAAAGGATCTGAACTTATGATTATCTTTCCCGCTGTCGACATCCAGGACGGAAAGGCCGTCCGCCTGAAACAGGGACGTGCCCACGAGAGCACCGTGTTTTCCCCCGATCCTGTGGCCGCTGCCGTGGCCTGGCGGGACAAGGGCGCCCGCTGGCTGCATGTGGTCGATCTGGACGGTGCTTTCGACGGTCTGCCCAAAAGCCGGGACATCGTGCGCAACATCTGCCGGGAGCTGGATATCCCCGTGCAGCTGGGCGGCGGCATCCGTGACGAACAGACGGCCCGTGCCTATCTCGAAGCCGGTGTGCAGCGCCTGATCATCGGTACCATGGCCCTGGAGCAGCCCGAAGCCTTTGCTTCCCTCTGCAAGACCTTTCCCGGGCAGATCGGGGTCTCCCTCGATGCCGAGGGCGGACGCCTCAAGACCAAGGGCTGGGTGGCCGATGCCGGTCTGAGCGTGGACGATGTCCTGCCCCGCCTGCAGGAAGACGGCGCGGCCTTCATCATCTATACGGATATCGAGCGTGACGGCATGCAGTGCGGCGTCAACCTGACGGCCCTGCGCCATCTGGCCGAGACCTCCACCGTACCGGTCATCGCCGCCGGTGGCGTGGCCACGCTGGCTGACGTACAGGCCCTGTACCCGCTCAGCACGCAGGCCAATCTGCAAGGTGCCATCAGCGGCCGGGCCCTGTACGAAGGCACGCTTGACCTTGTGGAAGCCAACGCCTGGATCGCTGCCCAGCAGTAGTTTTCAGGATACCGCAAACAGCAAAGGGAAGGAGATACCATCTCCTTCCCTTTTTTATGTCTTTGCTCACCCGATGCAGATGGGATGCCCGGCTCTGGCAGGATTCCTTTTCTGTCATCCGCGCTCGTGTCCCCTTGCCCGATTCTGCCGTCCTTTAGATTGCCTGCTTTGCATGCAGCGCTACCTGTTTCCGCCTATATCAACCGGCTACGTTTTCGTCCTGCATGGACTCTCCGGCTTACTTTGTTGCACTCGATAAGTGAGCCCGCATCACCTTTTTTCCTGCCCCTACGCCCTCATCCAGGGCCTTTATCCGGGCCTCCCGCACCAAACTTGCCTCATCTCTACTTCTAGCCTATCATATAAAGATGCAACATCCTCTGCTTATACTCTCCCGGCTTTTCTTCGCCGTCATGGCAGAGCGACACTGGCGCAGCCATCTGTAATCCCGATGCCCTTTCTGCCGGTCCGCTCCGGACCGGCACGTCTGTAGCAGCTCCGCAATGCCGTTGCGGAGCCCTTTGCGTTCGACCGCATATCCTGAAAGGTGCATCATGAATCTGATCAGTCTGAATTGCGAGAAATTCAGACTGGCCGGCGGTCCCCTACAACGTGAA
>ENA-ORVG01003842-ORVG01003842.1-human-gut-metagenome-genome-assembly--contig:-NODE-3842-length-11126-cov-3.079848_pt1 | contig 11126 bp, 10 predicted proteins | sample MGYA00242091_ERZ509233 | MGnify/ENA primary metagenome ERZ509233 (study PRJEB26280, sample SAMEA2338840) | human gut metagenome | biome: human gut; feature: human-associated habitat; material: faeces... | reverse complement strand
GTTCAAGCGTGTATAGATAGAGATATAGAAGAATATCGAAAAGCGAACGCCACAATTGAATTGCCGGAAGTAAACGAGGGAACAGAAGTGAAAATCGAACAAGTGTCACATGATTTCATATTCGGAGCCAGTATATTTAACTTCAATCAGTTAGGAACGGAAGAGCATAATCAGAAATACAAAGATTTGTTTGGTATTTTGTTTAATCGAGCTACTATTCCTTTTTATTGGAAAGCGTTTGAAACAGAGCCGGATCGATTGCGGTTCAAAGAAGAGTATTGGGATACAGAAATATATTGGAACCAACAGGGTGACCCTAAATCAAAACCACATTGGCGACGTCCGGCTACAGATCCTATTGTCGATTTTTGTATCGCCAAAGGGATAGCAATCCATGGACATCCGTTAGTCTGGGGACTTCGGAAAGCACATTTCCCCAATTGGATACTTAAAAAATATTTAACAGGAAAGGAACGTGAAGAATTTAACAAGCTCGTGACTGCATACGTCGAATCTGATGATTATTATTTTGGAGAGGAGAAATACAATGATAATTATCAAAAAATATCTCCAGATGAATTACAAACCAAATTACCGCGGTTCTCCAGAAAATTAGAAGAACTGTTTAAGAAACGTATGCAGGAAATTGCCAGACATTATGGCGGGCGTATCGGCAGTTGGGATGTCGTGAATGAGAGTGCGGTAGATTATGCTAAAGGTAAGATGCATCCAAATAGTAAGCTTTGTTTGAGTTCCCGTTATGGCATTATGCCGGGGGACTATACTTATAACAGTTTCAAACAAGCTTCATCACTTTTCCCGGATGGGGTGCAACTAAATATAAATGATTATTGGACAGGACCGGAATATGCTTCCCAAGTTAGGGATTTAATAAAACGGGGAGCCAAAATTGATGTAATTGGTTCTCAAATGCATTTGTTCGACCCACAACAATGCTTGGATATTGCTGCGGGTAAACATATTCAGTCTCCTCAACAAGTGAGAAGTGTCATAAATCGTTTGGCAGCGACAGGACTGCCTGTTCATTTGAGTGAAATAACCATCACTTCTCCTAACAACAATAAACGTGGACAGAAAATACAGGCTGTAATTACCCGGAATTTGTATCGACTGTGGTTTAGCCTTGAGCCAATGATGGGCATCACATGGTGGAACGTAGTCGACGGATGTGGAGCAGTGGATGAGACCGGTGTTTCCGGGCTATTCACCAAAGACATGATACCCAAACAAGCGTATCATGCTTTGAATGAATTGATCAATCACGAGTGGAAGACTAAAGGAGTGATAAAAGTTGACAGCTGTAGACAAATAAAATTTCGTGGTTTCAGAGGAAATTATGTTATTTCATGGATTGACGAGTCTGGTAATGTCCTAACTAAAGAATATTATTTAAAGTAAATCATTAATGTGAATTGGTAGTTAAATGTAAATCGAAACCTAACTTTTAACTACTGATTCGTATCTAATCATAAAAAACAAAAACTATCAGTGTTATGTCAGATTGTAGAACGGAGTACTTGGTAACAAGAAATAAGCAGTTTCTCTGCATGACAATCTTTTTTCTTTTTCTATCAAGTCACAAACTGTAAGTGTAGCCGATTTTTGGGGTGATCTCCAAGCCGCAGTGAGCCTTACTTTTGACGATGGTATCCAAGAGCATTATACTTTAGTACCCCCCCCCCATTTGAATCGGTATGCACTTCGAGGCACATTCGGGATAAATGGCAAATATATGGGCGATATTGATGATCATTTTGCTCCTCGACTCACTTCCATAAGAAAATATAGGCACTAACTGAATTTGCCAAATGAACGAAGAAAAAACTACCACCAAATTTGAAGAAGAACCGAAACATTTTGCTCTTTATGGTGCAAGTGAATCAGGGCGTGATTATAATACGGTTGATATGAGCCGTTTGCGTATGTATAATGAATACCTTGCTCCCTATCGTGCCGCTGTTGATGCAGGTGCAGGCAGTATTATGAGTTCCTTTAATGTTGTGGATGCTATCCCGGCTACTGCCAACAGATGGTTGCTGACTGATTTGCTTCGAAATGAGTGGGATTTCGAGGATTATTGATGACAGATTATTATGCGTTGGGCAAGATGGATGCCCACGGAGTTGCTCCTTTGAAAGAAGCCGCTGCGCGTGCTTTGCTGGCGGGTACGGATATGGATATGGTTTCCTGTGGTTTCCTGAATACGTTGGAAGAGTCTATAGCGGAAGGAAAAGTGGCAGAAGAACAGATTAATGCTCCGTGTAGGCGTGTGCTGGAAACAAAGTATAAATTGGGCTTGTTTGTCGACCCATATAAATATTGTGATACGTTGCGTGGTGAAAACGAGCTGTATACGACCGCTCATCGTGCTGTGGCACGAGAGATTGCTGTCGAAACGTTTGTTCTACTGAAAAATACGGATAATCTTCTTCCTTTGAAGAAGAAAGGTAGGATTGCTTTGATTGGGTCGATGGCAGTCTCCCTCTTTTACCTGTAGGCTGTTCTGTGGTGAGATACCGGAAATAGGCATCATCTCTAAATCGACTGATTACATGAAATCCCATTTCAAGTACACCATCTACAAATGTGGATTTGGAGAAGTAGGCATCCGCAACCACATAGTTTGTCAGTCGCAGAAGTCTTTCTTTGCGGGTACGTAGCACATGTAAATACCAGTCTATTAATGTGTATTTGACTTGCTCCAGTGTTTTTGCCGGTGGTGTTTGAACAGCCTCCAAATGGAAGCAGGTATGAAGGTCCATATCAATGAGACCAATGCCGGAGATTTCCAAACAACGTTTAGCCATCCTGGCACAACCCGACCAAAAACGCCCAAGGTAGGGAGTACATTTACCCGATTTGCTGATATAGCTCGGATCGAAAGCAATCGCAACACGATTACCTATCTGAGATCCTGCCAAGTTGGCATTAAAGGACAGCCAGTCGAACCTGCGACCAAACTGCTGACGATAGCGTTGTTCACCAAAGCGACCATAACGACCCAGTTGAAGGAAATTAATCCGACCCGGGATAATCAAATGTAAAAGTAACACTTCAAGCATAAACTTCTCACGCCATTTGTTTATCTTTACCGCCGATTTAAGCAGCACACTATTTATTAGCTCCAAATATTGGTCAAGTTCGTTCAGATTCATGATTATTAAAGATGTCGAAAACCTTAATATAATGAATCGGTAGGACTTGACCTACTTTTTATTTGTTAATTCAAAACTTAACGAACTATTGTGTATACTATTACAGTTTTTATTGTTAAGCACAACCTCTATTCCAAACTATATAGCCTCCCTTAAAAAACGATGATTCTTAAAAAAGGAATATTTAATCATCGGAGAAGGACATAAATCGCAGTTTGGTAAAGAAAAGCCGGAAAATGCCATGCATTTGTAATTACGTGATTCTCTATTTTCGCTGTTTTGAGAATATACTAATCGAATTGTGATAGATTCTTGATTCTTTTTGTTATTTGGAGAGTAGATACCTGAATAACCAATCATTTTATTATTTTCTCTTTTCCAATATATTATGATAAACTAGGGAGAAAATATTTCTTAATAGTCCATTTTTATCTTCTTCACCGGGGAACGATAGCTTCCTCGGTGAGGAACAAGTCGATGCACACCGAGGAACACTTCGTTGGTTTTAAGGCAATGAACGGTTCCTGAATAGAGAAAGATGTATATCTTGTTTGGCTTTATGCAATATTAGACTGTTTTTTGTATGCTCATGCGTTTATTTATACAGTTTATTTTCTAGTTTGCTACTTTCTAACTGGCTATTTTCCTGTAGAATATTAAAAGTAGAACATTGACAGGCCTATGCTATCATTTCGAGTTAATTCATCACACGCATTTTCATACCTTATTTCTCTGGAATAGTTGCAGGATGGACATTTCTCCCCATTATTAAACATTTGTTCTACATAAATAAATAAGTGGTGGCTAAATTTGCATCGTTATTAACTACATAATATTATGAAAAAGATAATCTATCTAGTTCCTACGTTGTCTTTAGTAGGTTGTACCTCACAGCGCGTAGAAGAAAAGCCGAATGTGATTGTGATTCTTGCCGATGATCTGGGATTTGGTGATGTCAGCGCTTACGGCTCTACTACGATTCATACTCCGAATATCGACAGTCTGGCTCATGGCGGAGTTTGTTTCATGAACGGATATGCCACTTCGGCAACTTCCACTCCCAGTCGTTACGCTTTGATGACCGGAATGTATCCGTGGAAAAATAAGGATGCAAAAATCCTGCCGGGAGATGCTCCTCTTATCATTAATGAAAATCAGTTTACCTTGCCGAAGATGATGCAGCAATGCGGTTATGTGACCGGAGCTATCGGAAAGTGGCATTTGGGGATGGGAGACGGCAATGTCAACTGGAACGAAACCGTCAAACCGGGTGCCAAAGAAATCGGTTTCGACTATTCTTGCCTGATTGCAGCAACCAACGACCGTGTCCCGACGGTTTACGTGGAAAACGGCGATGTAGTAGGACTCGATCCGGCTGACCCCATCGAAGTAAGTTACGAGCATAATTTTGAAGGCGAACCGACTGCCATCTCTCATCCGGAGATGCTGAAAATGCAGTGGGCACACGGACACAATAACTCTATAGTAAACGGAATTCCCCGTATCGGATATATGAAAGGCGGACAGAAAGCCCGTTGGAAAGACGAGGATATGGCCGACTATTTTGTAGATAAGGTAAAGAACTTTGTTACTGAACACAAAGGTGCTCCTTTCTTCCTGTATTATGGCTTACACGAACCTCACGTACCTCGTGCTCCCCACCAGCGATTTGTGGGCAAAACAACGATGGGGTCTCGTGGCGATGCCATCGTTGAGGCAGACTGGTGTGTCGGCGAACTGCTTGCCCACTTGAAGAAAGAAGGCTTGTTGGAAAAGACACTGATTATCTTCTCCAGCGATAACGGGCCGGTTCTGAATGACGGTTACAAAGACGGTGCTCCCGAACTGGCAGGCGATCATCTTCCTGCAGGAGGTCTGCGCGGAGGTAAATATAGTTTGTTCGACGGTGGTACGCATATTCCTCTGTTTGTTTATTGGAAAGGAAAGATTCAGCCGGTCGTATCCGATGCACTGGTTTGTCAGGTAGATATTCTCGCTTCTCTGGGTTCGATGATACATGCCGATTTGCCGGAAGGTTTGGATAGTCGGAACTATCTGGATGCTTTCTTCGGAAAAGAGCAGACTGCCCGCAAGGATGTAGTGCTGGAAGCGCAAGGACGTATGGCTTATCGTTCGGGCGACTGGATTATGATGCCTCCTTATAAAGGTTCCGAACGAAACCTGACCGGAAATGAATTGGGTAATCTGGGTGAATACGGATTATTTAATGTAAAAGCCGACCGGACTCAACAACAGAATATGGCGGCACAACGGCCCGAACTTCTGGACTCCCTGAAGCAGAATTTCTTTGCTGAAGTGGACGGTTATTATCGCAGCGAAGTAGAAGAAGAACCATTAAAATAAGGTCAAATGTTTATTCTGAACATAAATCCCGTTGATAAAACAATCGTTCTATTCTACCGGAGTTTATTTCTCTACCTTTGTTCTGTTCGATGTCGGACAATTAACCTTGAAGTATGTATATGAAAATGAAAGCTTTTTTAATGTTTGTATTGCTGTTCTTATGTTCGATGGGAACAAAGGCGCAGGATTTGGGGGCGAACTATAATGAAAATATAGATTACCCGATTACGGAAATAGAGATGTTGAAACAGTCGAAAGTGACTTGGGTGAGAGGATTTGTCAATATCCCCAATCTGTTTCTTCAGAATGAAAACGGGAAGATTGTTGGTGTGAAAGAAAATGCCATCAGGACACATATTCCTACACTGAAATTTATTCAGGCCAAGAAAGCCTTGGGCGACCGTGTGAAATTTATATTGAGCCTGAAAATACCTTTTGAATTATATACCGACACGGTTCCCAAAGTAGGAACTAAGGAGATGGAGTACATATTTCAGGCAACTGAAGTATTACTGAAAACCTATGATATGGCGAAGAATATTGAAATACTTGTCATGGGTAACGAACCGGAATGGGAGAATGCATTGGATACCGATCTTTGTCATGCGGACGGTGAGGATTATCGGGCATTTCTGAATGAGTTTGCCAATCGGCTGACTGCCTGGAAACAGGCTAATGGATGGACATTTGATATTTATGCCGGAGCATTGAACCGTGTATCCGAATTGCCGAAGAGCGAAACGGTACCTGCGGTAGTCTCTGTGGTTAATAACAATCCTAATGTTGTAGGGCTCGACTTACACGTTCACGCATTGAAAATCAACCAGGCGGAAGATGATTTCCGTATTATCCGCGATAAATATGGTGTAACAAAGAAACTGATTTGCACGGAATTCTCTATGGTACGTGCTTTAAATCCTCATGTAGCCGACGCACTGGGAGAATGGGGAACCAAGCATGGTTATACGGCCGGGATGAAAATTTACGAATACCTTAATCTGATAGCTGAAAAAGCTAATGCCGGTACACCGGTCAGTGCAACCGAGTTCAAGAGCCTTTTTGAGAGTTATTCCTGGTATCCGAAGAATTGGTATAAAACTTTTTATGAGGTGTTCAAGAAATATGATACGTATGCCATTACCGGACGTTTTAGTGTGGTTCCCGGTGGAGCGAGAGCTGTTTACGATGCGAAGACTGAAATGTGGGAACTTGGAGGAATTTATTTTTCCCGTTATTTAGGACTGGATGCAGACGGATTCTACAATCCCAATCCATTGCTGTATCCCGATTTCATCGCTGCCCGGGATGGATTGGCAGTTTCCAGCCTTGTCGGAGGGCAACGGGAATTGTTCATTCGTTGGGGGAATGGAGCCGATAAAACAGGTATATTGTCAGTAACAGATGAAAATGGAACAGAGGTAGTACGTCGGTCGCTTGATTCGGAGAATGACTATACATTGGTTGAAAATCTTGTTCCCGGAACTGTCTACCATGTAGCATTGCTGAAATCGGATGATGCCGTGTTGTGGAAGGATGATGTTAAGACCAAGTCTGTAACAGGAAAGTTTCCTTTGTTGAAATATCAACAAGTGGATGAATATATGTTAGTACAACTATTAAATTTGCCGGCTGATGTCTCATCTTATAAAGTAAAGCTGGATGGACAGGAAATCAATATAGTGAATAAGAACCTGAACGGACAAATACTTACCGCCGAAGTGACTTATAAGGATGGATCGGTAGAAATATTGTCGACAACTATTAGAAAGTAATTATCTTAAATTTATTCGCTTATGAAAGTAATATATGTAGTGTTGGTATGTTTGTTGGCTTTCACCTCTTGTGCGGAGACGGAATATGCCGAAAACGGGGTTGATAAGAAGAATATAACAGGATATACCGAAGTTGGGTTTTATAGTTTGGATGGAATTTGTACTTTTACAGAGCAGGAACAACTTCAGGCTGCAATTAATCCTAAACGGTTGACTTATCGCCTACAAAATTCGGATCAAAGCAAATACATTCATGTGAAGTTTGACGGGAAGCCCACGGCTGTCGGTCAAAAGATAAAGGCTGAATTCTCATTCCAAGGAGTTTCTTTCCTCAAAGAAGGGATGGAGATGGAAGTAGTTCGTATAGATGGAGATAAAGTTTGGTTGTCAGGAGATAACGTCGGTATAGTAATCCCTGTTTTTAATAATTAAAAGAAAGATATTATGAAAAGATACATTCCTATTGTAGCGTCATTAATGGTGTTTTCGTTGATATCATGTGGTGAAGTCATGGATCTGACACAGCCGGAAAAGGCTGAAGTTACCTATTCCAATATTACCTTGTCGCTTTATCAGACAGGCAAATATGATTTATATCTGGATGAGCCGGAATACCAATATAACATTATGGTGGAGAAAAGCCATTGCGAAAAAGAAGCAAAGGCGGAATTGGCTGTTGTCGATGCCAAAGAGTTTGGTGAAGAATATCACCTCTTACCTGTGGAATATTATGATCTGGATGGAAGTAATTTTAATTTTAAGGGGGACGATGTCCTGCGTATGGTAAATTTGCGCTTCCATGATTTAGGTACGCTTGACGGATCAAAGAAATACGTTCTCGGTTTGAAACTGGTTTCCGACGATCTTGCAGTCAATCAAGAGAAAAGTACAATGACTTTCTTCCTGCAACAGAAACAGGGAGAAATCGACAACCCTTATACCGTGGCGACAACGAGCGACTTGATAACTCTCGGAGAGAAACTCAAAGATGGTAAGACGATCTATGCCAAGATAGAGAATGATATTGATTTGCAAGGTGTAGACTGGCAACCGATAGAGACTTCGGTTTCCAAACAACTTGTATTGGATGGAGGCGGCCATACGATTCGTAATCTGAAAGTAAATACTTCCTCTTCTGTTAATCAGGGATTCTTTGGATTGTTGGTTGGTAAGTGTTCCAATATAAACTTTGAAAATGCGCAGATTACAGCCAATACAAAGATGGCAGGCATCCTTGCCGGACAGGTGGGAGCTGCTACTTCTCCGGGTATCGTGGAGAATGTTCGGGTATCCGGTACGATTTCTTTAACTTCGGGAACGGGAGCGGCTGCCTGGGATAACGGTCAGGCTGGTGGTATCTGTGCAAGACTTCATGGTGCAGATAGTAAAATTCATCAGTGTACATCGGCAACGGATATTACTGCCGTATGGTGCGCCGGCGGTATTTGTGGGGAAACGAGAGGCGGAGCAACGATCTCTCAATGCTCTTCCACTGGGGATATTGTGACTGAATCATGTGTAGGAGGCATCGTTGGACGTATGTTATATTCTATCGTTACGCAGTGTTATTCTTCAGGTCTCGCACAAGCTTTCCCGATGAAAGTGGCGAATCCTGCGGGTGGTATTGCCGGATTTGTAGATCCTAGTCCGACAGCTGTGATCTCTTATTGTTATTCCGATTGCGAGGTTTCCGCTCAAAACCAGGTAGGCGGTATTATGGGATTTGCTAACAAGGCGACAGGAATCACCGTAACACATTGTGTGGCTTGGAACCAGAAATTATTCTCTAACGGTGCACCCAAGTCGGGAAGAATTTGCGGACGCTTTAACAAGAATGAGGCTAATAATTGCTATGCGAATCCGAATATGGAATGTCGTTTTTCTGCCAATACGCCTGCTATCGTAGATGAACAAATACCCAACTACGCAGCACAAAACTTTGGTGCCGACCGTTACAATGGTCTTTCTACGATGAGCACCCCGATAGATGCTGCCAAGGCTCTTTCCTGGGATAAATCAATATGGAATCTCACAGGGGATAAACCCGGTTTGGTTTGGATGATAGATTGAAATTTTGTAGATGAGATAAAGATCAGATATAGAATAAAATAGGTATGAAGAAACATAAAATGACAAAAAGACTTATTCTCGCATTAGGAATCATTTGTTTGTCTGTCACCGGGGTGCGGGCTGATTCAGTTAATGAGAAGGAGATCACTTATGCCGATCCTACAATTTATGTGGAAAACGGCAAGTACTACCTCACAGGTACACGTAATCAGGAACCTCTTGGATTTGCCATTCTCGAATCGACCGATCTGGAGCATTGGACAGTGCCTGATGGCAGTTCCCTGCAACTGATTCTGCGGAAAGGAGATCGAACGTATGGTGAAAAAGGCTTCTGGGCACCTCAATACTTTAAGGATAAAAGAACTTATTATTTCACTTATACCGCTAATGAGCAAACAGTAATTGCTTCCTCAAAATCGGTATTCGGACCTTTTCGTCAGAAGGAAGTCAAACCGATAGACGCTTCCGCTAAGAATATAGACTCTTTCCTATTTAAGGATGATGATGGAAAATACTACCTGTATCATGTCCGCTTTAATAAAGGCAATTATCTTTGGGTAGCCGAGTTTGACATAAAGAAGGGAAGTATCAAACCGGAAACATTGAAACAATGTATGGACTGTACGGAGCCTTGGGAAAAGACTCCGAACTATAAGTCTGCACCGGTGATGGAAGGACCGACTGTTATGAAGTGGGACGGGGTATATTACCTCTTCTATTCTGCCAATCATTTTATGAATATCGACTATTCGGTAGGTTATGCCACTGCTTCTTCCCCTTTCGGTCCGTGGAAAAAGCATCCGAACAGTCCGATCATTCATCGCAGCCTCGTAGGAGAAAACGGATCAGGACATGGAGATGTATTTAAAGGTCTGGATGGAAAATATTACTATGTTTACCACGTTCATCGTTCAGATTCCACCGTGTCCCCTCGTAAAACACGTATTGTTCCGCTCATCCTGAAGAAAGGAAACGATGGCATATACAACATCACCGTAGACAAAGAGCACGTCATAAAGCCAATGTGGAAATGATTTGTTCAGAAATGTAGTAGAGAAATCTATTTTGCACATTTGTACGGGTTTTGAGGATAATCTTCCTTTTCATTTGAAGATTTTCCCGCTTAATTTGTGTCTTGAGATAAAGAATTTGTTAACAGTTAAAAATAATGTTTATGAAAAGAGACAGACTTTATTTTTCTTTCTTATGTCTTTGTTGCTTTTTGTTTTGTGCGCTGGACGTGCAGGCACAACAAGATTATTGGAAGGGACAAGTGAAGGATGCAGTATCTGGTGAACCGATGATTGGCGTCAGTGTTCGCGTGAAAGGTACGGGAAGCGGTACGATTACTGATTTTGACGGTAATTTTACTGTGAAGGCATCGAAAGGAGACATACTTGTCATTTCTTATGTGGGTTATAAAACTCTGGAACTGGATTTAAAGAATAAAACGACTTTAGGAGTAATCTCTTTAGGAGAAGATACGGAGACACTGGAAGAAGTAGTACAGGGAGTCGGACAGATCGCAGACGTAACAGAAGAGGCAGAAGAGCTGGCAAAGACTCAGGCAGAAGCAATGCGGCAGGCAGAAGCGGCATTGAATCAGATATCCGAAGTCGTACAGTCGAACTCAGCGACAGCAGAAGAATCCTCAGCAACAAGCGAAGAGCTTTCCGCACAGTCCGAAGGATTGAAAGATTTAGTCGGTAAGTTCCAGCTGGATGCAGTATAAAAACAGAAAAAT
>ENA-ORVG01003832-ORVG01003832.1-human-gut-metagenome-genome-assembly--contig:-NODE-3832-length-11139-cov-4.922140_pt1 | contig 11139 bp, 8 predicted proteins | sample MGYA00242091_ERZ509233 | MGnify/ENA primary metagenome ERZ509233 (study PRJEB26280, sample SAMEA2338840) | human gut metagenome | biome: human gut; feature: human-associated habitat; material: faeces... | reverse complement strand
GAGCAACTGACTCTTAATCAGTGGGTCCTGGGTTCGAGTCCCCGATGGTGCACCACAACAACAAAATCCGAACTTTTTTCCGATAGGAGAAGGGTTCGGATTTTTTGTATTCTTTGGAAAACAGAACGAATCCCTTGCTTCCATCGAAAAACGTCCTAGACCTTATCATAAGAAAGCACGACAGACCACGCTAAGAGTGCCGTAAGGCAGAAAGGACACAAACATGAAGTGTGATGCAAGAGCTTGCAAATTCAACATGGACACCGGCTGCGTGGAGCTGCTGCTCCGGGATGGGAGAATGATCTCCATTGACTGCACCGGGGTCGAGGATGAATTGGACGTGACCATGGCGCAGAGGACGGAACTGGACTACCTCATCTACAACGATCCGCTGGGCTATGCGGATTTGATTCTGAACGGCGACCCGAAGGAATATTTGAAAAATGTGTCCGGTAGTCGTACACTAGAAAATTAAAAAGTAATTGTCTGTCGAACAAAAATATTCGGCAGACAATTTTTTTCATAGATTTAGAAGTACTGTCAGTTCCAACCATACAAAAACGTTGGGTTCAACAGGTGAATCTTTGCACCGGAAAAATCAAGGATCCTCTCATCGCGCATCCGGCACAGCTCACGGGAAAGAGCACTGCGGTCCACACAGAGGAAATCTGCCAGTTCTGTCCGGGTGTAGGGCAGACTGTAACAGCCTTTTTCATCGGGTGTCAAGGTTTGAAGATAAATCTTCAGCCGATCCCGCAGACGCTTCTGGGCAAGAATACGCACCTTTGTATTGAAGAACAGAAGCTGCTGCGCCATATCCTGCATCAGATTAGCGGTCACCTGCATCCGACAGGGGCAGGTCATGGTCTGCTGGGACATGAGCGCACTGAAATCCAACCGGAGCACCGTACAGTCTGAGTCGGCCCGCAGGCAGACCGGACTGGTACTCCAGCCGGTACAGGCCAGTTCGGCCCCGAAAATCTGCCCACTTGCCAGCCGGCAGATGCTGATCTGATTGCCATTTTCATCATACAGAAACTCTTCTACTGTGCCATCCAGCAGGATGCCTGTATTGTGGCTCTGCTCACCCAGCTCGACGATGTGCGCACCACGAGGATATTCACGGACAGTCGCATTCAAGCAACGAAGGACTTCCCTATATTTTCGTGGCTGGATGCCGTTGAACATGCCGCATTGCTGTAAAATTGAATAATATTGCTCCATCTTAAAATTTACTTTGCCGTTGCCATAACAACGGACACTCCGAGGTAGTTGTGTTAAACTCTTGGTTAGAGATGTCTAATTAAAAGGCATCATTATTATACGGTATAAAGTTTGAAATGTCAAACCCTATAACGTTCAGGGTTGATATCGAAGGAGTGACACAATGCTTTCGTTGGGAATGGATATCGGTACATCAACGGTCAAGTTGGTGCTGTTGAAAAATCAAGAAATTGAAAAGCAGTGGATGGCGGTGCATCACGGCAACCCTTTTGTCTGCCTGAAAAAGGGTCTTTCCACGTTGGAACTGGCGATGGATACTCCGTTTTCACTCTGTGTGACCGGAAGCAACACGGAGGCTCTGCTGGAGCAAGATTCAGCCATTCCCTCTTTAGGCGATATCCCAGCTATCGTCGAGGGTGTGCGCTGGATCATTCCGCAGGTGGGTTCGGTCATTGAAATTGGCAGTCAGGGTGCGCGGTTCATCACGGAAGTCCAGAGCCGGACCCCGCAGTTTGCGGCCAACGAGCATTGCGCAGGCGGTACCGGTTCCTTTTTTGAGGATCAGATGTCCCGTGTGGGCTGCAAGCTGGAGAATTATTCTGCGCTGGTTGAGCAGGCGCAGAGCGTCCCGCGGCTTTCCGGACGCTGCGCAGTGTTTGCCAAAACGGATATCATTCACCGCCAGCAGGAAGGCGTTTCCACACCGGACATTCTGCTGGGATTGTGCTATGCAATGATCCGCAACTACAAGGCGACCATTGTACGGCGGCTGCCGGTCTGCAAACCGGTGGTATTCTGCGGCGGCGTGACCTGCAACTCCGGTGTGATACGGGCTATCCGGGATGTGTTCGGCCTGACCGAAGAGGAACTGATCGTCCCGGAAGAAGCGCGTTTTGAAGCGGCCATCGGTGCGGCGTGCAAAGCGGAAGGTGCATTTACACTGGCGCAGCTGGATGCGTTGCTGAACAATGCAATGACAGCACACTCAACGACAACCGGGCTTCCCAGACTGGAACTGCGCCCCGGCACGAGCCTTGCGGAGCCAAACGCTACCAAGATCATTCCAGAAAGTGGCTGCGCATTGGGCATCGACATCGGTTCTACCAGTACCGATCTTGTTCTGGTCGGTGCTGACGGTGAACTGGTAGACTTTCAATATCTGCGCACCGCAGGTAACCCGGAAGGAGCTGTCCGCAAGGGGCTGGCCAGCATTCGGGAACGGTTCGGTGCGGTGCGCTTTACGGCGGTGGGCGTGACTGGCTCCGGGCGGGAGCGTGTCGGCAAGCGCATCGGTGCCGATGCCGTGCGGGATGAGATCACTGCGCAAGCCAAGGGAGCTGCTCATTGGGTGCCGGAAGTCGATACCGTGTTTGAGATCGGCGGACAGGATAGCAAATACATCAGCATCCAGAACGGTGAAGTTGTGGATTTTCAGATGAACAAGATCTGCGCTGCCGGTACCGGTTCTTTTGTGGAAGAACAAGCTGCCCGTATGGGCATCCCACTGGCGGAATTTGGCCCATTAGCCTTATCCTCTGAACATCCGGCATCCTTGGGAGAACGGTGCACGGTGTTTATCGAAACGGCCATTGCATCAGCCGCCGCAGAAGGCGTTTCGCAGGCAGAGATCGCGGCCGGACTGTGCCACGCCATCGTCCAGAACTATCTGCACAAGGTAGTCGGCTCCAAGCCGGTGGGCCAGCACATCGTTTTGCAGGGCGGTGTCGATTACAACCCCGGCATTGTGGCGGCATTCCAATCCGCATACGGCGACCGCGTACAGGTCAGCCCGGTCTTTTCCATCAGTGGTGCGTATGGCGCGGCTTTGCTGGCACAGGAAGCTGTGGGCGACGCACCCAGCCGATTTGTGGGATTTGACAGCCCGGCAAAGGATGCAGAGGACAGCCGCAGTGCGGAGATCCAGAAGAATATTGACTTCTACAAGCAGGCAGACAAACTGCTTTTGGAGGGTTACACTGGCAAACGTGACCCACGTAAAAAGACCGTAGGTGTGCCTTTTGCGTTGATGATCCACAAATTCTTCCCGATGGCAAATGCCTTCTTTACCTCGTTGGGCTTCAATGTCGTCCTGACTGACCCCACCAGTGAAGAAACGATCCGGCTGGCTCAGCAGACCGCACAAGGGGAGACCTGCTACCCGGTCAAACTTATTTACGGCCATATGCAGCAGCTCATCGACCAAAAAGTAGATTATATCTTCCTGCCCACCATCCACACGATGAAGCACGAAAAGAGCCGTGTGAAACACAACTACGGCTGTGTCTATATGCAGACGGCAGCCGCATCCATTGCCAAAGCTCTGGACATTGAGAGCAAGGGCATCACTCTGCTCAGTCCGGTATTCGATCTCGATTTTGGGCAGGAAGCTATGGCATCTGCAATGCTGGGACTGAGCAAGATTTTAGGAATCCCGAAACCGTTTTGTGCCAAAGCTCTGCTCAGTGGTGCCATGGCGGTGCGCCGTCATACTGCCGCAGTGGAAAAGCAGGGCAAAGCACTGCTGGCGACCCTGAAACCGGAGGACAAAATTCTGGTGCTCATCACCCGGAATTATGGCGTTTCCGACCCCATCCTGAATATGGGCATCCCGGAACTGCTGTTAGAGCGGGGCTACAAGGTCATCACGCTGAGCCACCTGCCCGGTCATGCGCTGGACATCTCCGATGAATACGATAATCTTTATTATCCGTTCGGGCAGCATATCCTGTCCGGAGCAAAGCTGATCGCTCACCACCCGAACCTCTACGCTGTCTACCTGACGAACCACGGCTGCGGCCCGGACACCATGCTCTCACACCTGTTCAAGCAGGAGATGGGCGATAAACCCTACCTGCAAATCGAAGTGGATGAGCATTTTTCCAATGTGGGTGTCATCACTCGCATTGAAGCGTTCCTGAACAGCCTGAACCACCGCCCGGTGGAAGTTCTGCCCAAGGACTTTGTGCTGGAACAGGTCGAGATCCACCCCTGCCATCTCCCGGCGGTGCCGGAAAAGGATTTTCCGCTCTGGTTGCCGCCGCTGGGCGAATACACGGCATCGTTGACCGGATATTTCCGTGCACAAGGGGTAGATGCCCATGCACTGCCGCATCTCGGCGCTCATGCGTTGAGCCTTGGACGTGCCGAGACCGGCGCAAAGGAATATCTGCCCTTCCCTGCTTTGCTGGGCGGCATCCTTGCACAGCAGGAAGCAGACCCGGCACCGGCACAGTTCCTAATTCCGCAGACGCAGGGTGCGGAGGCAGACGGTCAGTACGCCCGTGTCATCCGTGCTGTGTTGGACCGCAGAAAAGAGCAGAATGCTCAACTTATCAGCCCAATGCTGGAAACACTGCCCGAAATGGCGCAGAACTGTGACGCACTCTTCCGCGCACTGTTGGCGGGAGATATCCTCTATGCTGCTCCGGCAGATAAACGTGCAGACATTTCGGCACAGTGGGATGCTCTGCCCGGCTGGGAGCAGCTGCACACCGCAGCGAGAGAGATCGGCGCACTTCCCGCAAAAGGCCGCCGCATTGCCGCTGTTGGTACGCCGCTCTGCCTGACCGAGCTGGACAGCGGAGTGCTTTCTACGCTGGAAGCAGAGGGCAGCCAGCTGCTCCGCGCGCCGTTGAGCGAGGCGCTCTGGTTCCTTTGGAAGGACAACATGGATGCCAACAAGCCCTGTGCCAAATGGCTGGAACAGATGGCGCAGGAGATGCAGACCATCGGCGCAGAACTGGGTGCACACAGCACCTTTGCGCAGGACACTGCGGCCCTGTTTGAAACGGCAGACACCATCCTGCCGCACTTTGCGGGCGGGAATGGCCGCTACCGCTATGCAAAAGCAGTAGAGCTTTCCGGGCGGGCGGATGCCGTGCTGACCCTCGCCCCGCGCTATGAAAACGCTGCCACGATCCTGGATATGCGCGGCCTGCACGATGCCTGTCGGGCTCCGCTGTTCCAGATTTCCCTTGATAATGACTGGGATGAAACTGCATGGAGCCGCTTGCGTTCGTTCCTCTACTACTGCTGAATCTGGCAGACGCAAAGAACCCGTCCGGACGTACCGGACGGGTTCTTTGCGTCAGTTATGAAACAGAAAATCGCTTATTCGATGACCAGCAGCAGGCTCATTTTGAATTTGCCCTGTGCGGTAACGCTGTGCAGGCCGTTCTTATCGAAGCGGAAGCTCTCGCCTGCGTTCAGCTCATAGTCCTGACCCTCATAGCCGATGATGGCCTTGCCTTCCAGCGCGGTCAGGATGGCGTTGCCGGGTGCACGGTGCGGGGTCAGGCCGGTGCCCTCGTCAAAGGCCATCAGCACGAATTTCATGTTGTCGGCGTGGACGAGGTCGAGGTTTGCAATGCTGCCGTCCTCGTAAGAAATGAGATCTTTCAGTTCGGTGGGCTGGCCTGCTTTGAGAATGTTGTTCATGGTGAAGTTCTCCTTTTTCAGAATGATTTCAGTATAGATCATGCCGCTGTCGGTCAGACAGCCACAGAGCGTTTTGGGCGGAACGGCCAGCAGCTGGCCGGGATGCAGCGGGACAGTACGGCTCTCTCCACCCAGAAGAAATATGCCGCAACCTTCCCCGCACAGATACAGGGTAGTGCAGTCGTAATACTCCGGGGTGATGGAGGTGCCGCCGCCCAGCGAGAACCAGGTAACAGGTACACTCTCGCCCAGTTTTGCTGGGCGGGAAACTGTCATGACCTCCCGGATGGGACGCAGCTGGGAAAGCGTAAATGGCATCTTCATACGGCATTCCCTCGCAAGGCCACTGGCACAATGCTGCGCACGGCGCGTCCCTGATAATTCAACTCGTCCACGATGACCTGAACATCAAAGGAATAGGAAATGTTCTGTTCGTTCAGGATGGCAGCGGCCGGACCGTAGAAAAATTCACCCTTGCGGTTGAGCATCAGTGCTTCGTCTGCCACGCTCATGGCGTTGGTGGGATAATGGGTGTTCATAATGGCGCTGATGCCTTCCTCATGCGCCAGCCGCTCCACCATGTTCAGGACAAGGATCTGGTTGTGGAAATCCAGACCGGTTTCCGGCTCGTCCAGAATGATGAGCTTCGGCTCGTTGATGAGGGCACGGGCGATGAGCACCATTTGCAGTTCGCCGCCGCTCATCCGGTTGCAGTCCTTGTTGGCAAGACGGGTGATCCCCACTCGTTCCATCATGGCTTCCGCCATTTCGATTTCCTCTTTGCCGGGTTGCTGAAAGGCTCCGAGATGCGCACTGCGCCCCAGCAGAACCATTTCCAGTCCGGTATAGGAGAAGGCAAACCCGTGGGACTGCGGGATGTAGGAAATGGTGCTCCACACTTCCTTCGGCTTCAGGGTGTGGATATCCTTATCATAGAGCAGGGTCTTGCCGCTGTGCCATGGCAGCAGACCGATCATGCATTTGAGCAAAGTGGTCTTGCCGATGCCGTTGGGTCCAAGGATGGCAAGAATGTGTCCCTCTTCCAGTGTCAGGTCGATATTTTCCAGTATGGCAGGCTGTCCGGGGTAGCCGAAACAGCCTTTCTGTACTTGCAAGATCATCGCAGGTTGCTCCTTGTCTTATTCAGCAGAGAGATGAACACCGGCGCACCGATGATGGCGGTCAGGATGGAAAGCGGCAGTTCAATGATGCTGATGGTGCGCGACAGTGTGTCGATCAGGATCATGAAGCTGGCACCAAGGCTCAGGCTCACCGGCACGACATAGCGGTTGTTGCTGCCCACCAGCATCCGGGCGCAGTGCGGGATCAGCAGCCCGATCCAGCCCACCTGTCCGCACATGGATACCGCCGAGGCGGTAATCAGCGTGGAAGCCAGAATGAACAGCATCCGGGTATGTTTGATGTTGATGCCGCTGGCACGAGCCTCGTCATCACTCAGTGAAAGGATATTCAACCGCCAGCGCAGCAGGTAAATGACAGCGATACCTACAAGGATGAGCGGGCAGCCGATGAGGATCTTCTGGTAGCTGGCACTGGTAAAGCTGCCCAAGAGCCAGTAGGTGATCTCCGGCAGCTTGTCCTGCGGATCGGCAGTATATTTCAGCAGCGAACCCAGTGCGTTGAACAGAGCGGATGCAATCGTGCCGGCCAGAACCAGATAGACCATGGAACGGCCATCGTTCTTGCCTGCAATTTTCAGGGTAAAGCAGACAGACGCAAGGCCGAACACCAGCGCAATGAGCTGTGTTTCCAGAACACTGCACGACAGAATGATGGCCAGAATTGCACCCACACAGGTGCCGCTGGTCACGCCCAAAATGTCCGGCGTGGCAAGCGGATTAGAAAACAGGGACTGAAAGGTGTTGCCCGCACAGGTCAGTCCTGCACCTACGATGATGGCCATGAGGATGCGCGGCAGACGCAGGTTGATGACGATGGAATAGTTCTGCACATTGGCCGCGCTGCCGCCGGTCAGAGCTGTGCGCAGGGCGGTCAGCACTTCCCCGACCGGGACATTCATGCGTCCGAAGCACAGGCAGACCACCGAAGTGACCAGCGGCAGGGCCAGCATCAGCAGAAGAGCCAGCGGGGTAAAGCGGCCTTTTTTGATCCAGATGGTATCTTTCATCAGTACAGCAGCATTTCCTCCAACTCGTCATCTGTCACATCGTAGCCGTACCATGTCTTGTAATATTCCTTGATGGTATCGCCCAGCGGATAATCGGCAAAAGCGTCCGGGTAGGTGTTGCAGGCCAGCCATGCCAGCACCAGCGGAGCATCTGGATTCGGGGTGAACCAGTTCCACATACCCAGCGTAGTGTTGTAGACTCGGCCGCTCTTCACGGCAGTCAGGGTGGAGAAGTCAGCACCGTCCACATTCCCGCTCAGCACGTCCTCGGTGCGCAGGGGCTGCAGGCCGGGACCATCCAAGAAAAGAATATCGGGATCCCAGCTATAAATCTGCTCCATGCTGGCCTGTGCAAAGCCAGTGGCTTCCAGTGCCTTGTCCGTTACGCCCAGACGCTTCATCCAGTAGGTGCCAAAGGTGCCCTGACCGGATACCTGCGGCACACCGTCCGAGTACTTCCACAGGATCAGGGCGCTGGGGCGGTCGCTCTCAGGAATATCCGCAATGCGGGCTTCCACATCGGTCACGATCTCATCACCGGCAGCAACAAAGGCGTCGGTCTTGCCCGGTTCGTTGAAGATCTGCTCCAGCAGCTTCAGCCACTCTTCGTAACGTTCAATGGGATCAGCTTCCGTAGATGCGCCCACGGTAGCGAAACCGATGGAGGGGATTCCGCTGGCCTTCAGAATTTCGGCATGAGAGGAGTTGCCAGCATTGTACAGGATAACATCAGGGTTCAGCTTCATGATCTCCTCGATGTTCAGGTCGCTCTGAGCATAGACCGTATCGCTGGACTCCAGAAGCTCCGGAGCGATGTTTTTCAACACAGTGTCAGAAATGACCGACTTGAAAGAGCCGCAGTAACCCACGATGTAGGGAGCACTGCCCTCAAAATAGGCCATGTAGGTGGACAGAATAGGGATCTGGTCGATGACCACACGAGTGACCTTGTTGGGGACTTCGACCTCATTGCCGCCGTGGTCTACGACGGTATGGGTACCGGTCTCATCCATAGATGTGGCAGAGGAAGTTGTTTCGCTGGATACAGCGGAAGAAGCCACAGAAGAAGCCGTGCTGCTGGAAGAAGAACCGCAGGCGGCCAGAACACCGGCTGCACTTACAGCAGCCATGGCAGTGATAAACGAACGACGAGAAATCTTTTTCATGGAAAACTCCTTTGATAAATCAATGGTTCTTTGGTTGTGGCAGTTAGTTAGCAATAACCAACCGCAGAGCATTTTATCAAATTCACTTTCCTTTGTCGGTTGCTATGGCAACGGCAGTGCAAATTTATGTGATGGTAAAAATAGCCACAAAAACAGGGTGCGCCCCTGAATAGGACGCACCCTGCCATCGCTTTGATTCGTTGATAACAACCGTGAATTGCATATCGCAAATCGGTCGTTGAGAATTGCGCTGTTTGTAAAACTTGCGATTAAGACCACAGACGATAGCGATATGTACAGCAGGGAGTTCCCCAACGGGAACTTCCTGTTTTTCTCTTCCTGCAAGATGAGCCTGTTCTGCCTGCCATAGGCAAGTTCGCGTTAGTGTTTGTGCATTAAAGACGCAGGCTGCTATAAAACGGCAAGGTCTCCCGCAATCAGGAGACCTTGCCGTTTTGTGCTATATGTTGGCTGAATCAGGCAGCCTTCCGCAAACTTACAGTGCCACGCTGACCGGCAGGACATACACGCCGTCGGCGGTGTAGAAGGTGATCTGAGTGATCGTCTTGCCGATGATGGATGCAAAGTAAGGATCATCGGCATTGAAGCCCAGCTTGGTGCCATGCCAGATGTTGGCCAGATGACGCAGGCCGTACTCACGGCCATCGGCGGTGGTCAGAACTGCGCCGTAGACCTTGTTGGCCTTGTAGTCCAGATCAAAACCGGAGATTTTCATCTCGTGGGTGGCGCGGTGACCGTTGGTATTCAGCTCCACAGTGGCGCCCTCTACGGTGGTCTCGGCGGCGTGGACCTTGCCAAACTCCCACTTGCCGCTCAGCAGGTCATACCATGCGGTAATGTAGTAGGCAGGGGTCTCACTGAGCTTGTAGTAAGCGTAGCTCTCGTTCTCAAACAAGGCATCTGCGCCGGTGTAGGTGGTGGTGGATTCCTTGCCCTTCAGGGTAACGGTAATGTCGTAGCTGTCGGCATCGGTGACCTGCTTTGCATTCTTCAGCGCCCACGGGGTCAGCACCTTGACCGGGAAGGAAACGCCGGTGATGTCGGTGCCGTCTGCGTTGACGTGGTAGGAACCGGCGACAAGCTTGCCCGCACGGGGCTTGTTCATGGTGGCGCTGGTCACAGCGTCGATCTCAGATGCGTTGTCCACACCGACAGCCTTGTAGAAGTCGGCGTAGGGGATGTTCATCTGGACATAGCTGGAGGTCAGGCCGTTTTCCTGCTCCACCTCTTCCGCAGCGAAGGCCGGGACTGCCACAGCGCATACCAGCATAGCGGCCGCAAGTGCACCTGCAAATACTTTTTTCAATCTCATGATAACACACCTCTATCTCAGTTTTGGAAAAACAGTTAGCTTCACCTAACAATCGATGCAAAAAAATGCAGGGGCAAAACCCCTCAGATGGTTAGGCAAAACAAATTTACAAAGTAAAAATAGCACTCCCACCGGGTATTGTCAAGCAGAAACCGGAAAGTTTGCAGAGGTGAATTTTTCGATGCAGGAAACGATCTGCATCCTCTATACCGCAAAGCCCTTGACCTTTTTGCCGGAGCGCAGTATACTTTTTGTGCGGTTAGTCATAAATAACCGCAAGGAGGTACTACATGATACAAGACGCATTCTGGGGGATCTTGATCCCCTTTCTGGGCACAAGCCTTGGGGCAGGCTGTGTGTTCTTTTTGAAAAACGCTCTGCGTGACGGCATCCAGCGCGCCCTCACCGGCTTTGCCGCCGGAGTCATGGTGGCGGCATCGGTGTGGAGTTTGCTGATCCCGGCCATGGAACAGGCTGCAGATCTGGGCAAGCTGGCATTTTTCCCGGCGGCAGCAGGCTTTTGGCTGGGCATCCTGTTTTTGCTGCTGCTGGACCATCTCATCCCCCATCTGCACCAGAACAGTTTGCAGGCCGAAGGCCCCAAAAGCCAGCTCCAGCGCACCACCATGATGGTTCTGGCGGTAACGCTGCACAACATCCCGGAGGGTATGGCAGTGGGCGTAGTCTATGCCGGTTATCTCTCAGACAGCACAACCATCACCGCCGCCGGTGCACTGGCATTATCCCTTGGCATCGCTATCCAGAATTTTCCGGAAGGCGCCATCATATCCATGCCCCTTCGCGCCGAAGGTATGAAGAAAAGCAAAGCC